>Ga0079218_10000221_pt1 | contig 14969 bp, 15 predicted proteins | sample NCCompost_FD_77181 | JGI IMG/M metagenome (GOLD analysis project Ga0079218, IMG submission 77181) | Agricultural soil microbial communities from Utah to study Nitrogen management - NC Compost | ecosystem: Environmental > Terrestrial > Soil > Agricultural land | place: USA: Utah | collected... | reverse complement strand
GTTCGACGTGCTGGTCGGCATCAACCTGCTGCGCGAGGGCCTCGACCTGCCGGAAGTGTCGCTCGTGGCCATCCTCGACGCCGACAAGGAGGGGTTCCTCCGCTCGGCGGGGTCGCTCATCCAGACGTCCGGCCGCGCGGCGCGGAACATCAACGGGCGCGTCATCATGTATGCGGATACGATGACGGCATCGATGAAAGCGGCGCTGGCGGAGACGGATCGGCGGCGGGTGCGGCAGGGGGCCTACAACCTCGAGCACGGCATCACGCCCGAGTCGGTGGTGCGCGACATCGACGACGTCATGTCGAGCGTGTACGAGCGCGACTACGGCGCGGTCCCCGAGCCGCGTGAGACGCGGCGCACGTTCCGCACCATGGCCGAGCGCGACGCCGAGATCCGCCGGCTCGAAGCCGAGATGAAGTCGGCGGCGCGCAATCTCGACTTCGAGCGCGCCGCGGCGCTGCGCGACACCCTCAAGGGACTCCGCACCGGCGAGCTCGGGCTCGGTGACCTCCCGGTGGCCGGATAGCCCGTGCTCGATTTCGTCCAGAAGGGACTCAAGGCGGCGGTGCTCGAGGTGCAGGAGTACGTGCGCCTGCAGATTACCGTGGTGCGCGCCTGCTTCTCGCGCCCCTTCTACATGCACGACCTGGTCGAACAGCTCGATCAGATCGGGATCGGATCGCTGACGGTCGTCGTGCTCGCCGGGTTCTTCACCGGCGCGGTGCTGGCGCTGCAATCAGGCTTCACGCTCGACCAGTTCGGGGCGCGGCCGTTCGTCGGCCGGCTGGTGAGCGCTTCCATGGTCAAAGAGCTCGGCCCGGTGCTCACGGGCCTGATGCTCGCCGGGCGCGTCGGCTCCGGCATTGCCGCCGAGCTCGGCTCGATGGTGGTGACCGATCAGATCAACGCGCTGCGCGCGCTCGGCACCGACCCGATCCGCAAGCTGGTCGTGCCGCGCGTGCTCGCCGGCGTGATCATGACGCCGATCCTGACGATCATCGCCGACACGTTCGGCATCCTCGGCGGCTGGATCATTACGGTCTTTCAGCTGCGCGTGTCGTCGAGCGTGTACTGGACGTCGGTGACCGACGGGCTCTACCTGCAGGACGCCTGGATGGGGCTCATCAAGCCGTTCGTGCTCGGCTTTGCGATTGTCACCCTCGGCTGCCACGTCGGGATGCGCACGAGCGGCGGCACGCAAGGGGTGGGCCGCTCCACCACGCAGGCCGTGGTGGCCGCCTCCGTCGCCGTCATTGCCGTGGACCTGTTCGTGACGCAGCTGCTCATGAACCTGCTGTACTGATGGCGCTGAATCCCCTCGAAGGTCGGGCGCGCGCGGGCGCGGCAAGCACGGCGGAACCGCCGGACGTGGAGCTGCGCCACGTGTCGCTGGCCTTCGACGAGAAGGTGGTGCTGAAGGACGTCAGCTTCACGCTGCTGTCAGGCCACACGAAGCTGATTCTCGGCGCCAGCGGATCCGGCAAGTCCACCATCCTGAAGCTGATCCTCGGCCTGCTGAAGCCCGACGCCGGCGAAGTGCTGGTCCACGGCCAACGAGTCGATCGGATGGACGAGCGCGAGCTGCTCCGCATGCGGGGCGACCTCGGGATGGTGTTTCAGGAGGGCGCGCTCTTCGACTCGCTCACCGTCGGCGAGAACGTCGGGTTCAAGTTCTACGAGGACACTGACATGCCGCTGGACGACGTGCGCCGGCGTGTGGAAGAAGTGCTGGGCTTCGTCCGCCTGGCGGAATACATCGACCGACGGACGTCCGAGCTCTCGGGCGGGCAGCGGCGCCGGGTGGCGATTGCCCGTGCCATGGCGTCGAAACCGGGCGTCCTCCTGTACGATGAGGCGACGACCGGCCTCGACCCGATCACGGCAATCACGGTGGACGAGGAGATCGTCAAGCTCCGGGACTTCGAAGAGGTGAGCTCGATCGTCGTCACGCACCAGCTGCGCGACGCGTTCTTCGTGGCCACGCACGAGGCGCGCCGGGCCGCCGGCCAGATTCAGGTGTCGCCGGGGGACGCGGCAAAGACCGACGAGGCGGAGTTCATCATGTTGAAGGAAGGGCTCGTGGCATTCGAAGGCAACGCCGCCGAGCTGCGCGCGTCCACGGATCCGTACATTCGCACTTTCTTGTCCTAGAGGATCGAGCCATGCCCCGCACGCGTTCACTGGCCTGGGCCGAGCTGAAGATCGGTCTGGTGTCCATCTTCGCCCTGGTGATGGCCGGGCTGCTGATCTTTCTCCTCAGCGGAGAAGGCGGCTTCTTCTGGCAGCGCTACGGCGTCAAGACGGTGTTCACCAACATCGCCGGGTTGAAGGCCGGCGCGCCGGTGCGCGTGGCCGGTGTGGAAGTCGGCTCGGTGACGGACGTCGAGTTCATCGGCGACCGCGTCGAAGTGCTGATGGAAGTCAGCAAGGAGATGTCGCCGCGCATCACGTCGTCGTCGGTGGCGTCGCTGGGGTCGGTGTCGCTGCTCGGCGAGTCCGCGGTGGACATTACCGCCTCGAGCCAGGGCACGCCGGTGCCGGAATGGGGCTACGTGCGCTCGGGCCCGGCCGCCGGCTCACTCACCGACGTGGCGGAAAAGGCGTCCGCCGGAATCGACCAGCTCAGTGGTCTCCTTGGCGACATCCGGTCCGGCAAGGGCACCGTGGGCAAGCTCTTCACCGAGGACACGCTGCACAGCGAGCTCAACGAGCTGCTCGGCGCCTACGAGCAGGTGGCGCGCAATCTAAACAATCCCAACGGCAGCATTGGCCGCCTCTCGAAAGACCCCGCCATGGCCAAGGCGCTCGAAGGGTCGCTGCAGAACCTCGAGGCAGTGACGGCGCGCATACGGGCCGGCGAAGGGAGCCTGGGGAAGCTCCTGACCGATGACGCGATGGCCAAGTCGCTGACGTCGCTCACGGCCAACCTGGATGCCACGACCGGCCGCATGAACCGGGGCGACAACACCATGGGCAAGCTGTTCACCGAGAGGGAGCTGTACGACCGCATCAACTCGATGAGCGAGCGCTTCGACAAGGTGGCGGCGGCGCTGCAGCAGCGTGAGGGCACGATGGGGCTGCTGCTGAACGACAAGGCGATGTACGAGAAATTCAACGGCACGCTCGACGAGGCGCGGTCGCTCATCGCCGCCATCAAGGCCGACCCGAAGAAGTACTTGAACATCAGGGTCAGCCTGTTCTGATGGCCGATCTCTATCTCGGGCTCATCGCCCTTGGCGTCCTCGTGATGGCGGCCATTCAAGTGGGCGCCATGGTGGCGGCGCTGCGTGCGGCCAGGCGGGTGGGCGAGATGGCCAGCCGCTTCGAGCAGGACGTCCGGCCGATCGTCGCCAACCTGCAGAAAGTGTCGGAGGAGGCCGCCCGCGCGTCGGCGCTGGCCGCGGCGCAGGTCGATCGGCTCGATACGCTGGTGACCAGTGTCGCCCGCCGGGTCGAGGACACGGCGGCCACCGTGCAGCAGACGATTCTCCAGCCGGCGCGGGACGGCCTGGCGCTCCTGAACACGCTCAAGAACGTGATTGCCAGCTTCCGGGACCAGGGCGAGCCCAGGGCGGCCCAGGAGCCGCGCGAGCCCGAAGAGTCCCGTCCAGCTCGCCCGGCGGCTCGTCGCGGCGGCCAGGGTGCCCCCGACGAAGACCTGTTCATTGGGTGAAATCTGCAGGCTTCGGGCTTCAGGCTTCAGGTGCTACCCTCAAGGCCGGATTGACGGGGCAGTCGCGGTTTTGTTACAAGCGACGCCGGGAGGAACGGGACACGTGAGAAGAACCCTGATGTCGTCGGTGTTTGCTGCCCTGGTGTTGTGTCCCGGCCTCGTGTTCGCGCAGGCGCCGGCATCCAAGTCCGCGCCGCTGGCCGGCGAGCTCGTGAAGCTGCTCGATTCGATGAAGCTCGACGCCGCGGCCGGGAACCGAGGCGCCAGAGACGAGTACGTGGCCGCCATGTACTTTCCCGGGAGCCAGCTCGTGGTCGTGAGTGCGAAGACGACGGTACCGGATCGGATGAAGTATCTGGTCCTGCAGAAGTCGTTCAAGGATCTGTACGTCGAGCTCAACGGGGCGGTGGATCAGACGTCCAAGACGTTCATCTACGATCTCGGGGCGAACGGCCTGCAGTTCAAGCGCGAGAAGAACCAGCCGTTCGACACCGTGGACGCAGTGGGCAAGACCACCGCCTTCGACGGCGACTGGCGCAAGGCCAAGCTGTCGGAGCAGGAGTACACCAAGATTTACGTGGCGCAAGACGAGGCCTACAGCCAGATGCTGCAGGCGCTCATCAACACCCTCAAGAATCCGTCCTGACGCAGGGGCCGCCTTCAGGCGGCCCTCACACCAGATAGCCCCCACGCGCGCTTCGCTCCATTCAAACCGGGCCCGGAAGTTGCCAACTAACGGTGTACGAGCCGTTTAGAGGGCTTCCCGCGCGGAATTATCCGCACGGCCGGGGAAATTTCCCGGAGGAGCGACGCGCCACATGGCCAAAGCAACACTGCTCATCGTTGACGACGAGGACCTCGTCCGCTGGTCTCTGCGGGAGCGCTTCACGCGCGAGGGTTACACGGTGGTCGAGGCGGGTACCGCGGCCGGCGGTATGGAGCATGCGGCGGGGGTGGACCTCGTGCTGCTGGACTACCGCCTGCCGGACGGCGACGGGCTCACGGTGCTGCGCCGCATCAAGGAAACCGCGCCCGATACGCCCGTGATCCTGATGACGGCGTTCTCCACGGTCGAGAACGCCGTCGACGCGATGCGTCATGGCGCCTACGACTATCTGAACAAGCCGTTCGACCTCGACGAAGTGGCGGTCTGCGTCGAGAAGGCGCTCGAAACCAGCCGGCTGCGCAGCGAGGTGCGGGCGTTCCGCACCACGCAGGCCAAGGCCTACAGCTTCGACGGGATCATCGGCCAGTCGCCGGCGATGACGGCGGTCAAGACACTGCTCGGACGCATCGCCGGCAGCCCGGCGTCCACGGTGCTGCTCACCGGCGAGACGGGCACCGGCAAGGACCTGGCGGCCAAGGCCATTCACTACAACAGCGATCGTGCGGCGAAGCCGTTCGTTAACATCACGTGCTCGGCGCTGCCGGAGCATCTGCTCGAGAGCGAGCTGTTCGGGCACGAGCGCGGCGCGTTCACCGACGCGCGTCAACAGAAGCGCGGTCTGTTCGAGACCGCCGACGGCGGCACGGTGTTCCTCGACGAGATCGGCGAAATGATGCCGGGCCTGCAGGCCAAGCTGCTGCGGTTCCTCGAGGAGAAGACGTTCAAGCGCGTGGGCGGCCTCAACGACATCCGCGTGGACGTGCGGGTGATTGCCGCGACGAACCGCGATCTCGAGGCGGAAGTGCGGGCCGGGAAGTTCCGCGAGGATCTGTTCTACCGCCTGCAGGTGATGCCGGTGGTGCTGCCTTCGCTGCGCTCGCGGCGCGGCGACGTGCCGCAGCTCGCGAAGTGGTACGTGGAGCGCTACAACCAGGAGTTCCGCAAGCGTGTCCGCGGGTTGACGCCAGACGCGATTGCCGTATTGGAACAGTACGGGTGGCCGGGCAACGTCCGCGAGCTGCGCAACGTGATCGAGCGAGCCATGTTGCTCGTCGAGCGCGACTGGCTGACGCCCGACGACTTCTCCGCGCTGCCGCGCGGCGCGCGCGCCACCACGTTCAAGCTGCCGCACGAGGGGCTCAACCTCGAAGCGGTCGAACGCGATCTCCTTCTGCAGGCGCTGGATCGCACCGGTTGGAACCAGACGCACGCGGGACGGCTGCTCGGCATCAACCGCGATCAGGTGCGTTACCGGATCGAAAAGTTCGGGTTGCCTCCAGCAGCCCAGCAGCGAGGTGCGGCGGCGCTCGAGGCGTGAACGAGACGTAGGCACGCGACGTGCACATGTTCACGTCCCGCCGTCTTCCCCACGGCGGCGAGGCACCGGGGAGAAAGGAACGAGCCATGGCCGATCGGCTCCACGCAGTGGGCGACTTCGGACTACTGCAGCGCGTTCATGGCGAGTACATGGAAATGCCGGGCCTGCGGCTCACGCTCGCGCAGGCCTGCCGGCTGTGGAACGCCGACCCCCACACCAGCCTCGACGTGCTGAACCGTCTGGTCGAGGACCAGTTCCTCCGCGTCAGCGGGCCCCACTACGTGAGGGCCGCGGCCGGCCGCTCACTCGCCCGCGTCTGAAGCGCGCCCGGCACGGCACTGTCCTGCCAACGGGTCACTCGCTGCGCCCTTCCGGCGACGCTCGACCGCGCAACCCCCCGGAAACCGCGCCAGTTCCTCGTCCTCGCGCGGCATCACGTTTGCTCGCTGAGCTTGTGATCGCCCGCGTTTCGCCAGCAGACGCACCGGCGATCACTGGGAGCAGCTCTCATGCGACGAACCCATTGGTTGGCCGGGATGGCCATCTGCATGCTGCTCAGCGCGCCGGGTCCGAGCGCCGAGCCCCAACGAAGCGGAGGAGGAGGCGGAGGAGGAGAGCGCCGCGCCGTGCCCCGTGACGGGGGCGCCCAGCCGCAGGGCGGCGTTCGTCCGGCACCGGGGCCCAGCGGTGGGGCGGTCGTCGACGGGGGCGCGCGGCCGTATTACGGCACCCGCGGCTCGTACGTGTTCGTGGGCGGCTACTTCTACGACCCGTTCTACGGGCCATATCCGTGGTGGCCGCGTTCGGCGTACGGCTGGGGCTATTACCCGGTGTTCGACTACCGCGCCGAGGTCCGGATCCAGGCCACGCCGCGTGAAGCCGCGGTCTACGTGGACGGCTTCTACGCCGGCATCGTGGACGACTTCGACGGCACGTTCCAGCGGCTGCCGCTGACGCCCGGCGGCCACCGCATCGAGCTGTTTCTGGACGGCTTCCGCACGGTGCGGAAGAACCTCTACCTTCAGCCGGGCTCGACCATCAAGATGCACGACACGCTCGTGCCGCTCGCGGCCGGCGAAACGAGCGAACCGCCCGAGGTGGCGCCGCCGGTGCCGCCGCCGCCGGACGGCAGCTACAACGAGCCGCGCGGCGCGGCCCCGCGCAGCGCTCCGCCCGTCGTGCGGCGCGGCGGGCGCCCCGAGCGCGGAGACGCCGAGGGCTTCGGCACGCTCGTGCTGCATGTGCAGCCGCGCGAGGCCGAGGTGTCGATCGACGGCCAGCGCTGGCTCACGTCCGGCGACGGCGAGTTCGAGGTGCAGCTGTCCGCCGGGCGTCACCGCGTCGAGGTGGAGCTGCAGGGCTTCCAGCGATTCTCGACTGAAGTAGACGTGCGCGACGACGCGCCCACTCCGATCAACATCAGCCTCACTCGCGGACGATAGTTCATCCGCGTCCTTCCGACCACGCAGGCGCCGGGGCACGGCGCTTGCGTACTGTCTTCGTGGCGGAGGAACTCGTCATGCAGATAGCCGAAGTAATGACCCCTGGACCGATTGCGTGTGACGTGGAGACGACGGTGGCGGAAGCTGCCCGCCTCATGTGGGAAGGCGATTGCGGCGTGCTGCCCGTCGTGGACGGGCGCGTGCTGAAAGGCGTGGTCACCGATCGCGATCTGTTCATCGCGCTCGCGACGCGCGACGCGAGGGCGTCGCAGCTCACCGTGGGCTCGGTGGCGCGTCCGAACCCGGTCACCTGCTCACCGCGCGACGATGTGCATCAGGCGATGGGAAAGATGAAGTCGCACCGCGTGCGCCGGCTGCCCGTGGTGGACAAGGACGGCACGCTCGTCGGCATCGTGTCGATGAACGATCTCGTGCTCACGATTTCGCCGGAGACGTCGCTCGGTGGCGAGGTGGTGGATACGCTGCAGACCATCAGCGAGCACCAGCTGCCAGTGCCGGTGGCCAAGCACGCGCCGAGTTAGTCGGACGTGCCCGTGGCGACGAGGAGCCCGAACGTGGGGATCTCGGTTCGGGTTCCTCCAGACCGACGGCCGGTGCTCACGCGTCCAGCCGTAATGGCACCCAGGCCTCGACGCGCGTTCCCTCGCCTGGACGCGATACGATCCTGCTGTCGCCGTGGACGTGTTTGAGCCGTTCGCGGATGGCCACCAGGCCAACCCCGCCGATCGGAACCGGACGCTGCGTATCGTAGCCGATCCCGTGATCCACGATTTGCAGTCGAATCTCGTCGGCGGTGCCGCGCAGCGACACCCAGACCTCGCGTGCGGCAGAGTGGACGACCGCGTTGACGGTTGCTTCCTGCAGCACCCGAAAGAGGGCGAGCGCGATGTCGGACGGCAGATCGCGAGGAACGCCTTCGTCCTGAAAGTGGATCGCCACGCCGTAGCGCGCGGACACGTCCTTGCACAGTACCCGGCCTGCGGCCGTCAGGCCCAGCAACTCGAGCCGTTGATGGACCGACTCCGACACCGCGGCGATCTCGCCGACCAGGCTTGCCAGCGTCTCCGTGATATCGGCGATCTCGGCGTTGTCCGCCGCGCCCTGCAGGTTGTGCAGCCGCATCGTGAGCGCCACCATCCGCTGGCACACGTTGTCGTGCAGCGTCTTGGCGAGCGCCGCGCGCTCACGTTCGTGCGCCTGCATCAGGTGGCGACTCAGATCTGACAGCTCCGCGCGCGCCAGCCCAAGCCTGGTGATGTCGACGGCCGACCCGACGTAACCGTCGAAGGCTTTTCCGCAGAACCTGACGATCCCCGTGTCGAGGACCCATCGCTCCCCGCGCTCGGCCTCGCGGACGCGATACTCCATTTGAAACGGCTCACGCCTCTCGAGCGCACCACGATAGATCTCGCGGCATCGCTCGACGTCATCGGGATGCATGAAGGCCGTCCACGAGTCGTGCTGCGCGGCGCCGGGGGGCTGGCCGGCTTCCACGCGCTGGCCATCGGCGCCCGCGGTCCACACCTTGACCGTCGCATCCGCAGGTCCCGGCGTGAGAACCTCCTTCGCAACCGGTCCGCGGCTCTGGGCGCGCCGCTGATTGATGAGGCCGAGGAGCAGGACGATCGCCCCGACCGGAATCCCAGCCAGCAGCGCGCCGATCGTGATCGGGCGCTGATAGCGCCGCCAGAACGTCGGCTCTCGGAACAGCACGACGCTGGCCGGCAGGAGACGGCTTTCGTCGATCTTCCAGCGTCGCAACTCGCGCGCGTCGTAGGTCGGCTGGCCGGCGCGCTGCGTGGGTGTCTTGATGCGGCCCGGCGATTCGCCGGCGAGCAGGCGGAGCGCGACCTGGGTGGTCGTTCGACTCAGCTCGTCGGCGGATACCATCGGGCCGCCGACGATGCCGCGCCCCATGAGCCTGCCGTGCAACGCGAACATCGGCGCATTGGCGGCGGCGTGGAGCGACGTGACCGCGTCAGCTTCGACCCTCGGTTCACCCTTGCCGTCCAGCGCCAGTATCGCGAAGAAAATGGCGGACTGGGCCGGCATCGTTCGGCTGCGTTCCACGATCTCGTCGAAGGACAGCTCGTTGGTCCAGTTGAATTGCAGCCGGCCGTCGAACCGGCGGAATTCACGCTTCATTTCCTGCAACCAGAACTGTTCCACCTGTGAGGCACCAACGACCACCATGACGGTGCGCGTCTCGGGCTGGAGACGCAGGATCTCGTCGATCATCAGCGCCGGATCGTGGTGCGTGGTCACCGTCGTCTCGTTGTCGGTGAAGGTGCCGTTCGCGACGAAGCGGCCGTCGACGCCGGCGATGATCATCGGCGTGGCGGGAAAGAGCTGCTGGCGGAACTGTCGCGCGAAAGTGGCTGCGGGCCCGCCGATCGTGATGACCAGGTCCAGCCTGTGAGATCCAGATGCGGACCGTATGCGCTGCGCGATCGAGACATCGGGTGCCTCACCGCTCGCGCGCGCGGCCTGTACCGAGACCTCGACGAAACGAATGGGCTCGCGAGACGATCGGATCAGCTCCTTGACGAGCGCGTCGGCAAAGCCTGTTTGCGGCGCGAACGGCCGCTCGGAGGACGACAACACCAGCACGTGCCTGGTCTCGCCGTATGCCACGGCCGACAGCGGGCTGTGGAGCGCCCACACCACCAGCAACGCACGCCAGCAACCGCCACGAAGCGAAAATCGCACGCGCAGATGTTGCCACGTCTTCGCGCCGAGACGTCACAGACGCGCCGACCCGAAGTCCTTGTGATTGAAGAGTTGGAAGTGGTGGGCGCGGGTGGAATCGAACCACCGACCCCTCGCGTGTGAAGCGAATGCTCTACCGCTGAGCCACGCGCCCGACCGAACCCCTACTCTAACATGCGCATCAGGCGGACCTGAAGGTCCGCGTCTACGTACAACGGGCCTCCTGAAGGCGGCCCCCACGTACGAACGGGCCTAAGCCGTAAGCCCTAAGCCTTAAGCCCTCAGATTGTTCCGTACAGCCGGTCGCCGAAGTCGCCGAGGCCGGGCACGATGAACTTGCGGGAGTTGAGTGAGGCGTCGAGCGCCGGCGAATAGATGTGCACGTCGGGGTGCGCGGCCGTCATGGCGGCCACGCCCTCCGGCGCCGCCACCACGCTCATCATGCGGATGGCGCGCACGCCGGCGCTCTTGATGATATCGACCGCTGCGACGGCGCTGCCGCCGGTGGCGAGCATCGGGTCCGCGAGCAGGACGACGCTGGCTGCGAGTCCGGGCGGGAGCCGCGAATAGTAGCGTGAGGCGGCGGCCGTGGCCTCGTCGCGCTGCAACCCGATATGTCCCACGCGGGCTCGCGGCAGGAGCTCCAGGATCGACTCCACCATCCCGAGTCCGGCGCGCAGCACCGGCACGATCACGATGTCCGCTCTGACGATGCGGGCGTCCGCCGGACCGATGGGCGTGGCCACCGTGTCGGCTTCGGTCGGGATATCCCTCAGGGCCTCGGCGGCGACGATCAGGCTGATTCGGTGCGCGGCGGCGCGGAACGCCGGGGGCGGCGTGCGGGCGTCGCGGAGCTCGGCCAGCGCATCGTGGGCCAGCGGGTGGTCTACGAGGTGAAATGGCACGGCCGCCATAGTACTCCGGCTAGAATTCCTGGGATGCGCGCCGGTGTCGCCGTCCTCCTCGTCGTCTTCTCGGCGCTCCTGTCCGCACAGGCCACGCGTCAGGTGTCCCTCGTCGTGCACAACGGCACCGTCATCACGATGGACGGCGCCCGCCGCGTGATCGAGAACGGCGCCGTCGCTGTGGACGGCACGGACATCGTGGCCGTGGACACCGACGAGGCCATCCGCAAGCAGTTCCGCGGCACCGACACGCTGGACGCCGACGGGCAGATCATCATGCCCGGGCTGGTGAACACGCACACGCACGCGCCGATGGTGCTGTTGCGCGGCCTCGCCGACGACCTGGCGCTGCAGGAGTGGCTGAACAAGTACATCTTCCCGGCCGAGGGCAAGCTCGTCTCGCCTGAGTTCGTGCGCGTCGGCACCCGTCTGGCGGCGCTCGAGATGATCGAGTCGGGCACCACGACCTTCGTGGACATGTATTACTTCGAGGAGGAGATCGCGAAGGAGGCCAAAGCCGCCGGCCTGCGCGGCGTGCTCGGTCAAACCGTCATCCAGTTCCCCGTGGCCGACGCCAAGACGCCGGCCGACGGGCTGGCGCGCGCCGAGGCGTTCATCAACCAGTTCAAGGGCGACCCGCTCATCACGCCGGCGGTGGCGCCGCACGCGATCTACACGCTCGACGGTCCGACCCTGAAGGCGGCCCGCGAGCTCTCCAAGAAGCACGCGGTGCCGATGCTCATTCACGTCGCGGAAACGCGCGACGAGATTCAAACGGCGCGCGAGCGGTTCAGCACCTCACCGGTGGCGTATCTCGACAGCCTGGGCGTGCTCGGCGAGGGCGTCCTGGCGGCGCACGGCGTCTGGGCCAGCGATGCCGACATCGCGATTCTCAAGTCCCGCGGCGTCGGCGTGTCGCACAACCCCGAGAGCAACATGAAGCTGGCGAGCGGCGCGGCGCCGGTGACCGGCTACCTTCGTGCCGGCGTGGCGCTCGGGCTCGGCACCGATGGCGCGGCCAGCAACAACGACCTCGACATGTTCGAGGCCATGCGGACGGCGTCGCTCCTGGCCAAGCTGCAGACCGTGGACCCGCGGGTCGTCCCGGCGGGCGTGGCGCTCGAGATGGCCACCATGGGCGGGGCGCGCGCGCTGGGGCTCGAGCGGGTGATCGGATCGATCGAGCCGCGCAAGCGCGCGGACCTGATCGTGGTGTCAATGCGCGCGGCCCGTCAGACGCCGATGTACGACCCGATCTCGCATCTGGTGTACGCCACCCGCGGCGACGACGTCCGCGATACCATCGTCAACGGCCAGGTGCTGATGCGGGATCGCAAGGTGCTGACGCTCGACGCCGACACCGTGCTCAAGGACGCGCGCGCCATGGCGGTGAAAGTGCGCGCGGCGGTGAAATAGGGGCCATGCGAACCCGCTGCCGCTTGCTCGGTGTCCTCGCGGTCGCGGCGCTGACCAGCGCGGCCCCGCGGCTCCGTGCGGCGGACGAACCGGACCTGCAGACGGTCCTCGACCGTGCCACGGCGTACGTGCTGAAGTTCATCGGGGCCTTCGAGAACGTCGTGGCCGAAGAGGTCTACGTTCAGGAGACGTCGTCTCCGCATCGCAAGCGCACCATCAAGTCCGAGTTCCTGTTCATCAAGTACCCCGACGTCGTGGGGTCGATGGCGTTGCGCGACGTGTTCGAGGTGGACGGCAAGCCGGTGCGCGACGCCGCGCAGGCTGACCGCTTGATGAAGCTGTTCACATCGCCCGTCACCAACCCCGTGGCTCGCGCCAGGGCGCTCGGCGAGGAGGGCGCGCGCTACAACCTGCTCGACATCGGCACCTTGAACAACCCCGTCGTGGCGATGGTGTTCCTGCAACCTGATTACCGGAAGCGCTTCCGGTTCAACCTTGCGGGCATCGAAAAGAGTCTCGGAGCGAACATCAGGACCGTGCGGTTCCAGGAATTCCAGATTCCAACCATCCTGCGATTTGGCGCCAACCAGGACCTGCCGTCGCGCGGGCTGCTCTGGGTGGACGAGCAGACCGGCCGGGTGGTGAGGACGCGGCTCCAGGCCGGCCCCTGGCGGACCCCGCCGGAGATCGTGACCACCTATCGCCACCAGCCGGAACTCGGCATCGACGTGCCGGCCGAGATGCGGGACTGGTATCCCGACGGCAACCGCGGAGACGTCAGAGGCGTTGCCACCTACGGCCGCTTCCGGCGCTTCCAGGTGAAGACGGAAGAAGCGATACAGAAGTAGGGGCCAGAACTGTAGGGGCCGCCTTCAGGCGGCCCACCGCTATACCTGCACGACGCCGATGAAGGGCAGCGCCCGGTACGCCTCGGCGTAGTCGAGCCCGTAGCCCACCACGAACCGGTCCTCGATCGTGAAGCCCACGTACTCCACGTCCACGTCGACCTTGCGGCGCGACGGCTTGCTCAGGAGACACGCGGTGCGCAGGCGGCGCGGCTTGCGCGCGCGCAGGACCTGGTGGAGGTAGGTGAGCGTCAGCCCGGTGTCGATGATGTCCTCGACGACGACCACGTCGCGCCCCTGGATGGGTGCGTCGAGATCCTTGAGCAGCTGCACCTGGCCCGAGGAGTTGGAGGACGTGCCGTAGCTCGAGACCGCCATGAAGTCCATCGTCACGCCGGTGCCGTCCGAGTCTTCCGCGATCGCGCGCGCCAGATCCGAGAGGAAGATGAACGAGCCCTTGAGGACGCCGATCAGGTGCACGCCGTCGGGGTGATCGCGCCGGATCTCGGCCGCCAGGGCGCGCACGCGCGCATTCACGTCGTCGGCGGTGATGAGCGTCTCCAAGCCGCGCTCAATGTAACATAGCGCTTCATCGTGAAGCGCTTCCACATCGTGACCGAGGCCGACGCGCGCGTGCTGGAGTACGGCAGCACGATCGCGCTTGCCGCCGGCGGTCACGTGACACCGCTGGCGCAGGACACGCTGCGCGCGCGGCGCGTGACGGTCGTCGCCGACACGCCCGATGCCGATCTGGCGGCGCTGGCGCCGGTGGCGGCCATCCGCACCGTTGCCCTGGCCGGCGATCACACGTCGCTCGCGCTGAAGGCCGCCCTCGTGCAGCATTTCCGCAGCCGCGGCCTGGCCGCCCACGACCTCGGCACGACCACCACCGATCCGGTGGACTATCCCGATACCGCGGCGGCCGCCGCCGTGCAGGTCGCGCGCGGAGAGGCGGATGCCGCCGTGGTCATCGACGGCGCCGGCCTCGGGTCGTGCATCGCCGCCAACAAGGTGGCCGGGGCGCGCGCGGCCATGTGCACCAGCGAGACGCTGGCGCGCTACGCGCGGCAGCACAACGGCGCCAACGTGCTGGCCCTCGGCTCGACGCTCCTGTCGGTGGCCGAGGCCCTGGCCATTGCCGACGTGTTCCTCGACACGCCGATGCGCGAGGCGCGCTACATCCGCCGGCTCGCCAAGATTCGCGCCCTCGAGGCGCGCCCCCGTTCGTAATGGCGGCACCCGAGCTCGAGCGGCTGATTCGCATCATCGTCGAGGAGGTCACCGCGGCCCAGGCCGCGGCGGCGCCCGTGCGCTGCGCCTGCCACGCGGTGCTCTTCGAGTGCTGTCCCGACCGCCTGCGTGGTGTCATCGAGGCGGGCGCGTCGCGGCTGGGGCTGCACGCCGCCGGCGGTGCGGCGGACGTGGCCGGCATGATCGACCACACGCTGCTGAAGGCCGACGCGGCGCGGACCGAAATCGAGGCGCTGTGCCGCGAGGCCGCGGAGTACCGCTTCGCCAGCGTCTGCGTGAACCCGACGTGGGTGGCCACCTGCGCGCGGCTGCTGCACGGGTCGCCGGTGAAGGTCTGTTCGGTGGTGGGCTTTCCGCTCGGCGCCACCACCCCGGACGTGAAGCATTACGAGACGCGGCGGGCGCTCTTCGACGGCGCCCGCGAGATCGACATGGTGATCAACGTCGGCGCGCTCAAGTCGGGCGACCTTCGCGTGGTCGAGCGCGACATCGAGGCGGTG
>Ga0079218_10000220_pt1 | contig 14978 bp, 10 predicted proteins | sample NCCompost_FD_77181 | JGI IMG/M metagenome (GOLD analysis project Ga0079218, IMG submission 77181) | Agricultural soil microbial communities from Utah to study Nitrogen management - NC Compost | ecosystem: Environmental > Terrestrial > Soil > Agricultural land | place: USA: Utah | collected... | reverse complement strand
CGTCACCATGCGGCACCTGCCGTACAGCGGGGCGACATTTCAGGACGTGCGGGTGGGCGAGGCGGGCCGTCAGCTCGCGGCGCGACTGCTCGGACGTCTGACGGATGAGGAGATCGTTGATCTGTTCAGCGCCGCCCGCTTCGATCAGAAGCGCGGGCTGTTCAGCGACGTCAGGCCGGTGGCCGGATGGGTGGAGGCGTTCAAGGCCCGCGTGCGCCTCATCAGCGAGGGGCCTCCGTGTCCGCCCGTGTGAGCGTGCGGGTCTCCTGCATCGGCTCGCGGCGCAGCCGGCCGGCGTCGATCGTGGCGCCGGTCCGCGAGATCGCCTGGAAGTGCAGCACTTCGCCTTCGATCTCCACCAGCATGAAGTGATAGTTCGCCGAGTAGCTGCGGGCGATGTACGGCGCCGGGGCGCCGTCGCCGGGCCGCAGCGAGCCGGCGCCGCCGCTGATGAAGTACTGGATGCCGCTCTGCAGCGTGGACCGCTGATAGATGTGCTCGTGCCCCGAGAAGACCACGCTGACGTGGTGGCGCCTGAACATCGACTCGAGCGTGGCGCGGTTCACGAACGCGGACGTCCGGTACCGTCCTGACGTGTAAATCGGGTGATGCAGGAACACGATTTTCCACTCAGCCGCCGACGCCGCCAGCTCTGCGTCGAGCCACGTCAGCTGGTCGCGGTCGAGATAGGTGGAGTCGAGCGCGAAGAACTGCACGGGCGTCGTGATCCGGGCCACGAGATTGCCCGGCGGCGCGAAGCGGTAGTAGCGGCGGCCGCGCATGTTGAAGTGCTCGTAATTCACTTCCCTCGGGTCGTCGTGGTTGCCGAGCACCGCGAAAAACTCCACGCCCTCGTCGAGCAGCGCCGCATATGGCTCCTCGAACTTCAGGCGGTAGTCTTCGGGCGACGCCGGCCCCTCGTAGAGGTTGTCGCCGACCATGATGACGAACGGAAACGCGAAGCGCTCGTGGAAGCGCACCATCTGGTCCGCCACGTCCCGCTGCGCCTGGTTGCCGCGGCCGCTGTCGCCGATGACGGCAAACTTCACGGAGTTCGGCGAGTTCGGCAGGGTGAGCGTGGCGGGCGCCAGCCCGGCGATCGGCACTTGCTCGACCGTGGCCAGCGGCGGCGGTGGCATGGGGGCGCCGCCGACGCCGCAGGCCTGCAGCGTCAGCACCGTAAGAGCGGCGTAGACGAGCTGGAGAAGGGGGCGCCGCCTCATGTCCGCTCGTGCTGCACGAACCGCGCCGAGGCGGATCGAGCGCGGTTCCCGAGCGATCTAAGCTGTGTGCGGTGGCGGCGCCCGTCGAATCCGAGCTCCTGAATATCGCCGGCCGTGACGTGCAGGTGTCGAACCCGCGCAAGATGTTGTTTCCGCAGGCGGGCCACACCAAGCTCGACGTCGTCCGCTACTACATCGCCGTCGCGGACGGGGCGTTGCGCGCCGCGGGCGGACGGCCGAACATGCTGCTCCGCTTTCCCAACGGCATCGACGGCGAGTCGTTCTACCAGAAGCGGGCGCCGGAGTCGCGCCCGCCGTGGGTGGAGGTCGTCGAGCTGAAATTCCCGTCGGGGCGAACGGCGCACGAGGTCGTGCCGCGCGACGCGGCGTCGCTGGCCTGGATGGCCAACCTCGCGTGCCTCGAGCTGCACCCCCATCCGGTCCGCGCCGCCGATCTCGAGCATCCGGACGAGCTGCGCATCGACCTCGATCCGGTGCCTGGCGTCGAGTGGCCGCAGGTGCGGCAGGTGGCCACCGTGGTCCGGGCCACGCTCGCGGACCTCGGTCTGACCGGCTGGCCCAAGACGTCGGGGTCGCGCGGCATGCACATCTACGTGCGCATCGAGCCGCGATGGGGGTTCACCGAGGTGCGCCGCGCCGCGCTCGCCTTTGCGCGCGAGGTCGAGCGCCGCGCGCCGGCGCTCGCCACCAGCAAGTGGTGGAAGGAGGAGCGCCACGGCGTCTTCCTCGACTACAACCAGAACGCGAAGGACCGGACGATTGCCGCGGCCTATTCCATCCGGCCCAAGCCCGACGCACGCGTGTCGGCGCCGCTCGCCTGGGACGAAGTGGAGGCGTGCGAGCCGGCCGATTTCACCCTGGCGACGATGCTCGCTCGTTTCGCGGCCGTGGGTGATCGGCATCGCGACATCGATCGGCATCCCGCCAGCCTCGACGCGCTGCTCGAACTGTCGGCCCGCCAGGAGAAGGACGGGCTCGGCGACGCGCCCTGGCCGCCGCACTATCGCAAGCAGCCGGGCGAAGCGCCGCGCGTGGCGCCATCGAAGCGGCGCGTGCCGAAGCACCCGCTGATCGAAATCGCACGGGCCCGCGAGAAGACCGACGCTATCGCCGGGTTCGAGCGATGGAAGGCGCGCCATCCGGGTGCGGCCGCGCACCTCGAGCCGGCCGACGTGCTCGTGGACGCCATGCGCGGACGGTTCCGCACCTGGACGCGCATCCGCGTCAATTTGCAGCACGTGCCTGACGCTGCGCGTCCATCGCAGGAAGCGCTCGACCCCGATGAGGACGTGAACGACTGGCCGAAAGGGGAGTGGCCGCGCACGCGGCGCGGCTGACGGCTTGCACTGGGAAATCGTGCGCGCGCGAATGCGCGCCCATTTCTCGCAGTCGAGCTGTTCACCGTGCGCAAGACCGTAATCGTCGTCACAATTCTCGCCGCCGTGGTCCTCACGGCTTCACGTGGCGTCGCAGTCGCGCAGTCATCGACGACGGCGCCGGCGCCGGCCGCGCCCAGGCTCGCCACCGAGCAGGCGTGGATTCTCGCCGACGTCATGGCGGCCATCGAGGACATGAGCGGCAAGACCGCGCTGCCCGCCGCAGTCATCGCGAATCACATCTGGTCGCCGGCGACCTACCGTGGCGCCGCCGAGGCGGCGTTCGAACCCGCGCCCGCTGACTCGGATCTCGCCGTCCGTGAGCACCTGGTCAACCTGACGTCGAGCACGCTGATCGAGCAGAACGGGCGCGTGTCGCTGGTGCTCGAGCGCGACATGCGGGCGCCGGCGGCGCACGAGGCGGCGGCGTTGATCGTCGGTGCGTTCGCGCTCCGCGAAGCGTCGGCCTGGTTCCACGACGTGCGGCCGTCGCTGTCGCGAATGGCGGCGCACCTGGCGGTGGCGCGCGCGCTGCGGCGGCCGTCCATCGACGAGACGCTCGACGGCACGCTGGCCCGCGCGATTCTCACCGCCCTGGTGGGGCACCAGCGCGAGGCGATGGCGATTGTCGACGGCGTGGAGGCGCGCGCCGGATCTGCGGGCGACCGCGCGTGGGTGCGCGCGCTGCGGCTGCGGATCACGGGCGACTGGCGCGCCAAGCTTCCGGCTGGCGCGCCAAGGCTCCTGCAGCTCGAGTACGCGCGCGCCGTTCGGGAGCGGCTCGGCACCGACGCGTTTCTGGATTACATGGACACGCTCGGCGACAGCGGCCCCGAGGTCGTGGACTGGGCCCGGTTCGCGTTCGACGAGGGCGGCATCAACATCGAAGCGGGGCATTGGACGGCGGACCAGATCAAGAACGAGGTGATCGAGTCGGCGTCCATCTGGATGCAGATGCACGGCCGGACGGAGGTGCCCGGGGTCGGCGATCTCCTCCAGGCGCTGAATGCGCGTCCGGCGGCAAGTCCGGTGGAACGATCAGGCAGCTGGGTGAAGGTCCGAGTGCTCGACTGGGGCATGTGGGCCGCGCATCAGCAGCGGCACCTGCTGCACGCGTTCATCTCCCGCGCGTACTTCGCCGGCCAATTGGGCGACGACGAGCAGCGCGAAGGAATGTTCGCGATGGTCGACGAGAAATTCGGCGCGCTCCGGCTGTCGCCTATCGCGCTCCGGTGGATCGCCGACTCGCCGGCTCAGTACAAGCTCGCGCTGGAACGCGCCCGGCCCCTCGTCCGCGACACGCCCGATCTCATCACGCAGCGCGGGTGGACGCTCTTGCTCCAGAAACCGGACTATGCCGATCGCGCCGCGCCGTTTCCGCTCGATCAGGCATGGTTCACCCCGGCCGTGCCAGCCGGCACGGCGTTCGAGCTCGGCGATCGCTCCCTGCGCCCCGGCTGCCCGCGTCCCGCGACGCGCGCACAGGCCGCCGCGTGGGCGCGTGAGATGCCCTATGACCACTGGACGCAGTGGGGCGATCAGTGGCTGGGTGTGGACGGCAAGCCGACGCTCGCCGCGGTGCGCAAGGCGTTCGGCCCGCTGCTCGAATACGACGAGTCCGCGCTGAGGAAACTCCTCGATTACATGAACCTGCCGCCAGCGGAGTGGTTCGATGTGGCGCGGTCGCTGTGCGGCCTCGTCCCGGGCCAGTGCGACAGGCTTGCCGACATGCTCCTCCTGGCCGGCCGCACCGCGGAAGCCGCGCAGGCGTACGACACATGGGCCGACGGCTGGCGCGACCGCGTCGGCGTGTCGAACGGCCTCACGTGGCTCTTCCGCTATCACCTGGCCAACGGGCACACGGCGCGCGCCGACGCGCTCGCGCGCGAGGCGGCAGAAACCGGCTCGTCTCGGGGCCTGCAGCTGGCCGCCGAATGGCACGAGCGTCAGGGGCGACCGCGAGAGGCCGCGGAGCTGCTGCAGCAACTCGACGAGCGCTACGAGGACACCACGCCGATGGGGACGTTCTTGATGCGGCGGGCCCTGGCGACGAACGATCGCGCGCTGCAGACGAAGGCGGCTGAACAGATGCGCGACGAGTACCCACTCGGGCCGCAGCCGCTCGTCGCGCACGCGCTGCCGGCGGCGGCGGGCGATGGCATCCGATTCAAGCTGTTCGGTACGCGCCTTCAGTCGCTGGGCTTCGAACCGGGCGACATCATCGTGGGCGTCGATGGGTGGCGGGTACACGACGTGGGCCAGTACCAGGTGGCGGTGCGCTTCTCGTACGACGAGATGATGGCGTTCACCGTGTTCCGGAAGGGGCGATACCAGGAGCTGCGCGTGCGAGTGCCCGAACGCTGGCTCGGCACACGCTTCACCGACGTTGCGCGGTGAGCGCGGCCCGTCGCTTCGTTTCTACACCGCGCCGAACACCTTCGCGAGCTCGTACGGAGTCGTGACTTCGAGCTGGTCGTAGCGGCAGTCGCGCGGCTGGCGGTCGGGCCGCCAGCGCTCGAACACGGCCGCGTGCCGGAAGCGGTCGCCCTGCATGTGGTCGTACTTCACCTCGCACACGCGCTCGACGCGAAGCGGCTCCCACGACAGGTCCTTGCCCGCGCTCCACCGGCTCTGCCCACCCGGCATCCGGGTGCCACCCATCGCCGCCTGAGCTTCGGCCCATTCGCGCCACGGATGGTGCTCGAGCGCATTGACCCGCAGTGGGGCCAGCTCCTCCGCCAGCGCGCGCCGTCCCGCCATCGTGAACGCCGACGTCACGCCCACGTGGTGCAGCCGGCCCTGGTCGTCGAAGAGCCCGAGGAGCAGCGAGCCGATGAGCTCGCCGGGGCCCGCCTTGTGCCAGCGGAATCCGGCCACCACGCAGTCGGCGGTCCGCGCGTGCTTGATCTTCAGCATCGCGCGCTTGCCGGGCTGATAGGCGCCGGCGGCGGGCTTGGCCACCACGCCGTCGAGCCCGGCGCCCTCGAAGCGCTGCAGCCACTCGGCCGCCACCGTCCGATCGCGCGTCATCGGCGTCAGATGGATCGGTTCGCCCGCGCCGCCAATCAGCTGCTCGAGCCGGGCGCGCCGCTCCTCCTGCGCCGCCTCGCGCACGTCGCCGCCGCCGACAGCCAGCAGGTCGAACGCGACGAACGCGGCGGGGCTGTCGCGCGAGAGTTTCGCGGCGCGCGACGCGGCCGGATGCAGCCGCATCTGCAGCGCGTCGAAATCGAGCCCGTCCGGCGTCGCGATGACGATCTCGCCGTCCACGACGCACCCGTCGGGCAGCCGCTCGAGGAACAGGTCGTGCAGTTCGGGAAAGTAGCGATCGAGCGGCCGCAGATCGCGGCTCTGAATGAAGACGTCGCCGCCGCCCCGGAAGACGATCGCGCGAAAGCCGTCCCACTTCGGCTCGAAGAGGAAGTGGCCGCCGTCCGGAGGCAGCTCCGCGGCGAGCTTGGCGAGCATCGGCTCAACGGGTGGCTCGATTGGAAACGGTCCCGGTGGCATGCCTTCACCTATGTCACATCTTCCGTCCAGGGTCGAGGTAGTGCGAGGAATGCCCTTTGCAGCCTTGAGTCGTGATCCAAGGGCACAGAGAGAACACAGAGAGAAGGAGGCACGATGACCACACTGGCACGAGACATCATGACGACGGAGCCGTCGTGTTGCACGGCCGCCGCGACGCTGGATCAGGTAGCAAAGCTGATGGTGCAGAACGACTGCGGCGAGATTCCGGTGGTGGACCGCGCCGAGCGGCTGATCGGCGTGATCACCGATCGCGACATCGTCTGCCGCGTGGTCGCGGACGGCAAAAACCCGATGGCGCATACGGCCGAGCAATACATGACCCAACCCGTGATCTCGGTGACCTCCGATACGCCGCTGCAGGAGATCATGCACACGATGGAGACCCATCAGATCCGCAGGCTTCCCGTGGTGGACGCCCAGGGCTGCTGCGTCGGCATCATCGCGCAGGCCGACCTTGCGTGGACCGGGCGCGAGCACGACGTCGCGGAGCTGGTGCGGGAGGTGTCGCGCGATAGCGGAACCCCGTCCCGCTAGGGCGGGATACGATCTCGATGTGAGATCCGTCGAGGCCGGCACGCTTCGTCTTGGCGTGTCGGCCTGCCTGCTCGGCAACGAGGTGCGCTACGACGGCGGCCACAAGCGGCACCCGTTCCTCACCGATCTCCTGGGCCGCTTCGTCGAGTGGGTGCCGGTCTGTCCCGAAGTGGAAGCCGGCTTCGGAACCCCACGCGAGCCGATGCACCTCGTTCGCGCCGGCGACGGCGCGCGGCTCGTGACGGTGCGCACCAGGCTCGACGTCACCAATCAGCTGCAGACGGCGGTGGCTGCCAGGCTGCGGCAGCTCGCCTCGCTCGATCTCGACGGCTACGTGCTGAAGAAGGATTCGCCCTCCTGCGGCCTCTTTCGCGTGAAGGTCCACGGCGGCTCGGGTGGCGCCCGTGACGGTCGAGGGCTGTTCGCCGCCGGGCTCGCCGAGGCGCAGCCGCTGCTGCCGCTCGAAGAAGAAGGGCGCCTCAACGATCCGAAACTGCGCGAGGCGTTCATCGAGCGCGTGTTCGCCTATCGGCGGCTGCGCGAGCTGCGCGCGCGCCCCGTACGTGCGGGCGATCTCATGCGCTTTCACGCCTGCCACAAGCTGTTGCTGCTGTCGCATGCGCCGGCGGCCTACGCGCGTCTTGGACGGCTGGTGGCGGCCACCAAGGGCCGTGTCGGCCGGGCGCTGCTCGACGAGTACGCCACCGCGTTCATGGAGGCGCTCGCGGTGCCGGCCAGCCGCGGGCGTCACGTCAACGTGCTGCAGCACATGGCGGGGTATTTCGACGCCGCGGATGCGGACTCGCGCCGGGAGCTCGCCACGACGATCGCCGATTACGGGCGCGGTCTCGTGCCGCTCGTGGTGCCGCTGACGCTCATCGCGCACCACGCGCGCCGCCACGACGTGCGCTATCTGCTCGACCAGGTGTACCTGCAGCCCCACCCCAAGGAGCTGATGCTGCGCAATCATGTTTGAGGCGCTGGCGAGCGATCCGCGCGTCCGCCAGCGCCGTAGCGGTGCGCCGGATCCCGACGGCCGCTGCGTGGTGTATTGGATGCAGCGCGCGCAGCGGGCCGCCGACAATGCCGCCCTCGACCTGGCGATCGAGGCGGGCAACACGCTGCGAAAGCCCGTGGTGGTGTTCTTCGGGCTGCACGCATTCGTCGAGCGCGCCAACCTGCGCCACTACCGATTCCTCGTCGAAGGGCTGCCCGAGCTGGCCGAGGCGCTCGAGCGCCGCGGCGTGGGCTTCGTGCTGCGCCGTTTTCCCGAGCACCGGCTGCTGCCGTTTCTCGACGAGGTGAAGCCGGCCCTCGTCGTCGGCGACGAGAACCCGTTGCGCCAGACCGAAGGCTGGCGGCGGACGATTGCCGCCGGGCTGCGCGTGCCGCTCTGGACCGTGGACGCCGACGTCGTGGTGCCGTCGGCGCTGCTGCTCAAGGAGCAGTATGCCGCGCGCACGATCCGGCCGCGTATTCACGCCCGGCTCCGCGAGCAGCTCGTGACCCCGAAGGCGCCGCGGGCGGCGGTGCGGTGGCGGGCCCCGAGGGGCCTGCACCGTCTGCGGCCATCGCTGGCGCTGCTCGACGGGTTTCCATGCGATCGTTCCGTCGCGCCGGTGAGCGATTTCACGGGCGGCCGCGCCGAGGGGCGCCGGCGGTTGCGCGCGTTCGTCCGGCGCCGGCTCGACACGTACGAGGCGGATCGCAATCATCCGGAGCGCGACGGCACGAGCGGCCTCTCACCGTATCTGCATTTCGGACAGCTCGGGCCGCGCGAGGTCGCGCGGGCCGTGCAGGACGCCGCCGGGTCGCACGCCGGCGCCGCCGCCTTCCTCGAGCAGCTGATCGTCCGTCGCGAGCTGGCGGTCAACTTCGTCACGTTCAATCCCCGCTACGACAGCCTCGATGCCTGCGAGCCGTGGGCGCTGCACACGCTCGGGCGGCACGCGCGCGATCGGCGACCGGTGCTGTATACCGCCGACCAGCTCGAGGCCGCCGAGACGCACGATCCGCTGTGGAACGCGGCGCAGCGGCAGATGGTCGAGAGCGGCTGGATGCACGGCTACGTGCGGATGTACTGGGCGAAGAAGATCCTCGAATGGACGCGTCGGCCGGACGAGGCCTTCGATCTGGCGGTGGTGCTGAACGATCGCTACCTGCTCGACGGGCGCGATCCCAACGGCTACGCCAACATCGCGTGGGCGATCGGCGGCAAGCACGATCGTCCATGGCCCGAGCGGCCGGTGACGGGGACGATTCGTTGGATGTCGTTCGCCAGTACGTCGAAGAAGTTCGACGCGAAGGCGTACATCGAACGCTGGTCGGGCAGGTCTGAAGACCCGCCGCTACGAACACGGGCTAGAGGCCAAAGGCTAGAGGCCAAAGGCTACCCATGACCATGTAGATGCCGGCGACGACGAGGACGACGCCGCTGAAGCGGCCACCCTGCATCGTGGGCGGCAGGAGTTTCTCGACCAGCAGGAAAACGGTGAGGCCGATGATCACCGCGAGGTTCATCACGCCGCCGGCGAAGAGCAGCAGCATCAGCGCCCAGCAGCAGCCCAGGCAGTACCAGCCGTGGAGCACCCCGATTCGAAAGGCGCCGGCGCGCCCGGCGCGCCAGTGCTTCACCAGGAACGCGGCCGGCGACTGGCACGCGCTCAGGCAGGCGCGCTTCAGCGGCGTGAGCTGGTAGAGCCCCGCCGCCATCAGCATGGAGCCGCTGACGAGCGGCGCGCGCGCTTCCATCATCGGCGTCAGCAGGTCGGTGGCCGTGAACAGGCGCTGCGCCAGCGTGGCGACCGCGCTGAACGCCGTCCACACCACCAGATACCCGCCGGCGAAGATGTGCACGCGAAGCGGGGCATCGGCGGCGCCGTCACCGCGGCGGGCCACCATGCCGTAGATGAGCAGGGCCGGAGCCGCGGACGGCAACATCATCCCGATCATCATCGCCGCCCACATCGCGAAGAGCAGCGCCAGATGGGCGCCGCTCCAGGACGGCCTCATCATCCAGGCCGACGGGCCGGTCATGTCGCCGTACATGTCCTGCGACATCGGCACGATCCACGCCCAGCAGGCGCCGGCGACGAGCAGCAGCGAGCCGAGCACGAGCCAGCGGTCGCGCAGCACCGCACGTTCGAGGGAAGTGCGTTCGGTCACGAGAGCGCTCGGACCCTTCTAGCGCACGACGCCGTGCGCGCACCAGTGCACGCGCGCCAAGTGCGCATGGGTGTCGTTGAAGTCGAGCGGGATGTCGCCGGTCACTTTGGCATGCCCCGCCGCGAACTCCGCCTCGGTGAACTCGAAGCCGGCGGGCAGCGTGACGCGCGCCCGCTGTGTGGCGCCGGTCTTGCGGTTGCGGATGGGCGCCGCCGTGCTCTCCCCCAGCCCCGCGATCCGCAACGCGGCCGTGCGCTCGTCGACGTCGATCGACAGGTCGATGCGCGCGTACACCGTGGGCAGCAGCTTTGTGACGGTCGTCGAGAAGACCTGCCAGATGAGGGTGCCGGGATCGGTGTCGCGCCCCTGGCCGATGGCCTCGAGCGCGGCGCGCTGGCGCGGGTCGGCGCGCTCGTCCACCACCACGCGAAAGGTGCCGTCGCCCAGATGGATCGGACCGGGCCACATGGCCAGGATGCCCCAGTCGAGCCCGTCGAGCGAGACGTCGCCGTAGCGCCCGCGATCGACGTGGACGAACGTGTGCGCCCGGCAGTGCCCGTGCGTCGGCAGCGAGTTGAACTGGCAGGGACAGCCGCAGTCACAGCTGCAGTTCACGAACTCGACGCCCTCGATTTCCCACTCGGTCACGGCCCGCTAGTATCGCGCGCATCCGGGCCGTCGCACCAGGGTTCTCCGGGGTCAGGTCCTTGGCACCACCGACGCCAGCTGGCGCTCGTGGGCCCGTCGCATCCAATCCATCAACCGGTGCGCCGCTTCAGCAGGGGAGGCACCGTAGAACGGCATCATGGCCGTGGGAACGCCGGGACGGCGCCGCAATTGGGCGCGCCACCGGTTGCCGGCGTCGGTGACTTCGATCACGAAGGCACGCTCGCCGATGAATTCTTCAAAGCAATGAACGGTCACAGTCTGTCGTGTGCTGGGTGAGTCAGGTAGAGCGCACGATCCTACGCTGGCCGCAGGAATGATCAAGCGAAGCCCGCCGCGAAGGCGGCGTCCACATGCCGCCGGACGTAGGATCCACGCCACGATCCGGCCATAAATAATTCTTCGTCGTCAGCTTCTCCACAGGTTTTGCACGAGCCGTCCACAGCTTTTCCACACCGGGAGGACCGCGACGGGCTTTGGAGCTGGCGGAAGGCCCTATCCGGGGAACCGGAAGAGGCCGAGAGTACAATGATGGCCTTCAGGCCGATGCGCGCCATGCTCCGCTTCCTCGTCGCGCTGGCGATTTGGGCATGTGCCGTCTCCGCCGGCGCGGCCGCTGACGCCACGCTGTTCCGTCTGTACCTGACGGACGGCAGCACGGTCGTCAGCTACGGCGAGTACACGCGCGTGGACGACCGGGTCGTGTTCTCCATGCCGGTCGGCGGCGCGCTCGACGAGCCCCGGTTGCACGTCGTCTGGATTCCGGCCACCTCGGTGGACTGGGCCCGCACCAACCGCTACGCGGAGTCGGCGCGCTTCCAGCATTACGCGGAGACCAAGGGCGAAGAGGACTTCGCCATCCTGAACAACGAAGTGGCGCGGGTGCTGAACGACATCGCCCTCAGCACCGACCGTGCGCGCGCGCTGGAGCTCGCGTTGCTGGCGCGTGCCTCTTTGGCCGAGTGGCCGCGACAGCACCACGGCTACCGCCAGGACGACGTGCGCGAGATCGTCTCGCTCATCGACGAGTCGATCGCCAACCTGCGCGCCGCCGGCGGCGCCACGAATTTCGACCTCGCCTTCGTGGCCTCGGCGCCGACGGTGCCGCTCGAGCCGGTGCTGGGCATGCCGTCGTTGCGCGAGCAGCTCGATCAGGTGCTGCGCCTGGCCGCCAAGGTGCCGAACGCCACCGATCGCGTCAGCCTCCTGCAGAGCGCGCTCGCCATGGTGAACGAGAACGGTGCCGGGCTGGTGGGCACCGAAATCGCGGCGATGCGCGCGTCGCTCCAGTCGCGCATTCGCGCCGACTACGAGGTCGACCGCAAGTACGCCAAGCTGGCGGAGCAGCTCACGCGCCGTGCGTCGCGCGAAGCGGCGCGGGCGCGCATCACCGGCGTCGAGAAGGCGATGAACCGCCTGGCGCGCGAGGATGCCAAGCTCGGCAAGCGGCGGCCCGAGATGATCGAGTCGCTTCGCGCGTCGATCGAGGCCAGCCTCACCGACGCGCGCCGTCTGCGGCTGCTCCGCGATCAGTGGATCCTTCGCCAGGCGCTCTATCGTGACTATCAGCGCGTCGTCGGCGGCCGGTTGCTCAGCCTGGTGAAGTCCCAGCCGCAGCTCGAAGCGATCCGGCGACTCGACGGCCCCCCGCTGAGCACCCTGCAGTCGCTCCAGTCGCGGCTCACTGGTGGCGCCGAGCAGCTCGAGCGGATCGATGTGCCGGAAGATCTGCGGAACACGCACAGCAATCTGATCAGCGCCTGGCGCTTCGCGGAAAATGCCGCCAGGGGCCGCGTCGACGCGGTGTCCACCGGGAACGTGGCGCGCGCCTGGGAAGCGTCGTCGGCGGCCGCGGGCGCGTTGATGCTACTGTCGGAAGTGCAACGAGGCATTCAGGATCTGCTGGAGTTACCCCGTCTGAAGTGATCACCCCGCGCACGACACGCCTGGTTCGCGTGCCGGACCTCCAGGCGTTCCGCCGCGCGCTGGTCGGGCTGGCGACGAGTGGGCCGCCGCTCGAGGCGCGCGACCGGCTTCTGGTCGTCCCCACGCGCGCCGCCGCCGCGCAGCTCGTCCGCACCATCGAGAGCACCGCCCTTCACGACAGCCGCCCGGCGGTCGTCCTCCCGGACTTCGCCACCGCCGACGAGCTGGTATTCCGGCTGGCCGAGCGGCTCGACGCACGCCAGGCCGTCCTCCGCGACACCGAGCGCGAGGCTCTCGCGATGGTGGCGTGCCGTGCCGCCCGCGACGCCGGTTACGAGCCGCCCTTCCGGCTGCGGCCGGGCCTGGTGGCCGAGGCGCTGCGGTTCTACGACGCGCTCGGGCGCTATCAGAAGGACATGGACACGTTCGAACGGCTGGCGCTCGGGCTGCTCGAGCCCGGCGCCGCCGACGATCGCGGCGCCGAGCGGCTGGTGCGGCAGACGCGGTTTCTCGCCGCGGCGTTTCGCGAGCTCGAGCAGCGGCAGGCCGGCGCCGGCGCCGACGAGCACGTGCTGCGCGCCCGGCTCGTGGCCGCACCCGCGCCGCGACCCTACCGCCACGTCGTAGTGGCCGTGGGGGACCGCTCGAGCGATCGCTACGGCCTGTGGCCCGCGGACTGGGATCTGCTGTCGCGGCTGCCCGCGCTCGCGCGGCTCGACGTCGTGGTGACCGACACGGCGCTTGCCGGCGACCTCCACGAGCGGCTGCACCATCTGTTGCCCGGCCTCGACGAAGTGCGGGAAGGCGACGCCGGCGAGTCGGTGGCGCCGTCGCTGCAAGTGCCCGCCGGCGATGCGCCGGTCCACGTGGCGCGCGATCGCGAAGAGGAAGTGGCCGGGTTCGCGCGGCGCGTCAAGGCGGCCGTTCGCCGCGGGGCGCTCGATCGCCTCGATCGCGCGGCGCTCGTCGTCCGCACGCCGTTGCCCTACGTCTACGTGACGCGCGAGGTGCTGCGGTCGGCCGGCGTGCCGTGCCAGATGTTCGACGCGCTCCCGCTCGCCGCCGAGTCGTGGGCGGCCGCGTTCGATCTGGCCTGCTCGGCCGTCGGGACCGGATTTGCCCGCGGGCCGGCCGTCGCGCTCCTGGGATCGCCGCACTTCCGCTTCGAGGAGGAGGGCGAACGGCTGACACCTGCCGAAGTCGCCGCCCTCGACCGCGCGCTCGCGGAGCACGGCTATCTCGGCCAGCTGTCGGCGCTGCGCCCGCTGGTCGAGTCGTGGACGGCGCGGGCAGCGTCCACCTTCGCCAAGGCTACGGCGGACAAGTCTCGCTCCCGGCTGGCCGCGGCCGCGCGTGCCGGCCGCGTCCTCGAACGGATGGCGGCAGAGCTCGAACCGCTGCGCTCGCCCGCGCCGGTGGCGGATCACCTGCGCCTGGTCCTCGCATTCCTCGCCGGTCACGAAGCGGCGCCGGGCCCCGATGATCCGCTGCGCGCGCGGCAGCTCCGGGCTCGCGCCGCACTCCTGGGCACCCTGACGGCGCTGCGCGACGCTTACGCCCGCTTCGATTCTACGCCGGTGGAGTTCGACGACACGGCGGCCGTGTGCCGGCGCTGGATCGAAGCGCAGACGTTCTCGCCGCGCACCGGCGAAGCGGGGGTGCACCTGCTCGACAGCGCCAGCGCCCGCTTCGGCGAGTTCGACGAGGTGCAGCTGGCGGGCCTCGTCGAGGGCGAATGGCCGGACCCCTCGCGGCGCAGCATCTTCTACTCGAACTCGGTGCTGCGGGAGCTGGGCTGGCCCTCCGAGACGATGCGGCTCGACGGCGTGCGGGCCGAGTTCGCCGATCTGCTGCGGCTGCCGCGGCAGCGTCTCACCGTCTCCACCTTTGCGCTCGAATCCGACGCGCTGGTCAGCGCGTCGTCGCTGCTCGACGAGATCCGCCGCGCCAATCTCGACGCGATGGAGGAGGCGCCGCTGGCGGGCCGGGTGTTCGAACACGAGGCGCTGGGGCTCGAGCCGGCGGACGTGCGTGCGCTCGACGCCGAGGCCCGCGCCTGGGCGGCGCTTCGCCTGGCTGCGCGCGACCAGGCCGAGCCACGCTTCCGGGGCGCCACCGATGGCCACCACGCGCGCGTCTACTCGCTGACCTCGCTCGAGCGCTACCTCGATTGCCCCTTCAAGTTCTTTGCGGCCGATGTGTTGCGGGCCGAGGAGCCGCCCGACGACCAGTCGGCGCCGTCGCCGCGCGCCCGCGGACGGTTCGTGCACGACGTGCTGCAGCGCTTCTTCGCGGCCTGGGACCAGACCGGCATCGGCCCGATCACCGCCGAGACGATCGAGCGGGCCAGGGAGGTGGCGGTGACGGTGGCCGAGCCGCTGCTCGAGGCGCTCGGCGATGCCGACGCCGCGATCGAGCGGGCACGGCTGTTCGGGACCGCCATTTCCACCGGGCTCGTCGACATCGTGCTGGCGCACGAAGTGGAGCGCCCGGCGGAGCCGGTGGTCGAGCGCTGGCTCGAGCACCGGTTCGACGG
>Ga0079218_10000219_pt1 | contig 14981 bp, 14 predicted proteins | sample NCCompost_FD_77181 | JGI IMG/M metagenome (GOLD analysis project Ga0079218, IMG submission 77181) | Agricultural soil microbial communities from Utah to study Nitrogen management - NC Compost | ecosystem: Environmental > Terrestrial > Soil > Agricultural land | place: USA: Utah | collected... | reverse complement strand
GACGCCAAGTCGATCGTTTACGCGACGCTTGCGGCGCTGGCTCGCGAGGGCGCCATCGAGCCAGCGGTCTTGAAGAAGGCGATGAAGGATCTCGGCGTCAATCCCGACAAGCCCAACCCGGCACACGCGTAGTGGCGGAATTCAAAGTCCCTGAACTGGGGGAGAACGTTCCCGGCGGCGACGTCACGAACGTCCTCGTCAAGGTCGGCGACACGATCGCCGTCGATCAACCCGTCCTCGAACTCGAAACCGACAAGGCGACGGTCGAAGTCCCCTCGTCGGTGGCCGGACGCGTCACCGAGATCAAGGTCAAGCCTGGCGAGAAAGTGAACGTCGGCGCCGTGGTCCTGGTGGTGGAGGACGGGAACAAGTCAACTCCCAAGGAACAAGAGCCAGCTCCCAAAGCGCAAGCGCCAACTCCCAAGGCGCAACAAGAAGAGCAGACCGCCCAGCCGCCGACGCCGGACGCTCCGAAGACGGGCGCGCCCAAGGATAAGGTCGTCTCGATGCCCGCCAAGGCCCAGGGCTCGAGCGCGAAACCGCAGGCGGCGGTTGCCAAGCCCCCGGCGCAGCCGTCCAAGCCGGCCGGAGGCCACCCGGCAGCCCCGGCGGCCCCAAGTGTCCGCCGGCTTGCCCGTGAAGTGGGCGTCAACATCGACGACGTCCAGGGCTCGGGGCCCGAGGGCCGCATTTCCGAAGAGGACGTCAAGGAGCATGCCCGCCGCATCTTGAGCAGCATGCCATCGCTCGGCAGCGGCGCACCGGCGTCTGCCGGCGGGGTCGCCGCGCGCCCGGCCGTGCCGCTGCCGGATTTCTCGCGCTGGGGCGAGATCGAACGTCAGCCGATGAGCAATGTCCGGCGGACAACCTCCGAACGCCTCAGTCACGCCTGGACCACGATCCCGCACGTCACGCAGTTCGACAAGGCCGACATTTCCGCGATGGAGGAACTGCGCAGGAAATATCGCGAGCAGGTGGCGGCGGCCGGCGGCAACCTCACGGTGACGGCGATGCTCGTCAAGGTGATTGCGACCGCCGTGAAACAGTTTCCGCAGTTCAATTCATCGCTCGACCCGCAGAGCAACGAGATCGTTTACAAGAAATACGTCAACGTCGGCGTGGCGGTCGACACCGATCGCGGGCTGCTCGTCCCGGTGGTGCGCAATGCCGACAGCAAGAACATCACGGAGATCGCCGTCGACGTGCACCAGCTGGCCGAGAAGGCCCGGAGCCGCAAGCTGACCCTCGAGGAGATGAGCGGCGGCGGGATCACGATTTCAAATCTCGGCGGCATCGGCGGCACGTATTTCACGCCGATCGTGAACTGGCCGGAAGTCGCCATTCTCGGCGTCTCGCGCGGCATCGTCGAACCGGTGTGGCGCGCTGACCCTTCGACAGGCTCAGGGCAAGGCAAGTGGGAGCCCCGGCAGCTGCTTCCTCTGTCGCTGTCATATGACCATCGCGTCATTGATGGCGCCGACGCGATGCGTTTTCTGCGCTGGGTGGTCGAGGCGGTGGAGCAGCCATTCTTGTTGTCACTCCTGGGCTGATGGCATCCGAATCCATCCAGGTCGCGGTCCTTGGCGCAGGACCGGGCGGCTATGCAGCCGCCTTCTACGCCGCCGACCTCGGCATGCAGGTGGCGCTCATCGACGAAGAGCCCAATCCCGGCGGCGTGTGCCTGTATCGCGGCTGTATTCCGTCAAAAGCGCTGCTCCATGTGGCCAAGGTGATCGACGAGGCGCGCCATGCCAGCGCCTGGGGCGTCACATTTGGCGAACCGAAGATCGACATCGCCCGGCTCCGGGCGTTCAAGCAGGGAGTGGTCGACAAGCTCACCGGCGGTGTCGGACAGGTGGCGAAGCTGCGCAAGGTGAAATTCATCCAGGGACGCGCCACCCTGACCGGACCACATTCGATGACGATCGCGGGCAGCGGCGGCGCGACCGCGCTGGAGTTCGAGCATGGCGTGCTCGCCACCGGCTCGCAGCCGACGCGCATCCCCTCGCTGTCGTTCGACAGCCCGCGGATGATGGATTCCACTTCGGCGCTCGATCTGCCAGACGTGCCCGGTTCGCTGCTGGTCATCGGAGGGGGTTACATCGGTCTCGAGCTTGGCAGCGTCTACGCCACGCTTGGCAGCAAGGTATCAGTCGTCGAGATGACGGCAGGACTCCTGCCTGGCGCGGATCGCGACCTGGTGAACGTCCTGCACAAGCGGCTCGAGAAGGTGTTCGCCTCGATCATGGTGAACACAAAGGTGACCAGGGTGGCTGAAGACGCGAAAGGGATTCGCGTCACGTTCGAAGGATCCTCCAACGGCAGCAGCGGACAGCCCGGTTCGACGTCAGAACAAGTGTTCGATCGCGTGCTCGTCGCCGTGGGCCGCCGTCCGAATTCGAAGATTCCAGGTCTTGATGCCACCGCCGTCAAGGTCGACGCGAACGGATTCATCGAAACCGACGGACAGCGCCGTACCGCCGAATCGTCGATCTTCGCGATTGGCGACGTCGCCGGCGAGCCGATGCTGGCGCACAAGGCGTCGCACGAAGCCCGGGTCGCGATCGAAGCCATTGCGGGGCACAAAGGGGTCTTCGAACCGCTCGCCATTCCGGCCGTGGTTTTTACCGACCCCGAGATTGCCTGGTGCGGCCTGACCGAGGCGCAGGCCCTCGAGCGGGGCACGGAGATCGAGGTGGCCAAGTTCCCCTGGGCCGCCATCGGGCGGGCCATCACCATCGACCGCCCTGAGGGGTTGACCAAGCTCGTGCTGGAACCGAAATCCGGGCGCGTCCTCGGCGTAGGCATCGCCGGCGCCGGCGCCGGCGAGCTGATTGCGGAGGGGGTCCTGGCGGTCGAAATGGGCGCCACGGCGGACGACATGAAATTGACGATCCACCCCCATCCCACGCTGTCGGAAACGCTGATGGAGAGCGCCGAGGTGTTCTTCGGCCAGAGCACCCACGTGTTCAAACCAAGGCGAAAATCGAGGTAAACTAGAGACTCCCATGACCAAAATCATTACTTTCGCAATTGCGACGTGTGCCCTGCTTGCGCTGGCCGCAGGCTTCCATGCCACCCTGGATGCCCAGGGCAAGTCGACCAAAGACGGCGTGTTCACAGCCGAACAGGCCCAGCGCGGCGCCACCCTTTACGGCGAGCAGTGCGCCTCGTGTCACGGTGAAAAGATGGAAGGCGTGGCCGACCTCTTCCCGGCGCTGACGGGCGATCCGTTCATGAAGACCTGGAATGGGAAATCGGTCGGCGAACTCTACGAGAAGATCGCCACGACCATGCCGGCGCTGGATCCGGGCTCACTCAAGCCCGAACAGGTCGCCGATCTCGTGGCGCATATGCTCAATGAGGAGAAGTTTCCTGCCGGCACGACGGCGCTCGCCGCCAGCGCCGATCCGCTGAAGACGATCAAGATCGAGCTCAAGTAGCCCGCTCCGGATGTCGATGCGGAGGTGGCCTTCGGAGAGGTGTGGATGGACGTAATACCCGTTCGGCTCGTGCCGCGCGCATTCGGCGAGACCACCCGCCGCGACGTCTGGTGGTCAACCCCGTTAGCGATCTTCATCGGCCTCTCGGCGTTCGTCGGTTATGCCACCTGGGCGGCGTTTCAGAACGCGCATTACACCTACGGGCCTTACCTGTCGCCGTTCTACGCTCCCGAGATCTGGGGCGACTCGCCGCACGCGTGGTTCGGCCCCAAGCCGGCATGGATCCCGGCGTGGGTGCCGTTCTCGCCGGCCCTGTTGATCCTGCCTTTTCCCGGTCTCTTCCGCTTCACCTGCTACTACTACCGGGGCGCCTATTACAAGGCGTTCTGGGGAGATCCGCCGGCCTGTGCGGTCGGCGAGCCGCGGAAATCGTACTGGGGTGAGCAGTCGTTCCCGCTCGTGTTTCAGAATGTCCACCGCTACTTCATGTGGATCGCGGTGTTGTTCCTGTTCCTGCTTAGCTACGACGTGTGGCTGGCCTTGTGGTTTACCGACGCTGCCACCGGCGCCCCGCGGTTTGGTATCGGCCTCGGCACCATCGTGCTCGCGGTGAATGTCATCCTACTGAGCTGTTACACACTCGGCTGCCACGTGATGCGTCACATAGCGGGTGGAACGCATGATGAGGTGTCGAAGCACCCGGTCTGCGATCGCGCCTACGCCTGCTCGACGGCGCTCAACAACAAGCACCAGCTGTTCGCGTGGTGCAGTCTCTTCTCGGTGGCCTTCGCCGACATTTATATCCGCCTCTGCTCGATGGGAATCTGGACGGATCCCCGGATCCTCTGATGGCGCACACGACCCACTCGTACGACGTCCTGATCATCGGGGCGGGCGGTGCCGGACTGCGCGCCGCGATCGAAGCCGCCAATGCCGGCGTGTCGGTCGGCCTGATCTGCAAGTCGCTGCTCGGTAAAGCGCACACCGTCATGGCCGAAGGCGGCATGGCGGCCGCGATGGGCCACAACGACGACCGCGACAACTGGCGCGTCCATTTCGCCGACACCATGCGCGGCGGCCAGTACGTCAACAACTGGCGGATGGCCGAGATCCACGCCAAGGAAGCGCCCGATCGCGTGCGCGAGCTCGAGGCGTGGGGCGCCGTGTTCGATCGCACCAAGGACGGCCGCATCAACCAGCGCAACTTCGGCGGCCATCGCTATCCGCGGCTGGCACATGTCGGCGATCGTACCGGGCTCGAGCTGATCCGCGCGCTGCAGGACCACACCACCTACCTTGGTGTAGACGTGCACATGGAGCACACGGTCATCGACCTGGTGCTCGACGGCGGCCGGGCGGCAGGCGTGCTCGCCTACGACCGGCAGAAGGGCTCGTTCCACGTGTTCGGCGCCAAGGCGATCATCCTCGCCACCGGCGGCGTCGGCCGCGCCTTCAAAGTCACGAGCAACAGCTGGGAAGGCACCGGCGACGGCCACGCGCTGGCCTATCGCGCCGGCGCCGAGCTCATCGATATGGAGTTCGTGCAGTTCCATCCGACGGGGATGGTGTGGCCGCCGAGCGTCCAGGGCATTCTCGTCACCGAAGGCGTGCGCGGCGAAGGCGGAATCCTCAAGAACAGCGAGGGCCGCCGCTTCATGTTCGACGACATCCCCGACAACTACAAGCCGCAGACGGCGTCGGATGCGGAAGAGGGCTGGCGCTACACCCAGGGCGACAAGGCCGCCCGCCGCCCGCCCGAGCTGCTGACGCGCGACCACGTCGCCCGCTGCATCAACCGCGAAGTCAAGTCGGGCCGCGGTTCACCGCACGGCGGCGTGTTTCTCGACATCGCGTGGATCAAGGAAAAGCTGCCCGACGCCGAGGCGCACATCAAGCGCAAGCTGCCGAGCATGTATCACCAGTTCAAGCAGCTCGCCGACCTCGATATCACCAGGGAAGCGATGGAGGTCGGGCCGACGACGCACTACATCATGGGCGGGATCCGCGTGGACGCGGACTCGCAGATGTCGTCGATTCCCGGGTTGTTCGCTGCCGGAGAATGCGCCTCCGGTATCAATGGCGCGAACCGGCTTGGCGGCAATTCGCTTTCGGACCTGATCGTGTTCGGCAAGCGCGCCGGTGAGTATGCGGCCGCTTTCGCGCGCCAGAACGGCATGCCGCGCCTGGACGAGGGGGCGCTGGCGCGGTTCGAGCAGACGGCGCTCGCGCCATTCGAGCGCGGCGCCGAGGGGGAGAATCCCTACAAGGTGCAGAGCGACCTCCAGGAAACCATGCAGGCGCTGGTCGGCATCGTCCGGGTCGAGAGCGAGATGAGTCAGGCGATTGACGTGCTCGAGGGCTACAAGGCGCGGGCGGCGCGCGTCGGCGTGACCGGGCGCCGCGACTACCATTCGGGGTGGCACACCTGCCTGGACCTGCGCAACCTGCTGACCGTGTCTGAGGCGATCGCCCGTTCGGCGATCGAGCGGCGCGAAAGCCGCGGCGGCCACTTCCGCGAGGATTATCCCGACAAGCATGCCGAATTCAGCACCATCAACATCATGGTGAAGCAGGCCGGCAGCACCATGCAGGTGTCGCACGTGCCGATTCCGCCGATTCCCGCCGAGCTGAAGCAGGTGATCGAGGAGCAGAAGTCGTGATCTCTGACGCCACATTCAAGATCTGGCGCACGCGCCCGGAAGGCGACGGCACGTTCCAGACGTTCCATACCAAGGTGTCGGAAGGGATGGTCGTTCTCGATGTCGTGCACCGGATCCAGGCTGAGCAGGCGCCCGACCTGGCCGTCCGCTGGAACTGCAAGGCCGGCAAGTGCGGCTCCTGCTCGGCCGAGGTCAACGGCAACCCGCGGCTGATGTGCATGACCCGGCTGAGCGAGCTGAACCTGTGGGAGCCGGTGACGGTGGAGCCGATGCGCGCGTTTCCACCGATCAAGGACCTGGTCACCGATGTGTCGTGGAATTTCCGGGTCAAGAAGGGGATCCAGAAGTTTCAGCCGCGCGCCGCCGATGCGCCCGACGGCACCTGGCGGATGGCGCAGCGAGACGTCGATCGCATCCAGGAATTCCGCAAGTGCATCGAGTGCTTCCTCTGCCAGGACGTCTGCCACGTCCTGCGCGAGCACAACAAGCACGAGGAGTTCATCGGCCCGCGGTTCTTCGTCTACAACGCGGCGCTGGAGATGCACCCGCTCGACACCGCCGACCGGATCCCGGCGCTCAAGGAAGACAAGGGCATCGGCTACTGCAACATCACCAAGTGCTGCACCAAGGTCTGCCCCGAGCACATCCACATCACCGACAATGCCATCATTCCGCTGAAGGAACGCGTGGTCAGCCGCTACTACGATCCGATCACCCGCCTGCTGCGGATATTCCGGTAGCAACCAACAGCGGCTGTCCCTGAAGGCTAGAGCGGCGGCGCCAGCACCGCGTCGGCCTGCTCGTGAGCGTGGTACGAGCTGCGGACCAGCGGACCTGACTCGACGTGACGGAACCCGCGGTCGAGCGCCAGCCGCTTCAACTCCGCGAATTCGGCGGGATGGTAATAGCGCGCCATCGGCGCGTGCGTGGGCGTCGGCTGCAGGTATTGCCCGATGGTCAGGATCGAGACGCCTGCCCGGCGCAGATCGTCGAACACCGGCACGATCTCGTCGAAGTCCTCGCCGAGCCCCACCATGATGCCGGTCTTGGTCGGGATCGCCGGGCGGTAGCGGCGCGAACGCTCCAGCAGCTCGAGCGATCGCGGATAGCGGCCGCCGGACCTTGCCATCCGGTACAGCCTCGGCACCGTCTCGATGTTGTGATTCAGGACGTCCGGGCCGGCGTCCAGTACCGCGCGCAGCGGCGCCTCGTCGCCCTGGAAGTCGGGGATGAGCACCTCGATGCGGCAATCGGGCATCCGGTCGCGGGTTTCGCGGATGGTCTGCGCGAACATCGACGCCCCGCCGTCTGGCAGGTCGTCGCGATCGACCGAAGTGATCACCGCGTGCCGCAGGCCCATCTGTTCGATCGCGTGCGCCACCCGGGACGGTTCGGCGATATCGAGCTCGCCCGGCCGGCCGTGTGCGACCGCGCAATAGGCGCAAGCGCGGGTGCAGACGTCGCCGAGGATCATGAACGTGGCTGTGCCGTGGTGCCAGCATTCGCCGACGTTGGGACACCGTGCCTCTTCACAGACGGTGTGGAGCTTCAGCTCCTTCATGATGCCCTTCAAGCGAAGGTAATTCTCAGACCCCGGCGCGCGCACTTTCAGCCACTCGGGTTTCGGCGCGCGGGGACGGATGAACTCCAGCGGAGCTTCGATCGGCACTCCAGTTAGTTTATCTGGCTTTCAACCACGACGGCCACGACGGTCACGACGGAAGCTGCGCACAAAACGCATCCGTCGTGCTCGTCGTGCCGTCGTGGTTCGTCCGGATTGCTGTTCGTGCGAACATCGCATGGAGACTCTTCGATGCAGCGACTCGCGATCACCTGGTTCGGGCACAGTACATTCCTGATCCAGACCCCGGGCGGCAGGCGCATCCTGTTCGACCCCTGGTTTGCCGACAACCCCGCCTGTCCGGCCTCGATGAAGAAGCCGCCGAAGGCCGACCTCGTGCTCGTTTCGCACGGCCACTCCGACCACATCGGTGATCTCCTTGCCGTGACGCGCGATGGCGGTCCCACGGTGGTCGGTATCTTCGAGCTGTGTGATTGGCTTGGCCGGAAGGGGGTCACGAACCTTGCTCCTGTGAACAAGGGCGGGTCGCTCGACATCGCCGGGCTGCGGGTGACCATGACCGACGCCCGCCATAGCAGCGGTTTTGTCGACAACGGCCAGATGGTCTACATGGGCGAGCCTGCGGGGTATGTCGTCCGGCTCGAGGACGGCCGATCGATCTACTTCGCCGGCGACACCTGCCTGTTCGGCGACATGCGCCTGATCGGTGAGTTCTACAAGCCGGAGATCGCCTTGCTGCCGATCGGCGACCGCTTCACGATGGACGCGGCCGCTGCCGCGCGCGCGTGCGAATTCCTCGGCGTCCGCCAGGTGGTGCCGATGCACTGGGGAACGTTTCCCATGCTGACGGGGCGGCCGGCCGAATTACGCGCGCTCGTCGAACCGCGGGGCGTACAGGTGCTCGAGTTGAAGCCGGGAGAAACGGCTGAATGATCCGGAGGCCTGAAGGCCTCCGGCTACCATCTTCCTGCTACCGGCTACCCGCTACCCGCTACTGAATAACGATCGTCCCCTGGAGCGTCGTATCGGTATCGCGGTTGTGGTCGTGAAAACCGCAGGTCCGTGCCGTCGTAAAGTTCCCCGTCTCCCGGCTCTGACCGGGCTGCAGGAAGCCGGCCTGGTTCATCGCCGGGCAGTCGGTGTGCTCCGGATGCGGGTTCGAGCTCATGTCGTGGGGCCGGCTGTCGTTGTTGACGAAATTGACACGTCCGCCGACGGCGATCGTCACCGACCGCGGCGACACTCCGGCGGACGTGATGGTGATCGTCGGTGTTGAGCCGCCCGGCGTCGGCGTCGGCGTCGGTGTTGGTGTCGGGCTCGGGCTTGGCGCAGGGGACGGCGAGCTTGGTGAATCGTTGTCGCCGCCGCAAGACACGGCGGTAGCGATGATCAAAGCAGCGAACAGGGGCGCCAGGAATTTCCGCATCAGAAAAACTTCCTTGAGATATTGAAACCGAGGTACCAGTCGTCGTTAGTGAATCCGCCGCGCGCGAGCTGGCCCATCGTCGTGCCGAAGCCGTTGGAGAAGTTCAGCTGGAACGAGTGGCCGCCCGCCCGCTTTTCAATCGCGAAAGAGCCGTGTGTCACGCCGGGGTCGTAGCCTGACACTCGAGGGATGATCTCCCCGACGAGATACACCGTCGGCCGGATCCGAAGCCGGGCCGCCGCGCCGAGCATCACGGCGTCGTTATCGATGCCGGCGACGTCGGGACCGGTGTTGCTGTTCTTGACCCAGATGGGTTCGAAGTAAATCGCGCCGTGGCCGCCGAGCGTGCGTGAGAGTGCAAGTCCGAGCGAAGGCGAATAGACGTCGCGGAAGTTGTTGGTGCCGTCGACCGACGCCAGCACGCCAACGCCGACCGGTGATCCGCCCTGACGCAGCAGGCTGTACTGGCCGAAGAACTCGATCGTCTTGTTGCTGGTGCGATGAATGCCCGCTTGAAGCCCGCGCATCAGGCCGAAGCGGTACTCGAGGCCGATCTGCGCTCCGGAGTCGAGGCCGAAGAGATCGCCGACCAGATCGCCGAAGTCACCCGACCCGAGCGAACGCCCGAAGCGGTGGGTGACGCGGAACGCGCTCTTGAACCGCGGCAATCGCAGCGTCGTGGGCAGCGTAATCAGTGAGAAGTCAGGCTGATCGACGCTGAGGTCGAGATCGGGATCATCCTCAACCGCGCCGGCCTGGGCAGCCGCCGGCGCGTTAGCGGGGGCTCCCGATTGCGCCGCCGCGACGGCGGCGATCGCGAGCACTGCGGCAACCGCAACGCCGATCCGCACCAGCCGCCACATCAGAAGAATTTCCTCGAAATATTGAAGCCCATATACCAGTCGTCGTTGGTGAAGCCGCCGCGTGCCAGCTGTCCCATCGTCGTCGCGAATCCGTTGGAGAAGTTCAGCTGGAAGCTATGGCCACCGGCGCGCTTTTCAATCCCGAACGTTCCATGCGTCACGCCGGGATCGTAACCTGACACGCGGGGGACTACTTCACCAACAATGTAGACCGTCGGGCGGATACGCAGCCGCGCCGCGAGGCCGACCAGAAACGTGCTGTTGTCATCGATCAGTTCCTGCGGTTCAGGATTGCTGTTGTTGACCCACACTGGCTCGACATACACCGCCCCGTGCGCGCCGAGCGTCCTGGAGATCGCCACTCCCAGCGCGGGCGAATAACTGTCGCGGAAGTTGTTGGTCCCATCGATCGATGCCAATACGCCAACGCCGACCGGCCGCGACGCTGTCTGCTGCATCAGGCTGTACTGGCTGAAGAACTCGATCGTCTTGTTGCTGGTGCGATGGATGCCTGCCTGCAGACCGCGCATCAGGCCAAAGCGGTACTCGAGGCCGATTTGCGCACCGGCGTCCAGCCCGAACAGATCGCCGGCCAGGTCACCGAAGCTGCCGTCGCCGAGCGGCCGTCCGAAACGATGCGTGACGCGAAAAGCGCTCTTGAAGCGGGGGAGCCGCAAGGTCGTCGGCAGGGTGATCACGCTGAAGTCGGGCTGCGAAACGCTCAAATCGAGATCGGGGTCGTCATCTTGGGCCGCTGCGGGGGAGGCGAGCAGCGCCAGAGCCAGGACGATCAGAATCGCTGTTTTCACGAGTTAGTCTCTCCTCGCGCCGAGTTCAATCCAGCGCCTGATGATCGCCAGCTGACCGTCCGAGAGGAACGGGCCACGGTTCGGCATGCGCGCGCCGATGATGTCGGTTCGCCCTTCGAGCTTGTGAATCAGATAGCTGTTTTCTGCGTCGCCTGGCGCCACTCGCATCAGGCCAGGTTTTTCGCGGGACGCGACGCCGACGATTGAGTCGTACGAACCAGCCGTCGACAAATCCAGGCCCACCTGGCGGAACGCGCCGCCGTTGGGATTGTGGCACGACGTGCACGACGGCCGGCCGCTCGAATCCGCCGCCTCGAAGATGTCGCGCTGGATGCTGGAGAACGTCGGCGTCAGGTTCGGCGTCGGCCCGGCGACGGTCGACAGGCTCTCATCGCAGCCTGCGGCCGCGAGGCTCAGGATGAACACGAGGATGCCCGAGCGCAACACGATCATGGAGGTGCCTTTCAGGGCTGGGGATTGTCGCGCGCGGTGACGACAAGCATGCCTTTCATGTCGCCGTGACCATCGCCGCAGAACACGGAACAGAGAATCGGGAACTTACCGGCTTCGCTGGCGGTGAACTCGATCACGACCGGCTCGCTGCCGCGCGGAATCTCCTTCGACACCTTGAACTTCTTGATCTCGAAGCCGTGCAGCCCGTCGCCGGACTTGACGAGGATGCGCAGCCGCTCGCCCTCGACGGCCTCGATCGTCGCCGGCTCAAACGTGTACCGCCGCGCGATCACTTCGATCGTGCGCGGCTCGGCAGCCTGCCGCGCCGCGGAGACGGGAAGACGGGCGGTAGAGGCAAGCGCTGGGGGAAGAAGCGAACCCGCGAGGCAGAAGGTCAAAGCAACGATTCGATGTGACAGCATTCGAGGTATCGACCAGGGGGGCCATCGGCGCGTCAGTGCAAGCCTGATGCCCACGAAAAGGCCGTAATACTGCGTTAAACAGGCGGTCAGCGTCCTCCAGCGGTATCACGATTACCGGACTCGTAATCATCGACGACGCGTGAAATTTCGCCGCGCCGAAGGCGGGTCAGTCGATGCGGTATTTCGCGAGGTAATAACTCAGGGCCCGCTGACTGATCCCCATCAGTTCGGCCGCATCCTTCTTGACGCCGCGGGATTGTTCGAGCGCGCGGCGAATCGTCTCGCGTTCGACCCATTCGAGATTCTGGTGCAGGCGCATCGATGGTAATCCGGGAGCTGGAGTCGAGGTGGCGCCGAGCAGCGAGATCGTCTCCGGTGTCAGCGCCGGCGTCGTCGCCAGTACGACAGCGCGCTCGATCGTGTTCTCCAGTTCGCGCACGTTCCCAGGCCAGTCATATCTCTCCAGCGCACGCGCCGCCTCATCGTCGACGCGGTCGATGCGTTTGCCGGTGCGCTGCCGGTGCTTTTCGACGAAGTGATCGATCAGGACGCGGATGTCGTCGCGCCGCTCGCGCAGCGGCGGCAGCTCGATCGGGATGACATTGAGGCGGTAGTAAAGATCCTCCTGGAAGCGCCCTTCCTGGACCATCTGTTTCAGGTCGCGGTTGGTGGCGGCAATCACCCGGACGTCGACGCTCTGCGTCCGTTCGGCGCCGAGCGGTTCGAATTCACGCTCCTGCAGCACCCGCAGCAGCTTCGATTGAATCGCCGTGCTCAGCGTGCCGATCTCGTCGAGAAAAATCGATCCGCCGTCGGCCAGCGCAAACTTGCCGCGCTTGCTCATGGTCGCGCCGGTGAAGGCGCCGCGGACGTGGCCGAACAACTCCGACTCGAGCAGGGTCTCCGGAATCGCCGCGCAGTTGACCTTGATCAGCGGCATGTCGCGCTGGGCGCTGCGGTGATGGATCAGCCGGGCCACCATTTCCTTGCCGGTGCCGGTTTCACCTGTGATCAGCACCGTGCTCTTGGTCTGCGCCACCAGCTCGGCGCGCTGGATCACTTCCTCCATCGCCCGGCTGCGTCCAACGATCCCGTAGTAGTTGAAGTCGGCGTCGCGCTCGCTGATCAGGTACTGGCGTTCGGTCTGCAGGCGCAGGCTCTTCACCGCGCGGCGCGCCAGCGCCAGCAGCTCGTCGACCTCGAACGGCTTCTCCAGGAAGTCTTCGACCCCGAGCTTGAATGCTTCACGCACGATCTGGGTGGACCCGTGCGCGGTCATCATGACGATCTGCGGGCGTTCAGCGGAGGGCTGCTGCGACAGCTCGCGCACCAGCTCGAGCCCGGTCACGCCGGGCATCAGGTTGTCGATCACGAGCAGGTCGAACGAGCGCTCGGCCAGGTGCCGCTGGGCCTCCCGGGCCGTCGTCGCCTCGACCACCTCGTGGCCCTCATCGCGCAGCGCACGCCCAAGGCGCTTCAGGATCTTCTCTTCGTCGTCGGCGAGCAGGATCGAGCCGCGGCTGGGTGTCATTCGCGAGCGCCCGGCGTGCGCTGAGGCAAGTCGATCCGGATCTCGGTGCCTTCGCCGCGGCGGCTCGAGACCGCGAGCGTGCCGCCCAGTCCTTCGACGATGTTCTTGGAAATCGGCAGTCCCAGGCCGGTGCCGGCCCTCCGGGTGGTGAAGTACGGGTCGAAGATGTGGGCCATGTCCTCGGGCGATATGCCGACGCCGGAATCCTGGATCACGATGGTGATGCGGTCGCCATGGGCCCGCGTCTGTACCCGGACTACCGGTTCCACGGCGGTGGCGACCATCGAACTGCCCGCCCCAGGCCGCGCCACAGCGAGCACAGCATGGCGCGCGTTGGTCAGCATGTTGACGAGCGCTGTCCGCAGGCGCTCAGCGTCGGTCACCACCGGCGGGATGGCCGGGTCGAAATCAAAGGCAATCGCCGACGAGGTCTCACCGGTCCAGGCGGCCTCCGCCGACGCGCGGCAGACGGCATTCAGGTCCGTTTCCGCCAGATCGAACCGGATCGGCTTGGCGAAGTCGAGCACCTCCGACACGATGCGATTGAGCCGTTGGGTTTCCTCGTCGATATCCGCCACTGCCTCGCGTATTTCGCCGGGCGTCGAGCGCGACTCCCGCAGCGTTGACAGCGACGCACGGATAATCATCAGCGGATTGCGGACCTCGTGGGCGATCACCGTTGACATGCGGCCGAGCGAGGACAGGCGTTCCTTCTGCGCGGCTTCGCGCTGAAACCGGGCAATCGATTCGGTCAGTGTGTTGAATGTCGAGGCGAGCAGCCGCGCATCTTCGTCGTCCCAGGCGCGGCTCTTCAGCGCGACCTTCCGGGTGAGGTCACCGGTTGCCGCCACCTCGCGCATGGCCGTCGTGACGGCCCCCAGCGGACTGGTCATCGTTCGTGCAACGCCGTAGCTCAGGAGCGTCGCGAGCAGCAGTGTCACGATCATCACGCCCGCCAGGCCGGTGCGGATCGTGCTGAGAAAGCGCAGGCTCTCGGTTCGCGACCGCAGGATCAGGGCGACGCCCGGCGCGCCGGACGCGCCGGTCCCATGCATCAGCGGCCGCGCCAGGGCGACGAACTGCGCGTCGCCGATTACGACCGATCCGAGCGACGACTGGGTCAAGGCCGCTGTCAGGGCTGGGCGGGTCTCGGCCGGCAGCGTCGATGCGAGGATGTGGCCCCCGGCGCCGAACGCGATTTCGCTGCCGGTCAGTCCCTTGACCTCGCTGGCAACGCGGTCGTCGAGAAAGACGCCGACGGTGAGCCGGCCGAGGAGATCGGGCAGGTCACCTTCAAGCAGTACTGGCACGCTGACCAGTTGCAGCACCCCCCGCGGGTGGGGTGTGAAAACCGAGGTCTCCTGGAGCGACTGTGGGTCGTGCCTGGCCGCTTTGAGCGTCGCCTCGTCAGCACCAGCCGCCCCGAGCACGGCGCCGCCGCGGCCGGTGAGGATGAGGAGGTCGGCTCCCACTTCATTCCGGTACTCCTCCGCGAGCGGCTGAACGGTGGGCGCATCGCCCGTTTCGACCGCGGCTTTCAGCTTTGGCAGGTCCGCGACGACCCGTGCCAGCCGCGTGAAATGGTCGATCCTGGTGGCACCGTACTGATCGACCAGCCGGCCGGCTTCGAGCACGCCGCGAAGGAGATCGGCCTCCGCCTCAACAGACGCCCGTTCGTTGACGAAATAGAACGCGAAGCCGAGCGACAGCATCGCGAGCAGCGTGCACGCAAGAAACACCCGGTTCGTGAGCGAAGACGCGGCGCGCATCAGGGGACGACTGCCGGTTTCAT
>Ga0079218_10000218_pt1 | contig 14995 bp, 11 predicted proteins | sample NCCompost_FD_77181 | JGI IMG/M metagenome (GOLD analysis project Ga0079218, IMG submission 77181) | Agricultural soil microbial communities from Utah to study Nitrogen management - NC Compost | ecosystem: Environmental > Terrestrial > Soil > Agricultural land | place: USA: Utah | collected... | reverse complement strand
TGCGCGCAGTGCCACGACGCCGGTGTCAACCGGGCGCCCAACCGCGAGCAGTTCCGCAGCATGCTGCCGGACCGGGTGCTCTCGGCCATGGAGACCGGCTCGATGGTCACCATGGCCGTCGGCCGCAGCGCCGCGGAACGCCGCGCCATCGCCGAGTTCCTCACCGGCAAGACCTTCGCGACGGCACTCTCCACCACCCCGTCGCCGCGCGCCATGTGCACGCCGGCCAACGCGCCGTTCACGCCGGGCAACGGGCCGTCGTGGAGCGGCTGGGGCCACGACTCGTCGAACACGCGCTACCAGAACACCGCGGGGCTGACCGCCCCCGACGTCCCCAAGCTGAAGCTGAAGTGGGCGTTCGCGTTCCCCGGCGACCTGCAGTCGTACTCGCAGAGCACCATCGTCGGCGGGCGCATCTTCATTGGGAGCTGGGGCGGCAAGGTCTACTCGCTGAACGCGGCCACCGGGTGCATTCACTGGTACTTCGACGCCGGCGCCGGCGTGCGCTCGGCGATCAGCATCGGGCAGATCAAGACGGCCACCGGGCAGCGGTACGCCGCGTTCTTCGGCGACCAGAACGGCAACGCCCACGCCGTGGACGCCACGACCGGCGCGCCGATCTGGAAGATCCGGGTCGACGACTTCCCCGTGGCCCGCGTGAGCGGCTCGCCCACGCTGTACAACGGCAGGCTCTACGTGCCCGTGGCGTCGGGCGAGGAAGCCACCGGCGCGGTGCCCACCTACGAGTGCTGCAAGTTCCGCGGCAGCGTGGTGGCGCTCGACGCGGCCACCGGCAAGCAGGTGTGGAAGACCTTCATGATCACCGAACCGCTGCAGCCGACGAAGAAGAACGCCGTCGGCACGCAGCTGTACGGGCCGTCGGGGGCGCCGGTCTGGGCCACGCCGGCAATCGATCCGGTGAAGCGCGCGCTCTACGTCACCACCGGCAACAACTACAGCGACCCGGGATCGCCGATGAGCGACGCCTTCGTCGCGATGGATCTCGAGACCGGCCGCATCCTGTGGCACCGGCAGATGACGGCCAACGACGCCTACACGGCGGCGTGCCGGCTGCCCGACAAGACCAACTGCGCGGATTCGAACGGGCCCGACTGGGACTTCGGCGCGTCGCCCATTCTCGTGAGCCAGCCGGGCGGCAAGCGGCTGCTGCTCGCCGGGCAGAAGTCGGGGATCGTGCACGCGCTCGATCCGGATCGCGACGGCGCGATCGTCTGGCAGACCCGCGTCGGCCGCGGCGGCACCATGGGCGGCGTGCAATGGGGATCGGCGACCGACGGCACCAACATCTACGTGGCCAACTCCGACATCGGCCGCCTCATGCTCACCTACAGCAACGTCACCGATGCCGACCCGAAGCAGGGCGGCGGCATGTTCGCGCTGCGCCTCACCGACGGCGAGCGCGTGTGGTACCAGCCGCCGGCGAGCTGCGGCACGCGGACGCGCTGCAGCCCGGCCCAGTCGGCGGCCGTGAGCGCCATCCCCGGCGTGGCGTTCTCGGGCTCGGTGGACGGCCACATGCGCGCCTACTCCACCACCGACGGCACGATTGTCTGGGACGTGAACACGATCGACGTCTATGAAGGTGTCAACGGCGTGCTCGGCCGCGGCGGCTCGATCGACGGCCCCGGCCCCTCGATCGCCAACGGCATCGTCTACGTGAACTCGGGGTACCCGACTGCGGGAGGCACGCCCGGAAACGTCCTGCTCGCCTTCTCGGTCGACGGGAAGTAGGCCAGCGTCGCTTCGCTCACTGACTGGCGCGCCAGTTCACCGGCTCGAGGGCAATCAGCTGCGGGGTGTCCGGCGAGAACCCGGCCGGGACAGTCGGTTGCGCCGGAAAGATCCAGGCCCTGACGCGGACGTGAGCGACAGACGTATACGCGCCGATAGGGGCGAACACAAAAGGGAAGTTCGCGGTCAACTGCTGGGCTGAGCCGCATCCGCTCAGCGGAAAGGTGCCGTTCGTCTCGCCGGAATCCGGACTGATTCCGCCACCGATACGGGACCCGTCGGCGCGGAGAAGGTCGACCCACACGGACAAGCGGTAGTCGCTTGGCCGCGAAGGCTCACAGTGGATTTGCAGGGTGTACGGGAAACCAGGTCGTACGGTGGAGTTCGCCTCCGGTGAGACCTGGAACCAGAGGCGGACGCTGAGGTCGCCGCTGACCATCGTGTACGTCGGTGTTGAACGTGTTGGACCTCCTCCATCTCCGGGTGCGGTGGGCGACTCGCCACCACAGGCGGCGCAGATGACAGCGCCAAGGAGCAGGGCGAGGGCAGGTCTAGGCATCCCGAACAGAGTACACGCCTCTACTGCTCGGCCACTGTCGTCCACCGTGGCGCGGAAACGCCCTCAGGGAGGGCCGTGCGCGCGACGTTCATGATCATCGCCAGCGTTCCGTAGTACCCCACCGCACACACGAGATCGATCACGCCAGGCTCACCCAGCACCTCGACCGCGCGGGCGTAGAGCGCATCGGCCACGCGCCCATCGGCAAACAGCACCGCGCACAGCTCGAAGATCACCGCCTCGTCGCCGGACAACGACGGCGGCACGGCTCCGGTCCTGATGGCATCAATCGTCGCCTCGGGCACGCCGGCCGCGCGCGCGAGCGGCTCGTGCGTCAGCCACTCGTAATCCTGCCGCCACCGGTGGGCGGTGAGCAGGATGGCGATCTCGCGGAGCCGCGCCGGGATGTGCGAGTCGTACCGGAGATAGGCGCCGAAGAGCTGCAGCCGCCGCATGCATTCCGGGCTGCGGAGCGCCGCGGCGAACGGCCCCACCACGCCGCCGCGCGGTCCGTTCGAGATTTCCGCCGCCGCATCCCGTTGGGCGGCTGTCATCGCCTCCGGCGGAATCGCCGGCATCCTGTCCACGGAGTTGCTCACGCGATCAGTGTCGCATGAGCGTTTCGCGAGTCTTCGCGAGCGTGAACTCCAGGCTCTCGCGCGGCAGGCTGGTGACGAACGGGCCGACGATCCAGCCGAGACCGTAGGGGATGCCGCGCGTCAGCGACACCGATTCGCATTCGAGGTAGACGCCGCCGTCGCGCTCCTCGAAGCGCCAGTACGAGTTGAGGCGCCACAAGTAGCCGTCCCCCTGGCCAACGGGCTGCTCGCGCTCCCGGCTGGTGCCCGCGTCCGTCACCTCGGCCAGACGCGTGCTGCGAATCCAGCTCCGCGCACGGCCGGGGCCCAGCCAGGCGAAGCGCGCGTGGTGCTCGCCGTCCACGACCACCGTGATCACCTTTGTCATCACGAAGCGTAGCGAGAACGTGAACTCGTGACCGGTGTGCGACAGCAGGCGCGACCGCGCGACGGTCGGCGCATACACGCTCGCGTGGCGGTCGTAGTCCTGCAGCAGCTTGACGGCCGACGCCGCCGTCGCGTTCGGGATGAACACCGCGCCAATCCAGTGGTGAATCATGCCGTCGGGGACGTCCAGCTCGCGCCCGCCCGGTCGCACGCGCAGGCGCTCGATGACGAGCTCGCCGTTGCGCAGGTCGGCGAGCAGCCGTTGGCGCTCGGCCGCCGGGCGCGTGTCGAGCCAGAGAAAGGGGGACGCGGGGCGCGCTTCAGCCGCGGCGACATACGTGTCGAAGGCCTTGACCGTCGCCGGGCGCAGCTCGGCCGCGGCCAGGGTCGCGGTTGAGAGGGCCGCCGCCATGAGCGCGGCGAGCAGACGATTTCCGGGCACATTGGCAGGCATCATCAAAGAAGGTGTAGAAGACGCGCCGATCGGCTCACCGGTAGCAGAACTTCGTACCGAAACCGCTCCGCACGTTCGCGCGCGGCGCTCAGGTAAGGGCACTCGCCCGATGGCGCGGCGCCGACCGCCGCCGTTTATTTGACCGTCAACCTCAACTTTTTGCTGGAACAGGCTCTGCCGTTCGTCGCAGAATCGGATCCTCTTAGCGTGATGTGACACGCACCCCCGTTCATCCGGTCCTCCGCGGTGCCCATGTCTGAAATCGAACCCGGTCTCGAAAGCCTCCCGACCCCCGAACGTCCCCCCGTCGCCATTCGTGAAGGCCTGCCGCCGGCGTATCGCATGCGGGCCGACGCGCACTACGTGGAACAGCTCGATGCGCAGACGAGCCCGTCGGTGCGTCTCATCGACGCGCGCACCATCGAGGTGCGTGGCGAGGACCCGCGGCCGGCCGCCCAGTTCGTGGAATCGATCAAGCGGCACGGGGTGCTGCAGCCGATCCTGGTAGAGACGCGCGGCAGCCGTTACCGCCTGATTGCGGGGCGCAAGCGCCTGGCCGCGGCCATTTCCGCCGGTCTCCGCGAGGTGCCGTGCCTCGTCCAGCGCGTGGACGAGGAGCAGGCCGGCCAGCTGGCCGAGGCCACCAACCTGCCGGCTCAGGAGGCTGCTGCGCTGCCCGCCCGCCAGGCGATGCCGGCGCCGGTGGAACGCGGCAGCGGCGCGACCGACCAGCTCGCGCAGTCGCTGCTGGCGCTCGCCTCGTCCGCCAACCTGCTCTCCGGCGGGTCGCCGCTCACCGTAGCGGTCGCCGCCGACCTGGTGCGCGCCGAAGCCGCACGCGCGCTGCAGCTCCTGCTCGCCAGCCGGGTGCTGCGCGACGAGGTGCCGGTATCGCGAATGAAAGTCCCGATGCGCACCGTCGTGGACCGCGCCATGCAGATGACGCTCGCCGAGCGGCGCCTGCGCGCCACCGAGGTGCACGTCCTCGTGGACGGCGTCCGCGACGCGGCCGTGCGAGGCGACGAAGAGCTGCTTGCGAGCGCCCTCGCGGGCCTGCTGATGGCCACCGTGAGCCTGGTCGGCGAAAAAGGCGGCCCGACGACGCTCACCGCGTCGGTCAAGGACGGCCGCGCGACGTTCGCCGTGGCGCAGGAGTCGCTGTCGGTGCCGGAAAGCTGGGTGGAACGCACGTTCGACGTGGCATGGCCCATCGCCAACGCCGCCACCGGCACGCTCGCGTTGATGCAGTCGGCCCGGCGCATCGCCGAGCTCCACGCCGGAACGGTGAGCGCGACGTCGATCGAGTCGGGCACGAGCTTCAATCTCACGCTGCCGCTCGTCGCACGCGAGATGTAGACGTCGAAGAATCGTCTCGAGCGTGAAATTCGCTCTTGCGATCTCCAGTCGCAAGGTCTATCTTGTGCCATGCTCGTTCGCATCACACTACCTGTTGGCGTGCTGAGCGCCAGCGCGTGCAGGCAGTGTGCTGGTGATGCGGCGAGCGCCCCCCCTGGTCATCGTTTTTTCGGACGGGAGGGCTGGTGATCAGCCGACATGCTTTCGGGTCCCGCCTCCGCACGCAGCGCGAGCGCCGGGGCGTCACGCTCGAGTCGATCGTCGACTCCACCAAAATTAAGCTGTCACTTCTTTCGTCGCTCGAACGTGGTGACGCCTCGCAGTGGCCGCGCGGCCTGTTCCGCCGCGCCTACCTCCGTGACTACGCGTGTGCCATCGGCCTGCCGGCCGAACCGCTGGTCGCGGAGTTCGTGCGTCTCTTCCCCGAGGACGGCTCGCCGGTCAACGAAGAGATGATCGCCGCGGCGCAGGAGCCGCTGCGGCTCACGTTCGCGGTCGAACCCGACACGCGCGTGCGCCACCTCGCGGCGCGGGCGATGGCGGTGATCGGGGAGCTTGGCGCCGTGGGCCTGCTCGGCGGCGTCGCATCGGTGGCCATGGGATGGCCGCTGCTGACCGCGTGCGGTGCGGCCGCGCTGATCTACTACCCGATCGCCACGGTGCTCACTGGCCGCGTGCTCTCGCCGGCGAACTTGCGGGGCATCCTCAAGGTGCATCCCGCGGGCACGGCGCATCCGCAATTGGAGCAGGCCGAGGAGCCGTCGCCGCTCTATCTCGTGCCGCGCTCGTCTGTGGCATCCTCGCTGGTGGTCAGCGTCGCGGCCGACGAGTTCGCGCAGCCTCGCACGGCGGCGCGGTAGCGCCGCCACAGCATCTGGCAAACCGGCTTGGCGCCGGTTCGCTGTCTAATTAGTGGACGTGTCCCCCATCGACGAAACCGAAGAAGTCTCGGCGCAGCTCCGCCAGCTCAAGCAGCTGACGCGCGAGATCGACAACTTCCGCGATATCGCGCGCTACATCCTGCCGACGCCCGGCGAGACGCCGCGCCTCGGCGGCGTGGACATCTTCGGCGGCGTGCTGCCGCTCAGCGGCTCGGTGGGCGGCGATCACCTCATCTACGTCGATTTCAAGCAGCGCTTCGACCTCGACGCGCGAATCGCGCTGGCACGCGAGGAGCGGCGCTACGACGTGGTCGAGAACCTCGAATGGTGCCGCCGCAAGGCGGGCATCGCGCTGGTGGACGTGTCGGGCCACCGCATGACGGACGCGCTCCTGGCCGCCATGCTGCACCAGGCGTTTCTGCTCGGCGCCATCTACGAGCTCGACACCCACGGCCGCATCACCCGGCGCCTGTTCGAGAACCTGAATACGCGGTTCTACCAGTCGTCGGGCGCGCACAAGTTCGTGTCGCTGATCTACGGCGAAATCGCCGAGGACGCCAGCTTCCGCTTCCTCTCGGCGGCCATGCCGTTCCCCGTGGTCTTTTCCTCGCGCCACGACCGGTTCATGGAGGTGGGCGACGACCTCCGGGTTTCCTTCCCGCCGCTCGGCATGATGCCGTCGTTCGACGTCATCGACCGGAGCACCACCACGAGCATGCTCGGGTTCAAGAATCACTACGAGATGAACAAGTGGCTGCTCATGGGCCAGGGCGACATCCTGCTGCTCTACACCGACGGGATCGCCGAGCACATGCGCGGGGACGAGGAATACTTCCCCCGGCGGCTCGAATCGGTGATTCGCGAGGCCAAGCGGGGCACCGCGCGCGAGGTGTTCGAGGCGGTCAAGGCCGACCTGGTCGCCTTCAGTCCGCCCGCCGACGACATCAGCCTCGTCGTCATCAAGCGCAGCTGACCCCGAGATCGCGGGCTGCGGTAAGCTGGGAGAGCCAGCTCCGGAAGAACCAACGATGCGCAGACTCTTCGTTTCGGCCGCGGGCGTGATGTGCCTGGCAGGCGCGATGGCCGCCCAGGAGCGTCCGGTGCCTGGCGACTCCGCCCGCGTGGCCATTCCCGGCTGCGCCAAGGGGCGCGCGTTCATCGTGGCGTCCACCCCGGAGCACGAACCGACGCAGGTGGACATCGCGCCGGGCCGCCGCTTCCGCCTGAGCGGCCCGAAGGACGTCCTCAACGACATCAAGAAGCACGAAGGACGCCTGATCGAGGTGACCGGCCTCGTGCGCAAGGCGGCGTTGAAAGGCCCGGGCGGCATCGGGATCGCCGGCGGCCGGGTGCGAATCGGCGGCGGCGCGCCGGTCTCGTCCAGCGGCGACCCGACGCGCACGGCGCAGGGCTACGAGCAGCCGGTGCTCGACGTCGAAGGCTGGCGTCAGCTCGGCGAGAACTGTTCGGTGAGGTAGCCTTCGTAGGGGCACATCTTTAGATGTGCCCGACCGCTAAAGGTGCCCGACCGATCGGCGCGTCTTCCAGGGCGGGTTCCAATCGCCTGCATGAGCCGGTAGCAGCCGACGTACGGAAATCCACGCACTCGCGATGGACGTCGCGGCATGCGACACGCGGCTGCAAGCCACAGGCCGCTGGTCGGGCACATCTAAAGACGTGCCTCTACGAAGAGTCCCGGAAGTCCGGAAGCCTACTCGCGCGCCGGAGGCGTCGCTGGCCGCGCAGGAGCAGCAGCGGGCGCGGCGGCGGGCGGCGTGGCCGGCGGTGGATCGTCCGCGCGACATACCGCCTGCGAGTTGTTCATCACCGTCAGCGTCGTCCCGCCGCAGCAGTACACCGTGCATTTGTCGGGCGCCTTGTAGGTCGAACGCAGCGCCTTGCCGTACTCCGGGTAGGTCGTCTTCGCGCCGCCGCGCGCGGCCTCCATCGGCAGGTTGTACAGCTTCGGGAACTCGGTCAGGTACGGGTTGGCGCCGGGCAGATAGTGCGGCACCTCGCCCGGGGTGCGCGGAATCTCCACCTGCGGCTCGCACGGCTCGGGCAGCACGCGCGCGTTCGCGTCGAGCTCGAACGTGGCGCTGCGGATGAACGGCTCCTCCCAGTAGATCGGGTCGGTGAGGATCATCGTCACGGTGAGCATGTTCTCGTGGCGGATGTAGTGCTCCACCATCGTCGCCAGGTCGCTGTGCGGGACGCCGTTGCGCCACACCAGCCCGGTCTTCATGTGAGTGGTGGTGACGGTGAGGATGCGGCCTTCCCACCGGCCGGTCGAGAACCCGCCGGGCGTATGCGGCGCGTTGGGCGACGGGCGCGCGCGGCCGTCCATCCAGATGGTGTGCGGCGGGCGATCGACGGTGCCGCTCAACTGGTAGGCCACCACTCCACCCGTAATCGGGTCGAGCTCCTGCTGGATGCGGAGATTCTGCGGCCCCATCACGATGTACTGCGACGTGTAGAGGATGCACTGCCGCTCGGGCATGTTCTGCATCGACACCTGGTAGGCATCGGCGATGGCCCGCGCCTCGTCGTTGATCGGCAGGCCGGTGTAGTCGCCGATGTGCGGACCCGGGGCGCGCTCGATCCAGTCCTCGTGCAGCCGGTTGGCCCACGTGCCGGAGAGGTCGATGAGGCTGCCCTGCAGAGCGGCCGCCGCCTGGAGGGCCTGCGCCGAGGCTGGCGGGACGGTCAGCAGCGAGACAAGAGCGAACGCGGCGGCGCTACGTGTGATCGGCATGTCGGGGTCCTTACCTGGCCGCGCACGGCGACGGGTCCCACTTGGACCCGTTGGGTTCCTTCTTGAAGTTGAGGCTGGTGATCCAGGTGCGCGCGAGGTAGGTGGGATCCTCGACGACCGTCGTGATCACGATCCACTGATCGCCGTTCGGCTGACGCACCAGGTCCCAGTATTCGGTCAGCGTCGTCTTGTCGCTGTAGGGGACGCCGTTCTTCCGCAGGTAGCCGGGACGCAGGTTCTTGGTGACCGTCTTCAGGTTGCCGAACATCGGAGGCGGCTGGTTGGCGCCGCGGCCGCGCGCGCCGGTCTCCCACTGCGCGGTGGTGTCGCCTTGCCACGTCGCCGCGCCGCCCGGTGCTTTCCAGTCGCCGAAGTGGAAGAGACGCGTCTGCGTGCCGGCGTCGGCCTCCATCTTCATCGTGTTGTCGTCCTGCCAGGTGATCCGCAGTCGCGTCGGCTGCCGCATCACGCCGGGCGCACCGTAGCCCTTGCACGCCTCGCCGGCGGCTTCGTCTTTCGCAGGATCCCAGACGTCGGCCACCTTCTTCGCGTCCATGTTGATCGGCACGCTGGCGTAATCGCCCTTGGGCGGCGTGACCATGCGCCACCGCCAGTCCTCGGTGACGATCGACACCCAGTTGCCGGTGAGATCGACCGGCGCGCCGGCCTTGCCGGTCGGCGGCGGGCCCGGCGGGGCGGCAGGCCCTTGCGCCGCCAGGCTCGAGAACGTCAATGCCGCGGCGCAGAGCACCGCAGCCCCATGGAGAATCCGGCCCAGGGTTCGCATTACCAGAGCCTGCACTATCTGCCTCCGAGGCTCTTGTAGACCGCCTCGACGAACTGGTTCGTGGTCCACGGCCCCGTGTCGGTGCCGAACCGGCCCCGGTAGCCCTTCACGGGATCGGCCTGGCGAATCTGCGCCAGGGTCTGACCTTTCTTGATGAGGTCCTGAATGCGGTCGCGGATGATCGTCACCATGTCGCGGTAGTCCACCACGTCGGCTTCGTGACCGATGATGCCGTGCGCGCCGACGACGATGGTGCCGCCCTCCTGCCAGACCAGCGGAATCGGCGGCACGGTGATGGCGATGATGCGATTGAGCGCGTCGATCACGCCCTGGATGCTGCCCCCGTTCTCGAGGTCGAGGCGCGGGAAGCGCGTGGGATCGTAGACCTCGCCGGTCACGACGACATCGGAGCGGCGGAAGAATACGACGCTGTCGCCGTCCGAGAAGGCGTTGGGCTGATACGTCGTGATGATGGCCTCGCCGTTGAAGAAGAGGTCCTTCTGCGTTTCCATCAGGTCCGACGAATACGTCACCGTGGGCCAGGCGCCGATCGGGTATTTCGCCTGCTCGCCGTGCGGCGCGGTCATCGCCGTCTGCACGTGCTCTTCGGCCAGGATGGGCGCGCGGCCGCCGGCGGCGCCGATTTCGTTGAGGCCGCCAGTGGGAATCACCGACTGCCCCGCCTTCGACAGATCGTCGTTGCCGCCCACGTGCTCGCGGTGGGCGCTGGTGTTGATGATGTAGCGGATCGGGCGCTGCGAGAGCTTCCTGATCTCGGCCAGGACGTCGGCCGACCGCTCGCCGGAGCCGGTGTCCACGAGAACCACGCCGTCGGGTCCGAGCTGCACGGCGATGCTGGCGCCGGCGCCAACGATGGCGTAGAAGTTGTCGCGCAGCTGCACGACTTCGAGCGGCGCGGCCGCACGCGGGGCGGGCGTTTGAGGGGGCTTGGCCTGTGCGTGGGCTGCGGGCGTCCCGGCGATCAGCGCCGCGGCCAGCGCCGCCAGGCCGATTCTTTCGACTGAGGCATAGGTCATTCGCGCGACATTGTACCCGTAGCTGGTAGCCGGTAGCCGGTAGCTAGTAGCCGGTAGCGCTACAAGCTACAAGCTACAAGCTACAAGCTACCAGCTACCAGCTACTGGCTACCAGCTACCAGCTATGGGAGCGAGCGGATGATCGCGCGCAGGCGGTTGACGGCGTCCTCGGTCGGCAAGGCTTCGTCGGAGGCGCTCTGATCCAGCGCGCCGGGATCAAAGTCCGGTGCCGGCACGTCGAGCGCCACCTGGAGATCCGTGCGGATGGCCATGAGGGCGTCGCGGGCCAGGCCCATCTTGCGCAGGTGGTTCTGAATCCGCATGTAGTGCAGGCAGAGCGTGGGGCCCGGCCGGCCCTGCACTTCGATGTCGCCGATGATGTAGCCGACGTTGAAGCAGAGCGGGTTTCCGTCCGTGCGGCGCGGGCTCTCCACCGTCAAGAAGACGGGAAACAGCTTCTGCATCGGCCGGCTCGTGGCGCGCAAGTACTTCGCAACCAGCTCCACTTCCCAGAAATTCAAGCCGGCCTCGATCTGCCAGCGCTCCATCTCCCGATTGAGCTCAAGCAGTTCGGCGCAGTCGGTGTGCTGGTCCGCCGCGGCCGCGGCCGCCTTGCTCCACGCGCGCCACTGGCCAGGATCGGGCAACTGGACGGCCTGCTTCGCCACCGACGGACGCCCCGGCCGCAGATCCAGCCGTGTCCAGCAGAAGCGCTGGAAGCGCGGATCGAACGTCGAGCCGGTCATCGCCCACGTGGCGCACAACATGCCGGACCACGCCCAGTGCTGGAACAGGTTCATCCAGCCGCGGTTGTCGATGTGGTCGTAGTACTCGTCCAGATCGAAGTCGAGGAAGACGTCCTCCATCAGCTGCAGCATCTGCACGCAGACGTAGAACCCTTCCCGGCGTTCGGCCTCGGTTTTCGGCAGCCAGTAGTTCACGTCGGGCAGGCCGCGCGGAGGCGGCTGGACGCCGCGCGGCAGCGCCTCAGGAGGCAGCCCCATGAGCGCCGGCATCTCGGGAAACATCTGACCGTCGAGGAAGTTGAGCGTCTTCGACGTCCGCAGCACGGTCCAGATGCGATCGAGCGACGCCGAGTACTTCCGTTCCGCATCGAGCGGCGCCGGAGCCGGCGTGCCCCACCGCTGCCGCAGGAGCGTGAAGATCTCGACCGGCTGGAGGGCGCCGCATTCGTCGGCGCGCAGGGCCCGGGTGAAGACATCCTCGGTGGCGTGATAGCCGAGCGCGCGGTAGCTCTCGAACTGCGACTCGTCGAAGAACTGATCGTTGGTGGACTCGTGCGGAAACGCCGGGTGTTCCGCGGCGTAGCGCAGGATGTCGGCCGGCTCGTCGCCCGTGAGCGAACTCTTGATGTACAGCAGCGTGCCGGGCACTTCGATCGGATCGTCCTGCTTGACGGGGGGCAGGCGGTCGTAGCGGATGGTGCCGATGGCGCAGTGCCACTCGGCGCGCCGGTCGGGACCCGGTCGCAGCCGGGTGAGATCGATTTCGATGTCCACGCCGAAGTCCGCACGGCACCGCTCGATCGCATTCCCGAGATCCTCGAAGGTGACCGCGCCGTCCTGGCCGGCGTCGCAGGCGATGATCAGCTTGCAGCGCCGGCGCACCAGCTCGTAGACGCCGAGGTTCTCGAAGTGGCCGCCATCGGAGAGATACACCCACTTCTTGTCGTCGGTGGTCATGCCGAGCAGCTCGTACAGCAGCTCGCGCAGCGACACGCTGGCGCCCCGGTCGGTCCATACCTTCGGGTCGCGCGGGTTGCGCAGCCACCAGCCCAGGCGCACGTTGAACACCGTCATCAGGAAGGCGAGCGTCGGCGAGCTGTGATAGCCCATGTTCGGCGACGCCGCCGCGCCGGAGGTCGCGATCGCGAGCCCCATCGTCAGCGACCGCGGGTCGCCGGCGTGCTCGGCCGTCTTGGCGTAGGCACTGAGGCGTTTGACCCCGGCGTCCACGGCCTGGCGCGTCACGACGCCGCTGTCGTGCGCCTGCTGCTGCACGGCCACGTCCTCGGCCTCGCGCCGCGCCGCCGCCTTCGGCTCGGCCGGCGGATCGTCGTCGTCGCGATACTCGAAGCCGCAGTACTCGGGCGTGAAGACGAACGACGCCGCCTTCCGCTCCTGCCAGGCCAGGTTCTTGCCCGCCACGAGATTGATCGCGGTGTTGAAAATGGGATACGGCCGGATGCGCCCGTCGGGTCGCGTGGCGGCGAGCGCCGCCAGCGGCAGATCGTCCTCGTCGTCGAACCCGGTGAACGGATGCGGGGTGCGCTGACGTGACGCGCCGAGAAAGCAGCGGACCAGGCGGTTGCGATAGAAGGTGTGCAGCGAGAACTCGTTGAGGTTCACCTGCCGCGAAATGAGCCACGCCAGCGTACCGGAGGCGAGGATCATCAGGAGCAGGCCGGGGATGGCGCCGCCCGTCCCGCCGGGGACCGTGCCCGACTCACACGGGACATGCCACATGGCCCGGTCGTTCCTGGAGCCGATGGCGGCAGCGGCCGGAAGCGTTCCGCCCGGCGTCTGTGCGACCGCGGCCGACCGCATGCGCGCCTCGATCTGGCACAGCGAGTAGACGGAGTACTGGTTTCCGCCCCCGAGCGGAATGGTGAACTGCGGCACGACGCGGTGCATGAACACGGCGAGGATGAACAGGTAGCCGACCACGAACGCCATCGGCGCCACCCTGCCGGCCAGTTCCAGGAGCCGATTGCCGCGGCCGGTGGCCGTCTGCTGCGAGCGCCCCGCAACCACGCCGGCCGCGGTCAGCACGACCCATACGATGCTCAGCACGGCGGAGATGGCGCCCTGATTGTCGGCCAGCCACTTCCATTGGGGTCGCACCATTGCGTAGATGTGCGGCCCCCCGAGCGCCAGAACGCCCACCACGATGAGGAGCAGCGAGATCAGGAGCTGCACGCCGCCGACGCGCCCCCACCACTCGCGCGTCTCGTCCGACATCGCGCCGCCGGCCAGGCCGATGTGCGCTGTCAGGGCCAGCATCAGGCAGATCACGCCGATGGGGAACGTGAGCAGGCCGGCGAGCCACAACTGCGCGCTGCCCTGGAAGGTGAGCGCCAGCGCGTGCGTCGCCAGCCCCATCAGGAACGTTCCCAACGCGCCCGCGGCGCTGCCGCTCACTACGAGCACCACCGCCGCCCCAGGGCGCCCGTATCCTTCGTCCGAACGCTTTTTCAATCGGCGCCAGGCGAATCCCCCGATCAATCCCAGCGCCCAGATGGCGGCGTAGAACAGCGCGGCATACCAGGCCACCCGCGCCGACGCGGACGCGGTGAACGCGGTATCGCGCGCCCAGGCCCACATGACCGTGCTCATCAGCCAGACCGCCACGAGCCCCGGCACGATGACGGTGAGATACACGGTGAGCTGGTCGGCGTGCGACGCGTCCACCTTCGTGCCGCCGGTCGTACGCACCGGCCGCGCCGTGTTGGCGATGCTGGCCGCGACCGTCAGGACGAAGAGCGCGCCCGCAACGGCGAGCGGCGGCCCCTCCCCTGACGCCTCCGGCACGAGCGCCCAGAAAATGGCCGCCGCGAGCCAGGGCAGATAGAGCGGCGCCAGCAGCGTCAGGCTCAGGATGGTGAAATTGAGAATCAGATTACGGAGGCTGTTGCCGACGGCCGCCCACGTGTCGCCGCTGAAGAGCCCGAGCTTGGGCGTGAGGTAATTGCTGTAGGCACGGAGAAACCGGATCTCGCGCGGCTCCTCGCCCTTGAGCTCGATCGCGCCCGGCCGGTCGTTGGCAATCGCCGCCTGCAGCCAGCCGCCGATGTAACCGCCGCCCGAGACGGTGGAGACGTAATCGAGGTGCCTGAACAGCTTGAGCTTGTGCAACGCCTGCAGGACGCCGAGTCCGAAACAGGCGCTGCGGATGCCGCCGCCCGAGAGTGCGAGCCCGACGAGCGGCGCGTCCGACGACGTATCGCCGCGCACATGCCACAGCTCGCGGTCCTTGACGTCCTGCGACGTGATGATTGGCCCCCGGGCCGCCGCCGGGGAAGGAGGGACGGCCGGGGCCATGGACGATGGATCAGTCACCGCGCCGTATCGAACAGCAGAACTGGTGCTGAATCAAGCGGAAGTCGAACGACCTCAGCTGTTTGCTCTTGTGAAACGCCCTTGAACAGGGCATCGTATTCGCTTCGAGCCGGACCGTGCGACCCGCGTACGGCCCACGATGCCCTTTCTTCTGGAGACGACCGTGATGCTGGTGTCCCGAATCGCTCGCGTTGCCGTGATCGGCGCCGCGCTGTGCGCGCTGCCCTCTCTTGCGCTTGCCCAGGCCAAACCGTTCGAGCCCACCGTCGGACAGGCGGGCAAGGACGTGGTGTGGGTGCCCACACCGCAGGCGCTGGTCGAGAAGATGCTCGACCTCGCGAAGGCAACGCCGCAGGATTACCTGATGGAC
>Ga0079218_10000216_pt1 | contig 15026 bp, 15 predicted proteins | sample NCCompost_FD_77181 | JGI IMG/M metagenome (GOLD analysis project Ga0079218, IMG submission 77181) | Agricultural soil microbial communities from Utah to study Nitrogen management - NC Compost | ecosystem: Environmental > Terrestrial > Soil > Agricultural land | place: USA: Utah | collected... | reverse complement strand
TACACCTTCTGGTCGGGCACGATCGCGGCGCTCTTCCTGTTCTGCTCGTACTTCGGCACCGACCAGAGCCAGGTGCAGCGCTACCTGACGACCAGGTCGGTGAACGATGCGCGGGTGTCGCTGCTCATGAGCGCCTACTGGAAGATTCCGCTGCAGGCGCTCGTGCTGCTCGTCGGCGTGCTGATGTTCCTGTTCTACGTCTTCGCGCCCACGCCGATGCTCTTCAACCGCGTGCACGAGCGCGAGCTGCGGGAAGGGCCGCGGGCGCAGGAGTACGCCCAGCTCGAACGGCGATTCGAAGGGGCCACGGCATCGCGCGCGGCGGCGGCGGGCGTGGCGGCACGCGAGGGTACCGATCCGGCGCAGCGCGAAGCGGCCCGTAAAGAGTTCGTGGCGCGCGACGCGGAGGCGAAGGCGATCCGCGGCGAGGCGCTGGCGCTGGTGCGCGGCGCCACCGGCGACCAGGCCTACAGCGACGTGAACTACGTGTTCCCGACGTTCATCGTCACGCACATGCCGATCGGGCTGCCGGGGCTGCTGATCGCGGCCATCTTCGCCGCGGCGATGAGCACGATCTCGGCGGAGCTGGCGGCGCTCTCCACGGCCACGGTGATCGACTTCTACCGCCGCTTCTGGCGTCCCGACGGCGATGACGCCAGCGTGCTGCGTGTCTCGCGCCTGGCCACGGGGTTCTGGGGCCTCTTCGCCAGCGCGGTTGCCGTCTGGGCCGCCGAGCTCGGCTCGCTGATCGAGGTCGTGAACCGGTTCGGGTCGTTCTTCTACGGCTCGATCCTCGGCGTGTTCATGCTCGCGATCGGCTGGAAGGGCGCCACCGCCAACGGTGCGTTCATCGGCTTGATCGCCGGCATGGGCTCCGTGGCGCTGGCGGCGACCTTCACGAAAGTGGCCTTCCTCTGGCACAACGTGATCGGCGCGGTGGCGGTGGTGATCGTCGGCATGCTGGTGAGCGTGGTGGAACGCACCTTGCGAGGAGCCCGGGCATGATCCGCGTCTTCGTCACCGGTGGCACGTTCGACAAGACCTACGACGAGATCGACGGAACGCTGGCGTTCGCCGACACGCATCTGCCGGAGATGTTGCGGCTGGGGCGCTGCCAGGTGGACGTGTCGGTGCGGACGCTCATGATGGTGGACAGCCTGGCGATGACGGCGGACGACCGCGCCGTCATCGTGCGCAACTGCCTCACCTGCGAGGAATCGCACATCGTCGTGACGCACGGCACCGACACGATGGTGGAGACCGGGGCGGCGCTGGCCGCCGGCGTGCCCGGCAAGACCATCGTCCTGACCGGAGCGATGGTGCCGTACGCGTTCGGCAGCTCCGACGGCCTGTTCAATCTCGGCAGCGCGCTCTCCTTCGCGCAGACGCTGCCGCCGGGTGTCTACATCGCCATGAACGGCCGCGCGTTCGCGTGGGACCGGGTGAGGAAGAACAAGGAAGCGGGGATCTTCGAAGAGCCCTAAGCCGTTGCACGTTGGCGCACGATCATCCAGTTGATCCCGAAGCGATCGCGCAGTTGGCCGAAGCGGCTGGCAAAGAACGTCTCCTCCAGCGGCATGAAGACTTCTCCGCCGTCGGCCAGTGCCGCGAAGATCCGTTCTGCTTCGGCGTCGCTGTCGACGTTCAGCGACAGGTAGGCGCTGCGCATGGGCTCCGCCGCTGGAATGTCGGCCCCCGCCAGCTCGGCGCCGCCGACCGAGATCCGCGCGTGCAACACGGCATTGTTCCATTCCGGTCCCAGAGGAGTCTGGCCGGGCGCGTCCGCGTGCGTCATCAGCATGCCGATCTTGCCGCCGAGGTGCTTCTCGTAATACCCGAACGCTTCCCGGCACGTGCCGGCGAAGTTCACGTACGTGTACATGTCCATATCGTCGTCCCCTCATGAGCACGTCGAACGAGAAGGAGTCGATTCGACACGCTCACACGTCCAACTCTCGCACCGGGCGTACCTCGATCGATCCCTCGCGAGCGGGCGGAATCTTCGCTGCCATCGCGAGCGCCTCGTCCATGTCCTTGGCGTCGAGCAGGTAGAAGCCGGCCAGCAGCTCCTTGGTCTCGGCAAACGGGCCGTCCACCACGCGCACGGCGCCCTGCCGGATTCGCAGCGTCCTGGCCGTCTTGATCGGCTGCAGCGCCTCGGCCGCCACCAGCTTGCCGGCGTCCTTGAATCCCTGGCCGCAGGCCGTGCACTCGCTGTCGGGCACCGCCCGCAGCTTCTCGTCTTCCAGATACACCAACGCGACGAATTTCATTCGTTCCTCCGGTCAGGGCGGGCTGAAGCCCGCCCTCTACATACCCACTCGCCCTACTCGCCTACCCGCCCCACCCGCCCTGCTCGCCCCACTCGCCCCACCCGCCCCGAGCGTCCAGCGCGCCTGTCGATCCGGGCGCGGCTCAATCGACGTTCAAGCAGGAGGACACGACGATGAAGCGCAACACGACGCTGTGGGTCATTCAGGGGCTGCTGGCCGCTCTGTTCCTGTTCGCAGGTTCCATGAAGCTCATCCTGCCGATCGAAGCCATGGCCGGGCCAGTAGAGCTCCCTGGCTGGTTCCTGCGGTTCATCGGCGTGGCCGAGGTGGCCGGCGCCATCGGGCTCATTCTGCCGTGGCTCACGCGGATTCAACCCCGGCTGACGCCGGTCGCCGCCGGCGGACTCGTGATCATCATGGCCGGCGCCACCTTCATCACCGCGGCCGGCGGCCCGGCAGCCGCGGCCGTGCCGTTCGTCGTCGGCCTGCTCGCCGCCACGGTGGCTCTCGGCCGCTGGCACACGCACCGGGCGGAACCTCAGTCGTAATCGTCGAAGAAGAACAGATCGTGGTCACCCGGCGGCGTGACGCCCGCCGCCCGGGCGGCCAGGGCCACCTGGGCCAGGTGCCGCACTTCGTGCAGCACCACGTGGGTGGCCAGCTTGCGGCGGCTCATCGTCATCGGCCCGGTCGGGATGGTGAACGAGAAAGGCTGGGCCGCCGTGGTGTCGTCGAGTGTCGTGACGAAGCGGCGGAAGTCGGCGCGCACCAGATCGGCGTACTCGAAGAGGCCTTTCACATCGCCTGCCGCCACGCCGGTCGCGTCCGGAGGCGTGGCTCCTTCCATCCGCGCCAGATGCCGGCGCTCCACGAGAAAGATGTGATCCAGCACGCTGCCGATGGTGGCAAAGCGGGCGCCGTCCTGAAACGCCAGTCCGAGGCGTGACGGGTCGGCCTCCACCCACGCCCGCCACTTCGCGCGCTCGTGATCGGAGTAGTTGAGCAGCTCGGGCAATCCAGCAGTGATGCTCACGGCAGCACCTCGTCCACCGAGAGTGTCCGCAGCGGTGCGAGGTTCAGCGCGCTCACCCCCGGCTCGATCGCCTTGCGATCGCCCACGACGACCACCGCGAACTTCTCCGGCTGAATGTACGAGGCCGCCGCCTTCTGCACCGCCGCCGCCGTCACCGCCTGCACGTTGGCGATGTACTGCGAGAAATAGGTGTCGGGCAGCTTGTAGACGGCCATCTCCTCGAGGTGGGCCGCGAGGTCGGTGATGGTCTCGAACTCGCTGGGGAAGCTGAGCGCCACGTAGTTCTTGGCCTTGGCGAGCTCGGCCTCGCTCACGGGGGCGGCGATGCCCTTGAGCTCCTTGAAGAACTCACGTAGCGCGTCCGCCGTCTTGTCGGTCTGCACGCCGGCGCCTGCCTGGAACGCGCCCGCGGACAGCCGCATGTCGAACCGCGAGCTGGCGCCGTAGGAGTAGCCGTGCTCTTCGCGCAGGTTCTGGTTGAGGCGCGACGTGAACGAGCCGCCCAGGATCGTGTTGAGCACGATCAGCGGGAAATAGTCGGGCGACGAGCGCGGCACGCCCACCCAGCCGATGCGGATCTGCGACTGCTCGGCCGAGGGCATGTCCACGATAGTGACCTGGCCGGCCGTGAGCTGCTGCGCCGACGGCACCGCCGTGCGCGGCGCCGGCGGCGCCATCGGCCAGGCGCCGAAGGCCGCCTCGAGCTGCGGCAGCACGGCGGCCGCGGTGACGTCGCCGGCCACGATGAGCATGGCGTTGGCCGGCCGGTAACGCGCCGCGTGGAACGCGCGCATCTGCGCGGCCGTCATCGCCTTGAGCGTGGCCTCCGAGCCGGTGGCCGCCGTGCCGTAGCGATGCGCCGGGCCGAACACCGCGCGCGCGAACGCCAGCGGCGCCACGGCGGAGGCGTCGTCCTTGGCCTGCAGCAGCGCCGTCAGCCGCTCCTGGCGCAGCCGCTCGACCTCGGCGGCGGGAAACGTCGGCCGCAGCGCCACGTCGGCCATCAGCGCGAGCGCCGGGCGCAGCTGGCGCACCGGGGTATTGAGCCTAACGGCCGAGGAGTCGAAGCTGCTGGTCGAACCGAGCGCCGCGCCCAGGAACTCGACCTCGTCGGCAATCTGCAGCGCCGATCGCGTGCCCGCGCCCTCGTCGAGCATGGCCGCCGTGAAGCTCGCCAGCCCGAAGGCATTGGCCGGGTCGTCGCCGCTCCCGGTGTGAATCACGAGGTTCACCTGCACCAGCGGCACCTCGTGCTGCTCCACGATCCACACCGGCAGCCCGTTGGCGAGCGCCCGCTTCTGGATGGGCGGGATCTTGAGCTGCGGCGCCGGCCCCAGCCCCGGCGCACGCGAACGATCGGCTCCGGCCTGTGTGAATGTCGTCGCTGATCCGAGCAGACCCACGACGAGGGTAGCGAGCCCGGTTGCCAACAAGCCCAAAGGCCGAAGGCCAAAGGCCAAAGGCCAAGCGCGCCGCGTCATTTCTTCTCCTCCGGATTCACGATCAGTTCAACGCGGCGGTCCTGTGGCAGCCACTGTGTCACCGCCGCCTGGACGTCGACGGCCGACAGCGACGTGTAGCGCGCCAGGTCCTCGGCGAAGTAGTCCGGGCTGCCACCGGCAAAGAAGTACGAATTGAGCTTGTCGGCCTTGCCGCCGAAGCTGCCCACGCGCTGCATGCCGCGGTAGAACGACGCTTCGATCTGGTTGAGCGCGCGCTGCACCTCGCGCGCGCTCGGCGGCTCCTGCCGCAGCTTCGCCAGCTCCTCGTCCACCGCCGCCTGGATTTCGGCCATCGTGCGGCCCGGCCGCGCGGTGACGTCGATGATGAACGAGCTGCCGAGCGGCCCCGACTGCTGGTAGGCGTTCACCTCCTGCGCCATCTGCGTGTCGTAGATCAGCCGCTTGTACAGGCGCGAGTTCTTGCCGCCGGCCAGCACCGACGACACGACGTCGAGCGCGGCATCGCCCGGTGCGTAGACGCGCGGCGTGAGCCAGCCGAGAAAGAGGCGCGGCAGCCGCACCCGGTCGGTCATCGTCTGCCGCTTGACCGCGGTGAGCATGGCGGCCGGCGGCGCGATCGGCTCCACCGGTGCGCCCTTCGGCACCTCGCCGAACCACTTCTCCACGAGCGCCCTGGTCCGGTCGAAGTCGATGTCGCCGGCAATGACCAGGCTGGCGTTGTTGGGCGCGTAGTACTTCTTGAAGAACTGCACGACGTCCTCGTGGCTGGCCGCCGTCAGATCCTCCATGTGGCCGATGGTCGGCCAGCTATAGGGATGCCCGGCCGGCCAGAGCATCTTGTCGAGCTCGATCGACGCCATCCCGTAGGGCCGGTTCTCGTAGCTCTGACGCCGCTCGTTCTTCACCACGTCGCGCTGCCCGTTGACCCGCTCGGGCGACATCGTGTCGAGGAGGTATGCCATCCGGTCGGATTCGAGGAAGAGCGCCAGCTCCAGCGCGTTCGCCGGCACGTCCACCACGTAGTTCGTGCGGTCGTTGCTCGTCGAGCCGTTGTTGTTGCCGCCGGCCGCCTCGAGCAGCGTGTCGAACTCGCCCTCCTTCACGTGCTGCGAGCCTTCGAACATCAGATGCTCGAAGAGGTGCGCGAAGCCGGTGCGGCCGGGACGCTCGTTGGCCGAGCCCACGTGATACCAGACGTTGACGGCCACGATGGGCACGCTGGTGTCGCGGTGCAGGATGACGTTGAGGCCGTTCGCAAGCTGGAACTGGCGGTAGGGCACCTCGAGCCGTGGAGGCGTGGTGCCCGACTGGGCCGCGAGCGCGATCGGGAGGAGCACGAGAGCGAGCACGATCGGGCAGTGTTTGATGGCCCGCCCTTCGGGCGGGCGGTCTGAAGCTCGCATGCGGCCTCCAGGAATCAGGAAAACGTCATTTTGCTTCAGATCGCGTCGGGCGAGGCTGGGCTGGGGAGCGGCATAACCTGGAGGGGTGATCCGCCGTATGTTGTTGTGACGCCCATGGACGGCTTCCGCGAGATCTACGAGCGCTACTACCGGGACGTGCACCGGTTCGCGCTGTTCCTGACGGGCGATGCCGCGCGGGCCGACGACCTCACCGCCGACACGTTCGTGCGGGCCTGGCGCGCCAGGGATCGCATTCAGCACGCCACCGTGAAGGCCTACCTCCTGGCGATTGCCCGCAATTTGCACCGGGACCAGCTGCGTTCGTCCCGGCAGACCACGAACCGCGAAGTCGAGCTGGAGGACACGATTGCCGACGAGGCCCCGGGTGCCGACGTGCACGTCCAGCACGCCTCGACACTCCGCGACGTCCGTTCGCGGCTGCGCCGCGTCGCCCGTGGCGACCGCCGCGCGCTGCTGCTCTTCGTGCTGAAGGACATGTCGTACGCGGAGGTGGCGTCGGCACTCGGCATCAGCATCGGCGCGGTGAAGTCGCGCATCAACCGCGCGCGCGAGGCGCTGGCCGCGTCGATGCGGCGCCTGGAAAACGGTGAAGGGTGAGAGAGGTGGCGCGATGAAGGTCACCCGCGAGGTCATCTACGACCTGCTGCCGTCCTACTTTGCCGGCGACGCCAGCGACGACACGCGTGCGCTGGTCGAGGCCTACTTCGAAACGGATCCGGAGTTCGCGCGGATGGCGTCGCGCTTTCAGTCGCTCATCACCGAGCGGCAGCAGCCCGCCGCGGCCGGAGCCCGCGAACGCGAGCGCGAGGCGTTCGTTTGCGCGCGGACGGCGGCGGAGCTGCCCCAGAAGACGCGAGCCGCCGCGCTCGTGTGGGGCTTTGCGTCGCTCTTCGCGTTTGGGATGGCGTTGCTCACGTGGAGGCCGCCCATGAACGGCTTCTACAATCCGGGCGTCATTCTGGGCGTGGTGTTCGGGGTCACGGCCGTGGTCGTGTTCGCGCTGTCGTTCCGCGTCCAGGCCGACTCCTGGTGGCGCGATGTGGCCGGTCTGGACGACGAGACGCTGAAGTCGGTGGGGTTCAGAAACCGAAGGTGACTCCTTCAGGCCGAGGGGAAGACCGGCCGCACGGGCATGCGGCCGGGCACCAAGGTGCTGCTTGGAATCGGTATCGGTTTCGGCGTGATGCTGGTGCTCGCCGGGATCGTGGCCGCGAATTCGTATTGATTAGAAGCCGAACGAGACGCCGCCGGCGACGCGGATGATATTCGTCCCGGCGTCGTCGGCCATGATGCGCATGTAGCCGACCGAGCCGCGAATCCCGACGCCTTCGCTCAGCCAGACCGTGACGCCGCCGCCGAACTGCAGGGCAAACTGGGTGGAGGAGTCGCTCTCGCTCGTCGAGAAGAGGGTCTGGCCTCCGCTCACGACCGACGCGTCCACGTCGGCCGATCCGTTGACGCCGCCGACGAGGAACTCGGCGTAGGGCGACACCGCCTTGCGGAGCGCGCCCACGCGAACGCCGCCCAGGAACTGGTGCAACTTGAGTGAGGCGGTGGCGGTGCTGGTGACGCCCTGAAACGTCTCCGTCTCCTCGAAGGACTTGTAGCTGCCACCCACCTGCACGACCACCGCGAAGATGGGCCCCAGGTTCCCTGCCACATCGGCGTACCAGCCCCGGCTGAAGGTCTCGTCCACGTCATCGCCGTCGAATGTGATCAGCTGATAGCCGACGGACACTTCCGCCTTGCGTTGGTCCTGCGCGAGTGCCGGCATGGCCGCTCCCAGCGCGAGGAGCAGGATGCCGGGGACTCGATACCACGCGAGTGTCATGTGAATTGTCCTTTCGATGCCGCGGCGACGGCCGCGTTCGCTGCGCCACGAACGGGCGCCGAGTATAAGAACGTTTCGGCCAGGTACATCGCACGCATTACCCCGAATAGGTGAGAGCGGGGTAAAATTCCCTGTTTCTCATGCCTGATCAGACGCCGCTCGTTGCCGTGGTCATGGGCTCGACCTCCGACTGGGAGACCATGAAGCACGCCGTGGAAGTGCTCGAACGGTTTGGCGTGCCGCAGGAGCATCACGTCGTGTCGGCGCACCGCACGCCGGTGTGGATGGCCGAGTTCGCGACCGGCGCTGAAGGCCGCGGCATCGAGGTGATCATCGCGGGCGCCGGCGGTGCGGCGCACCTGCCCGGGATGATTGCCGCCCATACCGTGGTCCCGGTGCTTGGCGTGCCGGTGCAGAGCGCGGCGCTCCAGGGCCTCGATTCGTTGCTGTCGATCGTGCAGATGCCGGGCGGCGTGCCCGTCGGCGTGCTCGCGATCGGCAAGGCGGGCGCCACGAACGCCGGCCTGCTGGCCGTGTCGATCCTGTCCAACTCGCGCCCGGATCTGCGCACGCGGCTGCGCGCGTTCCGCGAGGAGCAGACGCAGAAGGTCCGGCAAGAACAGCTCCCATGATTCCGCCCGGATCGGTGCTCGGGGTGCTCGGCAGCGGGCAGCTCGGGCGCATGTTCACCATCGCAGCGCGGCGCATGGGCTACCGCGTCCACACGTTCTCACCGGATTCCGACACGCCGACCGGCCAGGTGGCCGACGTGGAAGTGACGGCGCCCTACGACGATCTCGACGCGCTGGCGGCGTTCGCGCGCCGCGTGGCGGTGGTGACGTTCGAGTTCGAGAACGTACCGAGCGCCGCCACGAGCGCCATCGAGTCGATCGTCGCAGTGCGGCCGTCGCCGGAGGCGCTGCACGTCTCGCAGCAGCGCGCGCGAGAAAAGCAGTTCCTTGCAGACCGCGGCTTTCCCACGGTGCCGTTCGCCGTGGCCACGACGCAGGGCGAGCTGCACGCCGCGCTCGCGCGCATCGGCGCGCCCGCGGTGGTCAAGACCGCCGAGTCCGGCTACGACGGCAAGGGGCAGCAGGCGGCGGCGTCGCCCGACGACGCCGCGCGCATCTGGGCCTCGCTCGGCGCGCAGGTGCTGGTGATCGAGAAGCGCATCAACCTGCAGGCGGAGCTCTCGGTGATCGCGGCGCGTGGCCTCGACGGCGCGGTGGCGCAGTTCCCGCTCTTCGAGAATCGCCATCGCAATCACATCCTCGACCTCACCACCGCGCCGGCCGCGGTGCCGGCCGCGGCCGCCTCGCAGGCGTTCGTGATCGCCCGCGGCATCCTCGACGCGCTCGATTACGTGGGTGTTCTCTGCATCGAGTTCTTCCTGAGCACCGACGGCGACCTGCTGGTGAACGAGCTGGCCCCGCGGCCGCACAACTCGGGCCACCTGACGTTCGACGCCGCCGTCACCAGCCAGTTCGAGCAGCAGGTGCGCGCCATCTGCGGCCTGCCTCTCGGCTCGACCGAGCTGCTGCGGCCGGCGGCGATGGCGAATCTGCTCGGTGATCTGTGGGCCGGGGGCGAGCCCGATTGGGCGGCGGCGTGCCGCCAGCCGGACGTGAAGCTCCATCTATACGGGAAGGTGACGCCGAAGCCGGGGCGAAAAATGGGGCATCTCACGGCCATGGGCCGTACCGTCCACGAGGCGCAGGAGCGCGTGATCGCCGCACGCGACGCGCTGCTGCGCTGAGCCGAAAAGCCGTTCTTACCCGCCCCACCCGCCCGACCCGCCCCACTAGAATTCCGCCGTGACGCGCTTTCAATTCGGCGACTTCGAGCTCGACGCCGGCACCGGCCGCCTGACGCATGCCGGCAGCCCCGTGACGATACCGGCGCGTCACCTCGATGTCCTGGCGGCGCTGCTGGCGCGCGCGGGCGAGGTCGTCTCCAAGGACGCGCTCGTGGAAGCCGCCTGGCGCGACGTGGCCGTCACAGACAACAGCCTCGAGCAGGCGATCTCGTCCCTGCGTCGCGCGCTGGCCGCCGCGGCGGCCGGCGCGCTGATCGAGACCGTGCCCCGGCAGGGCTACCGCTTTTCGGGCGCGGTCCGGCGCGTGACGCCGCGCGCCACCGACGCCACGCTCGAGACGCTCATCGCGCCGTACCGCGCGTTCGTCGAAGGGCGCGCCGCGCTCGAGTCGCTGACGGCCGATCGCGTGATCGAGGCCGCCCGCGCGTTCGACACGGCGCTTGCGGCGTCGCCCGACAATGCCGCGGCCCACGTCGGCATGGCCACGGCGAACGCGATGCGCTTCGAGATGACGCGTGCCGATCCGGTCCCGGCGCTCGAGGCCCTTGCCGCCGCCGCCAATCACGCGCGCGAGGCCTGCCGGCTGGACCCGTCGTACGGCGAGGCGTGGGCCACGCTCGGCTTCGTCCTCGATCGCACCGGCGCCGGCGTGGATGCCGTGGCCGCACTGTCGCGCGCCGTGTCGCTCGAGCCCGACAACTGGCGGCACTACCTCCGCCTGTCGGCCGTCAGCTGGGGCGAGGCGCGGTTGCGGGCCGCGCGCCGGACCCTCTCGCTGCTGCCCGGCTGCCCGCTGGCGCACTGGCTCGCGGCCACCGTGCACGTGGCGCGGCAGGCGCTCGACCAGGCCGAGCGCGAGCTGGTGGCGGGATGTGCCGCCCTCGCGGCCGGCGGGCCCGACGCGCGGTTCAGCGGCGTCGCGCTCGAGTGGCTGCTCGGGCTGATCCAGCTGTCGCGCGGCGACGCCGCCGCGGCGCGCGAGCATTTCGATCGCGAGCTCGCCGCCGAGCACGGCGGGCACCTCTACACCCGCGAGTGCTGCGCCAACGTCTGGTATGCGATCGGCGCGATGCGCTGGCGCGATGGCGATCGCAGCGGCGCGAACGAGGCGTTTGCGGAAGCGCTGCGGCGCGTCGAGCGGCATCCGCTCGCGTCGTGCCTGCTGGCCGGGTTGCCCGAGTCTCACGACGCGGCGACACGTGCGAGTCTGGTCGACGTGGCCATGGCGCGCGCGGTGACGCTGACGGCCGCCGGCCAACGCGCGGAGGCGGCAGCGCTCCTGGACGCGGCGTTGAACGCGGCCCCGCCCGGAAACGGTGGCTGGATCCTGGCGGTGGAACCGATGCTGCGCGTCGGCGGGCCCGAATGGGAGCCCGCGCTTGCGCGTCTTCGCAGCCGGGCGGCCTAGTTTCAGTTCTTTTCAGCCCGCGCGTCAGGACTCCGGCGCCGGCCGCATCGCACCATCGCGACATGGAGGTGCGTATGCGTCATGCCGCGTTTGTTCTCATGTGTCTCGCCCTGCCGGCCGGTGTCGCCTCGGCTCAGAACGTCATCGATCCGCCGCCCGGGTACACCAAGACCGTCAACCTGTCGGGTCCCCGTTTCGGAATGACGGCGCTCAGCACGGGCGTCGTCGACGAACTGCACAAGCGCTCGATCGACGTCGGCTCCAACATCACGCAGTTCGGCTGGCAGTTCGAGCGGCAGTTCTACACCCGCGACAGCGGCGTCGCGGCCGTCAACGAATGGGTGTTCCTGCTCGGCGGCCTCGATCAAGGCGTGGTGCTGCCGAGCCTGAGCTGGATGGTGGGCCTGCGGACGCGCGAGGGCGCGGAGTTCGGAATCGGCCCGAACATCACGCCGGCCGGAGTGGCGCTGGCCGTTGCCGCCGGCGTCACGTTCCGCGCGGGTAACTTGAACGTGCCGATGAACGTGGCCGTGGTGCCCTCGAAGGTCGGCACGCGCATCAGCGTCCTGACCGGATTCAACATGCGCCGGCGTTGATGAGGGGTCAGGTAGGTCGGGTGGGTCTGGTAGGTCTGGTAGGGAGTCGGGTAGGTCAAAACCATCGTTTACCCACCTGACCCCCTGCCTGACCCACCTGACCTGCCCCACCTGCCCTAAGGAGCAAGCGTCAGCGTGTAGCGTGTCGGACCGGGCAGGAACGGCGTGGGCTCGCCACGGGCCCACGCGTCGTGCGAGTTGCGATAGAACGGCGAGAGCGGGTGGCCGCTCTGGCCGGTGGGCATGTGCATGATGCCCTCGCGCTCGTTGCCCGGCGACACCACCATCCGCTGCGACGCGCCGGCGGTGTTCCAGTGCACGCGCGGCGTAAAGAGGTCGCCGGGGAACTTGGCCGCCGGCATGTCGAGCCAGCGGCTGATGAAGGGCAGCGCCCCCGAGAGCGGATGGCGGAACGAGATGACGTTGTAGTCCGACCACTTCTTCCGCGCCAGGTCGCCCGAGCTGTTATCCATGGCCTCCTGAATCAGCGCGTCGATGGCCGCCGTCAACAGGTCGCCCCACGAGCCGTACCGCGGGTTGAGCAGGTGCGCGGGCCGTTCCGTCACCAGCTTCCAGATCGCGCCCTCGCGCCGGCGCATCAGCGTGTAGTCGAACGAGGGGTCGGCCTCGTAGCACTCGGCCAGCACGAACGACGTGACGCGCTCGATCACCTGATCCCGGAACACGCGCGTGAGCCGGTAGGCCGCCGAATCCGGCGACGCCTCGCCGGTCCAGTCCTTTTCGACGATGTCGCGGAAGCGGGCGCGGGCGGCGTCGCCCGCGATGTTGTCCGTCGTCAGGTGCCGCAGGATGAGATCGCGCCAGCGCGACAGGAACGTGGAGCGGGCATCGAGCTGGATGTCGAGCATGTCGGGCGCCGAGAACTGCTCGCGCTGGCGAAGGCGATCGCGGATTTCGCGGGCACGCGCCCCGATGTCGTAGTTGCCGTCGCCGATGGTGCGGAGAAGCGTGCCGTCCACGACGCGCGCGTTGGCCGTCCACAGGCGTCCGCCGGGCGGATCGACGATGCGGGGATATTCGGCGGGGGTTAGCCAGCCGTTCCAGCCGCGCCAGCCGTCGGCCCATGATTCGGGGAGCCGGCCGTCGAGGCCGATACGGCGCGGCAGCGACCCGTAGATGGTCCAGCCGATGCGGCCGCTCCGGTCGGCCACGATGATGTTCTGCGCCGGCGTGCCGAGCGAGTTGGCGGCGTCGAGCGCCTCTTCGAGCGTCCGCGCCTCTTCGAGGCGTGACACCGAGGCGCTGAGCCGCTCGGCCGAGTGCGCCGTCCAGGCGTAGGCCCGCAGCCGCCCCTTGTGATCGGTGCCGAGCACCGGTCCCCAGATGGTCCACCGCACCTCGAGGGTCACGGGGCTGCCGCCCATCACCTCGATCTTCTCGATGTAGTGCTCGAAGGTCTGCCAGCCCCACGGCGTCCAGTACCGGTTGGGGTCCATCGGATCGAGTTCGAGCAGGACCAGGTCGCCGGTGTCGGCCTGCGCGTTGGTGAACCCCCACGCGATATGCGTGTTGCTGCCCACGACGAGCGACGGGTGGCCTGGCAGCGTCAGCCCCTCGAGCAGCCGCGTCTGCGACGAGTCGGCGTCGTCGCGCCATTCGATCATTGCGCGGTACCACGTGTTGGGCACGCGGATGTCGAGGTGCATGTCGTTGGCGACGAGGGCTCGCCCGTTGGCCGTGAGGTCCCGCGACACCGCCCAGCTGTTGCTGCCGAGCGCGGCGTCACCGGGCGCGGACGCCCATGGATTCGCCTCGGCCGCGTGCTCGGCCACCTCGCGGCGCTCTCCGAGATCGATCTCGGGACGACCGTTGCGCATGCGCCGCAGGTTGTAGATCTCCGGCCCGGGCACACCGGCGGCCGTGATCGGCTCGCCGAGCATCGGCGAGTCCCATTCCGTGCCGCGCGGGGCCAGCAGGTCGAACACGTCCGGCGGCAGCACGTCGTGCATGGTGGCGAGCATCGACTCGTAGACGCCCTTCGAATCCTGGAGCGTGACGAACATCGACAGCACGACGAGCAGGCTGTCCTCGGCGGCCCACGGCTGCGGCGTCTGCCGAAGGATGAGGTACTCGAACGGGCTTGCGCGCAGCACCGCAAGGCCGCGATTGACCCCCGCGGTGTAGGCCTCGAGCACGGTGCGATCGCGGGGCGCCAGCAGGGCCAGCGTCCGCCGGGCCTCGTCGCGGAACCGGTGCACCCGCACCTCGCGATCGAGGCGAAGCCCGGCGTCGCCGACGAGCGCCGCCAGCTCTCCCGACGCGCGGCGGCGGGCAAGGTCCATCTGGAAGAAGCGGTCCTGCGCGTGGACGAAGCCGGTGGCCCGGGCCACGTCTTCACGCGAGATTCCCCGGATCGTGGGGATGCCCAGCGCATCGCGCTCGACGGTCACCGCCGATTGCAGGCCGCGGACGCGTACCGAGCCGGTGGTGACCGGCAGGCTGGCGCGCAGCTCGGATCGCAGCCAGTACGCGCCTCCGCCGAGTGCGACGGCCAGGGCAAAGGCGGCAATCAGCAGGATCCGAACGGCCTTTCTCATGGGAGATCGCCGATTGTACCAAGCGCGCCGGTTCCCGGCCGGCCATTTCCGCCCGCCTTCGCCCCCGGGCTTCGGCGCGACTTCCGAGCCACGCGGGAAGTACAAGAGAATGGCGGCTGAGCGATGCAGACCCGATACGGGCAGTCCCCGTGGATTGCCGCCTTTCCCGCCTCGAAGCGGCCGTCTTATCCAAGGCTGCGGGGCGAACACGCCGCGGAAGTCGTCATCGTCGGAGCCGGCCTCACGGGCTGTGCCACCGCGGTCGCCTGCGCCCTGGCCGGGATGAAGCCGCTCGTGATCGAGGCCGACCGCATCGGGTTGGCCGCGGGGCGCACGTCCGGCTTGCTGCTGCCCGACCCTGGGCCGTCCTTCCGCGACATTGCCAAGCGGCACGGCATGCGCGCGGCCAAGGTCGTCTTCGGATCGTGGCGGCGCTCGGCCCTCGACGCGGCGGCCCAGCTGAGGCGGCTCTCGATTTCGTGCAGCCTCGAGCCCCGCGAGTGCCTGGTCGTCGGGACGCAGGACGAGGGCAAGGGGCTGCTGCGCGAGTACGACGCGCGCGAGGCGGCTGGCGTGGCCGGGTCGTGGCTCACCCGGCTCCAGATCACCGCGCTCACGCCGCTC
>Ga0079218_10000213_pt1 | contig 15040 bp, 13 predicted proteins | sample NCCompost_FD_77181 | JGI IMG/M metagenome (GOLD analysis project Ga0079218, IMG submission 77181) | Agricultural soil microbial communities from Utah to study Nitrogen management - NC Compost | ecosystem: Environmental > Terrestrial > Soil > Agricultural land | place: USA: Utah | collected... | reverse complement strand
TGTTGTGCCTGATGATGATCTACTACGGCGTGGCGCCAACGATCCAGGTCCTGTTTCTTCCGGTACTGATCCTGATGACTGCTTTGTTCGCACTCGGCGTCGGAACGTGGATGTCCGCGCTGAACGTGAAGTATCGCGACGTGAGGTTCGCCCTTCCCTTCCTGATTCAGATCTGGCTGTTTGTGTCGTCGGTAATCCTGCCGTCGAGCGCGCTGCCGGACAAGTATCGCTGGCTACTCATGCTCAATCCGATGTCGGGAATCATCGAGGGCTATCGCTCGGCACTGTTGGGACTACCTTTCGACTGGCCCGCAATCGGTGTGGCAGCGGCAATCACCGTCGTCGTGCTGGTCTACGCGATCTATTCTTTCACCCGCGTCGAAAGGAGCTTTGCCGACATCATCTGATCGCCGCCGTTTGGGCCTGGTTCTGTTCGTACCACGCAATCGTCCGCTTCAATCCTTCTTCGAGCGACGTGCGCGCACGAAAGCCAAACTTTTCGAAGGCGCGACTCGTGTCCAGTTGTCTTCGCGGCTGACCGTCCGGCCGATCAGAGCGCCAGCGAATTTCGCCAGTGAAACCAGTCAAACGGGCAATCGTCTCCACCAGATCCTTGATGACCACTTCATTACCCGAACCGAGATTTACCGGGTCCGGCTCGTTGTAGAGAGCACTTGCGAGCATGATTCCCTCCGCGCAATCTTCAACGTAAAGAAACTCGCGCGACACCTGTCCCGAACCCCACGCCTCAATAAACGCATCACCCCTCTCACGCGCCTCGATGCATTTTCTGATCAACGCCGGAATCACGTGCGACGTCTCGAGATCGAAATTGTCACCCGGGCCATACAAATTTGCCGGCAACAGGAAGATCGAGTTGAAGCCATACTGCTCGCGATACGACTGGGACTGCACCAACATCATCTTCTTGGCAAGGCCGTACGGTGCATTCGTCTCCTCCGGATAGCCGCTCCAAATGTCGTCTTCCTTAAACGGCGTCGGCGTGAACTTGGGATAGGCGCAGACAGTTCCGATCGCTACAAACTTCTCAACACCCTGAAGCCGCGACTGTTCGATAAGCTGCGCGCCCATCATCAGGTTGTCGTAGAAGAAGCGGCCCGGGTTCTTCTGGTTGTGACCGATGCCGCCGACAACTGCCGCGAGATGAATGACCAGATCCGGATCGGCGTCGTCCAACAGCCGCTTTACGTTTACTTCTTTCACTAGGTCGTAATCGCGGCTGCGTGGAATAGTGACCTCGACACCCGGGTAGCGCTGAAGCCTCTCAACGACGAATCGGCCGAGAAATCCGGCGCCGCCGGTTACCACGATTCTCTTGTAGGGAAATTCTGATTCGTGCCCGTCCATGCGCCCGAGAATACCAAATTTGCCGAGAATCGGCCCATGAGTTAAGGTATACCGTTCGTTAAAACGCCACGAATTTCTGGCTCAAGTTCCAAGGTAAACCTCCATATGAAACGTGCATTGATCACCGGCATCACGGGCCAGGATGGCTCGTACCTGACCGAGCTTTTGCTCGAAAAAGGTTACCAGGTGTTCGGGATTGTCCGGCGGTCGTCGTCCTTCAACACCGATCGCATCGACCATCTTTATCAGGATCCACACGAACCGGGCACGAGGCTCCGCATGTTCTACGGCGATCTGAACGACTCGAGTTCGTTGAATACAATCCTGCGCAACACGGAGCCGGACGAGATCTACAACCTCGGCGCGCAATCACACGTGCGCGTAAGTTTCGACGTGCCGGAATACACGGCAGAGGTGACGGGTCTGGGCACCGTGCGCATACTCGAAGCCATTCGCGACACGGGCATCAAGCCGAAGTTTTACCAGGCATCTTCGTCGGAACTGTTCGGGCGCGTCCGGGAAGTGCCGCAGACGGAGTTGACGCCGTTCTACCCGCGCTCGCCGTACGCCTGTGCTAAAGCGTACGCGTATCACATCACCGTGAACTATCGCGAGTCGTACGGTCTGTTCGCCTGCAACGGAATCTTGTTCAATCACGAAAGCGAACGACGTGGTGAGACGTTCGTGTCGCGCAAGATCACGCGCGCGGCGACGCGCATCAAGCTCGGTCTGCAAAAGAAACTCTACATGGGGAACCTCGACGCGCGACGCGACTGGGGTTACGCCAAAGACTACGTCGAAGCGATGTGGATGATGTTGCAGGCAGATGAAGCCGACGACTACGTGATCGCAACTGGCGAGAACCATTCGGTGCGCGAGTTTCTGAGCGAGGCTTTTGGTTATCTCGATCTTGATTGGGAAGAGTTTGTCGAAACCGATCCCCGTTACTATCGTCCCGCTGAAGTGGATCTGTTGTTGGGCGACTGTTCGAAGGCGCGGCGTGTGCTCGGTTGGGAGCCGAAAGTCGGATTCAAAGAACTGGTGCATCTGATGGTGGACCACGATCTCGAATTAGCCCGCCTGGAAAGTCTGCGCAAACGCGACGGCGCCGAGATCTCACAAGCCAGTTGGGGCACTGTGTAATGACAAGTTGAACTCCGAAGGAGTTCGCAAAGTTTAGCCCAGGGTTTTCTACCCTGGGTAAAAGCAGAACCAGGAAAAACTAACGCCGAAGGTGTTCGCAAAGCCGGCGTCAGTTCGCCAACGCTTTCAGCGTTGACAATCGGAATTAACTTACCCAGGGTTGAAGCAACCCTGGGCTAGATCTTGCGAACGCCTGCGGCGTATTGTTCTGTCCCGGGAACGAAGTTAAAGAATTCTGAGCGTGACTGTGACACCTATCGTCAAAGTTGAGAACCTGAGTAAGGTTTATCAGATCGGAACGAAGACCAACGGTTACACGACTTTGCGGGAGTCGTTGACGAATGCACTCCGTTCTCCGTTCGCGCGTCTCCGCCGCAAAAACCAGAACACCGAAACCGTTTGGGCGTTGCGCGACGTCAGCTTCAACGTGATGCCCGGCGAGGTAATGGGAATTATCGGTCAGAACGGCGCCGGCAAGTCCACCCTGCTAAAAATTCTTTCCCGCATCACCGAGCCGACCACCGGGCGCGCCGAACTTTACGGTCGCGCCGGCAGCTTGCTGGAAGTAGGAACTGGCTTTCATCCGGAACTCACCGGCCGCGAGAATATTTTTCTTAACGGCGCCATCCTGGGCATGACGCGCCCCGAAATTCAGCGGAAGTTTGACGAGATCGTGGCGTTCGCGGAACTCGAAAAGTTTCTCGAGACGCCAGTCAAACGATACTCGAGCGGCATGTACATGCGTCTGGCTTTTTCCGTCGCGGCGCATCTGGATCCCGAGATACTTGTGGTCGATGAGGTGCTCGCGGTGGGCGACGCCGCATTTCAAAAGAAATGTCTCGGCCGTATGCGCGACATTTCCACTGAAGGACGCACAGTTCTCTTTGTCAGCCACAACATGGCCGCGATCCGAAGTCTCTGCCATCGTGGCATACTGCTGGCCAACGGCCGCAAAATATTTGAAGGCACTGCGGGCGAATGTGTGGATCGTTATTTGGCGGAGATCACCCAGCACACGACGAACGAGGTCGATATCGCTAACGTGCCACGCCGCTGGAACCCCTTTGACGTACCGTTGCGGATCTCAAAAGTGCGACTCTCGTCGCGTGACGGACGTCCGCTGGTGCGTTCAGGCGATCCACTGGAAGTTGAGCTGGTGTTTTCCGTTTACGCCCCGCTGGAAGACGTGGTAGTCGGTGTGAGTATTAGTTCGCCTGACAGCGTCGTTATCACCGAGTGTCGCACCAGTCAGTCATACGGCGCCATTGAGCAACTAGCGGCCGGCGAATACTCAATCAAGTGTCGCATCGACCAGAACATTTTTAGTCCCGGTCTTTACTTCCTGAATGTCGGTGCGCGTTGTGCGAGCAAATTGTTGGACTATGTTCCGCAAGCGATCACTTTTGAAGTCTTTACAGATGAAACAGTGGCCTCTCTTTGGCTGAACGATCTGAGTGGCTGCGTACGGGTGCAGTCAAGGTGGACGCAACCCGAAGCGATTGTTGAGTATGCAGGGTCCGCTAAGTAAGTTCGCTACGGCCGACGAAGTTCGTTCACCGGAGTTCGCCGGTGTGGTTTTATATGATCCAGCGCGCCTGGGCAACCGGATCAAACGAGAATTGGGGGGAACGAATGAGGGTCGTGGTGGGGGTTAAGTATCGCCTGAGTGTGTTGCAGCAACGCGCCGGGTTCGCGATGCGCGGCATGAGTAATTACGCGAAGTTGATGGTGCGAACCGGTAACCATCGACCGCGTCTTGCTGCCGTCACGGTGGGCCGCAACGACGATTACATGGCGGACTTTCGCGAGCGGTTGCTGGCTACGGTCTCGTGGAACGTAAAGTATCTGGTCAGTGAATTCATCTTTGTTGAGTGGAACCCGCCGGCGGATCGCGAACTGCTATCGCTTGAGTTGACGCAAAAGTTCGACTGCCTGCGCGCTTATGTGGTGCCGCCGGAGATTCACGAGCGAATCTGCCGGAACCAAAATATAAAGCTGCTCGAGTATCACGCGAAAAACGTTGGCATTCGTCGCGCGCAGTCGCCGTGGATTATCAGCACGAATGCTGATGCGGCGGTCGGGCTCGATTCGGTTAACACGCTGCTCAACAGTGAACTCGACAAGAATGTGCTGTGGACGGCTGAGCGTTGCGACATTCCCTGGCGAGAGAATATTCAAAGGGACATCGGGTTGCTGGGCAGTCTGCGTTTCCGCCGAGTAAATCCTTATGTTGAGCTGGGCACGGGAGAGTTTTGTCTGGCGAGCCGGGAGCTTTGGCATCGTGCGCGCGGGTTTGACGAAGAGATGGTGCGGCATCGTTTCGGCTGCGATATTCGCGGCACGGCGCAGATGGTCGCGCTCGGCGGAAGTATCAGGCGTGTTGGCACTGTCTTACACTTAACACATCCGACATCGTGCTCGGAGAGCATTCAACCTCATCACGGCGAGACGGCGACGCCTGAAGGCGTGCCTTATCACAATCCCGACGACTGGGGGTTGGGAAATCTTAAAGAGGTTGAAATTGCGGAACGTGTCTGGCGGCTGGAGTAGAGATAAACATGCGTGAACTCGTTCTGGGTGGTGACGGATTAATCGGATCGACACTGGTCCAGGCACTGCGCGCGCGTGGAAATAATGTTACCTCGCTCGATCTGAAGAACGGTTGCGACCTGCGTCAGGTTGACGATCAGCCGTTTCTCGAATCCGATCGCGTCTGGTTTCTGGCCTGGGACACCGGCGGTGCGCGTTACATCGAAGCCGTCGATCGCCAACACGAACAGTACAAGCACAACTGCGAACTAACGGTGCGCGTGCTCGACGCAGTCGCGCGCACTCGTAAACCGTTTCTCTTCGTCAGCTCACAACTCGCGGGCCTGCCGACCGCTTATGGCACGACAAAACTCATGGCTGCTTGCTGGTCGTTACAGCTCGGCGGCAAAGTCGCGCGGTTGTGGAATACATACGGCTGGGAACACCCGGACGTGCGCAGCCATGTCATCACCGATCTGGTACTATCAGGACTCACGCGCGGTCGTGTGACGTGCATGACTGATGGTTCGGAGCGGCGGCGGTTTATTTATAAAACAGACTGCGTCGATGCTCTGATTAAGTTGTTCGATGGTCCACAACAGTCGGCTGAGATTGCCGGTCCGGAATGGGTCACCATTCGGCAGGTTGGCGAGGAGATCGGACGCCAACTCGGCGTTGAATTTCAGGCGGGTAGTTCCGTGGGTTCAGAAGTAATGATCGATCCAAAGGAGTTGTTGCCTGACTGGCAGCCGCGCGTGAGGTTGAGTGAAGGAATCGCGCGCGTAATTGCCGATGCTCGCGCTTATCTCCCTGATTAAAACCCCCTAGCCATGCTCCTAAAATACGCCCCCCAATCGTTGAAGGAATCAGACCTGTTTAAGCAGTTGAGCCGCAAAAGGCGCCAGTGGAACTTGCGAAAGCAGTTCAGCCACGCACATCCGCTTCGAGTGATACTGGGTGCTGGTGCAACTCGATTCGCGGGCTGGATTCAAACCGACAAAGAGTTACTCGACGTGACTTCACCGAACGATTGGAGCGCTTTGTTCGAGCCGAATTCGATCGATTCGCTGTTGTCTGAACACATGCTTGAACACCTGTCCGAAGACCAGGCCCGGATGGCGCTCAAAGAATGTTATTGCTACCTGAAACCGGGTGCTCTTTTTCGCATCGCGGTACCGGACGGATATCGTCGCGATCCGGCTTACGTCGCTGAAGCAAGTCCACCAAAAGATGGACACCAGGTGCTCTACAACATCGACAGTCTGACGGCGCTACTCAAGAGTGTCGGCTTCATGACGACTCCGCTCGAATACTTCGACGCTCAGGAACAGTTTCACGCGCTGCCGTGGGATGAAAACGACGGGATGATTCAACGTTCTGCTCGTTTCGACACGCAGCACGACTTTCGCCGTGGCGATCTCTTTTACACCTCGGTGATCGTCGACGCGAGGAAGCAGTAAAGAAGAATGTGTGGCATCGCTGGAATCATCACTCACGCTCCCACGACTCCCGCTGAAATCGCCGGCGTTAAAGCCACAAATACGCGCCTCGCCCATCGTGGTCCCGACGGCTCGGGAGAGTTTCAAGACCGCCATGTGATGCTGGCGATGCGCCGGCTGAGCATTATCGATCTCGAAGGTGGGTGGCAGCCTCTCTACAACGAAGACCACACGCTCGCACTGGTCGCGAATGGAGAGATTTACAACTTCATCGAGCTGCGCCAGCGGATGGAAACTCTGGGCCGCCGCTTCAACACCAACAGCGACTGCGAAACAATTCTGCACCTTTACGAAGAACACGGGCTCGATTTCGTCCAGCACCTGCGCGGAATGTATGCGTTTGCCTTGTGGGACACGAAGCGTCGACGACTCATCCTCGCGCGCGATCGCATGGGCGAGAAGCCGCTCTATCTTTACGAAACGAATGGACGCGTGTTCTTTGCGTCGGAAATGAAAGCAGTACTCGCTTCCGGCCTCGTTCCGTTTGAACTCGATCCGACCGCCGTCAATCTTTACTTCCACTATCAATACGTGCCGGAGCCGATGACGCCCCTCAAAGGCGTGCGGAAACTAGACGCTGCGTCGTTGCTAATCGTCGACGTCGAGCCGTGGAACGTAGAAGAACGGCGCTACTGGCGAATGGAAGACGCGCCGCCGATCGAAGGCGATCCGGCGAGATTGATCCGTGAACAACTCGAAAGCGTCAGCGAGATCGTTATTCGTTCCGACGTTCCGGTAGGCATCGCGTTGAGCGGAGGCCTCGACTCGAGCGCGATCGCGGCGTTGGCGGCGCGTAAGTATCCCGGCACGATGCACGCGTTCAGCGTCGGTTATCCCGGAAGCCTGGACAACGACGAACGCTGCGACGCGCGTGCTCTCGCCGATGAACTCGGCATGCCTTTTCACGACGTAGAGCTCACGACCAGTGAAATGGTTTCGTTCTTTCCGGAACTGGTTTATCTCCGCGACGATCCGATTGCCGACATTGCCGGCTTTGGCTACTACTCGGTGATGAAACTCGCGCGCGAACACAACGTGCCTGTTGTCTTACAGGGTCAGGGCGGCGATGAGCTCTTCTGGGGTTACGGTTGGGTCCAGGACGCCGCTCTCGCCTCGGCACGAAAGCTCCAGCACGCAAACAATCCGGTCGCCACGTTGCCGCGATACATGGATGTCAATCTTCCCGGCGGCCTTTCGCGCGTGCAGCTCGCGGAATGGGCCCACGGATTGGGCGGGTTGCGTCGTACCTGGGAAAGTTTGAGACGCGATAGAACTGCCTCGCCGGATCAGATGGTGTTTTACGATCTCGTGCCTGATTTCCGCACCTCGATGGCCCAGACACGCACGATCTTCAGTCAAACTTTCAGCGAACAGATCAACGGCAGCACTGCGACCAGTTTGTTCACTTTCAATCGCCCCTGGCCCAACATCGATGTGACGCTGACCCGCCTGATCTGCGACACGTACCTGCGCGAGAACGGCGTCACGCAAGGCGACCGTCTGGGCATGGCGTCTTCGATCGAGATGCGGCTGCCGTTGCTGGATCATCGCCTGGTAGAAACCGTCATAGGTTTGCGCAAGGCAAACACGGATGTTAATAAACCGCCGAAGGCCTGGTTCAAAGCGGCCCTGAAGGACGTGCTTCCCGATGCGGTCATCAACAGGCCCAAACGCGGGTTTAGTCCGCCAGTGTTGGAGTGGCACCGTGCGTTGTTCACGGCGCACGGCAAATCAATCGCTGACGGTTACCTGCTTGAACACGGGGTTTTGACGGAAGAGAGTGCGTGTGAACTCGCGGCCGGACCCTTTCCACCTGACTCGACGACGCCGTTCTCGTTTAAGGCTCTCGTGCTCGAGCAGTGGTGCCGGAGGATGAACTAGAGGAACGAATGGTTGCAGCCTCGCAGAAAACAAAGACTCCGGTTGCGCTGTTCGTGTACAACCGTCCCGCGCACGTCAGATTTGCGTTGGAGTCGCTGTCGCGTTGTCGCCGCCTCGACGAGTGCTTTGTGAGAATCTACTGCGATGGGCCAAAACACGCCGGCGAAGCGTCAGCAGTTGCCGCGGCGCGTGAGACGGCACGCGAATGGGCGGCGCGATTTAATGCGGAGGTGGTCGAGCGTGACTCGAACCTCGGACTGGCGCGTTCCGTCGTCAGCGGCGTTTCTGAACTGTGCGAGAGTCACGGGCGCGTCATAGTAATCGAAGACGACTTTGCTTTGAGTCCTGCTTTTTTGGACTACATGCTTTCAGCTCTGGATAGTTACGCTGACGAGCCGAACGTCTACCAGATTTCCGGCTACATGTTTAAGATCAGACACGCGCCAAAGCCGGACGCGTTTTTTCTGCCCCTCACCACGACGTGGGGTTGGGCCACGTGGTCCAGGGCGTGGCGAATCTTCGACTGGCAACCTGCCGGCGCCGAGGAACTGTTGCGGGATCCGGAAGTGCGCCACCGTTTCAACCTGAACAATGCTTACCCCTACGCCGAAATGCTTGAATCCAGGCTGAACGGCGAAAACGATTCATGGGGCATCCTGTTCTGGTGGGCCGTTTTCCAGGCTGGCGGACTCGTCCTGCACCCAAGGAAATCACTCGTCTGGAATGGTGGCTTCGACGAGAGCGGCACTCATTGCGGCGACCAGGTGTGGTCGGGCCAATCGTTGTCAGAGATCGCCGATGATGCGTGGTCTACAAGTTCGTTTGTGTTTCCGGACCGGGTTAGAGTGGACGATGCCGCCTTTGGCAAAGTGTTTAGATTCCTGAAATCGGAGCAATCGGAAGGAAACCTGCTACAGAGAATCCGCAGGAGAATTTCGCAGCGGCGGGGGCGAAAGGAGACTCAGCGAATACACGCGAACGATGCCCCGTAATCACTCTGAGACGACCGTAAATAAGTGGTTGGCCCGCGTTGCTCGCCGCATGGACTGGGCTCGCCAGCAGGTGGAACGACATGCGCCACGGTGCGCCACGATTGATTCCACTGTGACGCTTCATCCCACAGCGCAGATCGACAACATACTCCGCAAACCCGAAGCGATCGTCATCGGAGCCCACACGCACATCCGCGGTCAGTTACTTACGTTCTGGAACAACGGCCGGATATCTATCGGCGAATGGTGTTATGTTGGCGAGGGCACGCGCATCTGGTCGCAGTCGTCGATTTCGATAGGCAACTACGTCCTCATTGCTCATCTGGTGGACATTCACGACACTAACAGCCATCCGATCGACTGGCGAGAACGCCGGCTCGATACGGAAGCAATTCTTTCCGGCGGCTATCGCACGCCAACGCAAACAGTTTCTGCACCGGTCACGATAGAGGACGACGCGTGGATCGGGTTTAAAGCGACGGTGATGAAAGGAGTCAGGATTGGGCGTGGAGCAATCGTCTCGGCCGGCGCGGTGGTTACGAAAGACGTCGAACCATGGACCGTGGTCGCTGGAAATCCGGCGCGAACAATCGCCGAGCTCAGCCCGGCCGAAAAAGTCATTGACTAACAATCATCAAGGGGAGCGCGTTTCCGAAAGCCGCTTTTGGGAGGCGCTGTGTAAGACCTATGTAAAGTCGCCGAGCATTGCACTTTGTCGCGTGCCGGAGCTCGAGTATGCATCGACACTTTCGCTCGATGGCGTAACGCTCGATCACTGCTGCGGAGATGGCCTGTTTGCCGGCATGGCCTGGTCAACTGCGAAATTCAGCGCCGGCTGTGATTTGAACGAAGCGTCACTCAAGGACGCCGCCCGCTTGAGCAGACACAAACAACTCGACCTCTGCGACGCCGGAAAACGTTTGCCGTATCCCGATGGACACTTCGATCTTGTGTTCGACAACAGCGCGCTCGAACACATCCCCGATCTCCAGCAGAGCTTGAGTGAAATCGCTCGCGTCCTGAAACCGAAGGGCGTCTTCGCGTTCAACGTCCTGAATCATCGCTATTTTGAATGGTGGCCGATGGACCGCGATTCGATGCAGCAGTATCGAGAGTGGCAACCGTTCTATCACGCCCTTTCCGTCGAACAGTGGAGCAAAGAACTTTCAGCAGTGGGACTTGAAATCGAGGATCTGCGCGGCTACTTTAATGAAGAAGCTTCGCGAACACTTGCACTGCTTGACTATGAGTTCTCGGGCTATTACATCCGCCGCAGGCCAAGCCGCGTGGTCTCCGAGTACAGTTCTGTTCTCGGCGTGCAACGGCGAAAGTGGCGCCAGCGCATGGGCGACTTGAGTTGGCGCACTGAAAGTGACGAGGGCGCGGGATACTTCATAACGGCACGACGTTCATGAGCAATCAAGGCGCACTTTCATGGGAAGAGGCCGTCCGCTGGTATCGAGCACAGCCGAACAACGAAGCCGAAGTTCGGAACAACTATTTCGACTTACCAGTGCTCGCCGCGGCGGAGCGTTATGCTCGCAGTGAAGAGTTTGCCGAAGTGCTGCGTCTGCTTGGGCCCGGGGACGGAAAACGTATTCTCGATCTCGGCGCCGGCAACGGGATCGCCAGCTTCGCACTGGCAAAGAATGGTTGGTTGGTGACCGCGCTTGAACCAGACGACAGCGCTGAAGTAGGAGCCGCGGCAATCTGCACGATTCGTGACGAGACTGGCCTGCCAATCAACGTCGTGCGCGAAGGCGGCCGTCTCTTGCCGTTTGCCGACGAATCATTCCACGCAATCCACGCGCGACAGGTGCTGCATCACGTGCCCGATCTTGAAGCCATGGCCGGCGAGCTTGCTCGCGTCCTGCGCCGTGGCGGGCGTTGTTTGACTACGCGGGATCACGTCGCGGACGACGAAGAGCAACTAGCGGCATTTCGGGAGGCGCATCCGCTGCACGCTTTGTATGGCGGCGAGCACGCATATCCTGTCGATGGTTATCTGAGTGCCTTCGCTAAAGCCGGATTACGCGTCCTTGAATCGTGGGGACCGATTGAATCGATTCTCAATTTTTTCCCGGGCACGGAACGCGAACGGCAGGCGACAATTCGGCAGGTTGCGAACCATAGCTGTTTCCGGTTTGGCAGACTGCTGGCGTGGTCCAGTGGTTTTCGTGAAGCTCAACTGCGGCGTCACACGCGAAGTGATAAGACACCCGGGCGGATCTACAGCTTCCTTCTGGAACGACCGTGAAAGTTTTGATCACCGGCATCTCTGGTTTTATTGGCGGCAGCGTTGCGCGTTACGCCGAGCATGCCGGTCACGACGTGATGGGCGCAGGCCGTTCGACTGCGACTGATCTCACTAATCTCATTCGCGATTTCTTACCTGACGTAGTGCTCAACGCCGCGGGAACGGCTTCCGTCGGCGCCTCACTTGAAGATCCTTTGAACGACTTTCGCGGCTCCGTGCAAACGTGTGCTGAAGTCCTCGACGCCGTGCGTCGCTCCGGGAAGAATCCGCTGGTTGTGATTCCGTCGAGTGCTGCCGTCTATGGAAACCCCGCTTCACTGCCGGTGGGCGAGGACGTCGAACTCCAACCGATCTCGCCGTACGGTTTTCACAAAGCGACCTGCGAGTTGTTAGCACGCGAATACGCCGAGTGTTTCGGACTGAGAGTAATGATCTGCCGCTTCTTTTCAGTCTATGGCGCCGCACAGCACCGCCTTCTTGTTTGGGAGCTTTACCAGCAACTCGCCGGACCCGAGAAGATCGCGTGGCTTAGCGGCACCGGAAGCGAGACTCGTGATTTTCTGTACATCGACGACCTCGCTGCGGCTCTGTTCGGCTTACTTGATGAGTTTGAGCGTTCGAAGCGCGACACCCTGATTGTGAACGTCGCTAGCGGAATTGAAACAGACGTGTTAACACTCGCTGGAAGGATTCGCGACCTGGTTGCGCCCGACAAGGAGATTCGCTGCCGGGGCAATCTGCGCAAGAACGATCCGCTGCATTGGTGCGCCGACATCTCTCGCTTGCAGGTGCTGCTGCCTTCGTGGCAACCACGACCACTTGATGAAGGTCTGGCGCTCTGTGTCGGAGCGTGGCAGCAGGCGAATCATTTCGTTATCTCTCATGAATCTTGACCCGTCTTCGTTGCGCATCGGCGTCGTTGACCAAAGTGCTACCGGTTGGGTGGCTGCCGCCGTCTACTCGCAAACGATACTCAGTTCGTTGGACGCCGCCTGCAATTCGCAGGGCGTTGAGCTCTTCTTTTTGTCATCCAGTAGCGATCAGGTGCCGGAACGGTACGGTGCGAAACGCATGCGGGTGGCCGCGGCGGATTATCTGCCCGCTGAGAGACAATTCCGCAAACTCCTGGGCCTCGGCGAAAAGTCGCAGGCCTTACGCGGCGAAGCGCGCTTGCGCAAACTGCTTCGCTTGCGCAGCGAGTCGGATCTCTTTGGTCTGGCCCAGCGCAACAGTATCAACGTTCTGCTACCTCTGCTGGACCTTCCTCCGTGGCGTATCGTTCCCAACACCATCGGCTGGATTCCCGACTTCCAACATTTGCACTTGCCGGAATTTTTTGGTCCCGACGATCTCGAGCGGCGAAACACGACTTACCGCCGTTTGGCTGGAAAAGCGACGGTAGTGATGCTGTCGAGCCATGCAGCCTACGACGATTTCGCGCAGTTTGCTCCAGACCACGCAGGCAAAGGACGCGTCGTTCCTTTTCCGTCGTTGTTGGCATTTAAAGAGTTGACGAGTGATCCGGAAACGACGCGAAAGCGATTCAACCTGCCCGAGAAGTTTGCGCTTGTCGCCAACCAGTTCTGGGCGCACAAGAATCACATGCTGGTGGTGGAAGCGCTGGCGTCGCTTCAGAGCACGGGAATCAACGTTCCGGTGGTAATGACGGGGCTGCCGTCGGATCATCGCGATCCGGCAAACAAAAACTTTTCCACATTGTTACAGGCGATCGCGGCGTCGGGACTGAACAACCAGATCACTATTCTCGGACTTGTGCCCTACAGTGATCTCGTTAACTTAATGAGGACCGCGGCGTTGATAATTCAACCGTCACGCTTCGAGGGTTGGAGCACAGTCGTACAGGACGCGGTCGCTCTGGGTCGCCCTCTGCTCTGTTCAGACATTGCTGTCCATCGAGAGCAGGTGCCCACGGCGCGTGGCTTCTTCCCTACTGACCGCGCGGATGTTTTGGCCGAATTACTTGAAGCACACTGGAGCGAGCTGATGCCCGGACCAAACCCGGCATTGGAACAGAAGTCACTCGCAGCGGAACGTGCTTTTTCCGCACGTCACGGCCAATCGCTACTCAAACTCTGCGCGGAAACTGCCGCTCTTTAGCTTTCGTTTACGGACAACTCGGCATATTTTGGACGACCAGATTCCCGCCGTCGTCGATGGTCAGCTTTCGGCAGACCTGACCATTCGGTGACTTCAACACGATTCCCTGCCCCGGTTGTCCGACAGTGATTTGACCGTCGTTGCGCACGGTGAGCAACGGCCGATCAGACTTGTTCAGCAGACTCAAAGCGTGGCCCGTAGAGTCGGACGTGTTCCCCATAACCGCCAACATCGTTCCCGTTCCGGCAGCGTGGTTGATTCCGATTTCGCCGGTTGGCGCTATCTGCATGCGCCGTACTGGTCCGATGAAATTTGGCGCCGTGAAGAACTCGAGAGTTCCTGTTCCCAATTGCGAACCGTTGAAAGAAAAGATCGCCGCAGTGCGGTTGTCTGCGCCGCCCATCGCGAGATTGTAAAAGTTGAGTGAACCGACGCGCTCCTTCGGACCGGGAATAGTTCCACCGATGCCGAAGTAGGCCGCCGCGCCCGGGATCTTGCCGTCAACCGCTACCCACTTGCCGACAAACCCGCCTGTCGTTCCGTCGTCGTTAAAAATCGGGTTTTGGGTGCCGAAGCCGATGTGGTTGTTTGCGTCGATGAAGATGTCGTGTTGCGCCAGAGCCCCAATGAGACCGTCGCCCGGGAGAGGTTGCGGAGTCGGAGTTGGAGCCGGAACTATTGCCGGTATACCGTATGCCTCCACCTCGATCAAGCTACTGTTCTGCGATTTGGCCGCATTCACTTTCACTCGGATTCTTTCCGTAGCTATGGGTGAAAAGGTAACCTTGCTCCAGACTTTCGTGTTGCCGGTCACCGTGGCTCCCGGAATAGTTAACCAATCCGCGCCGTTAAAATGCTGCACTTCGAAATCGGTGACGCCGTTGTTGAAAAAGTTCATACCCTCGGTTGGCTCGAGCGGATTCCACCACGTGTCCTGCACCGTGAATACACTTACTTCGTCAATCCACATCACGTCCCTGAATTCGATCTCCAACGCGTCGGGAAACTGACCGGGTGTGGCGTCGGCCCAACCGCCGCCTGTGCCCCAGCCCATTCCTTGCCGGTCTCCATCGATTACCGAGCTTGCGGGAAAACTATCGTCCTTCGTTGACGAGGCAGAAGCCACGGCGCCGTTCGCGGCTGCCGCCACATTGAAGCGCTCGGCTTTGACAGCAGAATGACTAGTCCAAGTTGTTCTGGCATATCTGTTTGAGACGAATACAGTAAGCAACACTAACAAGACAGACAAATAT
>Ga0079218_10000211_pt1 | contig 15110 bp, 14 predicted proteins | sample NCCompost_FD_77181 | JGI IMG/M metagenome (GOLD analysis project Ga0079218, IMG submission 77181) | Agricultural soil microbial communities from Utah to study Nitrogen management - NC Compost | ecosystem: Environmental > Terrestrial > Soil > Agricultural land | place: USA: Utah | collected... | reverse complement strand
GTATCAGCGGGTCGGCTGTCGATAGGAGCGTCGCTCGGGTGGCAGGTAATACTCCTCCAGAGACGCGGGCGGCTGAGCGAAGAATCCGAGCTTCTGACGCACCTGATCGCTGACGCCGGTGAGATCCATGCCGGCCATCGCCCTCGGGATGTCAATCCGCTGCTTCATATAGGGACGGCACGCGTTGATGGTGAGCGCATGACGCCAGCGCGCGGTGGTGTTGACCGCGCCAGCATGCCACAGCCGTGCGTTGAAGAAGAAGACCGCGCCCGCGCGGGCGATCACGCGACGGCCGCGCCCGTAGAACTCTTCTTCGCTTGGCACGTCGGCCTTTTCCTGCGACCCGGGCAGAAACCACGTGGCACCGTTGTCCTCCGTGAAGTCGTCGAGAAGAATCGTTGCGCCCATGTTCGTGACGTAGCCAGGAATGATTCGCGGACTGTCGACGTGGATACGGACCGAGTAGTTGCCACCGCCGGGTGGCATCGACGAGGACGTGTAGGCGTAGACGATCCACTCCTCACCGAGCACGGCGCTGAACGGAGCGACCAGTCGATCGTTGTCGAACAGATCGAGGAAGCTTCCGCCGTGCAACGCGCACAGCATGACCATCCCATAGTCCCGCTCCGCCTGTGGCCCGTACCGTCCGGTGTCCACGGCAATCGCCTGCGCGAGCTCGCTCTTTGCCCGCTCGATGAACGCCGGCTCCAGAACGTCCGGCAGTATCACGTAGCCGTCGCCGGCAATGCGCGCGCGGATCTCGTCAGCGGTCACGGCCGGTGTCCTGAACAGGGCTCTCATCCCCGATTGATGCCGTCACAGCCGGAGTACGAAAGCCCCAGATGTAGCGGGGAGCATCGTCGCCGCAGTTCATCAACAGATCGACGATGCTCAGATCAGGCGCAAAGGCTCCGTGGAGCTGCGGATACTCCGGGTAGTGGCTGTAGTCCTTCCAGTGCACACGGACGCCGTTCCGTGCGTAGGATTCAGCGTCGAGATACGCCCGTGCGGCTGGACCGCTGATGTAATCCGTCGCGCCGATACGCTGCAGGAGCAGGAGCAGGCGCTCGCTTCCCTTGCCGGACAGGTCAAAGTCGCGCGAATCCAGAAACTGTGTGCGAATACCCAGAACATCGGCCGCGATAGCACGGGTCATCGTCTGGTTCAGCACCGACAGCGATTCCCACGTCCGTGCATAAAAGCCCCCGAAGAAGTCGCGGTAACGGGCAAACCCCGGGGCTCCCTGATAGGACTGTTCGATCGTCCTCCAATGCTTTCGCGCCCAGCTTCGATCGCGAATTTCGACGTCGCAGATTCTCCGGTCATTCTGGTTGCCTACTGGAATGGTCAGCCACACAACGCCGTTCGCCGTCTTGACGCGATTCCGGTTCCGCCAGTCGTTGACGGTGTACTGAACGTCGTCGTAGAAGACGAAGACGTCTGCATCGTGCATGATGTCGAAATAGCCGCGCCACGGAATGTAGTTCGATTGTATGACCGCAGCCTTCATGCGATCGTCACGTCTGCGCTTCCGGACCGCATTGCTTCCATTTTTCGATGACGATAAAGATACATCGCCTGACAGGGGCGCGACAGGAAACAGGATCGACAGCGCGAACGTATGGAATAATCCGACAGTCCACAAGGCCCGCCAGTGATCGCACTAATCGACCACCCAACGACCGTCGCTACCCTCTGACGAACGCGTTTCTGGAGAATTAATGTGGTCCTGAGCGGAGCGCAACGGCTGCTCCCCCCTGCGTCGTCGAGCCTCGAGTACGTGACCCGCTGGTCGGCGTCGAACGAACCCGCGCTGAGCGTGCTGATCTCCAGGGCGCCGCTCGACATCCACAATGCGGCGAAGCGAACGGGCGAGAGTCTCGAGTTCGAGAGCGATCCACCACAGTGGGGCTACTCCGTCAGCTTTCCGATCGATGTCCCGATCGAACCGAATGTCCGGCTCCAGCCGCTTGTCGTTCTGGCTGTCCGTGTCGATGAAGGCGCGATCGGGGTTGGCATTCTCGACGGAGATTGGCATGGTTTCGTGACGCCGGAACACTCGGTCGTGGCGCCGCAATCCGCGAGGATCGAGCTGCCACTCGCCTCCGGGGGCGTCCGCGTGCATCTGATGCTGCGGAATGTGTTCGAGCGGGGGCCGTCGCGGTTCACGGTGGTCGGCGTCACCCTGCAGTTCGTCGCGAGAGGCAGCGCCCTCATCACTCGGAAAACCATTCCGCCGATCGAATCTGCCTGTCGCGGCATTCCCCCCGTCGTGGGCGTATTCGACATCCTCGTGTCTCACACAAGCCGCCACTGGGCACGCGAACAGTGCGACCGTCAGTATCTCCGCGAGCGGTGGGCGAAGCCGGGCCGGCTCGAACACCTCAGCCCCTTCGACACGCTGCCTCCGCACGGAACGCCGTACTTCGGATTGTTGAGCGTCTTCAGGATCGAGCTGTCTGGGCGGGGCGCCGCCGGACGGATGCTCCATCACTACCAGAGTCCGCAAAAGGTCGTCCATGCGGCCGTCATGGGAACAAAGATCGTCGTCGTGTTTGACGATGGTGTCGGAATATGGGATCGCCGTGACGGCGGAATCTGCGTCGACCCGGACTGCAGCAGCGGCAACCCGCTCGCCGACCCGTGGTTCGGCGGATTGCACACCGTGATCCCGGTCGACGACACAGTGTGCCTCCTGTCGAGTTCGGCCGCTGACGCGATCCTGTGGTTCGATACGTCGCGCGGTTCCGTCGTAAGACGGTGGCGGCTGCCGTCGGATCGGTACGGCACGAACTACCAGCTCGATGACACGACGTGGCTCCGCGAACACTACATCCGGAACGACTCTCAATTGGGTCACCTGAATTGCGCGGCGCCGGACGGGCACGGAGGAGCGTACGTCTCCGTTCTCGGGCAGGGCGACATCGCTCACGTGACTGCATCGGGCGGCTTCGAGCTGCTGGCCACCGGCTTCATCGGGTGCCACGGGATCCGATTCGCCGCCGGGCATGACCTGCTGTACTTCTGTGACAGCTGCAGCGGGCGGCTGATGCGTGTCGAAGGGCCACAGCGCGTCACACCGCTGTTCGAAACCGGCAGCCTCTGGCTTCACGATGCAGTGCATCTGACGGCCGACCTCTTCCTGATGACGGTGGCCGACAGAAACAGCCTCGTGCTCGCCGATGTGAAGCGCGGCAACGTCCTCGCCGAATGGGACTTCAGCGCAGCCGTCGGCACGGTGCAGTTCTTGAGCGTCGTAGGCCGGACCGCGTAGCCTCGGTCGGGCTCTCGACGCGGCGACGCGCGATCTGACGGATGTGCTTCAGGACCTCGCCCGAGACTTCACCGCCGCGCGCGTCTCACGGTCCACCTCGCGGCGGCGGATCGTCTCCCGCTTGTCATGGGCCTGCTTGCCCTTGGCCAGGGCGACGAGCGCCTTGACCCGTCCGTTCTTGAAATAGAGCTCGAGCGGGACGAGCGTCAGACCTTTCTCGGCCACGCGCCCCAGCATCTTGCGAATCTCATCCCGCCGCAGCAGGAGCTTTCGCTGCCGCATCTCTGCATGATCCGAGGAGCCGCGATGGCTGTAGGGGCTGATGTGGACGTTCATCATCCACACCTCACCGTTCTCGATGCGCGCGTAGCTGTCGCGCAGGTTCACGCGACCCTCGCGAATGGATTTCACCTCGGTCCCGAGCAGCGCGATCCCCGCCTCCCACGTGTCGAGAATGTGGTAGTCGTGCCGCGCCTTCCGGTTTTCGGCGATGGTCCGCTGCGCCTTTTCGCGCTCGGTCTTCGGCCCGGCCATCTTTGCAATATACACGGACCGACGGCCACGGCAGTTCACGCTTCCGAGTGCTCTGTTCCTGGTTCGTGTTCAGGTTCGGTTCAACCCTGAACCGAACAAAGAACACGAACGGGGAACTGAGAACCTGGAAGAGTGAACGGCCGTTCTCTATCGGACGCAGAATTCGTCCGTGCAGCGGCCCTGGCGCGTGCGGTTCGCGGCAATGTGGTGATAGATCGCGTGGCCGATCTGGCGGATGCCAGGGAGACTGGCGACGACGAAGAACGGCCACAGGAGCGGGACGACACGCGCGATCCGCAGCACCCCGTCGAAGCCGCCATAACGACCGCCGGGCTCGACGACGTACATCTCGCGCATGATTTGGGCTTCGGTCAGACCGGGCGCCAGCCGCTCACGGCGGGCGGCGTCGGTCGCGTCGGCGAACGTCAGGCGGTGCAGCCAGTCGAAGCGATGCAGCCGCCGGACCGTTGTCCGGCACATCGGGCAGCCGCCGTCGAACAGGACGAGCACCATGAAATTGTACGGCTGTTCACACTTCCCGGTTCTCCCTTCCGGGTTCGTGTTCTGCGTTCCGTTCGGGGTTCGGGCTTCGGGGTTCGGGCTTCGGGGTTCGGGGTTCGGGGTTCGATGCCAGCCGGGCGGCGAGCACCGTGGCCGCGATCATGCTCGACGCGTCGGCGACACCTTTCCCAGCGATGTCGAAGGCCGTGCCGTGATCGACCGACGTGCGGATGATCGGCAGCCCGAGCGTGACGTTCACCGACTCGCCAAACGCCAGCAGCTTCACCGGAATCAGCCCCTGGTCGTGGTAGCAGGCGATCACCGCGTCGAACTCGCCGCGCGACGCGCGGACGAAAACCGTATCGCCCGGAAAGGGCCCCGCGATATTGACGCCACGCCGATTTGCGGCTTCGACCGCCGGCTTCAGCACGCGGTCGTCCTCGTCCCCGAGAAGCCCGGATTCGCCGGCGTGGGGATTGAGGCCCGCCAGGGCAAGCCGCGGCGCCGGCACGCCGAACCGGGGCAACTCGCCGGCTGTGAGGTCGATGATGCCGTGCAGCAAATCGGCCGTGATCATCCGAGGCACCTCCGCCAGCGGAACGTGCACGGTGGCCAGCACGACCTTCAGCGGCTCGGACCAGAACATCATCGCCACGCGCGGGCTGCCGGTCAGGTGCGCCAGCAGATCCGTGTGACCCTTCCATGGCAGCCCGGCGGCCGCAAATGCGAGCTTGTTGACCGGCGCGGTTGCGATACCCGCAACGCCTCCGCTTCGTGCATCGCGAACCGCCTCGCGGATAGCGTCGTACGCCGCTCGTCCCGCATCCGCCGACAGGACACCAGGCGGAAAGCCCTGAACGGACCGCGGACCATAAATCACGGGCTCGCAGACGGAGAGGACGCGGGCGTCGGCCGCGGCTTTGGCGGCAATCTCCGGACCGATGCCAGCGGGATCGCCGATAGTTATCGCGATGCGGGGTTTCACGCGCCGGTCATCTCACAGCTGCAGCACGAGCCAATCGGCGACGATCTTCGGGCTGACGTTACGCTCGAGGGCGACGAGCGCCTCGTCCACCGACGCGTAGGCACGAACCGTCCGATCGCTGTCGTACGATCTGGCGAGCGCACGCAGCTGCGGCGCGAGATCCGCGTTGGCCAGCACCGCGGCTTCACCCTGCGCGCCAAGCAGGCCGATGTCGCGCAGCAGCGAGGTCAGCGCGCGCAGGCACGCGGCCAGCCGCTCGCGCTCCGCGCCGGTGGTTTTGCCGCCGCCTGAGGGCGTGACCTCTCGCGCCAGATCGATTCGCCTGCCCGGATCGGCCTGCCGCACCGCCTGCTCGAGCACCCGATGCGCCATCTCGCGCGCCTCGGTGACGTCCGCCGACGACGCGGAGATCGCACGGCCGATGCTTCCGTCCGCGTCAACGGCTGCCGCACGCGCGTCCGCTTCGTCGTATTCGTGGTCGCGCATCAAGGCTTCGGTAATCTCGGCCGGAGACAGCTCGCCGAAGCGGAGACGCTGACATCGCGACAAGACCGTCGGCAGAAGCGCATCCGGCATCGCCGACACGAGGATGAAAATGGACGCCTGCGGCGGCTCCTCCAGCGTTTTCAACAGCGCGTTCTGCGCGGCGTCCACCAGCGCGTCCGCTTCGTCGATGATCACCACCCGCCGCCGTCCCTCGAACGGCCTGTAGCCGGCGCGATCGACGATGTCGCGCACCTGCTCGATCTTGATGGAGCCGAGGTCGCCCGGTTCGACGATGAGCACGTCCGGATGAACGCCCCGCCCGATGCGCCGGCACGACGCGCACTCGCCGCACGCGTCACGCGGCAGCGACGCCGCTTCGAGCGCTGCCAGGCAGTTGATGGTCTCGGCGACGGCAACCGCCGTCCGCCGCTTGCCAACGCCGCGCGGCCCGGCGAACAGCAGCGCCTGAGGCAGCGTCTCCTGGGCAATCGCGCGCGACAGCAGGGTCACGAGACGCCGGTGGCCGATGACTTCTCTGAACGGCATGTCAGTCAGGCCGATGACGTTCGAAATATGCAGCGAGGCGCCGCATCGCCTCCGACACCGCCTCAGTCCCAACAGCGCCGTACGACAGCCGGAGATGGCCCTCGCCGCTCTTCCCGAAGGCTGCACCCGGAAGCGTCACGACGTGTGCCTCCTCGAGCACCGATTCGGCGAGCGCCGTCGAGTCCTGGCAGCCGTCCACGCGAACGAATCCGAAAAACCCCGCATTGGTCGGGGTCCAGTGCATGTGCGGAATCGCCCGGACGCCGCCGGCGAGCGCTTCACGCCGCTCGAGCAGGTCTGCATGAAACGACCTCGGATAATCCCAGTCCTCCACGACGGCGCCGAGCGCGGCCATCTGCGAGATCACCGGTGCGCAGATGATCATCGCATCCTGGATCTTGACCGCCTGGGCGCACACCGACGCGTCCGCAACGAGGAATCCGGCGCGCCACCCCATCATCCCGAACGACTTTGAAAACGTCCCGACGACCACGACGTTCCGGCGCCATTCCGGCGCGGACGCCGCGCTCCAGTGATCGCCGCTGTAGACGAACTGCATGTACGTTTCGTCGCTGAAGACGACGACATCGCGCCGGGCCAGTTCGCCGACGATGCGGCGTCCCTCAACGGGATCGAGCACCGCGCCGGTCGGGTTGCTCGGAGTGCACAGCACGACCGCCCGCGTTCGTCGGCCCAGGTGGGGCTCGATGTCGGTCCACCGGACGGAGAACGTCGCACAATCCCTGACCGGCGCTTCGATTGGAATCGCGCCGAGCGCGGCGATTGCCATCTGATGGTTCGTGAAGTACGGCGCCGGCAGCACCACCTCGTCGCCCGGATCGACCATCGTCGTCAACGCCAGCGTGAAGGCGTGGTTCGCCCCGGCGGTGATCATGATGTCGTCGACAGACGCCGTAATGCCGAAGGCGCGCAGCCGTTCCGCCAGTGCGCGGCGCAATGCCGGCATCCCCGGGTCGGTCGAGTAGACGTTGACCTCGGGCGTCGCCAACGCCGCGCGGGCTGCCGCAAGGGCCGAGGGCGGCGGACCATAGAACGGCAGCGCCTGCCCCAGCGAGATCACGTCGTGTCCCGCCGCGCGCAGTTCGGCGGCACGCAGGTTGAGCGGATCGAACGGCGGCAGCTCGATGGCGCGGATACGGGACGGAACGGTCGCCGTCACGTGTCTAGTCTAGTTGCTGCAGGATTTCGTGGGGCGAGCCTTGCAGGCTTGCCTCGCGAACCCGCAGGGTCCGCGCCACGGAAGTGAATTCGATCGCTAACGCGTACGTGGTGCCACAGGCTGCGGGCGCGGCGCCGGCTCGGGCTTCGGTGCATCGTCGCGGCGCCGGCCGAAAATGCGTCCCCAGAACCCGCGCTTCTTCGGCTCGGGCGCCGTGGATGCCTGCGCCTCCGGTTGCGTGAGGACACCGCCTGTCACGCCAGGAGGCTGCTGCACCGCTTCGGCCGATGCCGGGCGATCATCAGCACGGCGCTCGTCGGAACGCCGTTCAACCACGACGTCCCGCGCGGGGACGTGCGGCCGCTCATCGCGTCCACCAGTGAAGATCCGCCAAAACGACCTGTCCTCGTAGGCGTCGTGGATCGGGCAGAAGGTGCGCGGTTCGGTGCCGCGAACGAAGTACTCGGTGTACACCATCGACCCGCCGACGACATTTCCTTCCTCGTCTACGTCAACGGCGTTGCGGCATGAATCCGTCGCGAGCGCTCCGCTCAAGCGGCAGATCGTCGCCGACGTCAGCCCTGGTGGAGGCCTGAACCACGCGGGCTCGTCCTTCCGGGTTGCCGTCTTCATGAACTTCGCCCAGATCGGCACTGCCAGTTCCGCGGCGTACCCGTTGGCGATGATCGTCCGCGGCATGTCATAGCCGACCCAGACGCCGGCAACGATCTTCGGCGTGTAGCCGATGAACCACGCGTCGCGATAGTCGTTGGTCGTGCCGGTCTTGCCGGCGGCCGGCAGCGAGAACCCGACGCGGCGGGCGGACCAGGCGGTGCCGGAATTGACCACGTCGGCGAGCATGTTCGACATCAGGAAGGCCGTCGATTCGCTGACGACCCGGTGCGTGTTCGGCTGCGCCGTGAAGAGCACCTGACCGTCGACGTCTTCGACCCTTGTGATCAACGACGCTGCCGGCACGAGCCCGCCGTTCGCGAAGGCGGCAAACGCGGCCGTAATCGACATCAGCGTGACCTCGCCCGATCCGAGGACCAGCGATGGAACGGCCGGCACCGGCCCGACACCCATGCGATCGGCGAACGTCACCGCGGTCGGGATTCCGACTTCCTGCAGCATGCGGACCGCGGCGCGATTGCTCGACGTCTTCAACGCCGCTCTCATCGTCATCGAGGTGGCTTCCGAATGGCCATCCTCAGGCACCCAGTTACCCTGCGGAGTCCAGACCGGATCGTCCAGATTGGTGAGGACGGTCCCTGGTGAGAATCCGTTCTCCAGTGCAGCGGCATAGACAAACGGCTTGAAGGCCGAGCCCGCCTGACGCTTCGCCTGTGTCACGCGGTTGAAGCGGCTCTCCTTGAAGTCGCGGCCGCCGACCATCGCGCGCACGTCTCCGGTTTCCGGATCCATCGCGACCAGCGCTGCCTGGAGTGGTTCGGGAGACGCCGGCGCCTTGCGGCTGCGGCGCAGCTGCCGCTGCTCGATCTCCTGCAGGCCACGGGCGACTTCCGTCTCGGCGGCCTTCTGCAGCTCGAGGTCGAGCGTCGTGTGAACCTTGAGTCCACCTTCGTACACGCGCTCCCATCCAAACCGCTCGACGAGCTCCTTGCGGACTTCCTCCTTGAAGTACTGCCCAAACGGTTCCTGACTGCGCAGCGCGTCGCTCAACTGGACAGGCGCCTGCAGCGCCGCTTCATAGGCCTTCTGATCGATAACGCGCGCATCGTGCATCGCCTGCAGGACGACCCTGCGCCGGGAGACAGCACGATCGAGGTCAACCGTCGGCGCGTAGGCAGACGGAGACTTGACCAGCCCGGCAAGGAGCGCCGCTTCCGATAGCGTCAGATCAGCAGCGGACTTCCCGAAGTAGCCGAGCGACGCGGCCTCGGCGCCGTAGAGCCCGTCGCCGAAGTAGACCTTGTTCAGGTACAGCTGCAGGATCTCGCGCTTGTCGAATTCCCGCTCGATGCGGGCGGCGACAATCGCCTCTTTCATCTTGCGGCCGTACGTTTTTTCCGCCGTGAGAAAGCTCTGCCGCGCGAGCTGCTGTGTGAGGGTACTGGCGCCCTGCGTCGCACGTCCCTTGCGGACATTGCTGACCAGCGCACCAGCGATGCGGACCACATCGAGACCGCCATGCTCGTAGAAGCGCTGATCCTCGACGGCCAGAATCGCCTGCACCAGATGCGGCGAGACGCGATCGAGCGAGATCGGAATTCGCTGTTCCTTATAGATCGTGAACGCCGTTCGGCCGTGGACATCGTAGAGCGTCGTCGCCTGAGCCATGACCGCGATCTCGCGGACGTCGCGCGGACTGGGTAGTCCCGAGACCACATCCTTGATCCACCACGCAGAGGCACCTACGGCACCCCAGACGAGCACGGCGATGACGACGAGGAGCGATACAAACAGGCGCCGCTGCGAGCGAACGATGGCGGCGGCTCTCTCTGACAGGGTCATGCGGTAATCCCATTGTCACATCCGCAATGCGTATGCCATGAGACGAGGCGCGCTACCGCTCGAGTCGTTGAGGAAAACGGGGATAGAGGTCACCTGCTCAGGTCACCCCTGTAGTGAATTGCGTCGCTGAGCTAGGACGGCGTGTAACCGAAACTCAATTCGCGCCGAGCGCCTTCGTGATCGCCGAGCGCAGCGCCGGATCCTCAGGTGTCACCTCACTGGGGAAGAAGGCGGTGATTCGCCCCTGCTTGTCGATCACGTACTTGCTGAAGTTCCAGGCGGGAAGCTTGCCCGACGTCCCAAGGAACGCGTAGATCGGGGACTGGCCGGCCCCGCGCCTGGTCACGAGCTTCTCGAACATCGGGAACGTCACGTCGTAGTTGGTCCTGCAGAAGGTCGCAATCTCCTGCGCGGTTCCCGGTTCCTGCCCACCGAAATCGTTGCTCGGGAAGCCCAGGACGTTGAACCCCTTTCCCTTCAACTCACGGTGGAGCTTTTCGAGTCCGGCGTACTGCGGTGTGTATCCGCACTGGCTGGCGACGTTGACCACCAGGCTGACCTTGCCCTTGAACTGGCCAAGATCCGCCGGCTTGCCGTCGAGCGACGTTGTCTTCAGGTCATAAAACGACTGCGACTGCTGGGCTGACATGGCGGTTGTCATAAGTACGGCAAACAGCGCGGCAAACGTGAACTTCACCATAACCACTCCTGGGCGCGCGATTATAGACTAGCGTGCATACGTTTGCGTGGCGCGAACCCTTCGGGTTCGCGAGGCGAGCCTGAAAGGCTCGCCCCACGCGATCCGGCCTACACATGGCTCGACACAGGAGGCTGTCATGCGTCCGCGCCTGCTCCTCGTCGTCCTCGCCGCCTTCGTCTCGCTACCTGTCGTACCAACCGTTCACGCACTGCAGTTTCGCGCCACCGCCGAACCGCCGCCGCAGCTCATAGGGACGTGGCGCCTCAACGTCGCGAAGTCGAAGTATTCGCCCGGCCCGGCGCTGCGATCCGAGACGCGCGTCTATACGCGCAGCGCCGACGGCGTCAAAGGCGTCGTCTCGCGCGTGTACAGCGACGGACGCGCCGAGCGCTTCGAGTACATGGCGAACTTCGGCAAGGACATCATGGTGACCGGAATTCCGGAGTACGACTCGGTAACGCTGCGCAAGGTGGACGAACTGACGTCGGACGCAGTGCTGTCGCACGCGGGAAACGTCTACGGCGTCGCGCGCCGCACCATCGCCGCCGACGGCAGGACGATGACGATCACGTTCGATCGCAAGAGCCAGGAAGCCCGCGTCCACAACGTGGCGGTATACGACAAGATCGAGAACTAAGCCGGAATCCTGAGAGGCGTGCGCGCATGCGCAGCCAGCACCGCGATGCCGGCTGCGAACGCCCGACGATGTTCGCTGGTCCATGGCGGACCCGCCGGGCGCCCCGCGCTGGTGACGAATTTCTCGACTTCCTCCGGCGTCACATCCAGCTGCTGCGCGGCCCGAGCCACTTCCTGACCACGCCGGCACAGTTGCACATCCAGCTCGAGGTCCCTCGCTGCGCGGCACATCGCCAGTTGATACATCATGCCGTCGGCGCAGCACGTCAGACGATGCGATTGGCGGACCGTCGCAACCGATGTGGGAAGATCCGGAAACGGCGGCTCACGGATGACGAGGGCGACGACGGTGTGTCCGGGCGCCAGTTCCGCAACAAGCCGTTGTAGTGCAACAGAGCTGCGGCCTGCTATCGATCGGCGGACCCGGGCGATGAGGGCGTCGGCCTCATCCTCGCGCATCGCGAGCGAATCATGTTCATAGGGCTGCGTCGGCAGACCGGCGTCGACGAGCGTCACCCGCCGTCGTTCGACGACAGCCGGCACGCCGTCGCGTGCGGCGACGCACACGAGATGCGCCCACCCCGTGTGTTCCGCCACGCTGACGACACAGGGGGCGGCGCGACCGGGTGCCATCCCGCGCGCCATCAGCGCTCGGGGGTCAGCGTCGCCTCGTACTCCGTCGGACAGCCGATGGTCGCGACCTTCACGCCCAGGCGCCGCAGCGCCTCGAGCGCCACGAGCCGCTGATAGGTATTGAAGGTGATGATGTGCGCGAACGTTCCGCCGAAGGAGAACGTCTCCGGCGGTTCGCACAACGCGTCGACGAACGTGTCGCTCCAGGCGTTGCGGTTGCGAACATCGCCGAGGATTCGCGTGAACTCGCGGTCGGCCGTCTCGAGGCGCGTGAGCAGCGCGTCGGGCGTGCCCATCGCTGGCGGCTCGTCGTCCAGGTTCGGCAGCGCGCCGCCCGCCATCGCCGCGGTCCAGATCTCTTTCGTCTGCACGAGACGCTTCAGCAGATCGCGCAGGCTTCGCGCCGGCGCGGGCCACGGAAACACGTTCGGCGAGTTGGCCAATGGCGCGTCGAGCTGGGCGTCGCTCAGTTGTCGCGAGTGCTCCAGCAGCTTGCGGATGTGAAACGAATCGGCTCCGGAAAACAGGTCGAACAGATCCATCGTTCCTCCTTCAGGGCCGGAAGCCGGGGCACAGAAATGAATGGACGTCGGCGCCGGCAGATGGAAGTGCGTGGCTCCCATCCGCCTGTACAGGCTCGGCGAGACGCGAAATGCCCGCTGGAACGCGCGCGTGAACGCTTCGAGCGATCCGTAGCCGGCATCGAAGGCAATCTCGGTCACCGGCAGCGTCGTGCGTCCGAGCTGCCACGCCGCCCGCTCGAGCCGCAGCCGGCGGCGCATCGCCAACGGCGTCTCGTCGATCAGCGCGCGGAACACGCGGAAGAACTGCGTGCGGCTGCGGGCAGCCCGGCGCGCCAGCGCGTCCGCGTCGCCGCGCTCGTCGAGCGACTCGACGACGACCGCGGTCAGCCGTTCGGTGTCCGGGGGTGTGGTCATGGCTTCCTGCTGGACGAACTGTAGCCGTGCCGCGATCCGGCGCGCCTGATTGCGCGTCCCAAAGTGACGGGCGCGACGATTCTAATTTGAAGGGTGGAAATGGGATCGGAGGGATGCTGGCGGTTGAGCAATGTGCTCCCTTCCAGCAGCAACAGCACGATGTTGCTTTCATTCATCGCTCGATCGCACGAGACTCATTCGAACGTCTGACCGAAGGTCAGCCGGTTCCGTGCAACGTCACGGACGGCGAACTCCCTAAGCCCCCATGGTTGGCTGATCGGCTCGCCCTGTACGTCAGCACCGTTTCGGACCAATTCTGCGTAGAGCGCATCGACATCGCGTACGTAGAAGTAGGCGGAGCCAATCCCGGCATGTTCCGGTGTTCGTCCCAGTAGGAGGATGCGGATTCGGTCACGGTCCAATACGCCGAGGTCCTTCTGCTCGTAATTGACGGAGAAGCCGAGCACCTCGCGATAATGCGCCACCGCGGCGGCGACGTCGTCGACCGGAAGTTCGGGGATGACGCGGCTGAGCATAGCTCGCGAGCGCGCCGGTGATTTTTCGTGATACGACTGCCCGTACCAAATCGTGTGTCCGTCGGGATCCCGCACTGCGAACACCCGCCGCTTGATCCAGTTGACCTTCTCAATTTCGGTCGGTGCTCCACCTCGCTGCCAAATCGCCGCGTGCATGCCTTCGATGTCGTCCGTGTCGAAGAAGACCACCGCCGAGCCCGGCGGCCGACCCTCGCCTGTATAGTCAGGCGGATTGTCGTATTCGACGAGACAAATACGTGCGCGCCCGTATGTCAACTCGATGTCTGCGTCCTGCGCCCGCTCTCTCAGCTCGAATCCGAGGACGTCACGCCAAAACGCCGCCGTACGCTCTGAGTCCACTGCGCCGAGGTGACGAATGACGGGGGAAGTGATTTGAGGTCGCGAGAGGTTCGGATCGATCCGCGACACGTGTTCCGCGAGCTTCGGCCAGGTCGCAAACCCGTGTTCGCGCGCAATCGCGAATTGCGCGTCCGCGAGTCGTGCACCCGGATCCTTTTCGCGAAGGACTGCCAGCCGCTCCTTGGCGAGCTTGCGCAGACGTTCAAGCGAAGGACGTTCAGGAAGTGGCGAAGAGAAATCGGGCATGCGATCTCCTTTCACAACGCCCGGGTCCGCCGAACGGGCTGAAAGAAGATCCGCAGATAGGGCTTGGGCGTAGGCAGGTGGGCTTGGCCCTTTCCGCGGACGGGAAGCGTCCTGCAACGCTCGATCGAAGATAGCATCGGTGACACAGGTGCGGCAACGGCACGAGTCAGCTGAGGGCCGCACCTGAAGACGGGGTTCGTTAACGTCTGTCTGGGATTCGAACCTTCGAGAGAACGCTAATGCACGCCGAATGAAGCGTTTGCGAAGACGGATTCCGGGGGGCGGTCTTAGCGCATCAGCGACCCGTCCTTGTTCAGAACAGCATCGCGACGCTAAACAACGACGCCTCTTCGGTGCTGATTGAGAATGGCGGGGTGGACGGGACTCGAACCCGCGGCCTCCGGCGTGACAGGCCGGCGTTCTAACCAACTGAACTACCACCCCAGGCCGGCTTCCGGCTGAAGCCGGAAGCTACGAACTACCAACTACGAACTACCAACTTGATTGGGCGGTGCAGGACTCGAACCTGCGACACCCGGCGTGTAAAGCCGGTGCTCTACCAACTGAGCTAACCGCCCCTCTCAGCGGCCCTGCCCGCCCTGCGCAAAGAGTTGATTATATCGACAGCAGAAGCCTGGCAGCAAGGATCGCGAACCCGCCGATGAGCCCGGCCACGGCGCGATACTCACGGTTCCGGCGCGCGTGCGCGAGGCTGAACCGCCGCACCATCGGGGGCGCCTCGTCGCGGCGATACAGATCGTAGGTCGGACCGAACCGCCGCTGGAGGAACGCTTCCTCGGCGCGAATGGCCATCGGGATCGTCACCCCGATGTACGTGATGCCGATCAGCGCGACGATGGCGCTGCGCGAGGCGATCGCGACGCCGAGCGCGATGATCGCCGAACCGGCGTAGAGCGGATGACGCGTCCACCGGTATGGGCCCGAGCGCGTGACCTCGCGGCCTTTCTCCAGATGACCGGCAGCCCAGATCCTGAGTGTCTCACCCACCCATGGGACACCGAGACCAGCGGACCAGGTCGTCCATGTCGGCCGCGCCATTGCCAGCGCCACGGCGGCGGC
>Ga0079218_10000210_pt1 | contig 15114 bp, 6 predicted proteins | sample NCCompost_FD_77181 | JGI IMG/M metagenome (GOLD analysis project Ga0079218, IMG submission 77181) | Agricultural soil microbial communities from Utah to study Nitrogen management - NC Compost | ecosystem: Environmental > Terrestrial > Soil > Agricultural land | place: USA: Utah | collected... | reverse complement strand
CAGGCGGTCAGTCCGCTCAACGCGCTTGTTCCCAAGACGGGATTGCTGGCGGGCCGAACCTTGACCGGCGGCTTGATTTTCGCGGGTGTCGGCGGCGCCCCCACCGAGCAGGGGGATCTCGCGGCCGTCAAGGTGGCGCCGCGCGCCGGTTTCAGCTTCGCGCTCAACCGTGCCACCGTCATCCGTGGCGGGTACGGACTGTTTTTTGCGCCGTGGAACTACAGCACGACGCAGCATGGTCAGACCGGCTTCAGTCGAACGACCTCGCTCAACCAGTCGGATAGCACGCGCGGCGTGCCGATCACATCGCTTGAGAACCCGTTCCCGAATGGACTGCAACAGCCAATCGGCAGCTCGCTTGGTCTGCTGACGGGCACCGGCGGCACGGTGAACTTCGTCGACCAGAACAAGGGCGACCCCAAAGTGCATCAATACTCGGTGGATGTGCAGCGCGAGCTTGGCGGAAATATGGCCGTGACGATCGGCTACGTGGGCGCGACCGGGCGCGATCTGGGCTTTGGCGGCAGCGCGCCGGTCGGCATCAACATCAATCAGATTGATCCCGACGTCGCGCGCCGGGTCTTCCCAGGTCCGAATGGCACGTGGAACCCTGCCGCGCTGAACGCGGATGTGCCGAACCCCTTCTTTGGCATCCCTGGCACGGGCGAGTTCGGATCGCGTGCGACCATCCAGGCGGGGCAGCTGTTACGGCCGTACCCGCAGTTTGGCGATGTCTTCGAATTCGAGCGGACCGCCGGCGGCAAACGGCAGTATCACGCCGCCACCTTGGTCCTCGACAAGCGCGTCGTGGGCCGGTGGGGCGGCCGCATGAGCTATACGTGGAGCAGCACCAAAGACAATCAGTTCGGCCAGGACAATACGTATCTGACCCGCACCGACATTCCGCAGAACAACTACGATCTCGATGCCGAGTATGGCGTCAGCTACTTCGACTCGCCGCATCGCATCATCCTCGCCCCGATTTTCCGGTTCCCGGACGGTGGCAACATCGTCACCCGCGGCTGGAATGCCTCGGCGGTCGTGGAACTCGTGAGCGGCGCGCCATTAAATGCGGTGTTGAGCTCCGGCGCGTCGACGGCGAACCTCGGTCTCTTTGGTGGTCGGCAACGGCCCCACCTCAACGGCGACCCGAATACGTCGGGCAGTGACAACGACCGGGTCTCGTTCGAGGGGCAGGAGACCGCTCGATACTTCAGTGCCAGCGCCTTTGCGAATCCCGGACCGGGTACGTTCGGCAATGCGCCACGCGCGATTGGCGATGCGCGTTACCAGTTCAGGAAGAACATCGACCTCGTCATCGCGAAAGACACGCGGATTGGCGGCAGCCACACCGCGCAGGTGCGGTTCGAGATTCTCAATCTGACCAACACGGCCAAGTTCCGCGGCATCGACTCGAACGCGATCACCGATCAGAGCTTTGGGCGTATCACTCAGCAGGCGGGGTTCATGCGGATCTGGCAGCTCAGTTTCCGCTACACGTTTTAGTCGGGTTTTCGGGTGAGTGCCGCGCGGGCTTCGTCCAGTGCGGGCAGACCCGCATCGGCACTCGAGTAATTGGCCAGCAGCGCGCGATACTGGGCGAGCGACGTCGGGACGTCGCCACCCGCATGTGTCGCGCGCGCGAGCCCCAGCACCGACAACGAGCGATTGGGATTGCGCCGTAACGCGATTTGAAACGGCACGACCGCTTCACGCGGACGGCCGATGTCCAGCAGGACCTCGCCGAGGAGCTCACCCGAGGGCTTGACGGGTTTCGGTGGCCCGAGCGGGGCCGGGAGATTTTGCTCGGCGGCCATCGCCGCCCGCAAAATCTCGACCGCCCGATCACGCCGGCCCGCCGTCAGGTCAATCACCGCCGCCACCTGCTTCTCCATGATTGCGATCACCGGGCGCATGTCGCCTTCCTGCACCGCGCCGGAGCGTTCGGCAAGAGCCTGCCGGGCAAGCTGTGCCGCGGTGATATTCCCCGTGCGTGAAGCGCTCAGTCCAATCGCGAACAGCTCGTTGACGTTCCCGAAGTTCCGCTCCCGTGCCAGCATGTCCCAGCGCCCGGTGTCGATCACGTAACGCGCGCGCATCGACGCCAGCTCGCTGACGAGACGCAGTTCGCCGCTCGCTTTCACGACCGGTTCGATTCGCGCCAGCGTGTCGCGCGCCTCGGTGTGGCGTCCCAGTTGCAGCAGTTCGTACTGGAGCCACGACAGCGCGTGATAACTGCGCATCGTCACAGGCAGCCGCTTCGCTTTCACCCACGCATCGGAAGCATCGTAGGCAGCGCGATCCGCCTGAGCGGCCTCGTGCCACATGCCCAGCTGCAAGAAGATATGGGCCGGCATATGGAGCGCGTGGCTCGACGCCGGCGCCACCTTCGCATAGGCTCGCGCCGCCGGCAATGCCGCGCGCGCGTGCGCGGGATCGTCGTGGTTATGCAGCAGGTAATGCAACGCGCCAGGATGGGTCGGATGCGCGCGCAGCACCTGGTCGAGGATGGCTGTGACCTGCGTTTGCGTTGCGCTGCCGGCCAGCGCTGCGCTGTGCGCTTCGTGAGCATCAGCCGCGCCAGCCAGCCCGCGCGCCATGGTGCCCAACAGCGCGAGCGCGTAGAACGCGGCGACGTCCGGATCGCCGGGGATGCGCTGGTACAAGGAGGCCATGGCTTGCGCATGCGCGGTGCGCCGCGCCGCCGCGTCGCCGGATCCGAACAGCGCGTCGGCGGCATTGAGAAATCCGCGATCGCGATCCGTCACTGCCTTCGCGGCGCGGGCCGCCGGCGTCGGCGCCAGGCGCAGCAGCGCGCGTCGCCCGGCCGCGACGTCCTCGTTCTGCCAGAGGATCTGGTGGTAGGTCATCGCTTCGCCCCAGTACGCCATGGCGAAATTGCGATCGATCTGCTGAGCGCGCAGGAATGCGGCGTTAGCCTCTTCGTATTCGAAATTGTGGAGGGCAGTGAGGCCGGCGCGGAATTCGCTGTCAGCCGTCGGCGCCATGGCGAGCGGCACACTGAGTGCCGCGACCATCACGAGCATCCGACTGATCATGGTTTTGGTGGCGAGGCCGAGCGCACTCGCCGTGCCATGGCGGGCATTATACGCGCGGCGCAGCCGACCGTATCCAAAAAATTGTAGGAGATCGATCCATATCTACTTAGCTTGCAAACACCTCTCGGAACCACGTAAACTCCGGCAACTTACGTAATAGATCTGAAAATATTCTCGCGCTCTACGTGTTTGATGAATTGATCCCAGGCGGCGTTGTGTGTCCGTGCGCCAGTGCGGTGGTGACGGAGTCTCTCGATATTGGAGGAAAGCGAGTATGAGGAACCTTGTTTCACGGTGGTGCACGATTGCACTGCTGCTTGTTCCACTAGTCACGAGTACCGCCGTGGCGCAGACGTTCACCGGTGGTCTTCGTGGCGCTGTCAGGGATGCCAACGGTGTGATCCCCGGCGTGACGGTGACGTTGACCAACGACGCGACGGGTGCGACCCGCGACGCCGTCTCCAACGAGCAGGGCGAGTACAGCTTCGCCGCCGTTCCTCCTGGCAACTACACCGTGAAAGCGGAACTGACTGGGTTCAGGACCTATGAGAACCGTAACATCCGCATCGCCGCTCAGCAGTTCATCACTTTGGACATTACGCTGGAAGTCGGCCAGGTGCAGGAGACGATTACTGTCACCGGCGCCTCACCGCTGATCGACACGTCCAACGCAACGGGCGGCGGCGTGATTTCAACCGAGCAGCTGTCGACGCTGCCAAGTGGCGGCCGTTCCGCGTTCCTCTTTGCAGTGACGCTTCCGACGGTGGTTGCCTCCGGCGACCCGCAGTTCAACCGCCAGCAGGACCAGACCAACGCGTCGCTGCTGTCGCTCGGCGGCGGCACGCGCCGCGGCAACAACTACCTGGTGGACGGCGTCCCCGTCACCGATCTGCGCAACCGCGCGTCGGCAAACCCGTCGATCGAAGCGCTCGACGACGTCGCCGTGCAGGTCCATCAGTACGACGCGGAGGCGGGCCGAACCGGCGGCGGCACGTTCAACGTCGCGACCCGCTCGGGCGCGAATGATTGGCATGCCAGCGGCTTCTACCAGACGCGCCCGCGCTGGGGCATGGCCAACAATTTCTTCTCCGAGAAGGATGGCGTGCCGCTTCCGGAGACGTACTTCCACACCGGTGGCGGGGGTATTGGCGGTCCGATCGCGCGCAATCGGACGTTCTTCTGGTATTCAGCGGAGGGCTACGGCTCGAACACGACGCGCAACGGCAGCTCGCGCCTGCCCACCGCGCGCGAGAAGGCGGGCGATTTCTCGCGGTCGTTCGACGCCAACGGCAACCTGGTCGTGATCTATGACCCGCTCACCGGCGATGCTAACGGCAATGGCAGAACGCCGTTCCCGGGCAACGTCATTCCCGCCAATCGCCTCAATCCGGTGGCTAGAAACATGCTGTCCTTCCTGCCGGACCCGACCAACGACATCAGCAATGGGTCCTCGAATTACTTCACCACAGCGGAGATTCACGATCGTGCCTTGATGCATACCGGGAAGGTCGATCATCGTTTCACCGACTCCGTGTCGCTCAGTGGGTTCTACCTCTACAACAAGACCGACGAACCCTGCGCGAACGTGCTGTATCCGGGCCTGAACCATCCCAATCGTTTCGTCGACAACGACGATTACATCCTGCGCCGCCGTGTCCATATCCTGGCGCTCAACAATACCTGGCACCCCGCGAGCAACACCGTGTTGACGCTGCGCTACGGCTGGACGCAGTTCCGCGACGACAACACCTTGTCGATTGACTTCGATCCGGCGACTCTTGGTTTCAATCCCGCGTTCAGCAGCGCGATTCAGACCAAGAAGTTCCCAAATGTGAACGCAACCGACTATTACGAGTTTGGCGCGATCGATCCCACGCAGATCAATTTCTACTCGTGGAGTGCGAACGGCGCGCTGTCGCGGCTGATCGGCCGGCACACGTTCAAGATGGGCGTCGACTACCGCCGAATCGGCATGGACACGCAGTCGTTCTCGGGCGGCGCGGGCGATTTCCAGTTCGACCGGCGCTTCACCTCTTCGAATCCCAACAGCAATGGCACCGGCGGCGCAACCCCATCGGGCAACGCGATGGCCAGTCTGCTGCTTGGTTATCCAACCGGGGATCCTGGCAACCTCAGCCGAATTCTCGTGTCGTCGCCGGCGAACTACTTCACCAACTATTACGGCGCCTATATCCAGGACGACTTCCGCATCAGCTCGCGGCTGACGCTCAACGCCGGCCTGCGCATCGAGCACGAAGACGGCCTGCGGGAAGAAGAGAACCGCTTCACGGTCGGGTTCGATCGCACCGTGAACCCCGGTGGCGCGCTCGGCGCGGCCGGAGCGCGCGGCGGCCTGATGTATGCGGGCGTGGGCGGCAACCCGACGCAACAGGGTGACCAGCCGGCGGCGAAGTTCTCGCCGCGCGTCGGCATTGTTTACTCCCTCAATCAGCGCACCGTCATGCGTGGTGGATACGGCATCTACCAGGCGCCGTGGAACTACCAGGCCATCGGGTCGCAGAACTACGGCAATATCGGCTTCAGCCAGAACACGTTCATGACCCAGGACCAGTTCAGGCCCACCACCACGCTGACCAACCCCTTCCCGAGCGGCGTCGTCCAGCCGCGCGGCAGCGCGCTGGGCGTCCTCGAAGGTTACGGCACCAACATCGAGTTCATCTCGCAGGACAAGAAGGCGCCGTACGTGCAGCAGTACTCGTTCGACATCAACCGCGAGTTGCCAGGCAACCTCGCGGTCGGCTTCGAGTACAACGGCGCAACCGGCCGCAATCTGGGTTACGGCGGATCGAACGACGGCATCATCAACATCAACCAGCTGGATCCGCGCCATCTCGCATTGGGTGCGGCGCTCAACCAGCAGGTGCCGAACCCGTTCGCCGGACTGCTGCCGGGCAGCAATTTCAACGGCGCGACCATCTCACGGGCGCAGTCGCTTCGTCCCTTCCCACAGTTCGGCAACATCCTGATGCGCCAGGAGACCGGCGGGGAGAACCAGTATCACGCGGCGATCGTGAAGCTCGAGAAGCGCATGAGCCAGGGCTGGGGTGGACGCATCAACTACACCTATAGCCGTTTGGAAGACAACCAGTTCGGCGAGTCGAACTCGTACTCGGGCACGCGAGCCGAAGCGCAGGACATTTACAATCTTGACGCGGAGTACGGGATCGGGCTGCTCGATGTGCCGCACAAGATCGTCTTCTCGCCGATCGTCGAGCTGCCGTTTGGCGAGGGCAAGCGGTGGGCCAGCAGTGGCGTGGGTGCCGCCATCCTCGGCGACTGGACGCTCTCGTCGATTGTTGCGTTCGAGAGTGGCTTCCCGTGGGCGGTTGACAATAACAACAACACGCTGTCGGCGTACGGCTTCCGGTCGCAGCGCCCGCACCTGTCGGGAGCGGAGATCGAGACCAGCGGCGGTCGCGAGGACAGGTTGTATTACACGGGCGCCAGTCCAGGTGTCTGGATCAGCGCCGCTGGGTTCACGCAGCCGGGCCAGTTCGAGCTCGGCACGGCACCGCGCACCTTGGCCGACGTCCGCACGCCGGATCGCCATAACTGGGACTTCGTAGCGACGAAGGACGTCCGGATGGGCGGCTCGCGGCGCGCGCAGATCCGGCTCGAGGTGTTGAACGTCACCAACCGCGTCAAGGCATGGAGCGGTAACACCAACGTCCGATTCGGCAACGCTGCTTTCGGTCGCGTCGCGAATCAGCGCGGATTCATGCGTCTGACACAGCTGATGTTCCGCTACTCGTTCTAACGCGCTTGGGCTTGGGGCTCGCGCCTCGGGCTTGAAGGCTTGAGTAATGCCAAGGGCGGCTCTGACGAGCCGCCCTTGTGTTGTACGCTGAGAAACCGTGAGAGCGTTGGTAGTTGCAGGTGTGCTTGCCGGTGTGTCATTCGCGCACGCCCCATCGCCGAATCCGCAAGCCCCAGGCCGCACGTCCCAGGCCGCGCTCGGCCGCGTTGTTTTTCCGAACTCAGGCAGCTCGGCGGCCCAGTCGGATTTCCTTCGCGGCGTGGCGTGGCTGCACAGCTTCATGTACGAAGACGCAATCGATGCGTTTCGCGATGCGCAGAAAGCCGATCCGTCGTTCGCGCTCGCCTATTGGGGCGAGGCGATGAGCTTCAGCCAGCCATTGTGGTTTTTCGAAGAGGTCCCGCAGGCGCAAGCGACGCTGGCGAAGCTCGCGCCGACGCCGGACGCGCGTGTCGCGAAAGCGAAGACCCCACGCGAGCAGGGATTCATGCGCGCGGTCGAGGCATTGTTTGGTCCAGGCGACAAAGGTGCGCGTCACGCGGCCTACGCGGGCCTCATGTCCAAGCTGGCCGCTGACCATCCGGCTGATGACGAGGCGCAGACGTTTTATGCGCTGGCGCTGCTGGCCACGATGCCGCGCGGCGATAATGCACTGCCCATCCGCCAGCGGGCCGGCGCCATCGCCGAAACGGTGTTCAAGCGGAATCCCTATCACCCGGGCGCCGCGCATTACCTCCTGCATGCCTACGACCACGGCAGCCTGGCCGGCAGCGCTCTACCAGTCGCGCGCGCTTACGCGAAGATTGCGCCGGCAGCAAGCCATGCGTTGCACATGCCCGCGCACACCTTTCTGCAACTGGGATTCTGGGATGAAGCGGCCGCAAGCGACGAAGCGTCGTGGAACGCCTCCATCGCATGGGCGAAGCGCCGGGGTCTGCCGATCACGAGCCGCGATTACCACAGCCTGGCATGGCTGCAATACGAGTGGACCCAGCAGGGGAGATTCTCAAAGACGAAGGAAGCGATCGCGCTTGTGGACGCTGCGATGAAGTCGGGGCCCGGGAACCGGGATCCGGGAGCCGGAAAAACTCTTTCGCCGCTACACGCCGGTGGGCATGGGTATGGCGAGCAGAGCGAGATTGGGCGAGGCAGTGGGGAAGCCGCCCTCAGGAACGATCGCGGCTCGATGCGCGCGCGCTACATCATCGAGAGCGAACGCTGGGCCGAGATGAAAGGGCAAACGACGTTCGACAACATCGAGGAACTGTTCGCGCTCGGATTGAGCGCCGTGAATCTCCGCGATGCTGCGCGCCTGCAGGCGGTGATCGGCGAATTCCGCAAAGCGGCGGCGCCTGGACAACCGCCCGAGCTGCGCGAACAGGCCGAGATCATGCTGCGCCAGGCGGAGGCGCTCAATCAATTTGCGCGGGGCCAGCATCAGGCGGCATTCGCGGTTCTGGATCATGCCGCATCACTGCAGGCGCGCATGCCAAAGCCGATCGGGCGGCCGTTCCCGGTGCTGGACGTCAACGAGCTGTACGGGGATTTGCTCCTTCAGGTCGGCCGCAACAGGGAGGCAGTCGGCCGCTTCGATCGCGTGCTGGCGCGGACGCCGAACCGCAGCCGCGCGCTGCTCGGCCTCGCGCGCGCCTATCGCAATGCCGGCAATGCCGTCAACGCGCGCGCGGCTTACAAGAGGTTCCTGACAAATTATCGGTTTGCGGATCCGGGCTTACCGGAGGTTGCCGAGGCTCGCGAAGCGGTCCGCTAAATGGCGTCGATCGTGACTTGCCGCATGTAGTACCCGCTCTTCAGGCGGCGTTGCGGTACCGACGGATCAGGCACTTCAAGCGCGATGTCGTAGGTGCCCGGAGCCATTGGCTTCCAGCGGTATTCCCACAAATGCCACATCGCGTGCGTCTTTGGCGCCGGGCAGATTGAGAACGGCGCGAAAGCCTGATCCTTGCCGAAGCGAATCGCCAGACGATCGACCGGCTTCTGGCCGCCCCAGACGATCCCGACGACGCGGTACTCGAGGCCAGCCGGCATTTTGCGCTTCTCGACGCGGACCGGAGTAGCGGCCGTCTGAATGTCGGCAGGCGCGTAATCCCGTGCGAGCTTGTGCGGCGCTGTTTGATGCGTGCGGTTGGCGAACTCGACCATCTGCGAGGTGGCCGGTTCGTCGGGACCGACGAGACGGACTTCGTTGACCCACTTGATCCACGAGCAGCCATACCAGGCCGGGATGGCCAGGCGGACGGGTTTGCCGTGATCGTCCGGCACTGGCGCGCCGTTCATGCGAATGGCCAGGAATGCGTCGAGCTTTTCAAGATCGGCGAGCGGCAACACCCAGCTGGCGCCAACGATCGATCGCTGCGACACCTGGCCGACGTGGTCGTAGCCGCTGACCAGGACCGCCGTGGCGTCCTTCGAGGGCTTGAGCCTTGCCACCACTTCGGCGAGCGGAATGCCTTCCCATTCCGCGACGCTCATCAACCCGAAGTTCGACGGGTTGCCGTTGCCCGAACATTCGAACAGATGCGGCCCCATACGCTTCGAGAGCTTCGTCAGGTCGTCGAGTTTCAACTGCTGCGGCTGCGCCAGCAGCCCGTTGGCGTCGAGCGTCCACGGCCCCTGGTGATTTGCCGCGGCCGCCGGCTTCTCGGTACGGATGTAGGCGAGCTCGTTGGGTGTGATTAGGTTATCGGGTTCGAGAAGTGAGAGGTCGGTAATAAGCCGCGCGTCGAGTCCCTGGCCGCTGATCTTGACGCCGAACGGCTGCGGCTGCGGCTTATTGCGGAATAGCGGCAGGGTGCCGAGAAGTTCGCCGGCGGGAGCCGCCCCCGTACAGGGAGCCTCGGCAGCGAGCCTCGCCAGCACCTCGCCGGGCTCCACCAATGTGGCAGCGCTCGCAGCGGCAAAGGCGCCCAGCACCTGTCTGCGTGTCGGCAGCATTCTCGACATTATACTTGCCGTACACAGATGTTCCGTTTAGCTCTCATTGTTGTCACCGCATCGATTGGCGTTATCAGTGCACAGCAGCCGACGTTCCGCGCCGGTGTCACGCTGGTCACTACCGATGTCATCGTCCGCAACGACAACGGTCAGTTTGTCGCGGACCTCACCAGGGAGAACTTCACGGTGCTCGAGGACGGCCAGCCGCAACAGATCGAGTCGTTCGCGATGGTGCAGGGCGGCAGGACGTTCAATCTGCTGACGCCCAGCGCCGCGCCTGTTCCGGAAGGGCTGGTCTTGCCGCGCTCGAGGCCCCGCACGACGGACACGGCCGGACGCGTGTTCCTGATTCTCGTCGACGACCTGCATTTCGAAGCCGAGCTCACGCCGCACGTGCGCCGCCTGCTGCAGACCATCATCGACACGATGGTGCACGACGGTGATCTCGTCAGCGTGCTGTCGACGGGTCCCTCGTTCATCGAAGTTGGACCGACCTACGATCGGAAGTTGCTTGCCGAGACCGCGAACAAGATTCGCGGTTCCGGCTATACGCCGTCCGATATCTTCAACATGATGGAGACGTCGCAGGGACCTGGCGACATGCGCAACCGCGTCCAGCTGGCGTTCTATACGGCGTACAACATCCTGGCGCAGCTCGCCGACGTCGCCAACCGCCGGAAGGCCGTCCTGTACATCAGTACCGGCTACGACTTCGATCCGTTTGCCGAAGGCCGTGCCGGCACCGACCGCGTGATGGGCGGACGGTACGCGAACCCGATCACCAAGCTGATCGACGAGGACAATCCGTTCTTCTCACTCGCCCGGGTGACTTCCGATATCGATCTGTATCGATTGACGCGCGAGCTCACGCTGTCGGCCAACCGCGCCAATGCATCGATCTACACCATCGATCCCCGAGGGCTGGCGGGGATCACCGACGCCGGACAATATGTCGACCAGAGCGAATGGCGCACGTACATCCAGAAAACGACCAGCACGCTGCGCTACATGGCGGAAGAGACCGGCGGCTTCGCGATCATCAACACCAACGATTTCGCGTCGGAGCTCAAACGCGTCGACGCCGAGACCAGTGACTACTATGTCCTGGGCTTCTACTCGACGAATCAGGATTCGAGCAAGCGGGTCCGCCGGCTGGAAGTGAAAGTCGATCGAGCGGGGCTGACCGTTCAGTCGCGGCGCGCGTACTCGCTCAAGACCGAAGGCACACCGCCGGCGCCGCCGCCGCTCAAGAAGAAGTAACGACCTTCAGCCACTCCGACGCCAGCTGAGCGTGCCGGCCTTTGGTGTCGATGTAGCGCTGCGCTTCGGCGCGGAACCGGGGGCCGGCGCTGCCGTCGCCGCCGACGAACTGCGCGTAGAGCGCGTGCAGCAAGAGCCAGCGCGCTGCGGCGTCGTCCGGCCGCTCGCCGAGGAGCGGATCGATGACGGCGATGGCCTCGGCCGGGCGCCGCATGCCGATCCGCGTCGCGGCGAACGTCGCCATCGACGCGGCGTCGGACGGGCGGTCGCCGATCGCGGCCGCAGCGCGGACGAAATCTTTCTGCCGCAAGTACGCTTCGGCGATGAGACGGTCCGTGATCGACGGCGGGAATCCTGCCTGCCGCGCGGCTTCCCACGATGCGATGGCCTCGACATCACGCCCGCCAACGGCGCGAGCGGTACCCATCAGGAACTGCACCGCTGCAACGGGCGCCCGCAACTGCAGCGCTCGCTGAAACTCCACCGCGGCTGCGGGATTGGCGAGCGACAACAGCGCGAGACCGCTCAGCGCCGCCCGCGTGCCCTGCTCGCTGGCCGGCACTGAATCGGTGACCAGCAGGTCGGCAAAGCGGCCGGCGCGGGCCGAAACCAGCGCGCGCGTCAACGCCGGCGAGGCGCTGCCCGCCGCGAGGCGATCGAGGACTTCGTCGATCACCGGCTTTTCGAGCGCAGCTGCAGACTCGAAGCGCGGTGCCAACGGTGGGGCCTCGGCCAGCAGACTTTCCGGAGTTCCTACGACCGTAAATTCGGCTCGCGCCGCAACCACGCTTGAACCGAGGCGATCTTCCGCGCTGACCAAGAGCCGATACTCGCCGCGCGGGATGGTCGCGAGCGGTGCGGCAAAGGCGGCGATGAGAGGGTGACCCACCCGCACGTCAAACTCCGGTGGGAGCGTGGCGGCGTCGAACACCAGCGGCGAGAGCGTGGCCACTGTTTCTTCGCGCGTACCACTCAACCGGGTGATGCGCGGGCTGATGCGAACGTCCGGCTTCCCTGAGGTGGAGCTGGTTGGGTTGACGATCTGAAACGCGACGGCGATTTGCTGGGATGGCGTGAAGATCGTATCGCGCGCGGGAGTGATGTCGGTCAGCCCAATCGCGTACGGGTGCGCGCGCTGTTGCAGCGAGTCGTACGGCGCCGGCCGAACGCTGATGCCGTCGGCGACGATGATCGAACTGAGACCGAATTCAGTGGCAGCGGGAGCGAGCTGCAGTGAACGGCGAGCGACGTGGTATTGCGCCTTGGATGCTGGTTGTGACGCATCGGCCCAGGCGACCGACAGTTCATACCGTCCGGGCCCGGCCGCCAACGCGCGTTGAATCGCGCGCGTGCCGTCGGCGAACGACGCCGCGGCCGCGACCTCGAAGTCCTCGAATGGCAGGCGGTCCGACTGCGTCACGATGCTGCCTTCGAGCTCCGCGCGCCGGCGCTTCTCCTCTTCCTCTCGGCGCTGCCGCGATCGCTCGCGCTCGAGCGCCATTGCCTGCAGATCGGTGGAGCCCACTGCCGCCGTCCCGCCACGCACGGCAATTGATCCGGCTCCCATCGGCGGCATGTCGCCAATCGCGATCCCGCGGCGCTGCGGCAGCAGCCGCGGATCGACTCGAGACCCTTGCAGCCACTCGCGCACGATCGACCGTTCCGCGACCGTCGTTTCGCCTGAAACGGCAGTGGCGAGACGCACGTAGAGAACAATGGGCGTTGTCGGCAGGGTGTGCGCCGGCGGCGCAACGGAAAACGCGACGTAATGTGAGCCGTCGGATGCGCGCAGCACGTGCGTCAACCATTCGTCTCCGGTGCGCGTCGGCGCCGTGATCGCCCGATCGACCGCTGCGACGAGGCCCAGCAGCAGATCACGCTGTTGTCGCGACAACTGAGGCGGCGCCTGCGTCAGCACCGTGCCGGCGGAGAGACATACGGTGACAATCGACGCCGCGAGCCGGGTCGTCATTTGTTGTACACTCTCACTTCGTCCGCGGAATTTCTACCACCATCTCATATGTGTCGCAACCTAATCGTCTGTACCTGTACGGCGTTCGCCCTGACCGTGCCCTCGATCGCGCTCGCGCAACAAACCCCTACATCACCAACGATTACCGCCGGCAAGCTTGACGCTGACGCCGAAGGTCCCGTGATGGATGGCCGCGTCAACGACGCGGTCTGGCAGTCGGTAACGCCGTACTCGACGTTCATTCAGCAGGATCCGATCGAGGGCGCACCGGCCAGCGAAAAGACCGAAGTCCGCGTGATCGTCGGCAAAGGCAACGTCTATGTCGGCATCATCGCGTTCGACAGCGATCCGTCGAAGATCATCGTGTCGCAGGCGCGGCGCGACGCCTCGCTGAGCGACACCGACTCGATCGTGATGGTGCTCGACACCTTCAACGACAGCCAGAACGCGTTCGTGTTCGGCACCAATCCGCTCGGGATTGAGTACGACGGCCAGGTGGCTCGTGAAGGCCAGACGAGCGGCGTGTCGCTGGGCACCGGCGGCGGTGGCAACAGCTCGGGTACGACGCGCGGCGGCATCAGCGCTTTCAACCCGAATTGGGACGGCGACTGGACGGTCCGCAGCCAAATCACCGAGCGTGGCTGGGAAGCCGAACTGGCGATACCGCTGAAGACCCTACGCTACCAGACCGGCGAGAACCAGACTTGGGGCTTCAACATGGTGCGCAACATCCGGCACAAGAACGAGCAGGTCTATCTCGCGCCGATTCCGCGCGGCTTCGACATCTACCGTGTGTCGCTGGCGGCGAAGATGACCGGTCTCGACCTGCCGTCGCGCCGCGACATCAAGCTGATTCCGTACGCGCTCGGCTCCCTGAACAAGGACTACACGGTTGGCGGCGACAACCTGATCGAGAAGGGCGACGTCGGCGTAGATCTGAAGTGGGGAATTCGTCCGAATCTGACGCTCGACGCCACCTACAACACCGACTTCGCGCAGGTGGAGGCGGACGAAGAACAGGTCAACCTGACCCGCTTCGATTTGTTCTTCCCGGAGAAGCGCCCGTTCTTCCTCGAGAACGCGTCGACGTTCCAGTTCGGCAACCCGCAGCAGATCGATTTGTTCTTCTCCCGCCGCATTGGCCTGTCGGCCGCGGCGCTGCCGATTGACATCAAAGGCGGCGCCCGCTTGAGCGGCAAGGTGGGTGGCTGGAACGTCGGCGTGCTGAACATCCAGGCTGATGAAGTGGAGAACGCGGCCGGCAACAACATTGGTCCGGCGAATAATTTCAGCGTGCTGCGCATGCAGCGCGAGATTGGCCGCTCGAGCTACGGGGCGATTTTCGTGAACCGCCAGGGGACCGGATCGTTGTCGGTGGGTGACGACCACAACCGCGCCTATGGGTTCGATGCCAACGTGCAGCTGACGCAAAACCAGCGCGTCTCGGCGTTTATCGCCCGCACCGATACGCCGACCAGCCGCACCTCGGGACCTCGCGGCAGCGATTATTCGGGACGCGCGTTCTACAACTTCACCAACAACTTGTGGCAGATCTCCGGAGGCTACTCACAGGTCGGCCAGAACTTTAACCCTGAGGTCGGCTTCCTGCCGCGCCGTGGCTACCGGCGCCCGGAGTTTCGCACGTTCTTTTCGCCGCAGCCGAAGCGCTGGCCGTGGATCCGGCGTATTTCGCCGCACATGTCCTACAACGCGTTCTATGACTTCGACGGCGATTTGCAGAGCGAGGCCTGGCACCTCCACGCCTTCGAGATTCAGCCGAAGCAGGGTGGTCGCTTCGGTTGGTTCTCCGCCTACAACAAGGACAACCCGCTTGTCCCTTTCCAGGTGTTCAACCGCGACGGCCGTCGCGTCGTGATTCCCGCGGGGCAGTACTCGTGGTGGCAGAATGCCTTCGAGTACTTCCACGATCCGAGCGCCCGGGTCACCGGGACGATTCGGTATCACATCGGCAACTACTATGACGGCGACTTCAACGCCTTCGAGTTGAACAGCGACTACCGCATTACGCCGAAGGCGACCGCGAGCCTGGGCTGGACGCGTCAGGACATCAAGCTGCCCGGCGGAAACTT
>Ga0079218_10000209_pt1 | contig 15114 bp, 16 predicted proteins | sample NCCompost_FD_77181 | JGI IMG/M metagenome (GOLD analysis project Ga0079218, IMG submission 77181) | Agricultural soil microbial communities from Utah to study Nitrogen management - NC Compost | ecosystem: Environmental > Terrestrial > Soil > Agricultural land | place: USA: Utah | collected... | reverse complement strand
TCGAAAGGACGCGACGCCGATTTCGGATCATCGTTGCGAGTAGAGAGCGCCCGCATCGAAGCAAAGCCTGCGACCGACATCGGAGTGATCGCACTCTCAGTACCGCCACAGATCATCGCATCCGCGTCGCCGCGTTCGATGATCCGAAAACTGTCGCCGATGGCATGTGCACCGGCAGAACACGCCGTCGCCGTAGCCGAATTCGGCCCCTTGGCACCATGGCGTATCGAAACATTCCCGGCAGCTAAATTGACGATCGCGGAAACAATAAAGAAAGGGGATACGCGGTCGGGGCCTGAATTCAATAGTTTTTCGTGTTCGCGTTCGATCGCCCAAAAATCGCCAATACCGGAGCTGATATAGGTCCCTACCATATCAGCGTTCTTCTCATCGATGACCAGGCCGCTGTCGGCCATCGCCTGGTCAGACGCCGCCAGCGCGAAATGGGTGAACGCCCCCATCCGGCGAGCCTCTTTTTTATCCAGAAAACTCAGCGGATCAAACTCCTTTACCTCGCAGGCGAATTTGACGGAGAACTTTTCGACATCGAACTTTTTGATATAGTCGGCACCGTTCCCGCCGCTCATTAGCGCCGACCACGTCGACGGGACATCATTCCCTATCGGCGTGACCAGCCCGAGGCCTGTAACTACGACTCGTCTCTTCATAACTTAGGTTCGGAGTTCCAGCTTTAGCTAGCCGGAACCGCCTGCGGAACTCCAAACAAACTACGCTTTGTGCTGATCGACATACGCATAAGCATCGCGCACACTTTGAATCTTCTCGGCGTCCTCATCCGGTATCTCAATATCGAATTCCTCTTCAAAACGCATCACCAGCTCGACGAGATCGAGCGAATCGGCACCGAGGTCTTCGATGAACCGCGCATTCTCGGTTACTTCTGCCTCATCGACACCTAATTCATCTACGATGATCTGTTTGATCTTATCCTGAACGTCTGACATATTTTCTCCTGTTTTATAGCGTTTCTTGTGTACTTCTTAAACTTTCGGTATTTTCAACGTTCAAAATGCGAACGCCTCGATCGATCTGTTTCACTAATCCCGACAATACTTTGCCCGGGCCAACCTCGACAAATGTATCCACACCTGATGCCTTGAGATGCTGAACGGACTGCATCCATTTTACAGGTGACGAAACCTGTCGTGTCAATGCGTCCATAACTTTACTTTCATCATCGTTCACCAAAGCGTCGATGTTGTGAACGATCGGAAATTTGAACGCATCATAACTTAAGGATGCAAGGTCACCTTTCAGCCGCTTCTCCGCTGACATCATCAGGATGCAATGGAATGGCGCGGAAACATTCAGGCGTATGGCGCGTTTTGCACCGCGTTCCTTCAGGAGCTCGCATGTACGATCGACCGCATCGGAATTCCCCGCGATCACAACCTGCGAGGGTGAATTGATGTTCGCAGGCCCGCAGACCTCATCCTCCCGAGCTTCGTCACAGGCCGCCTCGATGGTCTCAAGATCGGCTCCGAGGATCGCTGCCATCGCACCAACACCGACAGGCACGGCCTCCTGCATATACATGCCTCGTTTTCGAACTGTATGGATGGCGTCAGCGAAATCCAAAACCCCTGCCGCAACGAGAGCTGAATACTCTCCCAGGCTGTGGCCGGCGACATAATCCGGTTCAGCAAAATCTTCCGAGATCATCACCCGGTAGGCCGCGACCGATGCAGTTAGGATCGCGGGTTGAGTATTCGCAGTGAGCTGCAGATCGCTCTCCCCTCCCGAAAAACACATTTCGGAAAGAGAGAATCCGACAGCTTCGTCGGCTTGCTCGAATATCTCGCGAGCCACGGTAAAATTGTCAAAGAGGTCTTTTCCCATTCCCACGGACTGCGAACCCTGCCCCGGAAATATGAAAGCTGTCTTGGTCATCAAGATATTTCAAACGCAAAGTCGCTAAGGTACAAAGACGCAGAATCCAATTAGAAGATTTATTGAAATATTTTCTTGCGTCTTCCCGTCTTAGCGACTTTGCGTTAACAAAATTCAACCCGCAATCCGCGACCTAAAATTTGACGATCGTTGCGCCCCATGTCACGCCGCCGCCGAAGGCAGTCAGAAGCACAGTATCCCCCTTCTTGATCTTTCCGGACTCGATACATTCATCCATCGCTATGGGTATCGACGCGGAGGACGTGTTGCCGTGCTCTGCGATGTTCGAATACACTTTCTCGTCCGGCACACCAAGCCGTGAGGCAACCGCGTCTGTTATTCGCTGGTTCGCCTGGTGCGGGATCACAAGATCGACATCGTCAACGGTCAGTCGTGCCTTTTCTAACATCTCGGCGGAAATATCGGCCATTGAACGCACTGCGATCTTAAAGAGCTCATTGCCCTTCATTTTGAAGTAATGCATTCGATTGTCGATTGTATCGTGTGTAGTGCCGAGTTTCGTGCCACCGCCTGGAGCGTAAAGCTGTTCTTCGTAGCGGCCGTCGGACTTGATCTTGGTCGCGAGAATACCGCTACCGGAGTTTACCGGGCCGAGCACCGCAGCGCCGGCGCCGTCGCCGAATATTACACACGTACCGCGATCGGTGTAATCGACGTACTTTGTAAGAACTTCGGCACCCACGACAAGCGCATATTTGATCGCACCGGTGCGGATCATCGACTCGACCATCGTGAGGCCGTATAAAAAGCCGGAGCAAGCGGCAAAGACGTCCATTCCGGCCGCATTAGTCGCGCCGATCTGCGCCTGTATCAGGGCACCCGTCGATGGCATTATCTGGTCGGGTGTCGTCGTCGCGCAGATGATGATCTCAAGATCCTCGGGCTTGAGGCCCGCACGTTCGAGAGCCATCCGAGCCGCGGTGGTGCCGAACTGCGAAGTGTACTCGTTGTCCGCTGCCTTGTGCCGTTGCCTAATGCCGGTACGCGAAGTTATCCACTCATCAGAAGTCTCCACGATCTTTTCCAGGTCCGCATTCGTCAAAATGCCTTCCGGGTAGGCGTGTCCCATTCCGAGAATACCGGCGTTGTTCTGTGTCATTGGCAAGTCTCGACCTTTAAATCCGGGAGAAAAATCAAGAGGTTATTCCGAGCCCTTTACATCGATGACCTGGCGTCCCTTGTAGGTGCCGGTCTTTGCGTCAATGCGGTGCGGAATCTTGGCCTCGCCAGAATTCTTGTCGATATAGAACTGCGGAACGCTCAGCGCATCGTGAGCACGACGCTCGCGCGTGCGAGCCTTTGAATGTCGTCGTTTTGGATTTGGCATAAATTTATTCCAAATTCCAGATTCCAGATTCCAGATCGATAATAATCTGGAATTTGGAATTTGGAATTATTTCAAATTCTTTAGAGCGGCCCAACGCGGGTCGAGCTCGTCATCTTCGCAGCTACAATCTATCAAATTGCGGTTGCCCCCGCATTTTTCACAAAGCCCGCGGCAATCTTCGCTACAAAGGACCTGCTGCGGCAGGTTCAATAAAAGCTGCTCTCTAACCACATTGGTGAGATCGACCTGCTCGCCTTCGATGGCGTCGTAGTCGAGCTCTTCCCCATGCACCTCGTGTTCGCCTGACGTTCCGAACGATTCCGTCGCAACGAAGCGAGACACAAAATCGAATTTCAACGGAACAGTGATCCGCTCCAAACACCGGGTGCAAGCTATATCAACCGCGGTGTTGATGGTCCCTTCTACGGCCGTGATGCCCGCACTGCTTCGCACGTCCGCTTGCAGTCCGACATCCTGGGAAAGGCTTGAGCCGTCGCCTCCGAGATCGATCTCGCCCACCGGCATTTCAATATCGACCGTTTTCGAACCGCCTGTAAGACTTTGCAATTCGATGATCACTTTCAACCCTCTATCTACGTCGGCTACCCGGCCAAAGACAAAACTCTAATTATAGCGGGTGGCGAACGAGTGTCAAACCTTATCAGCGGCTCAAGTGCCAGTTCCGATGGCGTCGTCAAGGTTGGAAAATCCCCGTGATTTGAGTATCGCAGCGAGCTTTTTGTTGATTTCCGGTGCGAATGCCGGACCGCGATAGATAAATCCGGTATACGCCTGTAGAAGCGATGCTCCGGAGGCGATCTTTTCGAAGGCATCTTCGGCGGTAAAAATGCCACCGACACCGACGATCGGTAGTTCACCCTTTGAATATCTGTAAATCGTGGCGATGACTTCGTTTGCCCGGTGTGCCAGGGGTTTTCCACTCAGCCCGCCGTTCCCAAATCGTTCAGGATTCTTGGTTTTCAAGCCTTTGCGGGAAATAGAGGTATTCGTCGCAATGATCCCGGCGATGTTGATCGACAAGCAAATATCCACGACCCCTTCGATCTCGGCTTCGGAAAGATCCGGGGCGATCTTTACTAGAAGCGGCTTTACCCGGGCAGCGAAGCGCGCGTTTACCAGCGTGTCGGGTTCAGTCGCTTTTATCCGCTCCTTAACAGGCGCGTTTCTGCCCGCACCGCTCAACCCTAGGTTCCGGTTTTGAAGAGCCGAAAGAAGGACCCTAAGATTTTCCGCTTGCTGCAGTTCTCGCAAATTCGGCGTATTCGGAGATGACACATTGACCACGATGTAATCCGCGACCGGATGAATGATGTCGAAAGTCCCAAGATAGTTATCAACAGCTTCTTCGTTCGAAACATCCTTGTTTTTCCCGATGTTAACCCCGACGATGCATTTTGGTTTGATCTTTGCGAGTCGTCTGGCGACCGCTTCCGCCCCGTCGTTGTTGAAGCCGAGGCGATTGATCAGAGCCTGGTCTTCCGGGAGGCGAAAAAGTCTAGGCCTTTTATTTCCCTTTTGCGGTTCAAACGTAACCGTGCCCAGCTCGACAAACCCGAAACCCAGAGCTGCAAGTTCGCTTACAGCGACCCCATTTTTATCAAAACCCGCTGCGATACCGAGTGGATTTTTGAAGGTCAGACCAAACCGTTCGATGTTCCCGAACGCGGGAAATGAGATATGATCCGCGGCAAAAGGACGTGCGAGACCGAGCGTTAACGCCTTCATACCGAACTCGTGCGCACGCTCGGCATCGAGGCCGAACATCACCGGTCGAATTATCTTTTCCCAAACAGATCCCATCGCAGTCGGCTCGATTCTAATTGAACGGTTTGGATTTACAAACCTAGAACTTCGAACATTTAGCTTTGAACTTTGATCCCCTGTTTGCTACGATTCTCCCTCGAATGGCAGACGAATTTCACCTGGTCGAAAAGTCGCGGATAATGGACTCGACAGGGATCAATCGCGCCTTGCGACGCTTGGCGACCGAGATCGTTGAAACAAATCGCGGTGCCGAAGATTTGTATATCGTCGGAATCCGGCGACGCGGAGTGCCGCTGGCCGAGCGGATCGCGGACAAGATCGAGAAACTTGAAGGGGCTCGGCCTCTGTACGGAATTCTCGACATCACACTTTATCGCGACGACCTTTCGACCGTAGGTGCAAACCCGGTAGTGAACCGTACTCATCTGGATGACGATGTCGAAGGCAAGATCGTGGTGCTTGTGGACGACGTTCTATACACGGGCCGAACGATACGGGCCGCGATGGACCAGCTTATGGATTTCGGACGTCCAAGAAAGGTTCAGCTTGCCGTTTTGATCGACCGCGGGCGCGAACACCGCGAACTTCCAATACAAGCCGATTTCATCGGCAAGCTTGTTCCGACAAAACAAACCGAGATCATAAAGGTGATGCTGAAAGAGTTTGATGATGTAGAAGCGGTCGGTATATTCGAACGACCGCCAGATTGAAAATAGGGACTCGAGAAAGGGGAAAGCGTTATGAGAAACTCAATACTTGATTTCAAGAACCCTGTCACTCCTCTGAAATTGTTTTTGTTTGTGGTTGCTCTATTCGTACTCACCGCGAGTAACTGCAATCCACCTCCCCCACCCCCGCCGAACTTCGAAGTCAATATAGATACGATCTCGAATCCCACGCCTAATCTTAACGATATCTACACCATTACGTGGTCGTATTCACCCGCAGAGCGGCTTGAAGATCAATGGGTGGAGCTTCAAAGCCTCACGTTCGACGGCCAATTATCAAAGCGATTCCTGGGGTGTCCCCCACAAGAATTTCGGCCGCCGAATCTGGCCGAGCCTACCGATTGCGCCCCTGATATACAGCAAGGTGACTGCCCACCGAATACAACAACGTTCACAAATCAATGTCGCTTTTTTGTTGGATTGTTCACAGGACAAGTTATTTTCAGTATTACGGGAAAGGATAGTCTGACCGGCCAATTTAAAAGACAGTCGGTTACGCTCAGGATCGCGAATAGTCATTTCAGAACCGGGTCGATCGAAACCTCAAATCAAGGCTATCCGGCGGTGCCCACAGCTAAAAGCCTTGATTTCATGAAATACTTCGCGATATACAACGATAATCGGGACAATGTCTCGATCGAAGATTTAAATGTCCAACCCTTTAGCAGTATTTTCGACGCTGAAAAGCCATTTTGGGCCAGTTCCACAAGCGTCGAGGAAGATGAAAGGTTCGGTTTCATCCTGGGTCGAAATTTTCCCATACTTGATCCCGGCTTCATTGAAACTGCTGCCGGGCAAAGATATTTTGGCCAAAGGACCCATGCGGCTGCCGTTGTCTATGCCGGAACGATCGAGCTCAGCGGGAACGCCGAAACTAAGGAGTTGAAGACCGATGATGGGACGGCGGTAGTGACAGTCGTCACCCAACTACCGGTTACCGTCACGTTTCAAGGTACAACGACCAGCACTTTTACTCAGAGCGTTGTCTTTATTCAGATAGACCTTGCGGATAATCTGCTAAATTTTACGCCCGCTGTAGAGGCCATGACTCCCAGTAACGTGAAGCTGGGGAACCAAGCGCAGGGTTTGGTAATGCCCACCTTTGGCGGTGAAATAAATCCAGGGGTTGTTCCAATTATTGAGGCTGGTCAAGTGACATTGATCCGGGCCGCTGTGAACGGTGTAGGCTCCACAACCGGACAGATACCGTCTGCCGGTGTGGCTTTTCAGATAACACAAGCGAACGGCGATCTCCTTTTACCGGCGTCGGCAGTGATCCAGAACATCGATTGGCTGAATGTTCCGGCTTTCGTGGATAGCAATCTTGAGTTGCTGCTCGGGCAAAACTAGCTATAGGATATAGCGGTTAAATAATTCAATATGAGGTTAGGAGTGTCGGGACAATACTTCGCGCGGCCCTGCATGGGCGGTTCCGGTTCATTCGAAGCAAGGTGAAACGCCTTGCTTTTTTTGTAATGGAAAAACCGTTCAAAAGACGAGACCTTCTTGGGATCCGGGACCTGACCGCCGCGGAGATCACGGGCATTCTTGATACTGCTGAGAATTTCCGAGAGATCTCGACCCGCGAGGTGAAAAAGGTTCCGGCGCTTCGCGGCAAAACGGTCATTAATCTTTTCTTCGAGTCATCGACAAGAACACGCACGTCGTTTGAACTCGCGGCGAAACGGCTCTCGGCGGACGCAGTTAATATCAGCGTGTCGTCGTCCAGCCTGAGTAAAGGCGAAACACTGCTTGACACGGCGTTGAATCTTGACGCGATGGCGCCCGACTGTATCGTCGTGAGGCATTCGAGCGCGGGTGTGCCGCATCAGCTTGCGAAAGTCAGCAAGGCCGCCATTGTCAACGCCGGAGATGGAGCGAATGAGCACCCCACCCAGGCACTACTCGATGCAATGACGATACGTGAGCACAAAGGAAAGATCGGCGGCTTGGAGGTCGCGATCGTCGGGGACATCCTTCATAGCCGTGTCGCCCGTTCGAACATTCATCTGTTAACAAAACTCGGCGCCAGGGTACGAGTCGCAGGACCGCGAACGTTGGTTCCGAGTGATTTCGGATATTTCGTCGACTCCGGCCTGACGGTTTGTGATCACGGCGAGGATGCCCTCAAAGGCGCGGATGTCGTAATGATCCTGCGAATTCAACGCGAGCGGCAGGACTCAGCGTACTTCCCAACACTTCGTGAATACGCGATACACTACGGACTTACGAAAGAACGTCTCGATCTGGCGAAGAATGACGCTATCGTATTGCATCCGGGACCGATGAACCGCGGCATTGAGATAGCATCAGACGTCGCGGACAGCTCGCGTTCGCTTATACTGGATCAGGTAAAATACGGCGTTGCCGTCCGGATGGCGGTTCTCTATTTATCGACGGGAGGAAGTCCGTCGCAAAACTAGTATTCCAGAAGTATCGGAGGTAAAAATGAAGGTAAATCTTGGTGCAATTCTTATGATTCTCTGTTTGTGCATTGTCGCGGCCGCTCAGCCGCCAAAAACTGCGGTCGTGTTCACCGAAAAGGACCGGGAATTTGCGTTGAAATATATGAATGATACGAGAGACGACTTTGTCAAACAGTTGACGGGTTTGTCTGACACCCAACTAAATTTCCGTTCGGCTCCCGGCCGTTGGACTATCGGCGAGATCGCTGAGCATATTATTGTGGTGGAAAATGCGCTGATGGGAATGTTCAACGCGCCCAACGCGAAGACAACATTAAAATGCGAGGACGTACCGCGCATAGCCGACACGGCGCTGATACTCGCGATCACCAACCGGCAGCAGAAGTTCCAGGCACCCGAACAGGTCAGGCCGAACGGCCGATGGAAAACACGAGAAGAGCTGCTTTCTAACTTCGAAAAAACGAGGGCAGCGACGATCGAACACTTAAGCACGAACAAGGCCGACCTTCGCAGCACGTTTATACAGAGCCCAATGGGATCGATCGACAGCCTGCAAGGATTACTTTTCCTTACAGGCCACAGCGACCGGCATTTGCTGCAGTTGAAGGAAGTAAAGGCGGATCCAAAGTATCCGAAGGACGGGAAAATAGTCCTGCAGTGAATTGAAAACAAGGAAATGCGGGCAGATGTCCACGTTCCAATATGAAACTCCTTATCGCTAACGGCCATTTGATCGATCCGGCTGCGCCTGAAAATACGGGAATGTCCGTCTTGATCGAGGACGGGCGTGTTGAGGCGTGGCTCGGGCCTGGCGAGAAAGCGCCGGAAGGATGCGAGGTGTTCGATGCGAGCGGTTTGCTTGTTGCGCCGGGCTTTATCGACATGCACGTACATCTTCGCGAGCCCGGGCAAGAGCATAAGGAAACGATCGCGAGTGGATGTGCTGCGGCGGGAGCAGGTGGATGGACGAGCGTATGCCCGATGCCGAACACAACACCGGTAAATGACAATGCCGCGATCACACGATACATGATCGAGCAGGCGGAGCGTGCCGGGCTGGCAAATGTGTTTCCGATAGGGGCTATCACAAAATCATCCGACGGGAGCGAGCTTGCGGAAATGGGCGAGATGAAAGCGGCGGGTGCGGTAGCCGTTTCTGATGACGGCCGGCCCGTTTCGAACGCCGGAATTATGCGCCGTGCGATGCAATACGCGCGAGATTTCGACCTACCGGTAATCGACCATTGCGAGGACAAATCGCTTTCATCCGGCGGCGTCATGCACGAAGGCAGAATTTCGCTCCTTCTTGGCTTGAAAGGAATGCCTGCGTTGGCCGAGGAGATCGACGCAGTGCGTGACATCCTGCTCGCAAAGGAAACGGGAGCGCATATACACCTGGCGCACATTTCGACATGCGGAGCTATCGAAGCCGTACGGCGGGCAAAGAATGAAGGAATAAACGTCACGTGTGAGGTCACCCCGCATCACTTCACGCTATCCGACAAAGCTGTCGAAGGCTATGACACTAATACCAAAATGTCGCCGCCGCTCCGAAGCGAAGAGCATTTGGAGGCGATCATCGAAGGCATCAAAGACGGAACGATAGATGCCATCGCAACCGATCACGCCCCACACCACGCGGATGAGAAAGCACTTGAATACGACCGCGCGCCGTTTGGGATCACGGGACTCGAAACTGCGGTCGGATTGGCATTCAACGAGCTTGTTCATAGAGGTATTATCGGGCTCGAACGGCTCGTTGAAATGTGCTCGTCAAACCCCGCAAAGATCTTTCGGCTTGACGGCCGCGGCACGCTCAAACCCGGTTCGATCGCGGATGTTTCGATCATTGACCCGGAAAGAAAATGGACATATAGTACTGCCGATTCACGTTCGAAATCGCGCAATACACCTTTCGATGGCTGGGAGTTTACCGGCAAAGCCGTAGCGACCTTTGTAGCCGGAAAGGTAGTGTTCAGCGACATTCAGATCTCTGCTGCAAAAAGTTGAACCGGAGGAAAAACATGATTAAGCATGTGTTGGCTGTCTTGGCTTTCCTGACCTTTGGAGTGCCGGCTTATTCCCAGCGCACGAGCCAATACACCAGCCTGGACGAATCCAAATGCAAGACGCTCGAATTGAATGAAAAGGAGGGAGGGTGGTATCGGGGCGTTTGCCGGGGTGTTGCCGGCTATCAGCTCGAAGTTTTAGAGGGCGACCTCCGCCAAACACTTAACGTGATCGCTCCGACCAAACAGAAGTATTGGTTGGACCTTCAAAATATTACATATTCGTTTTCGAGTTTGGGACCCCGCGCTGAATGGCGAATGAATGGCAAAGTTCCAACCGCCATTATATTTCGTTTCAATCCAGACAAGATTCCCGAAGATCCATCAAAACCAACCTCCTACCTTATCGTTGCGAAGATCACCAAAAAAGAGATCTGCATAACCGACACAGTCGGACCGGGGCAATACCAAAACACTGAGGCTCGCCGGTTTGCGGACACCGCGGCTACGAAACCGTGCAAATTCCAAAAACCGTCGAATTATTTTCAGCGCTAGAATCACGTGCTAAAATCGAACGATCTTGCAGTAAGTAAAGTCCGGAGATTCTTATAGATGGAGTTCTTGACTGATCCCAACGTCTGGTTTGCCTTCGCCACGCTTACGGTGCTTGAGCTTGTGCTCGGCATTGACAACGTCATCTTTATCTCGATCCTGTCAGACAAACTTCCGAAGGAACAACAAGCGAAGTCGCGATATATAGGCCTCAGCCTGGCGCTCATAATGCGAGTAATCCTGCTCCTCTCGCTCACATGGATAATCGGGCTCAAGGAACCGTTGTTCGAGATATGGGGCCGCGGCTTCTCCGGTAAGGACATAGTTCTGCTTGTCGGCGGCCTTTTCCTGATCGCCAAGAGCGTCCACGAGATACACGGAAGTCTTGAAGGCGGAGAGGGCGAGACCGCCAGCAAGGTTTACTCCAGTTTTGCTAGTGTCATCATTCAGATAGTACTTCTGGACATCGTTTTTTCGCTGGATTCGGTCATCACAGCGGTCGGAATGGTAAGTGACGATTTCGGTCCGAATGGCATCTGGATAATGATCGGTGCTGTGATAATCGCGATCGTTGCCATGATGTTGTTCGCGGGACCGATCGGTAAGTTCGTGAGCCAACATCCAACCATAAAAATGTTGGCGCTTTCGTTCCTGCTTATGATCGGCGTGATGCTTGTCGCCGAAGCATTTCATCAAACAATACCGCGAGGATACATCTACTTCGCCATGGTGTTCTCGGTGCTGGTTGAGATCCTGAATATGCGGCTGAGAAAAAGGGCAAAGCCGGTGCATCTCCATGACGCCTACCATGAAACGACGGAGCCGGTCGCATCGACCGAGTGAACAGGAGAGAGTTATGCGTCGATACACAATTTTGATCGCACTACTATTCGCCATGGGTTCGGCCGTTAATGCGCAAACGGGAATACGTAGTATCGACTTTAAGAACTTTACATACGAGCCACTGTGCGTGGGTGACGAAGCCAGAAAGGTCACGGTCAAGGGCGGGAGTTTTTCTGAGGAAAAGCAGATGGAAGGTTATGTTGATCGATTTTACTTTGAAGTCTTCGGTGTCGCGTTCGGTGACCTCGACGGTGATAAGCAGGATGAAGCCTTGGTTCTTGGTGTTTGCAACTCAGGCGGAACCGGGAATTTTTCCGAGGGGTTCGTCTACAAAATAAAGAACGGAAAGCCGGTACTAATAGAGCATTTCGAAGGCGGCGACCGCGCATACGGCGGAATTAAGGCCGCGAGGGTAGAAAATGGTTTAGCCGTTATAGAACGGTACGACCCCGGTGAGCACGGTGCATCGTGCTGTGCAGAACTTATTCTTACGACAAAGTACAAGTTGGCCAACGGCAAGTTGGCAGAGGTGGGCCAGCCGGTCAAAAGGGACCTTTATCCTACAGAGCGCGTCACATTTGCAAAAGGAACGACCGGCAAGACTTTCAAAACTACGATACCTGTTGGTGAAGGCAAGCGTTTTATTGTGGGGGCCAGGTCTGGCCAGCGATTAAGTGCGTCGACCGATTCGAGCGATGCCCAATTACGACTGCTTGAAGACGCCCGGGTAACAGAGGGCATCAATAATTTCCTGGCAGTTTTACCGAAATCCGGTGATTACACTATCGAGATCCGAAACAATGGTGATCAGGAATTGACTATCACCGTGAATATCAGGATCGATTAACAATCGTCATATGCGGCTTTGCTCGCTTCCGCGCAATGCTTCAAGTCTTTCTCGTCGTAATGTTGACAAGGCCAACGTTTCACGGCATTTTTAACCTGATGAAATTACTATCTGTCTTTATTCTTGCGGCGTTTTGCGGCGCCGTCGTTCAGCCTGCTTTTGCCCTAATGCCGGAATCCTTTGACCTCGTAATTATTAACGCCCGCATAGTGGACGGCACGGGAAATCCCTGGTTTCGCGGATCGATCGCGATAAAGGACGGCCGGATCGCAAGAGTTGGAAGATTTGACACAGCGGAAAGTAAGTATGTAATCGACGCCAAAAATCAGATCGTCGCTCCCGGATTTATCGATGTTCACGCGCACACGGAGGATATTTTCGACAATCCGGCAGCGGAGAATTTCGTTCGTATGGGAGTTACATCGTTAATAACCGGAAATTGCGGCGGCTCGACAACGAATGTCGCCGAATTTCTTGGCCGGTTCAATGAAAAGCCGCTTGCGGTAAATCTCGCGACTCTTATCGGACATAACTCCGTCCGCTCGAGCGCCATGGGCCTTGATAACCGTGCTCCGACTCCTGAAGAGCAGAAGAAGATGAACGATCTAGTCGACAAAGCGATGCGCGATGGCGCCGTCGGACTCTCGACAGGACTTATCTATCTGCCGGGAACATTCGCAAAGACCGAGGAGGTCGTCGAACTGGCAAAGGTCGCCGGCCGATACGGAGGCACCTATGCGAGTCACATCAGAAACGAAGGCAATGAAGTTGTTGCCGCTATCAAGGAAGCTATAAACATCGGGGAGCAGGCGAATATGCCGGTCGAGATCTCGCACTTCAAAATATCCTCGAAGGCGCTTTGGGGACAGACACCGATGACGATCGGACTCGTTGAGGAAGCTCGACGCAGGGGCCTTACCGTGACAGTCGATCAATACGCGTATCCCGCATCGTCAACATCGCTCGATGTGAGGCTCCCGGATTGGGTGCTTGCCGGGGGACGCGAAGAAGGTAAAAAGCGGCTCGCCGATCCCGCAACTCGTGAAAAGGTCGTTAACGAAATGAAGGAATGGCTGAAGAAATCCAAGTTCAAGGATTACGAATTTGCGTACGTCGCCAGTTACCGTTCGGAACCGCCGTTCAATGGGAAGAATATTAAGGAAATTACAAAGATCGCGCGCGGAAAGGACAAGCTTGATGACCAGATAGCCCAGATACTGGAGATGTACGAGAAAGGCGGGGCACAGATGGTCTACCAGGTCATGGATGAACAGGATGTGCAGAATATCATGAAACAGCCGTTCACCATGATCGCATCTGACAGCGGCACGCGTCGCTTCGGTACGGGCGTCCCACATCCGCGCGGATACGGCAACAACGCACGTGTTCTCGGCCGTTACGTTCGTGAACTGAAAATACTGTCGCTCGAGGACGCTGTCCGAAAAATGACGTCGCTTCCGGCGCAAACATTCGGATTACGCGATCGCGGGCAGATTCGCGAAGGTTTCGCAGCTGATCTCGTGATCTTCGACGAGACAAAGGTCGGCGATAAGGCCACTTACCCCCAACCGCATCAGTACGCCGAAGGATTTTCTACGGTGATCGTAAACGGAGGGGTGGTTTACGACGGCTCGAAAATGACGGGATTAATGTCGGGCCAGCCACTCAGAAATTCGGCTGCTTTAAATTGATCCCAATATTCGTCGATCATTCGTTCAGAATATTTATTTATAGGAAGTGTGGTATTGCGCCCCCTGATCCATATCGTCTGCCTTTTATTGCTTGTTGGACTATTTGCGAGCTGCGACTCAGACCCAATTCTTGGCATTAAACAAGATCTGTGCTGGTTCACTCCGAAAGGCGAAGCCCTTGATAACAATGGAACTGTCAACGGTAAGATCTTAGTCCTCTACAGGTCCAGCAATTTCGAAAGGGGAAAGTACGGCAATTGCGAGCTGGACGGATCTATTACGAGTGGTTACCGGATAGAAAAAAACGAACCTGAGTATTTCCCGGAAGAAATGTACGCGCGATCTCCCGAAGAGATCGACACGCTGATAATGATCGAGAACAAAAAGGGAAAGTATCTCGATCCGATGTCGGTGCGAAAGAGTCTGTCGAGGCAAGGTGACGTCGATGTTTTTAGCGGGATTACTGAGATCTCGCTGATCGATTACAAATCGGGGAACGTGATTCGAAAGACCCGCCATGAAAACACAATAATACCTAAGACGGTTTCGGAGAACCGGCTGAGATTGGATAATTCATCCGCGAGGTACGAATACGTTGTGGAGCCCTCTGCCGATGAGTTACGAACTTATCTGAGGGAGATATCGGATAAGGCTAAAATGCCGTCTTCAAGGTAGAGAAACTTCGATCATCACCCTCATGACCGAAAATGATCTTCAAGACATCACAAAACTCCGCATCTCCGTCGTTGAACGCATTGTTCCTATGATCGCGTTTGCTCTGGCCGGCGTTGGTGGTGGAATCACGGCGTTCCTTTTGCAACAAGTGTTCTCTGCGCTGCAAAATGCAGAAAGCGCTGGCGTAGCGGCAGTTGCGGGTGGAACCGCGGAGGCAAACGTTGCCGTACTTACCGGGCTTTATCTCGGCATTTTGGTCGGGTTCGTAGCTCTTGGCATCGCCGTATTACGTATGTTTA
>Ga0079218_10000206_pt1 | contig 15183 bp, 12 predicted proteins | sample NCCompost_FD_77181 | JGI IMG/M metagenome (GOLD analysis project Ga0079218, IMG submission 77181) | Agricultural soil microbial communities from Utah to study Nitrogen management - NC Compost | ecosystem: Environmental > Terrestrial > Soil > Agricultural land | place: USA: Utah | collected... | reverse complement strand
TTGCCGTCTTCGTCGCACGCCAACCCGATCACTTCCAACTCGATCGCATCACTCAAGCTCGAATGATGTCCGGTGCAACAGCCAATCACGCCGCCCATGTTGAGTAGATGCAACTTGTCGCCGCTGCTCACGCTTTCCGGGACATCACCGACGAAGCCCTTCAGCGCGCGCCGGCGGCCAAGAACGCCAAGCAGCAGATCGCCGGGATTGATCTTCGCCAGACGTCCGGTCGGCAACTCGAGCATGTTGTAGGTGGCGCTATCGGTCAGCGCGCGCACCACGACCACGTCACCCGCCTTCGGCGAGTCATTGGACGAAACCAGCGCCACGGTCTTCGTCAGCCGCAAGGGCGACGTGGCGGACCCGATCTTGTCTATATCGATAACGTTGATTTCAGTCATCTCTCACCCCCTAACCGCAGCCTCAGCGCGTTCAGTTTGATAAAGCCTTCAGCATCGCGCTGGTTGTAGACCGTGTCGGCCTCAAACGTTGCGATACGCTCGTCGTAAAGCGAATGTGGCGAGCGGCGTCCCACAACGATCGCGTTGCCGCGAAACAGTTTCAGACGAACGTCTCCAGTAACTTTCGTCTGTGTCTCTTCGATAGTTTTACGCAAGAGTTTGAACTCGGGCGCAAACCAGAAGCCGTAGTAGATGCTTTCGGCAAACTTCACCGAGAGCGAGTCGCGCAGGTGCATCACCTCTCTATCAAGTGTGAGGGACTCAAGGGCGCGGTGCGCAGCGTGCAGGATCGTCACGCCCGGCGTTTCGTACACGCCGCGTGACTTCATGCCGACGAAACGGTTCTCGACCAGATCGACGCGGCCGATGCCGTGTTCGCCGCCGAGTTTATTGAGCGTCTCGAGTAGCGCTACGGGGCCGAGTTTCTTTCCATCGATTGCCACGGGCTCGCCCTTGTCAAAAGAGATTTCGACGTACTGAGCTTCGTTGCGCGCGTTTTCAGGCGAGCGCGTCAGTTGAAAAATATTCTCAGGCGGCTCGGCCCAGGGGTCTTCGAGAATTCCACCTTCGTAAGAAACGTGCATCAGGTTCGCGTCGGTCGAATACGGTTTCTCGGCCGTCGCGGTGACCGGAATGTTGTGCTCCTTCGCATACGCGATCAGATCACTGCGGCCCTTGAATTCCCACTCACGCCACGGCGCGATGACTTTGATGTCCGGTTGCAGCGCGTAATACGTGAGCTCAAAACGAACCTGATCGTTGCCTTTGCCCGTTGCTCCGTGTGCGACCGCATCCGCGCCTTCCTGGCGCGCAATCTCGATCTGGCGTTTGGCGATCACCGGGCGGGCAAGGGACGTGCCCATCAGATACACGCCTTCGTAAACCGCGTTTGCCTTGACCGCAGTCCAGACGTAGTCGCGCACAAACTCATCGCGCAGATCCTCGACGTAGAGTTTCGACGCACCTGTGGCGTACGCCTTTTCTTCGAGACCTGAGAGCTCGGCGCCCTGGCCCACGTCCGCGCAGAAGCAAACAACGTCGCAGTGGTAATGCTCCTTCAGCCAGCGAAGCATCACTGACGTGTCGAGACCGCCTGAGTAGGCGAGAACTATTTTTTGGGGACTCTTATTTGTGGTCATCCGTGTTTCCTAAAAGTTGCCAAAGCTCTCTTACAACGGCACGTTGCGCTTTTGCGTCGCGCACCGCGACGAAGATGGTGTCTTCTCCCGCAATTGTCCCAACCACTTCCGGCAGCGCGGCCGCGTCAATCTCGACTGCGACTGCGGAAGCGAGTCCCGGGAGCGTGCGCGCGATTACCAAACTATCGCCCGCCTGGTCTAAACTCAGCAGTCCGCGCGCGGACGAGCCGTTTGCTCGCGGCAACGTGTAATGGCCGTGCTGCTTGACGATGCCGAGCTCTTCCAGATCGCGCGACACGCTCGACTGCGTCGCCGGCACGCCGGCCCGTTCGAGCAGGGCGCGCAAGTCTTCCTGCGTGCCAATCGGCTTGGCCTGAATCAGGCTTAAAATCTTCTGTTGTCGCGCATGTTTATTCATAAACGTTGCATAAACGGTGCATAGATGCATAAACTAGCACGGCAGTTGTGCTGGGTCAAACAAATGAGTGAGAAAAAACTTTGGGGTGGCCGGTTCACAGGAGGCGTCGATCCGCAGTTTGCGGAGTTCAACAGTTCGTTTCGGTTCGATCGGCGACTGTTTGCGGTCGACGTTAAGGCGAGCATCGCTTACTGCGCCGCGCTGGAACGCGCCGGAGTCGTGAGTCCCGCCGAGGCCACGCAAATTAGCGAAGCGTTGGAGGAGATACTCGCGCAAGGTGTACCGCAGGAATCCGCAGCCGAAGACGTCCACTCGTTTGTCGAGGCGCGCATGGTGGAACTGATTGGTGACACGGGTCGCAAGTTGCACACGGGCCGCAGCCGCAACGATCAGGTAGCAACGGATTTCAGGTTGTGGATGCGCGAGGCGCTCGACGATTTAGGCGGATTGGTACGCGAGGTCCAAGAGGCGCTTGTTGCGTTCGGTGAAAGTAATATCGACGTGGTTCTGCCGGGCTACACGCATTTGCAGCGTGCGCAGCCGGTGCTTCTCGCCCACTGGTGTTTGGCTTACTTCGAAATGCTCGTACGCGATCGCGCGCGCCTCGTGGAAACACGCCATCGCGTAAACGTGCTGCCACTCGGTTCGGCGGCTCTCGCCGGCACCTCTTTCCCTTTAGATCGCCAGGGCCTCGCGGATGCATTAGGCTTTGAATCCATCACGCGCAACAGCCTCGACGCCGTTAGCGATCGCGATTTCTGCGTCGAGTTTCTCAGCGACTGTGCGTTGCTGATGGTCCATCTCTCGCGGCTGGCGGAAGACATCATTCTTTACGCGACGAGTGAGTTTGGGTTCTTCGAATTGGGTGACGCGATTGCGACCGGATCGAGTCTGATGCCGCAGAAGAAGAACCCCGACTCGATGGAGCTGGTGCGTGGCAAAGCCGGCCGCGTGTTTGGCGATCTCGTGGGAACGCTAACGATGCTCAAAGGCCTGCCACTCGCTTACAACAAAGACATGCAGGAAGACAAGGAGGCGGTGTTCGACTCGTTCGACACGGTCAGTTCCTCCTTGCAAGTGACGAGCACGGTGCTGCGAAACATCAGCGTCAACAAAGATCGCGCCCTTGCGGCTGCGTCGAGCGGTTACATGAACGCCACTGAACTCGCGGACTATCTCGTGCGCAAAGGTGTCCCGTTCAGGGAAGCGCACGAAGTAGTCGGCAAGATTGTTACGCACGCAATTGAATTGGGGAAGGAATTGGACCAGTTATCTGTTTCGGATCTGCGCGCGTTCTCCCCGCTTTTCGCTGAGGATGTTCACAACGCCCTCTCGCTCGAACAAACGTTAAGGTCCAAGTCGCAAGCGGGCGGCACTTCGCCTGAGCTGCTCACTGCTGCTCTGGCACAGGCTCGCGAATCGTTAAAGGGGTAGCCGCGTTATCGTCCGACTGCCAGCGAGGTCTGCTGTGATAAGGGTTCACTTTCGACGTGCCGGCGAAGCTTCGGCAGGACTAACGGAGGGCGTGCCCGAAGAAGTCAACGGGTTCGGTGGGACCTTATTCTGGTATATGAAGCTGGCGTCCTGGAGTTTCAGAACCACGGCGGGCTTCACGGCATTGCGATCCTGGTCCATGCTGATAATGCCCGTCACACCCGGAAAGTTTTTCGTCTGGGCCAGCGTGTCGCGCAGTCGCGCGCTGTCAGTAGGGCCGGCCCGTCTGATCGCGTCAAAGAGCAAAGTCGCCGCGTCGTATGCGAGCGCGGCGTGCGCGTCCGGAACCAGATTGGCGTAGCGCTGCTTGTACTCCTGCACAAACGACTGGATCTCCGGCGAGGGATCGTCAACTGAGTAGTGCGTCGAAATGTAAGATCCGTTCAAAGCATCGCCGCCTAACTGCCAAAGCTCCGGCGCGTCCCACCCATCACCGCCGAGCAGCGGTTGTTCCAATCCGAGCGCGCGCGCCTGTTTCGCAATCAGCGCCACCTCGCCGTAGTAACCCGGAATATAGATCACGTCCGGCTCCGCAGCTTTTATCGAACTCAACTGGCCTTTGAACTCAAGGTCGCCCTGGATGTACGACTGCTTGTTTACAATCTCGCCGCCGAGTTTGCTAAAACTGACTTCGAAGAAATCGGTGAGACCACGGCCGTAGGGCGAATTGAGATCGAAGAGTATCGCCGCCCTCTTTGCCTTCAACGTGTTAACTGCAAAACTGGCCATGACTTCACCCTGAAACGAATCTACAAAGCACGCGCGAAAGATGTAGTCGCCGGTCTGCGTGACAGCGGGATCGGTGGACGACGGCGAAATCAGCGGTATGTGTGACGACTGGGCCTTTGGCGCCGCCGCGCGGCTATTACCTGAAGTGCCGCCTGCGATAATCGCAACCACTTTGTCCTGGTCGATCAGTTTGGCGGTGAGTCGTGCCGCTTCTTCCGGACTTCCACGATCGTCCTGGAAGACTACGTCGATCTGGCGTCCATTGATGCCGCCGAGTTGATTGGTCTTTGCGGCGGCCATCAGTACGCCGTTAAGCGCCGACTGGCCGAAGTTGTAGGTTGGACCAGTTTGGTCGCCGAAGTAACCAATCTTGATAGGGCTGCGATCTTGTTGCGGGCCGCTTTCCGGCCGTCGTGAACAGGAAAAAGCGAGAGCCACGATGATAATGATCGCGGGCAGCAGTATGCTTCGCAGGTAAAGAGTTTTTGAGCGTGGCGTGGGAGTCTTTGGAATGAGCCGGTCGTGAACGAGTAATCTACTCACCGAGATATGCTTCTTTAATCCTGGGATCTTTGGCGAGGTCCTTCGACGGACCTTCCATCACGATTCTTCCGGTCTCGAGCACGTAGGCGCGATCGGAATGGCCCAACGCGGCGTGCGCGTTTTGTTCGACCAAAAGAATCGTAGTCCCCTTTGACTTAATTTCATCGATAGCCTGGAAGATTGTGTGAACCACGAGCGGCGCAAGTCCCAACGAGGGTTCGTCGAGCAGCAGCAACCGCGGATTCGACATCAGAGCACGGCCCATCGCCAGCATCTGCTGTTCGCCACCGGAGAGCGTGCCTGCTTTCTGTGCTTCGCGTTCTTTGAGACGCGGAAACATCTTGAAGGCCCGTGCCATGTCCTCGATGACTTGGGATTTATCCTTGCTGAGATACGCACCCATGTGCAGGTTCTCCCGCACGGTGAGATTCGCAAACACGCCACGTCCTTCGGGTGACATAGAAATGCCGCGCGCGACCAGCTTGTGCGTGGCCTTGGCGCTGATGTCGTCACCTTCGAAAATGATCTTGCCCTGGCGAGGTTGGAGGAGTCCGGTGATAGTGCGCAAGGTCGTTGTCTTGCCGGCGCCATTCGCACCGATAAGGGTCACCACTTCACCCTGTTCGACGTGCATCGACACGCCTGTCAGGGCCTCAATCGCACCGTAATTAACGGAAACGTTCTCCAGAGTTAACATTCTTCAGTCGCCTAAATACGCCTCGATCACCTTCGGATCGTTTTTAATCTCTTCCGGTAATCCGAGCGCGATCGACTTTCCGTAATCAACCACCTGAATTCTCTCGCACACACCCATGACGACCTTCATGTTGTGCTCGACGAGGAGGATCGTGAGTCCAAATCGATCGCGAATCTGTTTGATCAACTGCATCAAACCTTCCTGCTCAGATGGATTCATCCCCGCAGCCGGTTCGTCAAGCAACAGCAGCTTTGGCCTTGTGGCGAGTGCGCGAACTATCTCGAGTCGTCGTTGATTGCCGTAGGGCAAGCTCGTCGCCCCTTCGTTTTTAAACCGCGCCAGATCAAAAATCTCGAGCAGTTCCAGGGCAAACTCCCGATGCTCGCGCTCGTCTCGCTCAAACCGGGGCAAACGTAACACCGCATCCAACAGGTTTTGTTTCGCGTGAATGTGGCAGGCGGTCATGACATTCTCCAGAACCGACATGCTTGGAAACAGCCTGATGTTCTGAAACGTGCGCGACACGCCGCGCCGGGATATTTCGTACGGCTTCAGCCCGTTGATTCTTTCGTTTTGAAAATAGAGGTCACCCGCCGTCGGTTCGTAGACGCCTGTCAGCAGATTAAAGATGGTGGTCTTGCCGGCGCCATTCGGGCCGATTAGGCCGTAGATCTCTCCCCGGCGCACGTTCATGTCGAGTTCGTTAACCGCCACCAAGCCACCAAACCGAATCGTGCACTTGGAGGTGCGCAACGGATAGTCACCGTTGGCAGGCTTGTCAACCTTGTTTACCGCTGTGCTCATTATTTGTTTTCAACTTCTTTAGCCTGGTCCAATATGGGAGCATTATTTTGCTGTGCGATCGGAACGCCTTTCTCGCCGATTGGCTTGTCGCCTTCCGGGCGGCGTTGGGCTCGTTTAAGCCACGACAAGCCAAATTCTTTTCCTCCCAATACGCCCTGCGGCCGCGTCAACATAATCACAATTAGCAGGGCCGAATAGATTACCAGGCGGTAGCTGTACAGATCGCCCGGAAGTTGGCGCAACAATTCAGGCAGAATTGTGATCACGATTGCGCCAAAAATAGCTCCTGAGATTGAACCCATTCCGCCAAGAACGATCATGATTATGATTTCAATCGACCGAATGAACTGGAAATCGTTGGTATGTAGAAACTGCCGGAAATGTCCGAAGAGCGCTCCCGCGATGCCTGCGAAAGCCGAACTAATCACGAAGGCCAGCACCTTATAACGCGTGGTGTGTATTCCCATCGCTTCCGCCGCAAGTTCATCTTCGCGAATAGAAATCAAAGAGCGGCCGATGTCTGAATGGACAATGTTGTAAACGACTACGATGGTGATGACCGCGAAAGCACCGATCCAGATGAAATTTGCATATTGCGGAATGATAAGACGTCCGTCCCACGGTGGCACTCTGCCGCGGAAACCGGTCGCACCGCCGACGCGATCGATGTTGAGAATAATGATGCGGATGATCTCGGCAAACCCAAGCGTGACGATTGCAAGATAGTCGCCGCGCAGGCGCAGACTTGGGATGCCGACGACGAGACCCGCCAACGCAGCCGCGAGCGCACCAACGATAATCACTCCAAGGAAGACCAGGGATTGTGCCAGCGTTGCTCCGACAACCGCCGTCAACGATTGTTCAAGACTTTCCGAGTAGTAGACGGTCATAAAGACGGATGAGTACGCTCCGACCGCCATGAATCCCGCGTGGCCAATCGAAAACTGTCCGGTGTAGCCGGTGATCAAATTTAAGGAGACCGCCAGGATGACGCTGATTCCGGTGAGATTCAGGATCTCGGCGTAGTAGTAGGGAAGCCCAAAACCAAAAAGACCTTCCCGGCCCATGAACGCGTTGGCGCCCACGAGGACCAAAATAACAATGACGATACCTAGAATGCGTTTAATGAAGGTTGGCATCCAGAGGAACCGAAAGTATCAGACTTTCTCCTGTACGGTGGAACCGAGTAAACCTGACGGGCGAACCAGGAGCACCACAATCAGGATGGCAAAAGCTACTGCGTCACGATAAGTGGAAGCGATACCGATGTTACTTCCATAACCAACAACAAACGTTTCCGCCGCGCCAATCAGCAAGCCGCCAAGCACCGCTCCCGGGATATTTCCGATACCACCCAGCACTGCCGCTACGAACGCTTTGAGGCCGGTGAGAATACCCATCAGGGGATCGATGTTTGGATTGTATTGCGCTGTCAACACGCCGCCTGCTGCTGCAAGGGCGGAGCCAATTGCAAACGTCAGGCTGATAATTGCGTCGGTGTTGATGCCCATCAGTTTAGCGGAGTTGAGATTGAATGAGACGGCGCGCATCGCAGTGCCGACTTTGGTTTTGAAAACAATCCACTGCAACACCAGCATCAGGGCTACGGAAACAAGAAAAATAATGATTTGTGCCTTCGAAATGGCCGCGTTACCAAACAATCGAATGGGCACCTGACTCTGCGATCCAAGAAAATCCGGGAAAGCACGAGGCGCTGCGCCAATTGTCGCGACGTAGAGATTCTCAATCAACAACGACACACCGATCGCCATGATCAACGTAGTCATGCGCGAATACTTTCGCACCGGCCGGTAAGCAAAGCGTTCGATGATCATTCCGACCAGTGCCGCTACCATCATAGAACCGATCAGAACGATGCTTAGGCTGACCAGCGATGGCGCGCCTAAACCAAATTGCACGGCCATGAAGTATCCGGTAAACGCACCGACCATGTAGACGTCGCCATGGGCGAAGTTGATCAGTCGCAGAATGCCGTAGACCATCGTGTAGCCGAGTGCAATCAGGGCATAAATGGCGCCGACATTAAGGCCGTTAATCAGTTGCTGAACAAAGGTATCCATAGGGAATCGTTTGGGCTAGTTTGCTCCCGCCGGACTGGTCGCTGGAGGCGCCGGAGAGGCACTGGAAGATGAAGTAGTGCCAACCGGAGGCGTTAGACCTTCAGGGTAGATAGTGGTCTCGTAGACAAACTTCGAGTCTTGAAGTTTGAGAACTACCGCTGGCTTCACTGCGTTTCGGTCTCCATCGATGGTGATCTGTCCGGTGACGCCCGGGAAGTTTTTCGTTTGCGCAATTGCATCGCGCAGCTTTGCACTATCGGTGCCGTCTGCCCTGTTGATTGCGTCGGCGAGCACTTTCATTGAGTCGTAGCCTAGAGCTGCCAGCGCATCCGGAAGGATGTTGTAACGACTTTGATAGTCAGCGACAAACTTCCGAATTGCGGGAGACGGATCGTCAACTGAATAGTGGTTGGAAATGTAATCTCCATTCAGAGCAGCGCCACCCAACTGCCATAGTTGCGGAGCGTCCCAGCCGTCACCACCAAGCAGCGGCGCCTTGATGCCGAGTTGTTTTGTCTGATTTGCGATAACACCGACTTCACCGTAATAGCCGGGGACGTAGATCACGTCGACATTGGCCGCGCGAATTGCGGTTAACTGGCCGCTGAAATCGCGATCGCCTTGCGTGTACGACTGTTCGGAGACGATCGCGCCTCCAAGCTGCGTGAAGCTACGTTTGAAAAACTGATACAAACCGCGGCTGTAATCGGAGTTGAAATCGTAGAGAATTGCAGCTCGCTTGGCCTTCAGGTTGTTTGCCGCAAACTTGGCCATAACTTCACCCTGAAACGGATCGATAAAGCACACGCGAAAAATGTAGTCACCGACTTGGGTTACCGCGGGATTGGTCGACGACGGCGAGATCATCGGGATCTTGGCTTCCTGCGCTTTTGGCGCGGCCGCCAGGCTGTTCGAAGAAGCTACTTCGCCGAGCAGAGCATGAACCCTGTCCTGGTTGATGAGCTTGGTTACGACAGTGGCGGCCTTATTGGGTTCCCCCTGATCGTCTTCGGTGATGATCTGAATCTGACGACCCTTGACTCCGCCCGCCTTGTTGATTTCGTCGGCCGCCATCTCGACGCCATTCTTGGTTGACTGACCGAAACTGGAGGTTCGACCCGAGAGATCGCCGTAGTATCCGACCAGAATTGGGCCACTGGCGTCTCCACTTGTTCCGCCGCCTCGGCGTTCGCAGGCAAAAACGGTAAATAGAGCGGTGATCGACAAAAGCGCGAGTAAAGTGCGTTTCATTTGGTCCTCACTAACGGCGATTAGGTTAGACGAGCGGATGTCTGGTCGGCGAATTATACACAGATTTGCTGGACAGTGTTAATCCGTGCAGATCCGTGGCTTGCCTTGTAAGATATGGCGCCGTGACCAAACTCGGAGACATGAGCGGGCCGGAGTTTCGCCGCTTTGGCCATGAGCTGATCGACTGGATCGCCGACTATTTCGAAAACATCGACAACCTGCCCGTGCTGTCATCCATCGAGCCGGGAGATTTGAAAGCACAACTGCCCGCGACACCGCCGCAAACCGGCGAGTCGATGGAACAGATACTCGCTGACCTCGATCGTCTCATCGTCCCCGCCCTGACGCACTGGAACCACCCTTCGTTTTTTGCGTACTTCGCCACCTCGACTTCAGGTCCCGGTATCCTCGGCGAACTGTTGACCGCCGCGTTCGACAACAAAGCAATGTTGTGGCGGACCTCGCCCGCGTCCACGGAACTCGAAGAAGTCACGCTCGACTGGCTGCGGCAAATGATGGGACTCGACCCGGGTATGATCGGGATCATCTACGACACTGCTTCAGTCTCGAGCATGCACGCTATTGCCGCGGCGCGTGAAGGAGTCGAACAGCGCATTCGCGAAGATGGCATGTCTGGCCGTCCTGACCTGCCGCTGTTGCGAGTCTACGCTTCGGAACAGGCTCACTCGTCGATCGAAAAGGCTGTGATCACGCTGGGTTTGGGACAGCGTGGCTTGCGCAAGATTCCGACTGATCGTGACTTTCGCATGGACGCAAAGGCGTTGGCCGCTGCTATCGAAGAAGATAAACGCGACGGCTATCTGCCGTTTTGCATTGTGGCGACGGTGGGGACGACGTCCACGTCGAGTATTGATCCAGTGCCGGAGATCATTCCGATTCGCGAGCAACACGCGATGTGGCTGCACGTTGATGCGGCGTATGCCGGTTCGGCGGCGATCGTGCCGGAGTTCAGATCGATACTTGCCGGCTGCGAACGCGCCGACTCCCTCGTGACGAATCCGCACAAATGGCTTTTCACTCCGTTTGATCTCTCGGTGTTGTATTGCCGGCACATGGATCTGTTGAAGCGCGCGTTTTCATTAGTGCCGGAGTATTTGCGCACACCGGAACAGGAGAAAGTGCGCAGCGGTTCGGATTACGGCATTCAACTCGGCCGCCGCTTTCGGGCGCTGAAGTTGTGGATGGTGATGCGCTACTTTGGTCACGAGGGTTTGGCCGCGCGGATCCGGGAACACTGCCGTTTGGCAGATCTGTTTGCTTCGTGGGTGGAAGAGTCGGCGGAGTGGGAGTTGATGGCGCCACATCCGCTGGCGTTGGTTTGTTTCAGGGCGCGTCGGTCTTCGCTGCCGGAAAAGGAGCTGGACGCACTCAACGAAGCGATCATGCATGGTGTTAATTCCAGCGGCCGGGCGTTGCTCTCCCACACGCGGCTGAACGACAAGCTGACGTTGCGTTTGTCGATTGGAAACATCCGCACCACCGAACAGCACGTTCGGCAGGTGTGGGAGTTGTTGAATGAACAGTTGCGGAGGGCAGAATGAAATCGTGCCACCTACACCATGATTAAGTTAAAGGTCGTTACTCTTGCGTTATTGCTTTTCGTAGGGTCCGTGGTGGCCCAACCACGCCGCCCTATGACGCCCGACGATATTGTCCGCGTCGCGAACGTCACGGATGCGCAGATGGCGCCGAACGCGCAGTGGATCGTCTACACCGTATCGTCCGTCGATGACGACAAGAACGTCAGCACTCTCTGGCTCGCCCGCATGGGTCCTGAACCGTTCACCGTCACGCCGATGCCGCCGCCTCAACGACGCACCGTACCGTACGTCGACTGGCCCGACATTCGCTCAACCCCGCGTCCGTTGCTGCCGCCGGGTTGGAACGCGTCAAACCCGCGCTGGTCGCCTGACGGCACTTCGATCGCGTTTCTGTCGAACAACAACGATCAGAACGGACTCTGGGTCGTAAGACTCGACAAACCCGAACCGAGATTCATCGCTCCGGTTCAATCGACAAACTTCTTCATCACTTACGCGGGGGAACCGTTTGCCTGGTCGCCCGACTCGCGCCGCATCGCTTACATCTCCGCAAAACCGGAACCACCCGAACCGCCGGCAACCGTGCGCCGGCCGAGTGATCGTCGGACCAACGATCCTCAGCGCGATCCCCGCGATCCGCGCGTCATCGATCGCATTCAGTACAAATCGCGAACGTCGTTCTCAGACGACCGCCGTACGCACGTCTGGCTCGTCGATGTCGAACGGCCCTCGCCGCAGCAACTCACTTCCGGTCCGTTCTACGATCACGCGGTCACTTTCAGCCCGCGGGGCGACGAGATCGCTTTTCTTTCAAACCACGAATCCGACCCCGACGCCATCAACAACTCCGACATTTTTGCGGTCGATTTCGGTGGTCAAACACGCCAGATCACGCAAACGAAAGGTTGCGAATACGATCCCGTCTGGTCACCGGATGGTCGATCGATCGCCTACACCGCCACGCGTCGCGACATCACGACCATCGACAGCGTCGCTGAAGACACACACCTGTGGGTGATTCCCGCAGCCGGCGGCGCGGCAAAGGAACTCGCAACCGATCAGGACCGCCGCGTGCGCGACCCGCGCTGGTCGCTCGACGGACGTTCGATTCTGTACCTCGCGGGCGATCGCGGCTACACGACGATCTTCAAGACCAGCGTTGACAGCGGCAAAGTCAGCCGCTTTTCGCTTTACGTGCTCGACCATCAACTCGCCGGTGGATTCGATTTGCCGGAATCGAAGTTTCGTACCGAGTCGGATTCTCCCCTGGCCCTGGCCCAACCGTTTCAAATCACGAGCTTCAGCTTCGCCAACAAATCGCAAATAGTGACTCGCGGTGGCGCGGTTGAGACTGCGACTCCGATGGCGATCACGTTGGGTCATGCGTTACGTCCGGCGGAAGTTTGGCTGGGCGTGGGAAGCATCGTGCCGATGCGGCGAATGAGTGCTCACAACGACCCGCTGATCAGATCATTGCGACTCGTACAGCCTGAAGAGGTGAAGTACCCCAGCTTCGACGGTACGGAGATTCAAGGCTGGCTAATCAAACCGCCCGGCTGCAGCAGTGATCGCAGGTGCCCATTGATCTTGAGCGTGCACGGTGGGCCGCACGGAATGTACGGCTGGTCGTTCAATTCGGCTTTTCAGGTTTATGCTGCGCGTGGTTACGGCGTGCTCTATCTCAATCCGCGTGGTTCGAGCGGTTACGGTCAGAAGTTTTCTGACGGCACTTTGAACGAGTGGGGTGGCGGTGACTACCGCGATCTGATGGCGGGCGTTGATGAAGTTTTACGTAAAAACTCCTGGGTCGATGGGGATCGACTCGGCGTTACCGGCGGCAGTTATGGCGGGTTTATGACTAACTGGATCATCACGCAAACGCCTCGCTTCCGCGGCGCCGTTGCGTCCGCGAGTGTGAGCAACCTGATCAGTTTTTACGCGACGTCACTGTACCAGGACCTGATTCACGCGGAGTTTAACGGGTTTCCCTGGGACAACTACGACTTGCTGTGGCAATGGTCGCCGCTTCGCTACGTGCGACAGGCGCAGACGCCGACGCTCTTCATTCACGGCGAAAACGACAACGACGTCCACATCACGCAAGCCGAGGAGATGTACATGGCGCTCAAGCGGCGCGGTGTGGAGACAGTCTTTGTCCGTTACCCGCGCGAAGGCCACGGTCTGCGCGAGCCGCGGCATCGAGTGGACGCGCTCGAGCGCACGATTAACTGGTTCGATCGTTACGTGAAGATGGGTGGCTAGGAGACCACGGTGGGCGGTTTTGTGATGCCCCGGCTGGCTGTTCACGACCTGGCGGGGTAATATTGACCCACCTCGTGATAAAAGATGTGCAACAGATCAAGCAGGTGTTGAGGCGTTGTTTGCGACTGCTCTGCCCGGTGTGTGGCGAGTCGAAAATCATGGCACAGCCGTTTCGCATCCGGCACCACTGCCCGGTTTGCATGGCGCTCTACAAGCGCGAAGACGGTTTCTTTGTGGGAGCAATCCTGGCCAATGTCGTAACCACGGAATTCGCGATTTTGCTGGTCTGTTTCTTCTGTTTGCTAATCCTCGGGACCAATTACGCGAGCGTGCTGGTAGTGCTCTTCATCATGGCGCTGGTTTTTCCGGTAGCCTTTTATCATCACAGTTGGAGTCTGTGGCTGGGCTTTGACTACATTGTCGAGTCGCTCCCGAAATACACACCGTTCTCCCGTTACGAGGGCGGGAAGGAGCGCTGATAAAGACAGGATTCCCGGAATCGGTTATACTCCCGCTAGCTCGCCCGCCGCTTATTTCAGGCGCTTAGGTCCAACAAAGACTATAAGGAGTCTCGGAGCGATGAGGTATTTCTCGCACGAGTGGGTGAGTTCCGAGTTTTGTCGATCGTCCGCGTGACGGTCTTGATTTAACCAGGTTCAGAGCACACGCTCCGAGTATTTAAATGCTCGTTTAGCGCATGCGCTCCCTGTAAACAGCATCTCCGGCCACAGCGCCCGGCGGCTAGTCAGGTTTTCTGTTGAAAGAAAGAATTTGTTGTCGCGTTCCGGACATCCTTAGTCCGCGCGCGACCCGAGTTGCGCCCCAACTAGCGCACCACTTCCACTCTATCCGCATTCGGCCCCGCGGAAACTGGTCCCTACCCCAGTTTCGTGGCCGGCCAACCAATCTTAGAAAAGGCAAGCAATGTCAAAACAACTAATCGTAAGCGTCAATGGACGCGAGAAGAAGATTGCGATCATTGAAGACGACAAGGTCGCAGAGTTCTACATCGAACGTGGAGAACAACATCAAGGCATCGTCGGTAACATTTACAAGGGCCGCGTCATGCGCGTCCTTCCGGGAATGCAGTCGGCTTTCGTCGACATCGGACTCGAACGCGACGCGTTTCTCTACGTTTCTGACTTCTTCGACGAAGAAGAAGAGTTTGAAAGAATCGTCATTGATAAATCCAGGAAGGGGACGCCTGACGCGGAACACGCCGCGGCCGAAGAGATCGCGATCAATCGCGTCGAACGTGACCAACTCATCGACGCCGCTCACGAACGAGTTGAACCATTGCGGGCAGAACCGCCTGCCGAGGTCGAAGCGCCGGAGTCAACTGACGGCGCGCGGCGTCGCGGTCGTCGTGGTCGCCGTCGTGGACGCTGGGAACGACCCGAAGACGCACCGACTACTCCCGCTCCGACGCAAGATTTTGAAGTTCCCAACACTCCTTTCGTAGCCGGCGATCCATCAATCGAACGCATCGTTGATGAAGAAGAGACTGCCGCGAATGGCGAGATGTTCAAGGACGCGCGGCTTCAGGAACGTATCTTCGATCAAATCCACGCGGTTGAGTTCAACATGGAAGACGACTTTCGCACCGCGGAAGTCGGTTCGTTGCTCTCGAGCGGATTCGGCAGCGATGTTTTTGAACGCGTTGACGACGGCGAGGACGTTGCAAGCGAGCCGATTCGAGAGGGTCGGCGGCCGGCTGAAGCGCATGTCTCGAGCTTTGTCGA
>Ga0079218_10000205_pt1 | contig 15185 bp, 12 predicted proteins | sample NCCompost_FD_77181 | JGI IMG/M metagenome (GOLD analysis project Ga0079218, IMG submission 77181) | Agricultural soil microbial communities from Utah to study Nitrogen management - NC Compost | ecosystem: Environmental > Terrestrial > Soil > Agricultural land | place: USA: Utah | collected... | reverse complement strand
TATGGGCATTACGCAAAAAGTGATGGATAAAATCTTTCAACCATTTTTTACCACCAAACCAACGGGGCTGGGAACGGGACTGGGGTTATCAATTAGTTACGACATCATTACAAAGGCACATAGCGGCCAATTGAGGGTGGAAACAAAAGAAGGAGAATTTGCTGAGTTTACTATTACTTTACCCATATAAAATATTATAAACATCAATTATCAAGCAATGAAAATATTAGTAGTAGACGATGAAAAGGACATGCAAATGTTATTTGAGCAGCGTTTCAGAAAAGAGATCCGTGATCATATAACTGAATTTGTTTTTGCTTATTCAGGTGAAGAAGCACTACGTTATCTTAACCAGCACGTACACGAAGCTGTATTGATTCTTTCCGATATCAATATGCCCGGTATGAGCGGGCTCGAATTGCTCGAACACATTAAGCAAAAATACAGCAAACCGCCGCCGGTGGTAATGATGATAACCGCTTATGGAGATGCAGAAAATTATAATACTGCTATTCGGCTCGGCGCGGATGATTTTTTAACAAAACCGGTAGATTTTAACCTGTTGAAAGAAAAATTAAAAATTAAATCTAATGTCAAAGATACTGGTAGTTGATGATGAAGTTGATCTGGAAATGCTTATAAAGCAGAAATTTCGGCAAAAGATACGGGAGCATCAATATGAATTCGTCTTTGCTGCGAATGGGAATGATGCGTTGGAAAAATTGCAGCAGCATCCTGATATAGATGTAATACTCTGCGATATCAATATGCCCGAGATGGACGGCCTTACCCTGCTTAACAAACTAAAAGAACTGAGCCCGATTATTAAAACCGTTATTGTATCTGCGTATGGTGATATGGACAATATAAGAACAGCGATGAACCGCGGCGCTTTTGATTTCATTACCAAACCTGTAAATTTTGAGGACCTTGAATTAACAGTTCAGAAGACGATTCAGTATGTCACGCAGTTGCGTGAAACCATGAAGGCCATTAAGGAAAACAATATACTCCGGATGTATGTAGATGAAGCAGTGCTGAATTTTATGGGAAGCCGCGAATTCGAAACATCCCTGATGCTGAATGAAACGGTTGAAGCCAGCGTAGCTTTTATTGATATTTGCAGTTTTACAACAATCAGTGAAAATGAATCTCCTGATACAGTAGTAAATCTGCTGAATAATTTTTTCGATGTTATGGTAAAAGAGATCATTGCGCAGGGAGGATATATTGATAAGTTTATCGGGGATGCAATCATGGCTGTTTTCCGCGGTGATTATCATTTGGACAGAGCCATTGATGCATGCCTTGCTGTAAGAAAACAAATCCAGAATATACCTGGCCAGGCTGTAAAAGTTTCCTTTACCCCACAGGTTTCTATTGGTATTAACTGTGGTGAAATGGTTTCAGGGAATATTGGTTCAGCCAACCTGCGTCGCCTTGATTATACGGTTATCGGGGATACAGTAAATATTGCCCAGAGGCTGCAAACTACTGCAGCAGAAAGCCAGATTATAATAAACGAAGCATCATATGAAAAAGTAAAAGAGTCGTTCAATTGCAGGAAAGTTGGGGAAGTGAGTTTGAAAAATAAACCAAACCCTATGATGATTTATGAAGTGTTGGATTAGAAATTCCAAATCACAAATCACAAATCCCAAATCATAAATCCCAAATCCATTCTATTCTATAATCCAAGAATACTTCGCAGCTTTACATAACCGGCGCGGCTGATAGGTACTTTAGCTCCCGATCTCAGAATAGCTACATAATTTTCCTTTTCATAAGGATCGATTCTGGTGATTTGTTGCACGTTGACAATATAACTACGGTGTGAACGGACAAACACAGCGCCATCCAGTACTTTTTCAAAATGATTCATAGTTTTGTTTTTGAGAAAATGGCCTTCCTGAGTGAAAATCTTTACATAGTCATCGGCTGCTTCAAGATAGTGTACATCCTGCACAGGGATAATCTTAATCTTTGAACCGGTTTTAACTACGATTCGATGATTCTGTGAAGGAGACTGAGATGCAGTTTCCAATAATTCCTCATTCGCTTTTTCCGAATTTGTTTGTTCTCTTAATTTCTGTATGGCTTTATCAAATCGTTCCTGGTTGAATGGTTTCAGCAGGTAATCCACTGCATGCGCATCAAAAGCCTTGATTGCGTATTCGTCAAAAGCCGTGGTGAAAATAACGGCAGGTGGTTGCTCAATCAATTCCAGCATTTCAAACCCGTTAATCTTGGGCATTTGAATGTCAAGAAAAATAAGATCAGGCTGATGTTGCTGAATGGCTTTTACCCCTTCAAAACCGTCATTGCATTCCTGGACTATCTCCAGTGCGGTATGTTTTTGCAAGTATTCTTTTACGATACTTCTTGCAAGTGGTTCGTCGTCTATGATGATTACTTTCATACTTAAGTATTTAAAAGTGTCTGACACCAGGTGTCTGACACTTAGGCGTTAGACACTTGCGGAATTTTAACCGTTGTTGTAAAAATATTTTCGTTAGCTTCTGTATTCAACAAATCAGCTCTCGCAAACAACAGATACAGTCTTCGCTGAACGGAACTTAATCCAAACCCTGTTCCCTGTTTAGGTGATGAAGTCTCCGGGTCAAAAGGGTTCTTTACCTGTATCACAAGTTTGTTTTCTTCTGAACTAACTTTTATTGAGATCCTGGTTTCACCCGTAGTATCATACAAGCCAAATTTTATCGCATTTTCTACAATAGGCTGCAACAATAAAGCCGGCAACTTCAGTTCCAGTGCTTTTTCATCACTTTCAATTTCTGCAGATAAGCGATTCCCAAAACGCACTTTTTCAATATCAAGGTAGAGTTGCAGGTATTGCAGTTCTTCCTTGAGACTGACCCATTGCTGTTCTTCTTTTTTTAAGGTTCCCCGTAAAAAATCAGACAATTGTTGTATCATCTTTCTTGCTTCTTCGGGCCTGGTTCCTATTAAAGCATTGATAGAATTCAGGCTATTGAATAAAAAATGAGGCTGTAGTTGTTGTCTTAGTTTAAACAATTCGGCATCCTTCGCCAGTTTTTCCGCATCTCTCTTTCTACCTTCGTTTTCTTTTTGCTCTTCCCAATTGTACCAAACCACGCTGATCATGGTCATGATACCGATAAGCAGGAAACCGATGCTGCCACGGACAGGTACAGAAAATTTCATGAAAGATGTGTAACCTTCCATATCATTAAGTAATAACAATAAAATCCAACGACTAAGCAAAAGCCAAATTCCTGTTAGAACAATGCACCATACAAGTATATTCAGGTAACGTTCCCGGCGGGGAGTATAAAACCGCAGCGTATTCATTACCAGCAGGCATGCAAGGATTAAAATTGTATTGCTCACCAGGCTGTCAATGATTGCTTCTCGCCATGACAAACCAAACCATTTCAATAGTAAAGCAAAATCGGCTATGACGATAAGCCAACTTATACCGAAGATGATCCTGAATCTAATGACTGAAAATGGGGATGTTGCCATAAGAATATCGAACAGACGAACAAGGAATAAAGAATTATGAAGTAAGTGCGAACTTCACTACTTTATGTTTGTTCATGTGTAGGAAATTAAGTTTATTTATTTTGAATTTGTCAACTTCGACATTCGAAATTCCTTGTTCGTCTGTTCGATATTCATCACGCTAGTTGCAATAATTCGAGTGTTTTATCTGAAAGTACATTTGCTGACTTTTTATTCACAACATGAATATAAGCTTCAGCATCATCTCTTTCTTCAATACGTGAATACATTTCCGCCCCGTCAATCAAATCACTGAGTCGATAAATTTCACATACATTGATAAACTGCCAGCGTACCAGTTGCTGTTTGCTATTAAAGAATGATTCTTCCTCCTGCCTCCCAATATCCCCTGCTTTGTAAAATGCATGTTCTTTATTGTCGGCATTCACCAGGCGAAGCTGTTCATCAAATTGCGGGGTATGCTCACCATCCCCACATATAATCCGGAACACGATTTTTGCTAAATACCAGTTCATATGAATTCAGTTAATCAATTAATGAATTAGGGTGAAATTGAAAATTAAAAACTTTTAATTTCTATGCCGGCAAAGATTGAAGTACCTCTTAGCACCAGCACCTTATCAGGATTCGAAGCAGTCCCAACATCTCTTTTATCTTCAATACCTCCAAAAAGGGCTGTCATTTCCGGCTTCACTTCCCAGTTGGATGGCACAACCAATTTTGTACCGCCAAATATCTGAGTTACTTCGAGCTCTACTCTTCCATTGATATCGGCTTGCCCCAGGTTAATTTCGGAACCACCGAAAATATTCACGATATCACCGCCTTTGAAATTTTTTGACAAAACATTTTTTTTAATTCCCCCGAAAATTGAAGTGGAATCAATATAGTCCTCGGGGTAATTTTTTTCACCTGGCGTTTTTTCTTCAAACTTATTTTCTAACGCGGGATTTGCAGCTGCGGATCTTTCTATGGAACTTTCTTTTAAGCCCGCAGTCTTAGTTTCTCCAGGGCCACAGTACCTATTCCTGCGGGGGCGGAAGATGAAAAATAACCCGATACTTATTAAAATAGCCGGAACAAGATATTCCCTGAAAGAAATAGTGGGATCAACCTTTTCGATTAGGAAAGTTCCACCAACAAGAATAAGGATCAGCCATGCAGGACCCCGGAAACCATGCCGGAACCCAATAAAAAGCCCCATCACTATCAGCAACATTGGCCAGCTGATTACCCAATAACGCACTTCCGGAGATAAGGGCAATAATAAAACTATACCAATGAGTATAATGAACACACCTACCCAAATATGGCCCTTGCCATCAAAAGACTGTGGATGGGTTCTTTTCCATTCCTCCCTCCACTTTTTTCTTTTATCGCGGAAATTTTCAGAGTCTGTCATGATTTTTAATTTTAACCAAAACTAAAACGTGAATGGTGAATGGTCAATGGTCAATGGGTAATAAGAATCGAAAACTCGGTGAATGAGGGTGTTTTGGCGGTGAAAATGGAAAGACTATGGCTTTCACAATGACAAGTTATTCAAAGCATCCTGGAACTTCTCATAGTATTTTGCAACATGGATTCCATCCATTAGGGCATGATTCACCTGTACCGAGACAGGCATCAGCATCTTATCACTTTGCCCATAATATTTTCCAAACCCAATGCGCGGAACAGAGTCAGTTGCATTATGCATTTTGGCATGTTCAAATGCAGTAAATGAGATCCAGGGGATTACTGTGTAATAAATGGCATCATCTTTTTCTGAATGCGGTTCAAAAACGGGATGAATTTTAATATGATTAATAGTTTCAAGCCCCAATCGATGAAATTCTTTTAAGTCGTTATGAAATTTAAAATAGCCATAGCGGAAGGTTTCATCATCCATCAGTATGGTACTGCCCGGTTGCACTTCGTCATAACAAATTATTTTATCTTCCCGTATGCGGTAACGGAATTCTTCAACATTATTTGCAGCTTTGGATGAGGCGTATAAACATAGCAGGAAAAAAGAATAATTATTTTCTTTAGCGAACCTGTATGCATGGGTTACATCAACATTTGCCGTAATATTAAAAAAAGGGCTGTCGTAAGTTCTGAAAAAACGATAAGTATCTTTTCGTTTCCATGTTTCAATATTTATCTCCCTTGTTCCCATAAAATTTGCAAGGATAAAATTACAATCTGTGATTAAAAAATATTTTATAAATGTAAAAGTCCCGCTCCCCCGGGACTTTTACTATGAAAATGTTTCACGTTAGAAAATAAAACGTATACCAACCTGCATTTGCCAACGCGATGGTAAATCCGGGCTTTCAATAAAGGTTTTTTTCAATGAAGGATCAAATTGGTATGTTGGTGCATTATTATTGTATGAAACCGATAATGGCTGGAAATAACCCGAAGTAGTTGCATATTCACGTACACCCCACTTACTGTTTATTAGGTTGCCAAGGTTAACAAAATCCAGGCTTAACTGGAGTGTTTGCTTTGTTTTTGTATTAATAACAAGATCCTGTAAAATGCGTAAATCGAGCTGCGTGTTCCATGGTGTTTCGCCGCCATATTTTTCCGTGTATTGTCCCCTTAAACCATTCAGGTAATCATCTTGAGCAATATAGTTTTTCAAAGCCTGCTGCTGCGCTGCTGCATTTTGAATATCACCATTAATGTCTGTCAGTGGGGTAAATGTCATATTATCAATTTCAGCATCGGTAGGCACGTAGAGTAAATCATTACTTCCTGTGCCATCATTATTTATATCGCCGCCATACACATAAGCAAAGCGATTGCCCGATGCCCATGAACCGAACAGGGAAATTGTCGTTCCCCACATATTGTCCTGGCCATATTCAAATTTTTTAGAAGCTGCTGCAATAAAGCGATGCCTGTTTCCATAAAGTGAATGTGACTCGATAGCCTGATTGGCATTATTCAGGATTGGATTACGATCAAAAGCATCGCTGGAAATTTCGGCTGAAATGGAACTGGCATCTTTTGCAACAAGGAAATTATATGCGGCCATTAAAAATGTTCCGCCGGTAAAAGTTTGTTGTGCCTGGAAGGAAAGGTTAAACTGGTATCCTGTTTTTGTATTTGTAAATACATATGCATTTGCTGTACCCTGGTTGGCTGCCAGGTATACGCTTCGATTATCCCCGATGCCGGAATTTAATATTCCCGTGGGCGTTCCCAACTTATAGTTGCGAACCATCATGGCATTTACATCTTTTGTATATGCAACATCAACTGTAAATATTGTTCCGTATGGAATTTTTAAATCAGTACCGATATTTGAGCGCCATACCTGTGGCCATTGAAAATCACGATCCGTTGCATTATAAAAAAAGCTGTAAGGATTACCGATATGGTTTGCAATCCATACAAATGGAAACCGTCCTGCAAATAAACCGGATCCACCTCTCACCTGGAATGATTTATCTCCCTTTACATCCCAGTTAAAGCCCACTCTCGGGGAAATTAATGGCTTTTTTGTCGGCAATCTTGTATTGTCAAGGTCTTTGCCTGCACCGTTTGAAACTGGATTCCCATCAGCATCAAACAAAGTGAGATTATCATTATTCTGAAGTGTAGGGCTTCCTTCGGTATAACTATTCGCAAAAGTTCCATCAGGATTAAAATTGGGATCTGTAAACCTGAATTTGTCTTCCATATAAACTGGCTTATCCAGTCGTACGCCATAAGTGAGCCTGAAATTATCACTGGCATGCCATTCGTCCTGTATGTATGCAGAAGCTTGCCCTACCGACAACTCAACAAGTGTCCATTTATCTGCCGTAGCCCTGTTTGCAGCGTAGTTTACATCAACATCCAACGGGTAAGCACCGAAAACGTAAGGAAGACCAAGAGGTACCTTAGTTGTAAAATCTGTGATATCGCCATCAAAGAAAAGTGTAGGACCATAGCCTACAAGATTGAATGAGTTTTCAAATTTGAATGATTCATAAGATGCTCCTATTGTGATCGTATGATTTTTTAAAAAGACATTAAAATCGTTCGTTGCCTGGAATGCATCCTGGTTTAGCCGGTTGTGAATAGAAAATGGTTCATGACCTGCTACAATATATCTTGTCCCGTATTTTGAAATATTGATAACAGGAAATGGAGATGAAAATGGATTACGGCTGTCACGAAATGTTGTATAAACCAGTCTCAGTTTATTTGCATTACTGTTTTTAAAGTTTGATTTGAATTCTGCGCCGAACGAATTCAGTTTATTGACAATTTCGTAACCTGAATTTTGAAATTGCAAGGTGGTAAAATCAGGGCCGCGCCGGCCAATAGCACTTGGATGCGCGGGCTTATCTTTTTTTGCATTTAAACCGTTATAAGTAAATGCCAACTTGTGTACGGGATTGATGTTCCAATCTATCTTGGCCAGCCATTTATAATTTGTCTGATCATGAGTAAAACCCTGGTAGGGACCTGTTTCATAATTGAATCGTGTTTTGAGTATGTTACTTACATTAACGAGATCGGATTCAAGAACTCGGGATGTATTTGGGTTTCCTGCATTCGAAGTATTACGGGCAACATAACTTGATGCTTCATCACTTCTTTGTTCTGTTTCAAAGCTCAGGAAATAGAATAATTTATTCTTTGTGATTGCCCCGCCTGCAGTGAAACCTGCCTGTAACTGGCTTAGATCCGGGACAACCAATTTGTTTTTTGAAACTTTCTTCCCGGTCAATGCTTCTGATCTGTAGAAAGCATAAACGGTTCCGGAAAAATTATTATTTCCTGATTTGGTAACTGTATTTACTCCTGCGCCTGTAAAACCGGCCTGGGTAACATCATATGGTGCAAGATTCACCTGGATCTGGTCAATAGCATCAAGCGATATTGGCTGTGCATTTGTTTGTCCTCCTGGTGTTGGAGCATCCAGGCCAAATGGATTATTAAAAACGGCACCATCAAGAGAATAATTATTGTATTGTCCGTTTCTTCCAGCAAATGAAAGACCATTATAAGTTGCAGAGGCAGAAGGGGCGAGGCGGAGATAATCGTCAGCAGAGCGATTAATGGTAGGTAATGCTTTTATCTGCCTGTTACTGATATTAGTGGACGCGCCGGTTCTTTTATTATCAAAAATTCTTGACTGCGAACTAACTGTTACGTTACCCAGCTCAGTTGTTTTTTCCTGTAGTGAAAATTCAATTGTATTATTAAGCCCCAGCTCAAGAAAAATATTGTTGGCAACCTCCTCTTTATAGCTCACATGATTAACACTGACCATATAAGGCCCACCTACACGCAGGTTTGGTACAGTAAACCTGCCATCTGACCTTGTTATTAAACTTTGCTTTATACCTGCATCAGGATATTCCACGGTAACAGTCGCTGAACCCAGTGCTGTTCCTTTTGAATCTTTTACGATGCCACTGAGAGTTGCAGTAGTAACCTGGGCATTAAGTGTATTTACGTATGTTAAAAAAAGGATTGCAAGAAATGGCATTGCCATTTTAAAAATAGAAGATTTCATGTTCAGTTGTTTTTTGGTGAGTCCAATGTAGACAAATTCAATGGCCGGACATTAAATAATGTATTATTTTTTTCAACAAATAATACCTTGGTTAATGTGCTTAAAATAAAAATTGCCTGAAAAGTTGTCTTTCAGATAAAAATGATTCCAGGAAGAAAAAAATAAAAAGAGAAGTAATTATGTAATTATTTAAACAGCAGGACTGCTATGTCGTGAATGGTTTAAGATAATGAAGAAGCCCAGGTTACTTTATATAATCCGTCTTTTTCTTTAATGCAGGTAAACATAAAACAGGTAATAAAAGGCATATTAATAGTATCACCATCGCCGGATAGTGCAACCGTACCATTGACATATGTTTCAATAGAAGAGGTATCAAAAGGTTTCAGGTTACGCGGTATTTTAGTTTTACCAATACTTGTATTTGAACGTTGCCATGCCAGTTTTTCAACCAGGTTTATCAATAGATCAGGTTGCGTTAAAATGGTTGTAATAGATAAAGATTTATTCATAACCGGGATTTTTATCCGCTGAGCCCCCGATATTATGGGACAAAGGCGGGTTTCTATATATAAGATGCAGAAACCACGGGTATGCTTAATAAAGAAATGTGAAAGTTGAAACGTACGTATTTTTCCTAATTTGGTTTAGAATGCCTGGTATGCTTCTTCAAGCTAAACCATCTGTTGTATAACAGGTTGAAAGGAATTATCTACTATTGGCAACGGATCTTTCGTTTTGCGCTCTCAGTCTTTGGCAAAGTATTTTAATAAACCCTTTGGCAATTTCCGGCCTTGATTCAAGGAGTTCATAAAAAGGCTCCTGGTCAATTTTGAACAGGAAACAATCGGTATTAGCTGTAGCCGTCGCCGACCGGGTTTCTGAATCCAGCAGGGATAATTCCCCAAAAACATCCTTTTCCTGGAGTATGGCTAATGTTGTGGAACCCTTATGTATTTTTACATCGCCTTTATATATAATATACATACAGTCCCCTGCATCGCCTTCTTTAAATAAAACAGTGCCTGCCTCTGCTTCTTCTTCCTGCATAAGGGGAGCCAGCTCGGATAAAATGGTTTCGGGAGTTTCTTTGAAGATTGCCAGTGATTTTAATACCAGCACTTTCTCCAGCAGGAGTAACTTATCGTGTGTAATATAAGGCACCGTATAAAATTAATGATTTATCTGAAAGGCATATTCTGCCGTTTCTTTTATTAAAAGATTTTCAGATTGTAAGTAACTAATGATCATTTTTTCGTTCACAGGAATATTGTATTTTTTTGAAATATACATCGAGCATGCTTTTGTCCAGTTATTGTAAGACAAATTTTTATCACTAAGGATTTCTGAAACAACCTGTTCAATGCCTGGATAAAGGTCCTTGGGAAAAATACTGCGCAGCAACATTGAGCGGTGTTCAATGTCTCCATGTTCAAAAGCGGCGTTAAAAGGATTTGCAAATTCTTTTTTTACCGTCATGTCAACAAGTTCAATTGCATTGGCAATTGTTTCTTTTTTATTTATCTCCATTGCTGTCTTTATCTTGCTTATTTTTTCCCGGTCGTATAGAAAAGAAAACAGGAAAAGAAGTATTTCACGCAGTTCATGTAGCTCCAGTTGTAACGATTGCAGCATCATCTCGTATTTATCCTTTTGTTTAAACATTCTTTTTTGCATATGAACTACAGCAGCTGCAGCGATAAGATATTCGCGGGTTACCGATTCAATGAATTTGCGGGTGCCATGATTCGCTTTAAAATGTCCCCGGTGAAGGATTTTAATAATAAAAGATTGGTAAGAGGGCTGTTCCGGTATCAGTTCAAGTAGTAATTCATGGGACTCTTTGCCCCCGATACGACCGATAGTATTCATAAGATTCTCTTTTTGCCTTCCAGGCAAATTGTCTTCAAGAATCAATTTTTTTATAAAAGGCAAAGATTTTTCACCGGCAACTTCAAGTGCTTCCAATACTGGCTTTTCATGTTCTTTAATTTTTTCAATTAATTGTTCCAGGCACCTGGTTGCAGGACGATGACCAATGGCCCTAATGGATGCAAGTCTTAAATCAGCTTCAGGATGATCCAATAATCGAATTAACTGGTCATCAAAAAATCCTTTATCTGTTTCGCAAAGTATATCGGCAGCTTCTTTTTTTTCATCATAATTTCCATTCTCAAATAACTCCCTTATTTTGTTTTCGGCATCTGTTATATGTTTTGATGAATGGCTATGATTAAGAATGGACACAATTGCAGAGCGACGTATACTTTTTTCATCACTGTACATAAGCGGGACGATGATATCATCCTGGAATGATATTGTACTGAGTACTTTAATTGCTTCACTGCGGATTTTTTCATCCGGGTGATTTTCTATGATTTCAGCCAATGCAGGTCCCGCCTCCTTGATATGCAGTTGGCCAATAATTCTTAAGGCTTCAGTTACTACCAGCGGGGAGGGATGTTTTAATGAATGGAGGATCAGGCGCGTGCTTTCTTCACTCCACCTGGTCCCGAGCATGTTCAGGATATATAATACTTCCAGTTCCGAACCGGAATTGATTTTTTCTTCAATCATGGATCGGGTAGTGCTATCATACATATTCAATTCTTCCTGGCTAAAATAACGGCTACTGATGGTTTTAATTAATGTTTTCAGGTATTGTTGGTGAACATTGAAAATGCCAATAACCCATGCAAGTGCCAGCGCAAGTAAAGTAATACTCAAGGCCTGTAAACTGTATAAGTTGGTTTTAAAGAAAAAAAGAAGAAATAAACCTGAAAACAGGAAGGCAAAAGGATCCATGATCCCTTTTACAATATTGTGCGCCCTTAGGCGCTCGTGGGTGGAAAGCGGTTGCATCATAGTTAGCAATACAGGAGAATTGATTGCAGAATGCAATACATCCACAGCGATTGCTGATAACCCGAAAACATACAGCATAATTTTATTGCTGTCAGTCATATTATTCGTAAAAAATAGTATGGCAATCAGGCAAATGAGCAGGATAGGGGTGATAAGCAGTGCCACCCGGTTTCCAAGGAAATACAATAAGCGGCTTGTAAAAAGTATTTTGATAACCAGTGCAATTAACCTGGCTGTTGCCAGGAACAATGCAATAAAACGGGCCAGTGCCACATCATCTTTATAAGCCTGTTTTACTTCGGCATAGAATGCATAATTGATAAGAATAATACTGGCAGATACAATCAGGGAAAGAATTGCAACTTTTCGGATCAATGAATTGGCTGAATAATCTTTGACAAGGGAACGAAGTACACCGGAATGTTTTGGTGCAGCGGCATGATGGACAGGTTCATGCCTGACGGAATGTAATATTTTTTTCAGGAATGGAAAAGATAAGGCAATACATAAAAAACCTGCAATAAGGAGACTTAGCGTACCGGTATAATAAACAATTGCGGAGGCAACGGAATAGCCGATAAATTTTGCAGGAATATCCCCGGCACTGATGACGCCAAAAAGTCTCTTACTCTGGCGCACATCATATAATTGTGAAGCCATTCCCCAAAACATGAGATTATTTAAGAGGTATAATACATTGAACCAAGCCAGCATCAGTAAATAAAAAAAACTATGATCAATAAATTCTGCACCCACACGAAAAACAATCATGCTGGCTGCCAGACCTATGGTTATAATTAAGTAAAGCCGTGCAGCTGGAAGACGATGTTCCAGCTTGTTATAAATAAAACCTGAGATCCATAAAATAAAAGAAGATAAAATATAAACATAGGCCAGGCTGGAAACGGGGAAATGTTCCAAAAACCGGGAAAAAGCTGATGTAAAGAAAAATGCAATACCTGCTCCCTGGAAAAATTGAAGGAAAAACAGCTTTTGCACCAGCCACCATTCATCTCTCCTGACATTTAATGCCCTCAATAAATTGAAAGATATTTTCATTCCATTTTATTTATCATTGGGTTCAGGAAGATCAAGAGACTTAAGTTTTTCAAGCCGGGCCATTTTTACTGGATTACGTAACTGTTTCGAGCTGTTTGTAAAGTAATGATGTGATTCAAAAAATTTTACCTGGAGATTCATCCAATGACTGTAATCTTTTACAAAACCAAAATCCAGGAATTCTTTAAACAGGTTGTTGCTAATCATTTCAAAATCATTCCTGCCAAGATAATCGAGGTCTGCATCGCAAATGATTTCTTCCAATTTGTTGCCGGGGGTTTGTGGAATTTTAGTTGCCATTATCATCCCGCAGATTTTCTCAATTTGCAGGGTTTTTAACCCGAACAAGGGTAATTCTTCTTTCGCTATTTCACATCCCTTTGCTTCATGCCCTGAATAAATAAAAAGAAAGCCGGAATCATGGTAGAGTGCAGCAACCTTCAGGAGAAACAGGTTTTCTTCATGAGTAATTTTTTCTCTTTCCGCAATCCGCTGAACCTGTTCAAGAACATCAAGTGTATGATGAATACTATGATATATAAGGCGGGGGGATAAATCCTTTAGCAATTTTCCGGTGACATGGTCATAAATCCGGGGATAAATAACGGAAAATTGCTGGCCCATTACTGATTTTCATTTCAAGTTAAGAAATGATTCTTTAATAGTTAACGTTCGATTATTTATTCAGCATTTCTTCCACACCTGCCCAGTTTTCCGGAACCCCGTTTTTTATATAACGTGTTGCCTTTTCAATAAAAAATTCCGTTGTCCTATCCCCGGGATGCGAGCTGAGAACTTTGTTGAAAGATTCAATCGCATCTGAAAAAGATTTATCCAGGTAACGGGACATTCCTTTATTGAACGCGGGTAAGGATTTTTCTTTTTTTGCAATTTCTTCTTCGGAATTGCCACTGAAACATTCATGAATAACAACAGGAGCTTGTTTCCCTTTTACCTGGACTTTTCCAAGACAACGTAAATGAAATTCTTCCGGGTGAGGAATTTCCTGGAGTGTTGCATCAGTTAGAATGATACTGGTCTTATAATATTTAGTAAGACTTTCAATTCGTGAGGCCGTATTCACTGTATCTGAAATAGTAGTAGGCGCCATCCGTTCATTATCACCGGTAATTCCCATAATCAAAGGCCCTGTATGCAGACCTATTCCCATTTTTATAGTCGCCCTCCTTTGGTTCATTCGTGCTTTATTGAATTTCTCAACAGTTTTTTGCATTTCAACTGCTGCCGCTAATGCATCTGAGGCGCTGTAGGGAAAAATAGCCATAATCGCATCACCCTGGTATTGATTTATAAAACCATTGTGTGAACGGATTACCGGCCCCATTTTTTCATTGAATGAACATATAAAAGAAAAATTTTCATCGGGTGTCATTTGTTCAGACAAACTGGTGTAATCCCTGATATCATTGAATAATACAGTCACCGATTTTTCAACCTGGTCACCGAGACGTACATCTGTAATTACATCCCTTCCTAAAGAACTGATAAATTCGAAAGGCACAAACTTCCCTGCCGCTTCATAAATCTTTCTCATTGCCTCTTCTTTTTCTTTTGCTTCACGTATGTTTTTTTCAAATAATAAAGCACTTTCAATGGCAGCTGAAGATTGTAATGCCAGGGTAACGAGTAATTTTAAATCCGCTGCAGAATATTGTTCATCCGTAGTATTCGCCAGGATTATAGCACCCATTATCCGGTGCTTTACTTTAAGTGCAGCATATAGAAGTGATTTTACATTTTCTTCGATAATACCGGCATTCTTTAATAAACTGATATCACTTATGATTTCGGAATTACCGCTTTTCCCGATTTTTAAAAGAAGCCCCGCATTTAATTTCAATGCAGGCTCATTAAACAAAGAAGAACCCGAACGGGCCAGGACCTGAAGCCCTTTTATGTTTTCATCCCATAGAATAACAACACCATTACTTGATTTTATCACATGCCCGGCTTCATCCAGGATAATTTGTGCAATGGTGGATGGTTCAATGGCTTGCGCCAGTTTTTCAGAGACATTAAAAATCAGGTTTACTTCCTGGTATAAATTCAAAACCTCGGTGCCTAATTTTTTTCTTTCGTTTTCTTTTTTTACCAGCAAACTGAGTAATCCGGCAATAGATGCAGCCCGTGCATCGCCTTCCACCCAGCCTTCGGTTTCATCTTCGGTTTTTATTTCAAACTGTTCAAATGAATTGGTTAGCGGTTGACCAAAAACTGAATTTCCCTC
>Ga0079218_10000204_pt1 | contig 15202 bp, 15 predicted proteins | sample NCCompost_FD_77181 | JGI IMG/M metagenome (GOLD analysis project Ga0079218, IMG submission 77181) | Agricultural soil microbial communities from Utah to study Nitrogen management - NC Compost | ecosystem: Environmental > Terrestrial > Soil > Agricultural land | place: USA: Utah | collected... | reverse complement strand
GTGAAAGTCTGCACCGTCGTCGGGTTTCCGCTCGGCGCGACGACGGCGGATACGAAGCATTACGAGACCAGGCGGGTCATTTTCGACGGGGCGCAGGAAGTCGACATGGTGATTAACGTCGGCGCGCTGAAGTCGGGCGACTTGCGGGTTGTCGAGCGGGACATCGAGGCGGTCACGACGCCGTGCCGCGAAGCCGGCGTGCTCAGCAAAGTGATCATCGAGGCGGCGCTGCTCACCGACGAGGAGAAGGTGACCGCGTGCACGCTCGCCAAGGCGGCCGCGGCCGACTACGTGAAGACGTCCACCGGCTTCGGCCCCGGCGGCGCGACCGCCGCCGACGTGGCGCTGATGCGGCGCGTGGTGGGGGAGGAGATGGGCGTCAAGGCCGCCGGCGGTGTGAAGGACCTCGACGCTGTGAAGGCGATGGTCGCGGCCGGCGCCACCCGGATTGGCGCCAGCGCCGGCGTCAGAATCGTGCAGCAGTCGAAAGGCGGCCCCGCCGGGCCGGCCGGGACCGGTTATTGATAGAATCTCTGTGGCCGCGGGAGTAGTTCAGCGGTAGAACGCGAGCTTCCCAAGCTCGATGTCGCGGGTTCGATCCCCGTCTCCCGCTCCAACCTTACCCAGCCCCTTGGCCCCCCAGCCCTCTAGCCCCTTATGAGGGCGAGCACCTCATCCCGCTTCGCCTCCATCAAAGCCGGAGTTTCCGCCTCGAGGTTCAGGCGGAGCAGCGGCTCGGTGTTCGACGCGCGCACGTTGAAATGCCACGTGGGGTAGTCCACCGACACGCCGTCGATGTGCTCGATCGCCCCGGTGGGATAGCGCGCCTCGATGGCCGCCAGCTTCGCGGGCACGTCGGCCATGCTCGCGAGCTTCGTGTTGATCTCGCCGGAGATGAAGTAGCGCTCGCGGAACGGCGCCAGGAGATCCCGCAGCGTCATGTTCTTCTTCGACATGAGCTCGAGCACCAGCAGCGCCGGGATGAAGCCGTTGTCGGCGTAGTAGAAATCCTTGAAGTAGTAGTGTCCGGTCACTTCGCCGGCGAAGACGCCGTCTTCCTGCCGCATCCGCTGCTTGATGAAGGCGTGGCCCACCTTGTTCATCAACGCGCGGCCGCCGTAGCGCGCGGTGGTGTCCTTCACCGCGTGGCTGGCGCGCAGGTCGTAGATGATCGTGGCGCCCTTGGGCACCTTGAGCAGGAACGCCTCGGCCAGCAGCGCCGTGACGAAGTCGCCCGAGATGAACTCGCCGCTGCCGTCGATGAAGAAGCAGCGGTCGGCGTCGCCGTCCCAGGCGATGCCGATATCGGCCTTCTGGCGGATCACTTCCGCGGTGATGTCGGCGCGGTTTTCTTCGAGGAGCGGGTTGGCCTCGTGGGTGGGAAACGTGCCGTCGATCGTGAAGCACAGCTTCGTCACCTGGCAGGGCAGGCGATCGAAGATCTTCGGCGCCACCAGGCCGGCCATGCCGCTGCCGGCGTCGAGCACCACCTTGAACGGCTTGATGACCGGCGGGTCGATGAACGACATCACCTTGTCGATGTAGCCGTCCATGATGTCGAGGCTGGTCCGCCGCCCGCGCGTGGCGGCCGGCGGCGGCAGCGTGCCGTTGACGATCATGTCGCGGATGTCGCCGATGCCGGCGTCGCCGCTGAGCGGCAGCGCTTCCTTCCGCACCATCTTCACGCCGTTGTATCGGCCGGGATTGTGCGACGCCGTGATCTGCGCGCCGCCGTCGAGCCCCTCCTGCACGACGCCGAAGTACATCTGGTCGGTGCCGAGCATGCCGAAGTCCACCACGTCGGCGCCCTGGGTGAGCGCGCCGTCGATGAACGCCTCGGCGAGCGCCGGCGACGACACGCGCATGTCGCGTGAGACGCCGATGGTCCGGGCCCCGAGATAGGCGACGAACCCGCGCCCGATGTCGCGCGCGATCGCTTCGTTCAACTCCTGCGGGTACAGTCCCCGCACGTCGTAGGCCTTGAAGATGCTCGTGTCCACGGGTGTCTCCAGAATCAGACTCGGGTGAAGTCGGTGAGGCTCGTGCGGTCGCCGAGCACGGCGCCCCCCTCGACCACGGTATGGGCGCCGAGACGGCAGTGGCGGCCCACGATCGAGCCGCTCACCGTGGCGCCGGGCCCGACCACGCAGTCCGGCCAGATGATGGAGCCGTCCACCACGGCGCCCGCCTCGATGCGGGCGCCGCGCCCGACCACCGACAGGGGGGCGATGCGCGCGCCCGCCTCCACGACGACGTCGTCGTCGATGAAGCAGGGGCTCTCCACGGTGGCGCCCGCGTCGATGCGCGCGCGCGGCGACACGCACGCCCGCGGGGCGGGCTGCTCGCGGAAGGGCGCCGCCGGAAAGCGTCCCGTCAGGATGTCGTGGTGCACCTGCAGGTACTTCTGCGGCGTTCCGATGTCGATCCAGTACCCCTGGTAGTCGAAGGCCAGGAACGTCTCGCCGCGCTCGATCAGCGAGGGGAAGTATTTGCGCTCGATCGACCACGGCACGCCATCCGGGATGCGGTCGAAGGTGTCGGACTCGAGCACGTAGATCCCGGCGTTGATCCGGTTGGTCGTGATCTCCTCCCGCTTGGGCTTCTCGAGGAATCGCTTGATGTTCTGCCGCCCGTCGGTCTCCACCAGGCCGAAGGCGCTGGGGTTCTCCACCGGGGTCAGCACGATCGTGGCGCGGGCCTGCCGCTCGCGGTGCAGGCGGATGACGGCACCGAGATCGATCGAGGTCAGCACGTCGCCGTTGAACACGACGATCGGCCCGTCGAGTCCGCGGCTCGCGAACTTGATGCCGCCGGCGGTGCCGAGCGGTTCGGGCTCCACCACGTAGCGGAGACGGGTCCCCAGGGCGGAGCCGTCGCCGAACACGGCTTCAATCGCCTCGGGTTGGTAGTTGAGGCTGAGAACCACCTCGTCTATCTCGGGCACCTGCTTCACGAGGTCGATCTGATACGTGAGGAACGGGCGATCGAAGATCGGGACGACGGGCTTGGGTGTGTTGAGCGTCAGTGGGCGCAGACGAGTGCCCTGCCCCCCGGCCAGCAGAATCGCCTTCATGATAACCACCGATCTTAGTAGAATGCGGGCACATCCGGTCATGAACCTGAACCTGCCCAATGCGCTCACGCTCGTGCGCATGTTCCTCGTGCCGCTGCTCGTGGTGGTGCTGCTCACCGAGTTCGAGGGCCGCCGGATTCTGGGAGTCCCCAAGGACATCGTCGGGGCCGGCATCTTCGCGCTGGCGTCGCTGACGGACTGGCTCGACGGCTACCTGGCGCGGCGGCGCCGGCAGGTGACCTGGTTCGGCCAGATGCTCGATCCGATTGCCGACAAGCTGCTGACCTCGGCGGCCTTCATTTCACTGGTGCAGCTCAATCTCGCCCCGGCGTGGATGGTGGCGCTCATCATCGGCCGCGAGTTCGCGGTGACCGCGCTGCGCAGTCTGGCCTACGCCAAGGGCATCACGATTCCCGCGTCATCGCTGGGCAAGTTCAAGATGGCCTCGCAGGTGACGGCCATCCTGCTCCTGATCCTGGCGGGCGGACCGCTGCCCATCCTGGCGACGCCGGGCTACCTGGTGCTGTGGGCGGTGATGGGGCTGGCCGTGGTGTCGGCCGTGGACTACTACCGGCGGTTCCAGCTGATGATCAACGCGCACGTGACCGACGTGAACGTCGCACGTGAGCGCCGGGCTGGATAACGTCCCGGCGCCGTTTGTTGGTCAGGTAAGTCGGGTAGGTCAGGTGGGTCGGGTAGGTAAGACAAGAGCTTTCCCCACCTGACTCACCAGACCTACCAGACCCACCCGACCGTCAGGTTACTTCCGCATCGACACGTAGTCGTTCACCGTGACGGGCGCGCGCGAAAACGTCACGTGCAGGGTCGCCGACGACTCGCGGACCTCGACGGCGACGGCATCGGCCACCTCGTACAGGAAGTTTCCCGGCTCCTGCTTGTCGTGGTACACGACGAACTGCGAGCCCGGCACGATGCCGTGGTCGCGGCCGCGATCGATGACGACGAACTCGCCGGCGCCGAACGTCTGCCGCCGATCGTTGCCCGACACCACGCGCGCGTAGTTGCCTTTCTCGGGCTTACCCTGCTTCGCGGCGCGGGGGAGCGCCGTGGGCAGCGCGAAGGGCTCGAGATAGTCGTCCACGTTGACCGTGTCGCACGCGTACTGGATGGTGGCCAGCGACATCTGGTCGTCCACCGCGTACACGCGGATCCAGCCGGCGGTGCGGACGGTGCCCGGCGTGTCCTTCGACACGATCCGGTCGCGCTCCTTCTGGAGGCGGCGCACGAAGAACTCCTGCCCGACCTGGATGCCGTTGTCGCGCCCGGCATTGATGGTGACGAGGTCGCCCGCGCCCCACGCGACGCGCACTTCCAGCGACTGCCCGCCGCTGATGCGGAGCGGCACCGCGGGCACCTCGTAGGTAATGGCGGGCGCGCAGACGAGCGGCAGCACGTCGGCGGGAAGATGGGTGGCGGCCCACGCCGGCCCGGTCTGGGCGGCCGCGGCGGCCGGGAGAGCGAATGCGGCGAGCGCGGCCAGCGCCGCCGTGCGTGTGAACCTCATGACGTCCTCGATGGGCGAGCCATCGAGGCCGCCCGGGCTACTGCGCGTTCAACGCCTGCAGGCGCTTTCTCGTGTCCTCGGCGTACTCGCTCTGTGCAAATTCGGACAGCAGGCGCTCGTAGTACGGGATCGCCTGCGCTTTCCCGTTCTTCTTATCGGCCGTCCCGTCGGCACGGAGCAGCGATTCGGCGAGGTGGAAGTAGACGCCGTCCCGTCCCGTGAATTCCGGATCCTCTTTGAGCACTTCGCGGAAACGATCGACGGCCCCCGGGTACCAGCGTGACCGGAAATAGTGCACGCCGACGCGGTAGGAGGCCATGCTCAGCCGGTCCCGCGCCTCGCGCCACTTTTCCCGGACCTCGGGCATCAGGGGGCTGTTGGGATAGCGGTCGAAGAACACCTGGTATTCCCGCAGGCTCTCCTTCGTTTCCGTCTGGTCACGCTCGGCTGCGCGCATCTGCCGCTGATGGCACAGGGCCAAACGGAACTGCGCCACGTCCGCCTTGGCGTTGGTCGGATAGAAGGTGAGGAACTCGCGGAACTCGTTCGCGCCCATGACGAGCGACTCGGACGATCCCTCGCCGAGATACGTCTCGCCGATGCCGAGCTTGGCGTCCGGCCGTATCGGGCTCTGCGGGTAGTTGTCCACCACCTGCCGGTAATACTCGCGGGCGTCGGCCCAGCGCTTCCGCTTGAGCGCCTCGTCGCCGCGCTCCAACAGGTAGCGGTCCGGCTGCGAGATGTCGGTCGGGACCACGTTGTTCTTGCCGCCGCAGGCGGCGGCGGTGAGGGCCACCGCGAGAACGGCCGCGGCCCGCCAGAGCGCCGGTGCGCGGAAGAGTTGCCAGTCAGTCATGAGTTCTTGAAAGCCTTTTGGATCTCTTGTCGTTGCGGATCTGCAGACCCGCCTGTCCCTCAATTGTAGACGGTCGGACTGCCGGGTTGGCCGGCCGGGCTGTCCAGCATCTCGACCACGCGCTCGGGCAGGCGGCAGGGGCGGCCGGCCTGATTCAGCGCCGCGTGGACACTGTGCCCCGACGCCGAGGCGGTGCCGTCGGCCACCCGGACGACCTCGTAGTCGAACCGGATCCGCACCGGTGTCAGCAGCGTCGCCCGCGTCCGGATCTCGATCTCGTCGTCGTACCGGGCGGGCTGGTGGTATTGGCAGAACACCTCGATGACGGGCAGCGAGACCCCGGCTTCTTCCATGTCGCGGTAGGTCCACCCCGACCCGCGCAGCCAGTCGGTGCGGCCCACTACGAACCACACGAGGTAGTTGGCGTGATAGGTCACGCCCATCTGGTCGGTGTCGGCGTAGCGCACGCGCACGCGTGCCCGGCGGACGCCGTTACCGTCGCTCATGCCTCGGCGCGGGTGCCCTGCTCGGCCAGGGCCCGCAGCGCGCGGGTGGCGGTCTCCGCATCCGGCGTCCCGAAGATGGCGTGGCCGGCCACGAAGATCGACGCGCCCGCGGCGGCGATCGCCTCGATGTTGGTCGCGTCCACGCCCCCGTCCACCTCGATGGGGGCGTTCGAGCCCGCCGCGCTCAGCACGGCGCGCACGCGCCGGATCTTGTCGAGGCTCTGCGGGATGAACTTCTGACCGCCGAAGCCCGGGTTCACCGACATCACCACGACGAAATCCAGATCGCCGGCAATCGCCTCGAGCGCCGACGCCGGCGTGGCGGGGTTGATCACCGCCCCGGCGAGCGCGCCGAACGAGCGGATGTACGCCAGCGTGCGGTGCAGGTGCGGCACCGCCTCGACGTGCACCGACACCATGTGCGCGCCCGCCTTCACAAAGGCCTCGATGTAGCGGTCCGGGTCCTCGATCATCAGGTGCACGTCGAGCGGCCGCGTCGCGGCGCGCTTCACGGCCTGCACGACCGGCGGCCCCATCGTGATGTTGGGGACGAAGTGGCCGTCCATCACGTCGACGTGAATGAGATCGGCGCCGCCGCGCTCGGCGGCGGCGATGTCGCGGCCGAGCGCCGCGAAGTCGGCCGAGAGGATCGACGGGGCGATGCGGATGCCGCCGGCGCTCACCGGCTCACCTCGAGCGACACGGCGTCGGCCGCCGTCACCTTGAACCCGCCGGACGGGCGCTGGCGGACGACGGTGCCGGGCGGCACGTCTGCATACGGCTGCGACCCTACCACGGTGACGCGCAGCCCCTGCTTGCGCAGCGTGTCTGCGGCGCGCGTGCCGTCGATCCCGATGACGTCGGGCATCACGTATGCGGCCCCTTCCTCCGCGCGGTTCACGAGCAGCGAGACGCCGGGCGCCATCGTGGCAGCCGGCGGGTCCTGGGCGATGACGGTGTCGGCCGGATACGCCGTCGAGCGGATCTCCGTGAGCGAGGCGATGGTCAGCCCGCCCTGTTCGAGCCGGATGCGCGCCGTCCGTTCGGTCTGCGCGGCGAGCTGCGGCACGACCGTGGCGCGCGGCCCCGAGCTGACCCACACCCGCACGGTGCGCTGCTGCCGTGCCAGCGCGCCCGACGACGGCTCCTGCTGCATGATGTGTCCGGCCGGCACGTGCTGGTCCGGCCGTTGCGTGTCGTCCACGCGCAGCCCCAGCCCGATCGACCCCAGCGACCTCGTCGCTTCGGCTACGGTGGACCCGACCAGGCCCGGGACCCGCACCTCGCGGGCCTTGAGCGCGGCCCGCATGGCGATGCCGAAGAAGACGAGGAACGTGACGCCGAGCGCGGCCGCCAGGAGCAGCAGCTTTCCGAGCTTCCAGACGCGCGTGCCGAGCGGCATGAACCTCGTGATCGTACCACGCCGGCGGGGCTAAAGCCCCGCCCTGCGGGACTACGCGACCCGAACGAGCGCGGCGGCGAAGAAGGCCTCGAGCCCGTGGAGGAACGGCAGCGTGCGCAGCATGCCGCGGGCGTCGGTCACCACACCCAGCCGGGCGCCGTCGATCTCGCGCGCGTCGACGAGGCGGAAATCGGCGTGTGCCGCCAGGAACGCGTCCACGACGGCCTCGTTCTCCTCCGGCTCGCTCGAGCACGTCGCGTAGACGAGACGGCCGCCCGGAGCGACCGCGCGGGCGGCCCGTGCGAGCAGTGTCTCCTGGTACGCGGCGAACCCGGCCAGCTCCGCTTCGGTGCGCCGCCAGCGGATGTCGGGATCGCGCCGCACGGTGCCGAGCCCGGAGCACGGCGCGTCCACGATCACGCGATCGAAGGCCGGCCCGAACGGCACCTCGTCCCGGCTCCCCACCTGCACGAGGCGGATGTTCGGCGCGCGGCTGTCGCGCACGGTCGTGGCCAGCAGACGCATGCGCCGGGCTCGCGCATCGCACGCCACGATCAGGCCCCGGCCCGCCATCTCCGCCGCGAGCGCCGTGGCCTTGCCTCCCGGCGACGCGCAGAGATCGAGCACGCGATCGCCGGGCCGGGCGCCGAGCAGCAGCGGCACGAGCTGCGAGGCCTCGTCTTGAATCGTGAAACGGCCGCGCGCCTCGGGCAGACGGCCGCCGCGCACGACGAGGGCATCGGGTGCGTAGCGCCCGGGCGCCGTCTCGAGCTCGCCCTCGTCCTCGAGCGCCTGGCGCAGCGCGTCGCGCGACGTGACGAGGCGATTCGCGCGAAGCGTCAACGCGGGCGTGGTGTTGTTGAACTCGGTCCAGGCGGCCGCGCGATCGAAGCCGTAGCGATCGAGCCAGCGCTCGACCAGCCAGTCTGGATGCGATTGCGCGACGCCGAGATACGTGAGGGCTGCCTGCCGCGGAGCGCCGGGCTCGGGCCGCGGCGGCCGCCCGAGTTGGCCGCGGGTGCGCGAGAGCGTGCGCAGCACGCCGTTGACGAAGCCGGTGGCGCGCGCCTGGCCGGCGCTGCGCGTCAGCGACACGGCGTCGTCCACGACGGCGGAGGCCGGCACCCGATCGAGATGGAGGAGCTGATACAGGCTGAGACGCAGGATGAGGAGCACATCCGCATCGAACGTCTCGATGGCGCGAGCCGCCGCACCGGCGATGGCGGCGTCGAGCGCCCGCTGCCACCGCAGCGTGCCGGTGACGATCTCGGTGGCGAGCGCGCGGTCGCGCGGATCGGCCAGCGCCCGATGCTCGCGCGCCAGCACGGCGGCCGGCTGCGCGTCGCCGCGCGCCACCTCGCGCAGCACGCGAAGCGCCGCCGCGCGCGCTGGTCCGATCATGGCCCGCCGAAGCGCGCGCCGGGCTGCATCGGGTGGCCGCGCAGGAACTCGGCCGCGCGGAGCGGTCGGCCGCCTTCCGATTGCAGCTCGAGCAGCGCCAGGGCGCGGCCATCTCCCGCCGCCACGTGCACGCCGTCGCTCCCGGCGTGGATGACCGTCCCGGGCGCCGCCGCCACTTCACCGGGCTGCGGCGCGGAGCGCCAGAGGATGATTCTGCGGCCGTCCACGAAGCTGTAGGCGTGCGGCCAGGGGAAGAGCCCGCGCACCCGGTCGTGAATGCGCGCGGCGGGGAGCGTCCAGTCGATCAACCCTTCGTCCTTGGTCAGGCGCGCCGCGTAGGTCGCGAGCTGTTCGTCCTGCGGCTCCTCCCGCGCGGTGCCGGCGGCGATGCTGTCCACGACCTCGACCAGCAGGTGTGCGCCGGTCGCTGCCAGCGCCTCTTCGAGCTCGTCGCTCGTCTCGTCCGGACCGATCGGTCGCGTGGTGTGCGCGAACATCGCGCCCGAGTCCAGCTTGGGGGCCACGCGCATGATCGTCACACCGGTTTCGGTCTCGCCGGCGATGACCGCGCGGTGCACCGGCGCGGCGCCGCGATACTTCGGCAGGAGCGATGGGTGCACGTTGACCATCCCGAAGCGCGGCACCGCCAGGAGCGTCGAAGGAATCAGCTGGCCGTAGGCTGCCACCACGCCGAGGTCGGGCTGCCACGCCTCGAGCTGGCCGGGCATCGACGGATCGCGGAGCGTGGCCGGCTGCAGCAGCGGCAGCCGGCGCTCGACCGCCAGCGCCTTCACCGGACCGTCGGTGACGCGCTGTCCGCGTCCGCGGGGGCGGTCCGGCTGCGTCACGACGCCTGCCACCGCGTGCCGGGAGCCGAGCAGCGCCTCGAGCGTGGGTACCGCAAACCGCGGCGTGCCGAAGAACACGACGCGGAGGGCGTTCACCATTTCCCGGTGCGTTCGAGCTTCCTGATCTTCCGGACGATGAGGTCTTTCTGCAGCCCGCGCAGCCGATCGACGAACAGCGTGCCGTCGAGGTGATCCATCTCGTGCTGGAAGCAGCGCGCCAGCAGCTCCGTGCCGGTCACGGTGTGCTCCACGCCGTTGCGGTCGAGCCCTTTCACGGTGGCGCGGCTCGGGCGGGCGACGGTGGCGTTGAATCCGGGCACGCTCAGGCAGCCCTCTTCCTCGAGCTGCATGCCGTCGCGCTCGACGAACTCGGGGTTCACGAAGACATGAAGAGCGGCCGCATCGCGGCCCACCGACACGTCGGCGACGAAAATCCGCAGCGGCACGCCGATCTGCGGCGCCGCGAGACCGACGCCCGGCGCGGCATACATCGTCTTGATCATGTCGTCGATGAGCAGCTGGATCTCGGGGGTGACCTCGGCCACCGGCGCGGCGGCACGGTGCAGCGTGTCGGCGCCGTAGCGGATGATGGGCCGGATCATCAGGAAGGCAGGTTCAGGCGCGGCTGCCGCCCGCGAACCGGGCCGCGACCTGCTCGGCCGAGGCCGCGTAGTGGCGCGCGATCTCGTCCACGGAATCGCCGCCGAACTTCTCCAGGAATGCGTCGGCCAGCACGAACGACACCATCGCCTCGCCCACCACGGCCGCCGCCGGCACGGCGCAGACGTCGCTGCGCTCGATGGCGGCCGGCGCGTTTTGCATCGTGGTGAGGTCCACCGATCGCAGCGGGTTCATGAGGGTCGCGATCGGCTTCATGAACCCGGTCACGCGGAGGTCCTGTCCGTTGGTGACGCCGCCTTCGAGACCGCCCGCGTTGTTGGTCGGCCGCACCAGCGCCGCGGGAGCGGAGGCGGGCGGCAGGATTTCGTCGTGGACGCGCGAGCCAGGGCGCAGCGCCACTTCCGGGCCGATGCCGATGCCGACGGCCTTGATGGCGTGGATGCACATGATGGCCTGACCGAGCCGGCCGTCGAGCTTGCGGTCCCACTGCACGTACGAGCCGAGACCCACCGGGACGCCGGTGGCAATGATTTCGAAGGCACCGCCGAGGGTGTCGCCGGCGTCGCGCGCGGAATCGATGGACGCAATCATGCGCTGCTCGATCGCCGCGTCCACACAGCGGATGGGGGCGTCGTCGCTCAACGCCTCGGCCTCGGCAAACGACACCGTGCGGTCGCCGGGCAGCCCCTCGTCGCCGATCACCGACACGTGGCTGGCGATCCTGACGCCGAAGCGCGCCAGGAGCTGGCGCGCCAGCGTGCCGGCGGCGACGCGCGACGCGGTTTCGCGGGCGCTCGCCCGCTCGAGCACGTCGCGTACGTCGGTATGCCCGTACTTCAACGCGCCGGCGAGATCGGCATGGCCAGGCCGCGGCCGCGTCACCGAGGCGCGGTTGGCGCCCGTCGCGCCTTCGGGCATCTCCTTCTCGACGTGCATCGTCTGCTGCCAGTTCACCCAGTCGCGATTGCGGATGAGCATCGCGATGGGCGCACCGGTCGTGCGCCCCTTCCGCACCCCGGCCAGAATCTCCGCCTTGTCGCTTTCGATCTGCATGCGCCGGCCGCGTCCGTAGCCGCCCTGGCGCCGCCGCAGCTGGCGGTTGAGCGCGTCGATGTCGATCTCGAGGCCGGCGGGCATGCCGTCGATGGTGATGACGAGCGCCTGGCCGTGGGACTCCCCGGCGCTGAGAAATCTGAGCATTCGCGTCAATTCTAATACGACGGAACTGCGCGCTCCGGCCCGCGAGCCGGCAATCGCCGCGAGTCGCGCATGGCCGCGCGTGTTGCATCAGTCGAGGGCGTGGCGCCCGCCGCCGAACGCGCACCGCGCGACGATCGCGATCGACTGCACGCCGCTGCATCGCGGCTCGCCGCGTTGTCGCCGGCCGTCGCCGAGCACGTGCAGCGTGCGCGGCGGGCCGACGCCTTCGCGCGCGCGGGCCGCCATGCCGCGGCCGAGCGGCTGCTGCGCGACGTGGCGGGCGCCCTGGCGCGCCGGCAGGCGCGGGAGCCCGGCGCGCACGTGCTGATCGAGCTGGGCCGGCTGCTCCTCGTCCGCGGCCGTGCCGCCGACGCGCAACGGGCGTTTGCCGAGGCCAGGAGCGCCGCCGGCGAGGCGCGGGCCGCCAGCGTCGGCGTCGAGGCGGCGCTGTGGGAAGTGGGTGCGCTGACCGACGCGGCGCGTCTGGACGACGCCGGCGGCCTGGCCGGCGCGATCGATCGCGCGAGCGGGCTCGATCCCGCTCATCGCGCGTGGGCCGATGCGTGCGTCGTGCGGCTGGCGCTCTGGCGTGGCGACGCGGCGGCCGCGGCGGAGAGGGTGCCGGCACGCGCAGAGCAGGAGGACGCGGTCGTGGCCGCGTGGATCGAGTCGATGGCCGTCCGCGCGCTGCTCGCGGCGCACCACGTGTTCGAGGCCGGACGCCGGGCGTCCGACGCCCGTGCTCTCCCGGCCATCGCGGCTAGCCCGCACGCCCGGGCCATCGTCGAACGCGCGCGGCTGCGCGTCCTGGGCGAAGCCGGCGACATCGCCGCCGCGGCGTCGTGCCTCGAGTGCCTGCGCGGCGCCGCACGTGAAGCGCGCGCGCCGCTCGAGCTGGCGCGCGGCACGCTGATCTGGATCGGACTGCTGCGACGCGCGGGGCTGGAGGGCGAGGCCGAGGCCGCCCGGCGGAGCCTTCGCCGGACGGCGGCCGTGGCGCCGCCGCTGCTGCGCCGGGCCGTCGAGCGTGAAACGTGCGCCGAAGCCCTGGCAGGGCCGGACCCTCGTGGTGCTCGCGGCCCGCTGGCGCCGCCGCCGTCGCTGCTGCCCGAGATCGTGGGTGGCAGCGCCGCCCTCGACCAGCTGCGCCGGTCGATCGTGCGGGCGGCGGGCGCGCCATTTGCCGTCCTCATCGAGGGGGAGAGCGGGGTGGGGAAGGAGCTCGTGGCGCGCGCGATCCACCGCCTCGGTCCGCGCGTGCAGCGCCGTTTCTGCGATCTGAACTGCGCGGCGCTCCCCGACGAGCTCGTCGAGGCGGAGCTCTTCGGTCACGCGCGCGGCGCGTTCACCGGCGCGGCGGCGGATCGGCCGGGGCTGTTCGAGGAGGCGAGCGGCGGCACGCTGTTTCTCGACGAGGTGTCCGAGCTGTCCTTGCGCGCGCAGGCCAAGCTGCTGCGGGTGATCCAGCAGCAGGAAGTGCGGCGGCTGGGGGAGGGCCACACGCGCCCGGTAGACGTCCGCGTCGTGGCCGCCGCCAATCGATCGATGACCGAGGAAGTGGCGGCGGGACGGTTTCGCGCCGATCTGCTGTACCGGCTCGACGTCGTGCGCCTGCGGGTGCCGCCGCTCCGCGAGCGGCCGGAGGACGTGCCGGCGCTGGCCGAGATGTTCTGGCAAACGGCCGCGGCCCGGGTGGGCAGCGCCGCTACGCTGGGCGATGGCGTGTTCCACGCCCTGACCGCCTACGCCTGGCCGGGCAACGTGCGGGAGCTGCAGAACGTGCTGGCGGCGCTCGTGGTGGCGGCGCCGCCGCGCGGGCGCGTGCCGGCGTCGCTGCTGCCGGCGCGTCTCCTGGAGGCACAACCGCACCGGCTTACGCTGGCCGAAGTGCGAACGGCCTGCGAGCGTGAAGCGGTGCGCGCGGCGCTCGGACGGGCAGGCGGCCGTCGCACCGGCGCGGCGCGCGAGCTGGGGCTGACCAGGCAGGGTCTGCTCAAGACGATGCAGCGTCTCGATCTCCGGACGTAGAATCTCGATGGTGCTTCGCTACCTCGCGCGACGGCTGGTGCTGACCATCCCGGTGCTGCTCGGCGTCGCCACGCTCGTTTTCTCGCTCATCCACCTGATTCCCGGCGACCCCGCGCAGGCCATCCTGGGCGAAACGGCACCGCAGGGCGACGTGGACGAACTGCGCCGCCGGCTCGGCCTCGATCGCCCGCTCCTCGAGCAGTACGGTGCGTTCCTGTACGGCCTCGTGCGCGGCGACCTGGGCACGTCGCTCCGGACCGGCGAGCCCGTGGTGTCGCAGGTCGTGGCGCGTGTGCCCGCGACGGCGGAACTGGCGGCGGCGTCGATGCTCGTGGCCCTCGCCGTGGCGCTGCCGCTCGGCATTGCGGCCGCCGTGTGGCGCGGTACGGCAATCGACACCGGCGCCACCGCGCTGGCGCTCGCCGGCGTGTCGATTCCAAACTTCTGGCTCGGCCCGCTGCTGGCGATCGTCTTCGCAATTCAGCTGGGATGGCTGCCCGTCTCGGGGCGGGGCACGCTGGCGAATCTCGTGCTTCCGGCCATCTCCCTCGGGAGCGCGCTGGCGGCCATCCTGGCGCGGATGACGCGTGCCACGCTGCTCGAGGAGCTGCGCGAGCCGTATGTGCAGGCCGCGCGCGGCCGTGGCGCGTCGCGGGCGCGCGCCGTCCTGCGCCACGCCTTCCGCAACAGCCTGGTGCCGGTGGTCACGCTGCTCGGCCTGCAGTTCGGGGCGGTGCTGACCGGCGCCGTGATCACGGAGACCATCTTCGCGTGGCCGGGCATCGGACGGCTGCTGATCCAGTCGATCGGCTTCCGGGACTATCCGATGGTGCAGGGTTGCATTCTCTTCATCGCCACGACCTACGTGTCGGTCAACCTGCTGACCGACCTCGTCTACGGCGTGCTCGACCCCAGGATCCGTTACGAATGACGAGGGTCGGCGGCCTGATCGTCGCAGTCGCGGTGCTCGCGGCCCTCATCGGGCCGATCGTCGCGCCGTTCGACAGCGCGGCGCAGGACCTGGCGCTGCGGCTCACGGGACCCTCGGCGCAGCACTGGTTCGGACTCGACGAGCTGGGGCGCGACATCCTGTCGCGCGTGCTCGCGGGCGCGCGGATCTCGATCCTGGTCGGGCTCGTCGTGGTGTCGATCTCCGCGACGGTCGGCATGGCCGTCGGTGCCGCCGCGGGCTACTTCGGCGGGCGCGTGGACGAGATCCTGAGCCGCGCCATCGACATCCTGATGGCGTTTCCCGGCCTGCTGCTTGCGATTGCGATGGTGGCGGTGCTCGGCCCCAGCCTGTTCAACGTGGTGTTCGCGCTGTCGCTCATCGGGTGGGTGGGCTACGCACGGCTGGTGCGCGGTCAGGTGCTGCGCGCGCGCGAGCTCGAGTTCGTGCAGGCGGCCCGCGCGCTGGGCGCCAGCACCCCGCGCGTGCTGGTGCGTCACGTCATCCCAACCACGCTCCCGGCCGTCACCGTGCAGGCCACGCTCGGCATGGGCGGCGCGATCCTCGCCGAGGCATCGCTCAGTTTCCTGGGCCTCGGCGTACAGCCGCCGACGCCCAGCTGGGGCACGATGCTGAACTACGGCCGTATCCATCTGCTGGACGCGCCGCACCTGACCGTGTTCCCAGGGCTGGCGATCGCCGTCCTGGTGCTCGGCTTCAATTTCCTCGGCGACGGTCTGAGGGACGCTCTGGACCCGAAGGCGGCGCCTTCGGCGCGGTAGGGCGGGTAGGG
>Ga0079218_10000203_pt1 | contig 15225 bp, 7 predicted proteins | sample NCCompost_FD_77181 | JGI IMG/M metagenome (GOLD analysis project Ga0079218, IMG submission 77181) | Agricultural soil microbial communities from Utah to study Nitrogen management - NC Compost | ecosystem: Environmental > Terrestrial > Soil > Agricultural land | place: USA: Utah | collected... | reverse complement strand
TTTACGTCGGCCGGCATCGGCACCCGGAACGCATCCGGCGTCGCCACGGCGTGCACGTCGCAGATGACCGCGACCTGCTCATCGGTCAGCTCCGGATGCTGAGCGAGATAGTTGTCGAAGAACAGCCGCCACGCGTGGGAGCGATCCTCCGGCGCGAGCGCGCCCATGATGGCGCGGCGGTACTGCACCGGGTAGGCATCGATCTCGGCGGCGGCTTCACGCAGTTCCGCGGTATCGAGCGTGGCCGTCCATTCAATCGCAGCTTCCGCGGCATTCGGCGTCTTCGCTACTGGGAGCAGCAGCGCTTCTGCCGGAATCGTAATCAGGCCGACGATGGCGCAGATCGTCAGTCTGCTGCGGGTCGACGCGGTCATCGGAGTCTCCTTTGCAAACTTGACATCGACATCGTCGACGCCAAGCCTCGTCCGTTTTGCAAGACTCACGCCGCGCGGGAGATGTGGCCGATGGGTGATTCGCCGCACGAAATTGGCTCCTGACAGATTTGCGCCTGCAATGCTGTATGTGCCGCGAAGATCGCGTGATCTTTTCCGTCGCTCTGACTGACTTCCCTCAAAGATTTCGTGGAATCGCGGACCGCTCGTCCGTGCGATCCGGCGGGCCGCTCAGCGCGTCACGGTCGTCTCAGCGACAGATTCGAAATTCGACGCGCGGGTAGGAGAGGGATCGCGGGGCATACGCCGGGGAAGCGGGTGCCCCGGCCGCCAAAGACAGCGTGCGATTTTCGATCTATGCTTTGCGGCATGATGCACCTCCGAATTCGTAATCGTCAGGTCCTGCTCGTGCCGGTGATGCTGTTTGCGTTCCTGGCCGGGCCTGTCAACAGCCAGCAGGCCGGGGCCGGCAGCGGCGTGACGGTGGATTTCGTGGCCGTGAACGCCAGCGGCGAGCCCGTCACCGACCTGAAGGCCAGCGACATCACCGTCCGCATCGGAGGCCGCGACCGGAGCGTCACGAACCTCGAGCTTCGCCGTATCGGCGGATCAGGCGACGCCGCGGCGGCGCCCGCCGCGCCCGCGTCCGCCCCGGCGCCCTATTCCACGAACCAGGGCGGCGGCAGCAGCAGCGCCTCATCGCCCGGCCGGCGCATCCTGATCGTGGTCGACAACGAGTCGCTGCGCGCCGGGACAGACCGGGACATCCGCGCCAGCCTCGAACCCGTGTTCAAGTCGCTCGGGCCCGGCGATCGCGTGTCGTTCGCGTCCGTGCCGAACGACATCTTCGGTGTCGGCCTGGGCAGCCCGGCGGCGGCGCAGGCAGCGCTCGAGAAATTCGGGGGCGGACGGCCTGCCTCTCATTCTGAAGACGAAGCCCGGTGCCGGACGCGCGACGCGCTGACGGCGCTCCGGCGGATTGTTGAGGCGGCGCCACGAGCCGACCAGCCGGCGACAGTGTTCTTTTTCTCACAGGGCATCACCTCGCCGGGCAGCACGAGTTCAGGATCGGGCTGTCAGGTCACCCCGGACCTGTACCAGGGTGTCGGGCAGGCGCTCGCCATCGCGCGCGCGAATCTGTTCGTCGTGCAGGGCGATCCCAGCTTCACGGCGACGAGCGAGCGCACGCGCAATGAACAACAGGGCCTCGAGAGCCTTGCCGCGCTCGGCGGGGGCAATGTGCTGCGCGCGACGCCGACCGGTCTCAGCCGGGTGCCGTCCGAGAGCGCGGCGTTTTACATCGCCACGGTGGCGCCGGAATCGAACGATCGGCCCGCCGTAGTCCGGCTGGAGGTGCGCTCGAAGCGCGAGGGCGTGACGATTCGCTCGCGCAGCGATGTCGCGCTCGGTGCGCGCCCTGCGGGACCCGCCGGCCCGGCGCCCGCCGGCCAGAAGCCAGCGTCGGTCAACGACATGGTGACGACCACTGTGGCATTCACGGCTCTGCCGCTGCGCACGACCGCGATTGCGTCGCGCGGGCCACAGGATCGCATGGCCGTCTTTACGATGACTGAGCCGATCGAGCCCGGCGTAAAGCTCACGGCGCTTCGTGCGGTGCTCTTTGATCCGGCCACGAACAAGTCAGCGTTCGTCGCGGATGCCAAGCCCGAGCAGCTCGCCGCTCGCACCGTGTCACTGCCGATGGCGGTGGCTCCCGGCAAGTACCGGCTTCGTGTCGCGGCCATGGACGATAAGGGGCGCGCCGGCGCAGTCGACCATGAAGTCGATGCCAATCTCGTCCCGGCCGGCGGGCTGAAAATCGGTGGGTTGATGCTCCTCTCGCCGCGCGGGGAAAGCTTCTCTCCCGTCATGGAGTTTTCGAACGAGGCCGAGATCGGGGTCTATGCCGAGATGTACGGCGCGTTGACCGCGCAGGTGAAGGCCTATCTGGAAATCGCGCAGTCCCTTGATGGAAAGGCGATCGAGACGATTCAGGTCGGCGGTTCGCAGTCAACTGAGCCGGACAAGTTCATCCTGAACGCGAAGGTGCCGCTTGCCAAACTCGCCCCCGGTGACTACGTCGTGCGGATGATCGTCAAGATGGGCGATGCGCCGGAAGGCCGGCTCGTCACGACGCTCCGTAAGACCGGGAAGTAGGGCCGGGCTTCAGCCCCGCCACTAGACCGTCTGCGTCGCCGGATACTTCCGGTCGACGTAGTCGTCGACCAGTTTCTGAAAGGCCGCGGCCAGCTCGTCATACGTTCCCCGGAGCGTCGTGACGTGCTGGCCGTCGACGTAGACGGGGCAGTGCGGCGACTCGCCGGTGCCGGGCAGCGAGATGCCGATGTTGGCAGCCTTCGATTCGCCCGGACCGTTCACCACGCAGCCCATCACCGCCACCGACATCGTCTCGACGCCCGGCCGGGTCGTCTTCCAGATCGGCATCATCGCCCGAACGTAGTCCTGCACGCGTTCCGCCAGCTCCTGGAAAGTCGATGATGTCGTGCGGGCGCAGCCGGGGCAGGCGGTGATCGACGGAGAGAATGAACGCAGGCCCAGCGCCTGCAGGATCTCGCACGCGGCGTAGACCTCCTCGCGCCGATCGCCGTTGGGCCGCGGCGTGAGCGACACGCGGATGGTGTCGCCGATGCCTTCGTTCAGCAGGATGGCGAGCGCCGATGCCGACCACGCGACACCCTTGATCCCCATGCCCGCTTCCGTCAGGCCGAGGTGAAGCGGCTGCGACGTCTTCTTCGACAAGTCGCGATAGACCGTAATCAGGTGGCGCGGCCGCGACACCTTGCAGGAAATGATGATCTGGTCCTGGCGCACCCCGGACTCGAGCGCGAGCTCGGTCGATTGCAGCGCCGACAGCACCATGCATTCGTTGATGATTTCCTCCGAGGTGAGCCCGCGGCCGTCATCCGTGTTCTGCTGCATCCGGGCGACGACCAGTTCCTGGTTGAGCGAGCCGCCGTTGACGCCGATGCGAATCGGCTTCTGATGATCGACCGCCACTTGGCAGATGGTCGCGAACTGTTCATCCCGCCGCTTTCCCGTGCCGACGTTGCCGGGATTGATCCGGTATTTGTCGAGGGCCTGGGCGGCCGCCGGGTAGCGCGTGAGCAACAGGTGGCCGTTGTAGTGGAAGTCACCGATGAGCGGCGCGTGGCAGCCCGCATCCAGGAGGCGCTGCTTGATCTCCGGGACCGCGGCAGCCGCTTCGGCCGTATTGACAGTCACCCGCACCATTTCCGAACCGGCCTCCACGAGCTCGAGGCATTGGGTGGCGGTGGCCTGCGCATTCGCCGTGTCCGTCATCGTCATGCTCTGGACGACGACCGGGGCGCCGCCCCCGACCTGGACGGGGCCGACCTTGACGGCAATCGTGCGGTGGAGGCGCAGGGGCGCGGACATGCAGCGATCATAGCGCCGGCGCGGCCGGGACCACGCTGGCGTCGTCCTACCGGAGAGTTCAGAATGGAAAAGACCATTTCGAGGAGGCACCCGATGCAGGTTCCAAGACTCGTCGCCGCAATGCTGATCGTCACGGCGATGACCGCGGCCACCGCGTTCGCGCAGGCGCCCGTGAGCGCGCAGGACATCTCGCGGCTCGAGGCCGCGGCCAACGAGGTCGAGTCGTTGACGAAGCCGCTGGCGAAGACCGATCTGCGGCTGGCCGGAAGCATCACGGAGTCGCTGACGGACGTCCGCGACGAGATCGCCTATCTGCGCGTCAAGCTTCGGCGCGAAGGACAGGTCAGCCGCGAGGACTACGCGGCGCTGCGCGATCGCATCGAGACCCTGCGCGTGCGCGCGCAGGGACAGAAGGTCAGCGCGCAGCCTGAGCTCGTCACCGACGACCCGCTGATGGCCGTCATGGTGCCGGTGGGGACCGGGCGCGAAGTGCGGCTATCGACACCGCAGAACTCGGGCAAGGCAACCGTCGAGCAACGGTTCGAGGCCACGCTGATCGAGGATTTCGTCGTGAACCGCCGGGTGGTGATTCCGGCTGGGGCGGTCACGCGCGGCTTCGTCAGCTCCGTCAAAGCGGCAGGACGAATCGACCGCCGTGGCAGCCTCACACTGTCGTTCGACGAATTACGGATCGACAACCGCTCGTCACGGCTGCGAGCGTCGGTCATCCAGGCGCTGGAGGCCAAAGCGTCGAACGACGTCGCGCGGGCTGGCGCGGGCGCCGTCGTCGGCGGCATCGTCGGCGGGTTGCTCGGCGGCGGGAAGGGTGCGCTGTTGGGCGTGCTCATCGGCGGAGGTGGCACGCTCGCGGCTACGGACGGGTCGGACGTGGACCTGCCCGCCGGCACCATCCTGCGAATCCGGATCGACCAGCCGCTGGAGGTCGTCGTGCGGTAGGCCGGGAACGGCCCGTACCAGATAGAATCCGACAGTCCCGGAGGATTAGATGTCCCGTACTGCTATCCGACTGAGTGCCGCGACTGCCTGGGCAGTCCTCTCTGCCGCCGCGGCGGCGTCTTTTCCACCCGGAGCCGTCGCCCTATCCGCGCAGGTGACCGCGCAGGACAGCCCGGCGCTCGTCGCGCGGGCGCGTGCCATCCACGAGCGCGTGATCACGATGGACACACACGTCGACATTTCGGTCAATCAATTCACGCCGGCGTGCAACTACACGATGCGGCTGACGAACCAGGTGAACCTGCCCAAGATGAAGGAAGGCGGGCTCGATGCGCCTTTCCTGATCGTCTATGTCGGCCAGGGCCCGCTGACCCCCGAAGGGTTCGAGAGCGCGTACAAGTCGGCCGTGTCGAAGTTCGACGCCGTGCACAGGCTGACGAAAGAGATCGCGCCGAACGAGATCGAACTGGCGCTGACGCCGGCGGACGTGGTCCGCATCGCCAGGTCCGGCAAGAAGGTTGCGATCATCGGCGTCGAGAACGGCTATCCCATCGGCACGGACCTCGAGCGCGTCAAGGAGTTCTACACCCGCGGCGGACGCTACATGTCGCTCGCGCACAACGGCAACAGCCAGCTCGCGGATTCCAACTCGACGGAAGCGGCCAACGGCGGCATCCACGGAGGGCTGAGCGAGCTCGGCAAGCAGGTGATTGCCGAGATGAACAAGTGGGGCATGATGGTCGACATCTCCCACCCGTCGAAGCAGGCGAACCTGCAGGCGATGGCGCTATCGAAGGCGCCGGTCATCGCGTCGCACTCCTCCGCACGCGCGCTCGCGAATCACCCACGGAATCTGGATGACGAGCAGCTCGACGCGCTGAAGAAGAACGGTGGCGTCGTTCAGACCGTGGCGTTCGCGTCGTATGTCAAGGTTGATCCGGCCGAGCGGGCGCCTGCACTTGCCGCACTGCGGCAGGAGTTTGGTCTCGTCCCTGCCCAGGGCGGTGGCGGCCGGGGCGGTGGCGGGGCGGCGGGTGCGGGTCGCGGCGACGCTGCGAGCGCGGCGCGCGGCGCGGGCGCAGCGACGGGCGCACCGACGCCGCCGCAGGCGGGTGGACGTGCCGCTGGTACTCCTCCGCCGTGTCCGGTCGAAGATCCGAACGCCCCCGCGCCAGCCGCAGGCGCGGGCCGTGCGGGCGGTGGCGGCCGCGGAGGTGGCGGCCAGAACGCGGCCCTCGAAGCCCTGACGCCTGAACGGCGCGCCGAGTACGACAGGCGCCTGGCCGAGATTGACAAGAAGTGGCCCGTCGCGACCCGCGCCACCGTAGCTGACTTCGTCAATCACATCGACTATCTGGTCAAGAAGATCGGGATCGACCACGTCGGCATCTCGTCCGACTTCGACGGGGGCGGCGGCGTCACTGGATGGAACTCGGCGTCCGAGACGTTCAACGTCACGCTGGAACTGGTGCGGCGCGGCTATACGGAAGAGCAGATCGCCAGGCTCTGGAGTGGCAATCTGCTCCGCGTGTGGGCTGAGGTCGAGAAAGTCGCGAAGACGCTGCAGTCGCAGAAGTAACGACGACCTGCGGGTCAGTCCCGGGTGCCGCCGAGGAGTCCCCAGCGGCGGCGCTTGAGGAACAGCCCCTTGCGCGAGAGCCCGAGCATCGAGGCCGCGTCCGCGACGCGGCCGCTCGATGCCGACAGCGCATGTTCGACGAACTTCCGCTCGACTTCAGCGATCGCCTGCGTCAGCGGCTGATCCAGCCGCACTTCCACCGCCGGGGCGGCCGACCTCGGCTGCACGACGGGGCGCCTGTTCCAGTTCGCCGTGACTTCCTCGCTCAGATCCGCGGCGCCAAGTGTCTGGCCGTCGCTGGACATCGCAGCCGCGCGCCGCACTTCGTTTGCCAGCTGGCGGATGTTGCCCGGCCAGTCGAACAGCAGCAGCGCCGCGATGAAGTCGTCGCCCAGGCGAAGACCCGACCGCCCGCATTCGGCGGCGTACTTCGAGAGGAACAGCGCCGCGAGCGCAGGAATCTCGTCTTTCCGCTCCCGCAGCGGCGGCAGCTCGATCCGCGCCACGCCAATCCGGTAGAACAAATCGCTGCGGAAGCGCCCCTGCTCGGCCAGCGTTGCGAGATTGCTGTTGGTGGCGGCGACGATGCGGACGCCGACGGTCTGCGGACGGGCGTCGCCGATCGGCTGGATTTCCCCGCTCTCGAGGAACCGGAGGAGCTTCGGCTGAATAGCCTGATCGAGATCGCCAATCTCATCGAGGAACAGCGTGCCGCGTTCGGCGGCGCGCACGACGCCCGGGAACGCGTCGACCGCGCCGGTGAAGGCACCGCGGCGGTGGCCGAACAGCTGGCTCTCGACCAGGTCGCGCGCGACGGCTGAACAGTTGAACGGCACGAACGGCCCGCGGCGCCGCGGGCTCCGATCGTGGATGAGACGCGCGAACACCTCCTTGCCCGTGCCGGTTTCGCCCGTGAGGAGGACCGGCAGCGCGGTGGCGGCGAGGCGCTCGGCGATCCGGACGAGCTCGATCATCCGCGGCGATCGAAAGATGGTGTCGTTGCCCTCGGCCGCCGGCGTGCGCGGCCAGAGCGTCAGTTCCTCGTCCTCACGCTCGGTGTCCGCCGTACGCGCGACGGCCATCTGCACCAGGTCGGTCAGGCCCTTGAAGAGCGTGAGCTCATCCAGGGTCTCGACGCCGCGGACCGTGATGGACGAGAACCGGTCGGAGCCCATCAGGCGAATCGTGTGCGAGTGATCCGGGCCCGCGTCGAACTCGGCGGTGGGAATCGGGCGGTACTCGTGGCCGGATTCGTTGACGACTTCGAGCCGCGCGGCCATCGGCGTGTTCTGCAGGATGGCGGCGACGCGATGCGCGAGCAGATCGATGGAATGGCCGGCGCCCAGGATCGTGGCGACGTCGCCGACGAGCAGCGCCGTGTGTGTCAGCGAGGGGCCCGGCGACGTCTCGACGGTGACGCTCTCCTGCGGACGCGACACGACGGCGTCGCGTTGTGCCGCGATCCACCACTCGTGGTAGCGGTGGCCGATGGCGCGGCAGGCGGCCAGTGCGCGATCGTAATGGAGCGCGCCGGTGGCGCGCTCGCCCTTGACGGCCGCGGCGAGCCCCCGCGTGGCTTCGAGGACGATGAGCGGATCGACCGCGCCGCGTGGACAGCTGCGGACGGCGGCGGCGATCGAGGCGGCGGCCGCGTGGTGGCGTCCGAGCCTGGCCAGCGCGCGTGCCCGCGCGCAGAGAATGACCGTGCGCACGGCCTTGTACTGCCGCCGCGCGAGCTCCGGTTCGGCATCGTCGGCGACGGCCAGCATGCCGTGCCAGTCCTCGAGCTGCTCGAGGTACGCGCAACGCGTGACCTGGTGAGCGAGGTCGTACCAGGAGCGGGCAGGGAGTCGATCCCTGCCGATGACCACTTGGCACTCCCGCAAGGCGCTAGCGCAATCGGCGATCCGACCTTCGCGAAGAGCAACGAGCGCAAGGCTATCAGTCGCTCCGAGCCGAACATAGGTCAATCCGGCAGCGAGAGGCACAACCTGCTCGAGTAGTCCTCGAGCCTTTCCAACCTGACCCATGTAAAGCGCGACGACGCCGAGATTCGTCAACGCTGCTAACTCGTATTTCAGGAAGCTGGCACTCCTGGCTCGGCTAAGGCATGAGAGCGCCAAGTCCTTCGAGCGCCGAAGGTTGCCTGCAAGGGATTGGAGCGATGCTTCGACAATGTCGACCGTGCAGGTCAGAGCAGTCGATGTTGAACGCTGCGCGAAGGTTCGAGCTATTTCTAGATGGCTGTGAGCGGTGAGACACTGGCCCCTAAAGCCTTCTACCCTAGCGACCGCCAAGTGCAGCGACGAGAGGGAATCCGTATCGCCGACCTGAGACGCGAACTGTCGAAGCCTTGTCAGGTGCGGGATTGCGTCTGTTGGACTGAGGAAATCCACTTCTCGCACGAAGTGAGCGAACGCTGCGTGGAACTGACCGGAGGCACCAACGCTTCCGAATGATGAATTCGCGGTTCGCAGATCAGATATCGAATCGACGACGTCGCCGAGGTCGAACTTCGCCATTGCCCGAAGGACGAGAAGTCGCTGACTTGTCGCGTCGTCGGCCGTCGGAACTCCGTTGACGAACCGAATCAATTCAGCGTTCTGGCCTGTCCTGTACAGATCTTCAGCCTCGCCGACAACGGGCGAGTGCGAATGTTCGCGAGGATCCCGACTTACGTCTCTTCCCTTGCGCCGCTCCGACGGACCCATCCCTGGCCTCCGGGCTGCCAACTTCCGTTATCGGCCTGCGGACGATATCAGAAGGCATATGCCATCGGCATTAGTCAATTTTGTTGTTAGTGGACGGCGGGCCTGGAGGCTGACCCTGAGCCCCGTCGAGGCTCTTTTGACGTTGGCGAGGGCATCGCGCTGGCGAAAAGAGTAGCTGCGCTTTCCAACATTCGACGATGATCACTGTCGAAGGGCTCGCTTGCATACGCTGTGATCACACCAAGTGCCGGTGGATTTGGGCCATTAAGGATGGGCACGGCCAAGGCATAGCGCAATGGCGTACTCAGAGTCCTTGCTACCGGGCCCAGTTCGAGAGTTGCATTCGAGTTCAGCACGGCCTGCTTGTGCGCGGCTGCCCACCCAGAAATCCGATCCCCGACCGGAATCGTTAGACCCGCGATTGCCGTGGCCCCAACACCTTGGCTTGCGGCACAGGCGAGTTCGTTCTTTTCAACGTCTGGGACAAAAAGCGCCCAGCTCGCAGCCGGAACAACCCGCATAAGATGCCGAAAGAGAATCTCCGCTGCCGCCTGCATGGAAGTTGACAAAGGAAGCTCCCGGCGAAGCTCATTGAATTCGCGTTCTTCTGCAGTTGTGGCGGTAATGACATCGAGCTGAGCTGGAAGCGGGAGCGGAGCTTCGCTGCTCGTAGCCTTCTTCTGTTCCTCAAATTCCTCTCGTTCTAACTTGTCCAATAGTCCGAGAAACGCGTCGACCACCCACGGGTCGTACCAAACTGCACGCCGCTCCTTGAGGACCTGCTCGGCATGTTGCCGACTGTAACGCGGGCGGTAGGGTCGATCTGAAGTGAGGGCGTCATAGCAATCGACGACTGAAAGGATTCGCGCGCCGAGCGGAATCTGTTGCCCTGCCAAGCCGTCTGGATAGCCAGTGCCGTTCCAGTTCTCGTGGTGATGACGGACCATTGGCTCAACTGGATAGGGGAAGTTGATGCTCTTGAGGATGTCTGCCCCAACCGCGGCATGGACCTTCATGCGCTCGAATTCAGCGGGCGTCAACGGCCCTGGTTTGTTGAGAATGTACTCAGGCACGGCTAGCTTGCCGGTGTCGTGAAGTAGGGCAGCAGCCTTGAGAGCGTCAAGCTGTTTCTCCTCTTCGACGCCAAGGGACTTGGCCAGAGCCATGGTGTATCGCTGAACTCGCCGGATGTGTCCGTGGGTGACCTGGTCCTTGGCGTCGATAGCTAGCGCCAGAGCTTCAATCGTTGATAAGAAAACTCTGTTCAATTCAGCGTTCTTCTCGCGCTCAACCTCGATACGTCGATTCGACCACTTGTATGTGAGGTACAGCATGAGAAGTAATGGAGCAATGGCGGTAACGAACTCAACTCGTATCGTCCGGGTGTTGTAGACAAGCAGCGATGCTACGGAAGCGGCTGCGCCGTAGTTAATCAGAAGGTCAACAAAATGCCTTCGCCAGATTGACGTGGCCCTGAGGTTCTTCTGAAAGGCGAGAGCGAACGTAATAAGCCAGCTGTTCAGCAGAAAGTAGATGGTCGTGAAAGCGGCGAGCGTCAACATGAATCTACTGTCAAACTGCGGATCCGTAGACAGTAGCGGTGTGATTCCCGAAAGATGCGCGGCAATCCAGACGGACAGAGGGGGCGCGGCCAGATTAAACAGGACTTGCTGCCATCTGAGTGCCCCGGCGAGGAATAGGCGAAAGGAGATAAAGAGCGCGTCGAGGAGGACCAGCACGGTGCCGCCAGACGGACCGAACAGCAAGGCTCCAGCGATTACGAATGTTTCGGAAATCGAGATACTTACGTTGACCGTCGGGAGCTTAACCGGAAGGAGTCCGCTAAGTACTGTCAATAGCACCAAAGAGAGCCACTGATTACGCCAGTCGGGCGGCTGGGCTATGACTTCCGCCAAGCTGACGACGATGACAGTCAGCCCGAGGAGGCAGACGCTGATTATGTAGAGATGAAGGCCTCTGGAGAAGCCACTGTGCAATGGTTGAGAGGCCATCAGCTCGCGCTCGAGCTGGGCCTTCTGCGCGGCCTATCCCCGCTGACGTAGCCGAGTTTCTGGTCGGCCGTGTCGAACCCTAGCTCCAGATGATTATCGAAGCAACCATGATTTCCCTCTAGTACCGAACGGCTGTGACCTCTCAGGAGCGCGCCTATCGCGCTACCCGAGCCTCTCTAAATCAGGAACTATGCCAACCTGACGATCCGCAGAAATCCTAATAAAAACAACCGAAACTGCGTGCCGTGGGTCCCCGCATTTGACGTTTACCTAGCTTCCCCAAACGATTGTGTTCGCCCCAGCTTGGCTTCCCCAGACGATGGTGCTACCCCACACAATGGTGCTGCCCCATACAATCGTGTCGCTCTGGAGAGCAGAACCCCAGACGATAGTGCTGCCCCAAACGATGGTGTCCGCCTGAATGTTGTTGGCGCCCCAAACGATGGTGCTGCCCCAAACAATCGTGCTACCCCAAACGATCGTGCTACCCCAGACGATGGTCGCGGGTTTCACACCCGATCCCCAAACGATCGTGTCGCCCTGAGCTTTGTCTGCTCCCCAAACTATGGTGTCGCCCTGTGTACGACGGCTGCCCCAAACGATCGTGTCCCCCTGAGCTTTTTGGCTGCCCCAGACAATGGTGTCGGCCTTGCTTCGCTCGGCACCCCAAACAATGGTGTTGCCGTCAGCCTTAGAACCGGCGCCCCAAACAATGGTGTTGTCCTGAGGGCGGCCGCTGCCCCAAACGATGGTGCTACCCCATACGATCGTATTTGCGAACGCGATCTGGCCCGCCTGCACCGGCTCGCCACCGATGACATTGCGCATCTGCACGGCGCGCAGATTCTTGCTGCGCACCATCTGCGCCGCCAGCGCCACGTTCACGCTGCCCGCGCCCTGCTCGATCAGGCCGTAACCCTTCAGCGGCTCGGCCGTGTACTGCAGCGCGAACTTGACCTGCGCCGGGGTGAGCCGCGGCTGCTCCTGCAGGAGCTGCGCGACCGCGCCGCTCACGACTGCCGCCGCCATGCTCGAGCCCGACAGCTTCATGTACGTTCCGCCGTTCTCGCCGATCACCCGGCGATCCGCGTACGTCTGCCACAGATAAGAATCCGAATTGACCGCCGCTTCGATCGCGTTGCCGGGTGCCACCACATCCGGCTTCAGTTCCCACGACGAGGGGTTCAAGGGATCGCCGACGGGGCCGCGCGAGCTGAACGTCGCGATCGCATCGTCCGAACGCTGAATGGTACCGCGCGTGTTGAGCGCTCCCACCGTCAGCGCGCCCGGGCTGTAGCCCGGCGACACGATGCCACCGACGACCGGCGTGCCATCCGGTAGCTTGCCGAGATTGCCCGCCGACGCGACGACCACGATGCCCGCCTGGACCGCGCGGTCCACGGCCTTGGCCATCGGGTCATCCGCATAGGACCCGCCGGCCGGCGCGCCCAGCGAGAGGTTGATCACGCGGATGGCGTACTTGTCCTTGTTGGCAATTGCCCACTCGATCGCGCAAATGACGTCGGAAACGTAGCCCGTTCCGTCGTCGCCCAGCACCTTCAGGCTGACGATCGCTGCACCCGGTGCCATCCCGACGTACGTGCTGCCCGCGGCGGTCCGGCTGCCAGCGCCGCTGCCCGCAATAATGCTCGCCACGTGCGTGCCGTGGCCGTAGCCGTCCGCCGTGCTCGTGCTGGTGAAATCGACCGAGACAAGCAGGCGATTCCGGAGATCCTGGTGTGGGGCGATCCCCGAGTCGATGACCGCGATGCCGATGCCCTTGCCCGTCAGTCCCGAGAACAGTCCGGTCCGGCCGAACGCCCGCCAGAGCTGATTGGCCCCCGTCGTCTGCGCCGGGACGGCCGAGAGGCCGACGACCTGGGCATCTTCAGAGAGGTAACCGACTGACGGGTCCTGGGCGAGCAGCCGCACCCGAGCCGCGCTCCCGCCGAGCACCGCACCCGATGGCAACCACTTCTCGACGTTCAGCCCATAGGCTCCCGCCAGCCGGTCCACCTCATCCTTGGGCCCCTCGTAAATCACCTTGGCTGCCGGCGCACCCGCAGTCAGCTTGTCCGCCAGGCCTCGTGACAGACGCGAGCGTTCCTGCGCGTCGAGGGACGAGGCGCTGAACAGAGCCGCCACCATCAGGCCGATAACGGTTTGCGAGCGAGTCGGGCGAATCGAAGGAAGAAGGAGCCGGAACGAATTCATAAACGTTTGTCCTATCGAGCCCAGATACACACTTAGGGGCCCCGAGTGCAAACCCGTAACGCAGATCCTGTACCAGTAATTCAAATTCGAAATCTGGTTACTTTTTACGTGTTTTTGTGCCCCGCGACGATGGGTCTCGGCTCTGCCCGGCTCGGCACTTACAGTACCGTCAGCACAAAATCGAAAATGTACGAGATTTGTAGCTGAAAACGTCGTTTGGAGGGCTCCGATCCCCCTGGTCGGTAACAGCTTTGGAACCCGCTCCAATTACTGTCGCTAAGAGATTGCAAAATTGAGACTTAGAACACTTATTACCGTTGTGTTCGTGGTGCTGGTCGCAGGGGGAGCCGCCTGGTTCATCCGCACCCGATCGGCACCAGACAGCGCTCAAACCGCCCGATCAGAGGCCGCGCGGGGGGGGCGGCTGATTGCGACTTACAGAACTGAACCTGCGTTCCATAACAGACTTGTCGCCACGGGAAGTGCTGACGAACTGCTGGCCAGGCTGACCCAGGCCCCTCTCGTGCGCGTCAATCGGCAGACAGGCGAAGTCCAACCTCGCCTGGCCGAGTCTTGGACGTCCTCACCCGACGGACTCACCTGGACCTTCCAGCTGCGTAAGGGTGTGAAGTTCTCCGACGGGACGCCCTTCACCGCAGCCGACGTGGTTTTCACCTTCCGGGCGCTGTATGACCCGGGCGTGGCGAGCAGCATCGCATCGACGGTACAGGTGAGCGGCCAGCCCCTGCAGGTGCGGGCCCTGGACGAATCCTCCATCGTCGTCGTGTTCCCCGCGCCATATGGCCCGGGAATCAGCGTGCTCGATGCCGTACCGATCCTTCCGCGGCATCGTCTCGAGGCCGCCCTCGACGCGGGACGATTCGCGGAAACGTGGAAGATGAACACGCCGGTCGCCGAACTGGCCGGACTCGGCCCGTTCAAGGTCCGCGAGTACGTTCCCGCGCAGCGGATGGTCCTCGACCGCAATCCTCATTACTGGGTGACCGGCGCTGACGGGCAGGCTTTGCCGTATCTCGACGAGCTCGAGATTCAGTTTGTCCCGGATCAGAACGCCGAGGTCCTGAGGCTGCAGGCGGGGGAGGTCGACCTCACGACGAGCCAGGTCCGGTTCGAGGATCTCGCGTCGCTTCAGAAGCTGTCGCGGTCAGGCGCCATCCGGTTGCACGATGCTGGTGTGACGACGGCGCCCGACGTGATGTGGTTCAACCTCAATCCGGACGCGCCGGCGGCGGCGCGCCCATGGCTCCAGAGCACCAGCCTGCGCCGCGCGGTCTCGATGGCGATCGATCGCACCGTGCTGGTCAACACCGTTTACCTCGGTGAAGCCGTCCCGATCGCCGGGCCGGTCACTCCGGGGCATGGAAAGTGGTACGACGCCAGCGTGGCAATGCCGGTTTTCGATCGGGCCCGCGCGATCGCCGAGCTCGAGACGACGGGCTTGCGGGATCCTGACGGCGACGGCATCCGCGAAGACGCGTCTGGCAGACCGGCCCGCTTCTCGCTCCTGACCCAGAAAGGGCACTCGGTCCGGGAGCGCACCGCCTACGTCGTGCAGGAACAGCTCAAGCAGATCGGTCTCGCGGTCGACGTGGTGGCGCTCGACACCGAATCAATGATCGATCGCTTCGGCAAGAAGGATTACGACGCGATCCTGTTTGGCTTCGAGTTCGACTCGTTCGATCCGGCGCGTCACGTCGACTTCTGGACGAGCCGCGGCCGGTTTCACGTGTGGCGTCCGCGCCAGGCCACGCCGGCGACCAGCTGGGAAGCGCGGATCGACGATCTGATGGCGAAACAGTCCACGACGCTCGATGACGCGGAGCGCCGCCGGCTGTTCAACGAAGCGCGCAAGGTGCTGGCGGAGGAACAACCAGCCTTGTACTTCGCGGCGTCCCGCGTGATTCTCGCGACCAGCGCGCGCG
>Ga0079218_10000202_pt1 | contig 15226 bp, 14 predicted proteins | sample NCCompost_FD_77181 | JGI IMG/M metagenome (GOLD analysis project Ga0079218, IMG submission 77181) | Agricultural soil microbial communities from Utah to study Nitrogen management - NC Compost | ecosystem: Environmental > Terrestrial > Soil > Agricultural land | place: USA: Utah | collected... | reverse complement strand
CTATACAAATTTCGGATCTCGTTTCGCAACAAACGCTTCATAAGCTTCGCGGTAATCTGGGTGCTGCATACAAATCGCCTGGGCCTGGGCTTCACATTCGAGGGCCTTCTCGAGATTCATATCGAGCTCGCGGTTCAGCATTTCCTTCGTTTTCGCTAATGCAAAAGCGGGCCCAGCAGCTAAACGTTGCGCAAGCTCGCTGCAGGCATTGTCGAGTTGATCCGGGGCGACTACCCGGTTGTAAAGACCGATGCGTTCAGCTTCCTGGGCCGAGATGAAGTCGCCGGTATACAGCAACTCCGTCGCCTTCGCGAGGCCAATCACTCGCGGCAGAAGGAAGGCTGCGCCCATGTCCGCACCGGAAAGTCCGACCCTTACAAACAGGAACGCAATCTTTGCAGCATCACTGGCAATCCGAATGTCAGCGGCCAGAGCGATACACGCGCCGGCGCCGGCAGTAGTGCCGTTCAGCTTTGCAATCACCGGCTGGGGGAGGGTGCGAATATTCTTAATCAACTCGCACGTCATCCGCGTGAACTCCAGAAGCCCTTCCATGTCGCGACTAAAAAGTTCGCCGATGATGTCGTGCACGTCACCGCCGGAACAAAAGGCGCGGCCGGCGCCCGTTACTACTACGGCGCGAACTGCGGTTTCATCACGGAGCGCCGCGAAGGTGTCAGTCAACTCCCGATAGACTTCAAATGTAAGGGCATTTAGACGGTCGGGGCGATTCAAGGTTATCGATGCCACGCCACCTTCGACCGTGTAGAGAAAACTCTTCGGACTAATCATTGTCATCAAAGCGCCGCGATGCCTTCGATCTCAACCTTTGCCCGATCGTCAAGCAGGCCTTTAACTTCCACCAATGCCATCGCCGGGAAATGTTTTCCCATGTGGGCGCGATAGCGGTCACCCAGCTCGCGCGTGCGGTTGCGATACTCTGCTTTGCTCGTCACGTAGATTGTGAGGCGCGCAATTTGTGCCGCCGAACCACCTGCTGCTTCCACTACAGCAACAACGTTTGCGAGTGCGCGATCAAATTGTTCGACAAAGTCATCGCTGACAATTCTCTGCTCAGCGTCACCGGCGATCTGCCCCGCTATGAAAAGCCATTTTGCGCCGGATTCAGTGAGCACGCCGTTTGAGAAGCCGCTGGGCGGGCCAAGGTGCTCGGGGTTAATGAATTTAAACGTCATGAGTTGCCAGCAAGGTATTAGATTCCGCGATACGGGGCAAGAGCTTTTGACGAAGCGACGGGCGAAAGCTGTACAAAGAAAAGAGACCACCTCTTTAAGGCGGTCTCTCAAACAAATTGGTTTAGGGAAAGTTCGGTTACAAGATCGTATCGAGTCGTGTCGCCAACTGTTCCGCAAGCTTCCCGTTCGGATCGAGGCCGCGAATGGGTTCGCCCTGCACATTACCCTGCTTGTTAAGAATGATGATGGATGGAAGCTGGTCTACGCCCATGGCCTTAGAAATTGCGCCGTCGGGATCGCGCAGAACCGTAACTTTCAAACTGTACTTGTTCGCAAACGCGCGTAGCTGGGCGTCGGACGCGAAGTTTTTCGACTTCTCGTCTTCTGATTCGGTGCTCACGAAGTAAACCACAACGCCACGGTTGCTGTATTCATCCGCGAGTTTCCTGACGCCTTGCAATTGCGCGCGAGAAAGCGGCAACCACGAGGCGCCAAAAGCAAGTACTACAACTTCGCCACGCAGGCTTTCCGCGGTCACAGTCTGACCGTCGACCGAACGCATCGAGAACTCCACTGGACCATCATTTCGTTGCGCTAAACCGAGAGTCGAACCAACGAGTACCAGCAGTAATGCGGTCGTGAAAACCCTGGGTTTGTTAAAAGTCATTTCGTCTCCTTCGTCGGAATCCCGGGGGCGAGTAACGCTCGTTCACCCTCGCCAGCGGGGTTGGGCCGACTCACCTTAGATGGCCAACCGCGGGCTTTAGTTGGTTGGCTCAACGGGCCGGATCTTATCAGGGTCCAAGCTGATTGGCGGCGCGCCAAACATTTCCTCGTGCAAAGCGGCGTAATCATCCCATGTATCCATATCGCGCGCAATATAGGAGGAATCTACTTTGAGGCGCTGTACCTGATTCTTGTGGGCATCGAAGAACTCCTTCAATCCGCGTTGCGGATCAAGACTTAGAAGGGACTCGCGAAAGTCCAGGTCGACTAACACCGGATGACCACCACGCTCGTTGTATTCTGGGATGATTAGTCTCGCCCCTGCCCGCCATGCGTTCAGAATGGCGCGAATCACTGACGGGGGAATCGCCGGTTGATCAGTAAGGGCGATAAGGACAGCTTTTGCTGTGGGCGGAAGCGCCTGCACTCCGCAGGCGATCGAAGCGCTCATTTCGCTTTGAGGATCCGGGTTGACGATGAAGTGAATTGACTCGACCTCAACCAGGCTCGCCTTCAATTCGGTTGCACGATGACCGGCCACCACAACGACATCTTCCACGCCTCCAGCGCCGAGACTGTTTACGCAACTATTAATTACTGTGGTTTTGCCGAAGGGAAGGAGAGGTTTGAAGGCACCCATGCGCCGCGATTGACCGGCAGCGAGCAAGATGGCGACTACATCACTGGTCTTGGGTTTTTGGTCTTTGGTCTTTGGCATATGCAGGCTGCCTCAACTTTGGGCATCATTCAACGTTCAAAAATCTAAAGAACAAAGTCCAAAGACCAAAGATCAAAGACCAAATAAGTCTCTACCTGGTGTCAGCCAGTTGCTGCAACGCCCGGAGGGTGTATTCCCGCGTCATTTGCTTGCGCCAGTTCATTACAAAGTCGGTATTGTCGAGTGGGCGGGCGCGGACGTAAGCGGCCTCAGCGGCTTCGTGGATACGATCGTGGTCGAGCGGGCTACCGATCAGCGCTTGGGCTGCCTCAGTTATGAGGAGCGGAGCAGGAGCGACGCCGCCGAGAACGATGCGAGCGTCGGCAACACGGTCGCTCCCCGCCTCAGTTTTGACATAAGCGGCGACGCCGAGCACGGGAAAATCAAACGCGCCGCGACGCCGCAGTTTCTGATAAGAAGCGCGCCAGCCATTCGTCGGCGGAAGTTGAATATCAACCAAAAGTTCATCAGCACGTTTGTGCAGGTAATCTATGCCATCGTCGTTGTACAAACCGGCCGCATCAATGAGCCTTTCGCCAAGCGTGGAAGCGAAACGCAGCTTCGCGCCGATTGCAACCATGACAGGCACGAGGTCGGACGACTGCACCGCCCAGCACTTGGAGCTGCCGGGAGCCACCCAACAAATGTCGCCATCCTTCTTCAAACAGAAGTTGATGCCTTTGCGCCATTCATAATTCTGGTCGTAGTAGTTGCAACGTGTGTCGAGCAGGAGGTTGCCGCCGATCGTGCCCATATTGCGCAAGAGCGGGGTTGATATAGTTCGCGCGGCATGAGCGACGACGGGATAGTCGCGATTGATGAGAGGATGTTCGACGATGTCGGTGAGCGTGACAGAGGCGCCAATTCTTATTCCTGACCTGCCATCTCCCGAAATCTTATTTAGCTCCGGGAGGCGCATCACGGAAATCACTGTCTGCGGTGTTTGTTGCCGCCGCTTCATGTTTGGATAGAGATCTGTTCCCCCCGCGACAAACTGACCCTCGGGGCCAGTGTCACCCATGATCTTTACCGCCTCCGCGATTTCTCGCGGGGTACGGTAACTAAATTTGGGAAGACGCATCATAAGTTGTTCTCGGATCGCGGACCCGCCGCCCGCAACGCGCCGCAGGCTCGCAAGCCAATCGTCTAATCAGCGCTCGGCGCTTTTCGTACTCTTGAAGCTGGATTCTTGGCCGCTTTTGCCACCACTCGTAACGCTTCATTGACCGACACATCGTGGGGAAATGCTTTTCGCACGTCCGGCTCCAGCAGAACCAAATTCGTTCCCGAACGATATCTCTTGGCGTAAATCCCTCGACCGACGAATTTCAACTTCGTTAGACCATACTCAGGCCGGATCTCGTTCGGCTCTTCACCGTTTTTCTTTTTCATACATTTCTCGCTCGCGCTTAGTGACTCTGCGCGCGTTGATTACTCTTATGCGGTCTCGCCGCGCCGCGGAAGCGACGATCAATAAGCGACTCGAAGCAGAAGTACCAATCAACAGGTATCGACCCTCAGTCTTTGAATGATCTGGATCTTCATAATTCGTTGCACGCGGATCTCTGAAAAAACTGAGGCAGCTTCTTCGAAAGAAACTCGATGTTTACGAAGATTAGTCTTTGCCTTTGTTGCGTTCCATTCGAATTCCATCCCCAGTCCTTGGACGCCTCACGAATGCACCGCCACTCTCGGCATCTCTTTCCCATCGCCACCTTCGGCCGGCGTCGTCACCTTCAGGGGATCAGGCCATTCAATTTCCGGTACCCCCTCCGGTCCGTAACGATGACTGCGACCACGTTCCTTGTCCCGGAGTGCCTTCAACACTTTCTCCGGCATAATTGGGACCTCATCGATACGCACCCCCACCGCGTCGTAAACAGCATTTGCCACCGCGGGCGGCACCGGCAACAACGGTCCCTGTCCGACTTCCTTAGCACCAAACGGCCCATTCGGATCGGCGTCTTCAATCAGGTAAGTTTTGACGTCGCACATTTCCAGCGTCGTCGGACTCTTATATTCCAGCATCGAAGGAAACTTATGAACGACGTTGCGATTGCCACGGTAAGCCATTTCTTCCATCAGGATCTCGCCGAGGCCCATGTAGACACTGCCTTCAACCTGCCCCATGACGAGCATCGGATTAATCGATTGGCCGATGTCGTGCGCAATCCAGATGCGCTCGACGACGACTATTCCCGTCGAGGGATCAACGTCAACTTCGGCAACTGCTGCTGAGTAGCTATAAGCGGGCGACGGCCCTACGCCAGCGCCCTTGAATTTGCCCGGCGAGGCCGGTGGTGAATAAGAACCGACAGTGCCAATCGTGCCAAACTTGGATTCGGCGAGCACGACCGCTTCGGCGAAGGAAACGCCAACCTCAGGATTCTCGACATCGAATACACGCCGCTCGGCCAGCGACAAATTCTCAATCGGCGTGCCTAATTTCTCGGCTACCGCCATCACAAGTAGTTCGCGCGCACGTTCGGCAGCTTGAATCGCCGCGTTTCCGGTCATGAGCGTTACACGACTAGAGTAGCTACCGAGGTCCACCGGGGTTAGGTCTGTGTCGGCAGTGACAACGCGAATGTCGAAAGGATCAATACCAAGGACTTCGGCGACGATATAAGCAAGTATCGAATCCGAGCCCTGGCCAATGTCGGTCGAGCCGCACATCACGCAAACGCCGCCCTGGCGATCGAGCCGTAGCTGCACTCCGGACTGCGGCATATTGTTCCAGTAGATGGGCAGACCTGCGCCGCAGATATATGAACTGCACGCGATGCCGATGCCTTTGCCGTAAGGCAGTTTGCGCTCGTTCTGATTCCATCCCGAAAACTTATTCTTCCAGTCCGAGCCGGCTACAACTTTGTCGATGCACTTGCCCAGACCCATGCTGCCGATGCGTAGATAGTTCGCGGTCAACGAATTTGGCTTGACGAGGTGCTGGCGCCGAATCTCCGCGGGATCTAGTTTCAAATCTTCGGCAATCTTGTCTAACTGAACTTCGAGCGCATATCGCGGCTGCGGGGTGCCGTGCCCACGTTTGGGTCCACACGGCGGCTTGTTGGTGAAGACACGCACTCCCTGAAATTTGTAACGCGGAACATCGTAGGTAACCGTTTGCAAAGCGCCAGTGTAAAAGGTGCTCGCGACACCGTAGCTGCCATAAGCGCCGCCGTCCAGGAATGACTGGAAATGCATTCCGGTAATTGATCCGTCTTTTTTGACCCCAGTTTTGACATGCATCAGGACGGGGTGACGGCCACGGTGACAATAGAAAACCTCTTCCCTTGTCAGCGTCACTTTCACCGGCCTGCCGGTCATCATTGAAAGCTTGCAGACGATGACTTCGTGATTGAAAGGATCGCTCTTGCCGCCAAAGCCGCCGCCGTTAGGTGTGGCAATCACGCGAATGTGGCTGGGCGGGAGTTGTAAAACCTTCGCGAGCGCGCGGTGAACGTAATGCGGTGTTTGAGTCGAACTCCATAGCGTCAGCTTATTGTCAGTATCAAAGTAAGCGACCGCAGCGTGCTGCTCGAGCGGCAAGTGTGTATTGCCTTCGTAAAAAAAAGTATCTTCACGGACCAGATCGGCCTCCGCGAAACCTTCTTCAACGTCGCCAAACTCCAGCGAGACCTTCTTATGAACATTGCCACCGTCACCATATTCGTGAATCCGCGGCTCCTGAATTAGCAACGCCTCGTCGATAGAAGAGATTGAAGGCAGCGTTTCATATTCCACTTCGATCAGATTCATCGCATCGAAGGCGGTGTCTTCATCGACAGCAGCCACAGCCGCCACCGGATCGCCGATGAAACGCACTTTATCGATGCAGAGTGCGTGCTCGTCCTGACTCACGGGCAGGATGCCGTAAGAAATCGGGAGCTCTTTGCCGGTGATAACAGCAAACACGCCGGGCAGCGCGACAGCTTTAGTGATATCGATATTTTTGATTAAGGCATGAGGATGGTGACTGCGGAGAATTTTCGCATACACCATGCGCGGCAGGACAATGTCGTCGGCAAACTTCGTCTGGCCGGTGCACTTGGCGCGCGCATCAACCTTGCGAAATGGTTTGCCAACTACGTTGAGAGGCTTTCCGCTTTTAGAGTTGTTCGACATCAAGTTTTAATTAGCCACAGATGGACACGGATAGACACGGATTCAAACATAAAAGCCTAAACTTACACGAAATCAATAATCTTCGATCTGTGAATCCGTGTTTACCTGTGGCTAGTTCATTCATAGCCATACACACTCTCTCTTGGCAATTCCATTTCTTCCCCGCGCATGCGCGCCGCGGCAAGTTCCACGGCTTCATAAATCTTAATGTAGCCGGTGCAGCGACAAATGTTTCCGGAAAGCGCTTCTCTGATCGCATCACGGCTGGGGTTCGGATTCTTCTGCAAAAGCTCCTCGGCCGTCAGCAGGAAACCGGGCGAGCAGTAACCACATTGCGCGGCACCGAGGTCAGCGAAGGTCTGCTGCAACGGATGAAGGGTCGCCCCTTCAGCCATGCCCTCAATACTTTTTACGTCACGGCCATCAGCATCGAGCCCGAGCATTAGGCACGAAAGAATGGCGCGTCCGTCAACCAGCACCGCACACGTGCCACACTCGCCCAGCTCGCAACCGTGTTTTGTTCCGGTTAGATTTAAATCTTCGCGCAGGACTTCCAGGAGAGTTTTGTGTGGAGCAAATGCAACTTCGGCAGCTTCGCCATTCAAGGTAAAGCTAATGTGGGCCTTTTGCTTTAATTCCGTTGACATTCAATTATCAGCAACTGGACTGCGCCTTAACCATGAGTGAGACGCTACGCGTCAATGCAAGTCAGACTCTAAGGCTCGGCGACGACATCTCTTTCTTCTTCGCACCATTCAACGTGATGTTGTCGATCAAGCGGATCTTGCCGACAAAAGCAGCGACCGCAATCAGGATTGGGCGATCATCAAGTTTATCGAGTCGCTCTAAGGTTTCTGCGTCGACGATGCCGACGTAATCCAGGCGCACCCTGGGTTCGCCTTCGATCGTGGTCTTTACCAGATCGGCGAGCTTGCCGGCATGTCGCTCTCCCGCCTTAAACGATTCTTTGGCCTTCACCAGCGCGCGATGGATCACGGTAGCGGCAGTCTGCTCTTCAGCCGAAAGATAAGAATTGCGCGAGGACATCGCCAGGCCAGAATCTTCGCGCACAGTCGGCATTACTAAGACCTCAGTGTCCAACCCCAGGTCTTTCACGAGCCGGCGAATGATTACAGCTTGCTGCGCGTCCTTCTGGCCGAAAAAAGCAAAGTCAGGACGCACGATATTGAACAGTATTGTCACTATCGTAGCGACACCACGAAAATGCCCCGGGCGCGATTCGCCTTCGAACAACTTCGAAAGTCCGCTGACATTTACGTAAGTGGTAAACCCTTTCGGGTAAATCTCTTCGACCGTCGGCGCAAAAATGTAATCAACGTTGTAGTCGGTTAAGAGCGCCGTATCTTTTGTCAGATCGCGCGGGTAACGCTCGAAGTCTTCACCCGGACCAAATTGCGTCGGATTAACAAACACCGAAACTACGACGATGTCACACATCCGCCGCGCTTCGCGCACCAAACTCAAGTGGCCTTCATGGAGCGCTCCCATAGTCGGCACAAGCCCGATGGTCCGATCCTGTTCGCGCCGGATTTTGCGCGCGACGGAACTCATGCGCTGACGACGATTAATAATCTCCATAGTTTTGGGGGAACTTCAGGACTTCTTGAGCTTTGTCTCTTTCACCGAAGCGTCCAGGTGCAACTCGTCCGCCGCTTCGGCGGGCAGCGCATAAGACTCGGCAGCGGAAGGATAGGTGCCGTTGCGCACGTCGTCCGCGTAGCGGGTAACTGCTTCGGTGATTGTTTGGTGCAGGTTGGCATAGGGTCGGACAAAGCGGGCCAGTTTTCCAAAAGAAAGACCCAGCATGTCGTGCAGCACGAGGACCTGAATGTCGCAGCCCGCGCCCGCGCCGATGCCGATCGTGGGGATGCTGACGCTCTTAGTGATCAGTTGCGCGATCTCACGCGGCACAACTTCCAGGACAATTGCGAACGCTCCTGCTTCTTCGAGCGCAAGTGCATCGTCGAGCAGTTCCCGAGCGGCTTTGGCAGTCTTACCCTGAACCCGATAGGCGCCCAGCTTGTTGATCGACTGCGGCGTCAAACCGATGTGACCCATAACCGCGATCTCTTCATCGACTAGTCGCTTAATTAAAGGCAAACGTTTGCGACCACCCTCGAGTTTGATCGCCTCCGCACCACCTTCTTTGACCAGGCGCAAAGCATTCCTCACGGCATCGTCAGCCCCGGTGTGAAACGATCCGTAAGGCATATCGGCTACCAGCAACGCCCGCTGCACTGCGCGCCGGACTGCCTTCAAATGAATCATGATCTCATCGAGAGTGACGGGAACGGTGTTGCCGTAACCGAGCACAACATTGCCCAGGCTATCGCCCACAAGCACGATATCGATACCGGCTTCATCGACGATGCGCGCGGTGGGATAGTCGTAGGCGGTGAGACAAACCAGGCGCTCGCCACGTTGTTTGCTGGCGCGCAATGAAGGCGCACTGACTTTTTCCGGACGCTCAGGTTTGAGATACGGCATGATTCATCTCTCTATCAAATTGGCCTGGGGCGAAGTTGACTGCGAACCCAGACTTACACTATTGGGAATGTTAAGAGTTGCTAGCAAGGCAGGCATTATACGGCAAATCGCTGAGAAGTGGAGAAGGGGAGACGAGGAGATGAGTAGACGCGGGGAGGGGGTGACGAAACCCACCGCATCTCCCCGTCACCCTTTCTCCCCATCCCCGCGTCTCTGTGTCTCCCCGATACTCTTTCCCCGCGTCTTCCCCTCGGCGATAGCTCTCCACCGCTTGACTTGGGATTGGTCATCCAGATTTTCGAGTAAGGTTGCGATTGTTTGTTGTAAGGTCGGATGAATCACCGAGGGCGCGAGTTCTGCTAGCGGCCGGAGCACGAAACGCCGGAGGTGCATTCGTGGATGAGGAAGCGTCAGAAGTTCGGTGGTCGAAGTGTGGTTGCCGAACAAGAGCAAATCAAGATCGATAACTCGCGGACCTCTTGCAACCTCGCGCGTGCGCCCGAGCAAGTATTCGACTCTCAAGAGTCGCGCCATCATTTGGTTCGGCTCAGGCAGAGCGCCGCCCAATTCGGCAACCATGTTTAAGAAGTCAGGTTGTGCGAACGTCTCCACCGGTTCACTCTCATAAATGCTTGAGAGCCGCGTAACGGGCAAACCAGCCACCATCATGCCGCGTATACCCAAGAGCAAATTACCGGCACGATCGCCGAGGTTGGAACCCAGACTGACATAAGCTAATGCTTTCGGTGAATCTGCCATGCGATTCAGTTATCTGAACTTTGTACTTAGTTCTTTGTACTTTGCTCTCGTAACTATCGTGTCTGGTATTATCAAACTACGTTCTTAACCAAGTTCAAAGTTCAAAGTTCAAAGTTCAAAATATTCAGTTCAAAACCCGTGTCTCAGCTTCGAACATTGATTTGGTTAAAGTGGACGCTGTTTCGGAACTCGTTGCGGTCCTCTAAAGCTGTCGTCAATCGCATCGCCTCCGTACTGGGGATGTTGGTGGCACTCGTCTTTGCGCTAGTAATCGCACTAGGTTTGGGCGTTGCTGCTTACGTGCTCTCTTCGCCCGAGATAATGACCCAGCTCACCCCCCGCGAAGCTCGCAGCGCCGCAGGATCGATTCCGTCTGCTCAATTCATCTTCTTCTCAATCCTGACGTTTTTCTACCTGATGTGGGCGACTCTACCGCTCAGTGTTGGCACGGGACGCCAATTCGAGCCGGGCCGCTTGCTGATGTATCCGATTAGTTTGCGAAAACTCTTCGCTCTGGACTTCATCAGTGAAACGGTGAATCTGCAATCAATCTTCGCAATTCCGGCAATCCTCGCGCTAGGTATTGGTGCCGGCTTGGGAAAAGGAACGATAGCCGGGGCCTTGCCGGCCACATTGCTGGCGGCAGTTTTCGGATTGGCCCTGGCAAAGTGGTTGTCTATTTCGGTTGGTGCAATGATGCGCCGGCAGCGAGCGCGTGCCGAGAGCTTGATTGCACTCCTCGGGATCGTCATCGGACTGGGTGGCGCTGTTCTGGGACAAGTCGCCCCGGCGCTTTTCAAATATGCGGAATCGTTTCGCGGCTTACGTTGGACACCTCCCGGTGCTGTTGCCTGGGCCCTAACTGATGGTTTAACTGAAGGTGGCGGGATTGATTACTTTCTTGCCCTGGTAACGCTCACTGCTTATTCCGCTCTCCTGATCGTCGCAAGTTATTGGGTGGCGCAGCGAGCGGCCTTAGGCAAGGGCGGTGGCCGCCGCGAAACCAAAACAAAGGTGAAAGCGGCCAACGAAACGTACACAGGCTGGGAGTTTTCCGGATTGTCCGGTGAGCTTGCAGCGATAATCGAAAAGGAGCTTCGCTACGTTTTGCGCAACGCGCAAGCACGCTTGATGGTACTAATGCCGCTGATCTTGATTGTGCTGCGGGTGGTGAACACCAATCGCTTAAGCTCCGAAATGTCGCCCGCGGCCGGCTCGTTTGGCAGTGAAATTCTGATTTATGCCGAAGGACTGATTGCCACTGCTGGTGTGCTTTATGTCTTTCTGATTTTGACAGGCATCTCCTGCAATCTTTTTGCATTTGAAGAGAGCGGAATGCGAACCTTGATTCTGTCTCCCGTGGCCCGTGCCAAAATTCTCATTGGCAAGAACATTGCTGTGACCGTAATGGCCGCAATCTTTTCCGGCGCTCTGTTGCTGCTGAACGAAATTATCTTTAGTGATCTGACGCTTCGCGCGCTCCTGTTCGCTGCGCTCAGCTTCGTTGTTTTTGCGGCGCTGATGTCAATAATTGGCAACTCGCTCTCCGTGCGCTTTCCCAAGCGCATGAAGTTTGGCAAGCGCATGAATGTTTCAGGCGCCACCGGCTTGCTTTTAATACCGATAATAATCCTGCTAGCCTTACCTCCCCTGGCAGCTGCTGCTGCCGGCTTCATCGCCCAGAGTTGGTTAGTTGAATATGCTACACTGGCGTTGTTCGCGGTGCTTGCGGTTGGCGCTTACCTGCTGTTGATAGGTTCGCAGGGAGAGGCATTAGAACGACGCGAAGTGGAAATTCTGGAAGCCATTCGCGAACCGTCGGATATTTGAGCCAGAACGTTTTAGATGACTCCAGCGATGCGCCGGCGCGCATCCGGGCGGGCAATCAGAAGCGGCCCCGTCCCTACACAAATGGCTCGCAGAAGATTTCGTAGCAATCAACGGCACGAACCCACCACCGAGCGCTCCTTTCAGGAGTACATCCTTTCTACCTCTGCGCCGCAAACTTCCAGACTTGAACTGCTGCGAATAATCCGCGGCGGCGAAGATACCTACCTCGAACTCAAAGTTAAGCTTTCCAATAGCGAGAAGATTGCGCAGGAGATCGTCGCCCTCGCAAATACCGGCGGTGGCTTAATTGTCTTCGGCGTTAACGATCAACTGCGAGTGGAAGGCGTCGATGATCCGGAAAGTGTGCAGGAACAACTTGTCAGGATTTGTCGCGAAGAGATTCAGCCGCCGCTCGTCCCTTTCATCGATCGCATCGCCTTTGATAATGGCCGGCGGGTGGTCGCGCTTGATGTCGCCGGCAAACGCCGGCCCTATCGCACGCGCGACGGCCGTTTTTATCTACGAATCGGCGCCGAGAAAAGGGAAGCCTCGCGCGAGGAGCTTTCAGCGCTCCTGGACGAGACACGGCCCCAGCGTTTTGAAAATGTTCCAGTGCTGGGTGCTTCGATAAAGGACATCGACGAAGCGCATTTATGGAGCTTCTTGCGTGGCTTTGCCGGGGATGCTTTCGATGAAGCCAATGCCGCGGGCTATCCCACGGCGGAGGTTCTCGAACGCGAACTATTGTTGGGAGTAAACAACGGTATTGATGTAGTGCCAACCACTGCCGGTTTGCTGCTGTTTGGTTTGGACGGCAGGGTCGCAGCGTTGCTGCCGCGAGCGGCAATTGTGGCGACACGCTTCGCCGGAGATACTACGCAATCGCCCATCGTGGAACGCGTCACATTTACCGGAAATGTAGCCACGCTGTATGAAGCAATGCTGAAGTTTGTCGGCCGTTATTGTGATCTGTGGGACGCGCGCCCGCGCCGTTTTCCTGACGCCGAGCAGGGCGACAGTCCTATTGCCGCCCGCGCAAACTACCATCGCGAGGCCGTGCGCGAAGCCCTTGCCAATGCACTCATCCATCGCGATCTCGCGCTGCGCGAACCAGCTACCAGGCTTCATTTGTTCGAACACTCCCTGGAATTAATCAACCCGCGTCGCACTTCTGGTTTTTCTCCTGTAGCACAAAAAGCGATCCGTTATGGCATGACGGAGAGACTGAACCCGCAACTAGCGGCGGTGTTCACCAGCTCGGGTTATGGACAGACTCTTTCGACGGGTGGGTTGCCAATGCTGCTCCGGGAGTCGCGTCTATTCTCGGGAAAGAAGAGCGAGATCTACGCTTTTAATGATGAGTTTCGCCTGCGCTTGCATGGAAGCTGAATGTTTAAGTCCAACCTCCAAGTCCGGTAACAAAATGTCCAAGGCCCAAGGTTCAAGGCCCAAAGTCCGCTAGGCTAAGATCCAACGCAGGATCAAGCTGATTGGCAGACCTTGGGCCGTTGGACCTTGGACCTTGGACTTGCTTTTAACCCTTCGGTGCGTTGTAAACCGAGCGGGCCTGGATGTTGTACTCCTTATCGTCATACACACCGTCGCCGTTTACATCCACACTCACTTTGATCTTGTGTTGCTTGCCGTCGCGCACGTCGCCGGGGTTGAACGCGAGGCTGTACTGACTCCGCAGCATGTTATTGATCGACTGCAGGATGCGAGGCAGCTCTCCTTCGAATGTGTAAGGGAAGTAAGCGCCACCAGTTTCTTTGGCGAAAGTCTTTAACGTGTTGTCCGCTTGCAGGAACGTTAAGCGGCCGGGCGACCCCGTCAGACTATCGGTGGCGCCCAACAAGTGTTCGTACTTTTTGAAATAGAGATTCCCTGTACCGATGATGTAAACAGGGATGCCGGCATTCTGTAGTACTTTACGCGCGTCGCCGTAGTTGATCTTGCTGAAGGTATCGATCCCGGAAGAAATTAAGATCACTGCGCGGCGCCGACCCTGGACGTTTACGAGCCCGGCATAGTCCGACTTCTCTTCTTTCGTGTCCTCCAACACTACCGAATCGCCGCGTCCGCCCAACAGAACAAATTTCATGGTGTCGAACAGATTGCTTTCGCGGAACGCCGGCTGGTTGCGAAGCAGCAGGTTGATCACTTGGTTGATGCGTCGCGGATCATTCGTGAAGTCTGTCAGTGGAGTCGGGCGAATGTCATATGCGACGACGGAAACATAATCGTCTGGCGGCTTGATGAACTGCGAGAGAAACATCGCAGTCGGGCGCAGCACTTCGTAAGTTCCCGGGTCATAACCACCACTGCCAACATAGCCAAACTGCTCAGACCATTTGCTGTATTCCAGAGCCATCACCACCGTAATCGGCGCTTCCGGCGTTGAGAAGTTTGTAATTACCTGTTGATTGTTGTCAGCAAAGATCGCGAAGTTTTCTTTCTTGAGGCCGGTAACGATCTGTCCTGTCTTCTTATGAAAGACGACGGTGTCGACGTTGACGATCTGGGTGGAGATCGTAACTTTATCGGCGTCCTGAGGCTTTCCCACAATATCTGGCGGTGGAGCTTCTTCCTGCTTCTCCGCCTCTTTCCCGGGTTCCGGACGCTTGTTTTTCTTTTGATTCGAAGCGGGAGGTTGCCGCCGCGACTGTGCAAACGCGAGACTGACGTTAGCCCCGATCAGCAGACTCAGGACGAGCGCAACGCCGATGATATGGTGGTAATTCTTTAAGCGATTCATAACCTTAACCCTGAAGACAGCAAAGTAACGCAAACTGCTAATTTGCAGTTACGCCACAACAGCCACAAATTTCAGAACGAGTCGTCTCAGGTCTGATGCTCGGAAACGAACCGCAGGTTGCTGCTTTTATCGCGGTGAGCCGCCGGCCTCGGCCTCGATCGCGACGTCATAACTTCCCGTGTTGTCGCTCAAATCGCCCTCGTTCACGCCCAGAAACAAGACGCCATCGCGCTGGGCGACAAAGTCGCGCCGCGTGCCGATCAGAATGAAGTCATCATTATCGTCGCCGATCACAGCGATCAGAGCGCCGGTGGCTTCATTGCGCATCAACTTTTCGTTGTCGGGGTAAGTCGAATTCCCCAGGGGCGTTGCAAAACGGCCGCGACCAAGCGAGACGCGACCAGAGGAACTAATCCGCAGCCGTTGGCCCTGGCGCACAACGAGACCGCTGTTTGACCAGCCGTTGTTCGCGTTATCAGCTCGTACGGCAACTTTGATAGTGAAAAAAGTAGGGGCACTTGAAATGGGCCGCACGCCAGGATCTCGAGGAACGCTTAAAGTGTCAGACGGTTGATTTGTTCTGGTTGGCTGCGTTGCGGGTTCGCGGTT
>Ga0079218_10000200_pt1 | contig 15273 bp, 9 predicted proteins | sample NCCompost_FD_77181 | JGI IMG/M metagenome (GOLD analysis project Ga0079218, IMG submission 77181) | Agricultural soil microbial communities from Utah to study Nitrogen management - NC Compost | ecosystem: Environmental > Terrestrial > Soil > Agricultural land | place: USA: Utah | collected... | reverse complement strand
GCCGGTGTCGGTCGCTTCCGCAGTCCCTAGCTGCTCATCGTCGAATGTTGCGGTACACGATGATGTAGTCGTAGTCAGATCTGGCGGTACCGACGTAAACGTTGGCGGCGTCGTGTCATTGCTGCCGCTAACAGTGACTGTGACGGTTTGGGTGCAGGACGCAACGTTGCCGTTTGTATTGTCCGTTGCGGTCCAGGTGATCAAGGTCGAGCCAGCCGGGAATGGTTCTGTCAGAAGCAGCTCATCACTTCGTCGCGGCGAAACAGTTACATCCGTGGTCGGGTTGGTTGTCGGCGTGCCTATAGTTGCACCCGAAATTGTTGCCTCGCACGATCCACTTGGGGCAGCGACGGTTACGTTTCCAGGACACGTTATTGTCACCGGTGGCCTATCCTCCGCAGCCACGATTGTGATGATTTGGGTACAGTTTGCGGTACGGCCACCCGGGTCGGTTACGGTCCAGAGAATTCCGGTGCTACCGATCGGGTAAGGATCGTTTACCGAATGAATGACCGCGGGAGTGACCACGTTGCCGTCGTCATCGTAAACAGCAGGTTCGTTATCGCTGCGGACTGCGGTTACTGTTCCTTCACCTGACGAACTGATGGTGGGCGTGCCAGGTCCTCCTGGCAAGGTGTAAGTCGTCTCCCCTGTACCTGCCGTTGCCGTGATATTGGCCGGGCAGGTAATCGTTGGCGGAGCCGAATCAAGAACGGTAACCGTGAAGGTGCAACTCGCTCCTCCTAATTCTGACTGCGAAACAATCGAGTGAGTGCCGACTGCAAAGAACGACCCGGAGCCGGGCGTGTTTGTGACCGCACCGCAGTTACCATTGACGGTAGCGGCAGCAAATGTAACAACCGCACCGGGAACGCCCCCTTGAGTTGTATCCGCCGTTACTACCTTGTTGGCGGGACAATCGAGGGTACATGTCTCCGAGGCCGCGCCGGAGACCAACATGCTCGAGGTGGAAGAGTCGTTTAAATTTCTCGGATCGGCAGTGTCGCTGGATACGCTGACAGTGTTGACTATCGTCGTATCGGGCGCGGTGCCGGAGGGTACATCGTAAGCAGCGAGAAAAACTGCAGTCTCACCTCGCGCTATGGTGGGCGCCGTGCAAATTGTATCTCCGGTGCTTCCAGCTGTGGGATTGATGCAGTTGATGCCCGCTGGACCCGATACGAGCGCAAAAGATGAAAAAGTTGTGTTGGCAGGCACACTGTCGGTAATGTCGACGTTGATTGCATCGCTCGGGCCATGATTCGTTACCACCACCGTGAACACAGCCTGAGAGCCGGCTGCAACAGTGGCTGACGCCGCACCTTTGACAACACCCACATCTGCGCTTGGGTTTGCGGAGTCTACGACAGTGAACGGTGATAACGCATACACGTCACCGCCAATCGGCTCATAAAGAATCACTCGCCAGTCGCCGAGACTCGACCCGGCATTAAGCGTGAAGGTGCTTTCGCCGGTCCCTCCGACCGGTGAACGCTGGACTAAAACAAAATTAGCGTTTGACCAAAGAATCTCTTGCCCGGCAGTAAATCCGGTTGCCTTGGCGCAAACAGCGAACTCTAAGGCCTGAAGATTAAAAACAGTCTTCGGCGTGGTGCAGTCCGACTCGTAGGTAGCAATGCTTGGACCAGCCTGCGGTAGCATCGGCAGTAAACCCAAAGGAGCGGTTGCGGGATGCCAGGGCAACAATAGCGAAGGCGCTTTATCCGCGGTGCCTGAGACCATCGTTCCTTTGACAGCGTGAACAGATGAGGAAAGATAGATAGGAATGGCCAGGAGGGCAGCCAGAATAATGAAAACCCCAACACGGGCTAATGTTCTTGGATTCTTACGGTAAAATTTCGGAGTGGGAAAACTGTCGATGTTCATTTCTTTCTCCTTAAGACTGGGGTACTGGAAGCCTTGAACGCGCGGGAAATAGGTTCCGAATTGGGCGATGGGATCGCGATTAAGAGCTAAAAAAGTAAGCGCCTGGAAAATCCAGAGGTTAACGAAGCGTGAAAGAGGACGAGATACTAATCGCAAGATTCCAAACAGTCAAGACATTCTTACAGAATCTCTTGCATGAAAAATTCTTATGCAAAATTTTCCTCTAACGGCGCGTTTATTCCCTTGGCTGCCGGAATATGTCACTTTTTTCGGGGTCGGCAGCTGGAGAATTTTGGTTCTTCGGCGTGACTTCAGGAAAAAGCGTTGGAAGGGCCATCATTTCTCGAGTAGCTGTGCGGGAAACTAGAGATTGCGTTGTGTGGTTGCGTAAATCTGCTATTTTCGACGATAAACTGACTGAAATTTTTCGGGTAGCAATTCGCCGCTTTCACCAGATGATTCCAACCAGTGTAACAACTTTATGAGCACATTCTTTGTCACCGGGGGTGCCGGCTTCATCGGATCAGCATTTGTCAGACTCCTGCTTCAGACTGTTCCCGGTTGCACCATCATAAATTTCGACGCGTTAACCTACGCTGGAAATCCGGATAATCTCAAAGAGGTTGACGGCGCCCGCCACCGTCTGGTGGTAGGCGATATCGCAAATTCCGTTGCCGTACTTTCAGCACTGGAACCAGGAACAGAGGCCATCATAAACTTTGCTGCGGAGTCACATGTTGATCGCAGCATTAATTCCGCCGCCGACTTTCTCCGAACCAACATCCTTGGGACTCAGGTATTACTGGACGCTGCGCGCGAAAAAGACGTGAAGCTTTTTGTGCAGGTGTCAACAGACGAGGTAATGGGCAGTCTGCCAGAAGACAGCAAAGAGTTTTTCACTGAGGCCTCGCCTTTTGCTCCGAACAATCCTTACGCAGCTTCAAAGGCAGCGGCCGAGCACCTGGTACGAGCAGCTCATCACACTTTTGGTCTTCATACCGTAATCACTCGTTGTGGAAACAACTACGGTCCCAGACAGTTTCCGGAAAAGTTAATTCCCCTCGCGCTCTCGAACGCGATGCGTGACGAAGCTATCCCTGTCTATGGCGACGGCCAGAACGTGCGCGACTGGATTTTTGTCGAGGACCACTGTCGTGCAATCCTGCTTGCTTTGGAAAAAGGAACCCCTGGAGCTGTCTACAACATCGGTGCGCGCAACGAGAGACGTAATCTCGACGTTGTCGAGTCGCTGCTTGAGAAGCTGCAAAAGCCCAATTCCCTGGTCCGTTTTGTGACTGACAGACCCGGCCACGATCGACGTTATGCAATTGACCCATCCTTAGCAGAATCCGATTTAGGCTGGCGACCGCAGGAGACCTGGGAAAGTGGATTGCGAAAGACAATCGATTGGTACGCCGCCAACTCCGAATGGATTGAACGAGCGCGTAGTGGCGCCTATCGCGATTTTCACAAGCTGCACTACGGAACGGAGGTTGGGGCTTGAGAGTTCTAATTGCGGGTGCGCACGGACTGGTTGGCAGTGCTCTCGTCACGCATTGCAAACTGACGGGGGATGAAGTCCTGGCCTACCGACGGCAGACGCTGGACATAGTCGATAGCGATCAAGTGATGAGGACACTAACCGGCGCCCAACCCGACGTTGTGATTAACTGCGCCGCCTGGACCGATGTTGATGGTTGCGAGTCGGATGCTGAACGCGCGTTTCAAGTGAACGCTCTGGGACCGGAGAACCTGGCGCGCGCCTGCCAGGAGATTAATGCTTCTTTCGTCACCATTTCGACCGACTATGTGTTCGATGGAAAGAAGGAAGGTTTCTATACTCAGCTTGATGAGCCCAACCCGCTGAGCGTCTATGGAGTATCCAAACTTGAAGGCGAGCAGCGCGCTCGCAGCGTAAATACGCAGACGATCGTGGCCCGAACGGGTTTTGTCTTTGGCGAGGGCGGTCGAAATTTCTTGAGTACAGTCGTGGCGCGGGCGCGACGGGGCGAAGTCTTAGAGGCGATTTCTGACGCACACGGCACTCCGACATTTGCCGCCGACCTGGCTGCCCGGCTACGAGAACTGGCTGGTGGTGGAGCTGCTCACCTTTTTCATGTCGTGAACTCAGGAACAGGCGCCAGCTACGAAGAGTTTGTCAGACTCGCTCTGGAAATCGCCGGTCTGGAACAGAATGAGGTTAAGCCGATCACGGTGCAATCACTGAAGAGACCTGCCCCGCGCCCCGCGAACTCCTGTCTCCGCTGTTTAGCATCCGAATCGCTAGGTCTGGCGCCAATGCCAAACTGGAAAGACGCCTTAAGAAGGTTTGTGGCGCAGGAAAGCGGAGCATCGTCTTCCGCCGGCAGCGTCGTTACGGCCTGACCTTCAGGGGGTGGAGGGCTCGAAGCTTGCCAGACGGCCGCTGTCTGCTATTATTCAATGTTCATTCGAACCGTTTGAATTGAGGATTTAACTTATGGTTTCGCAAGATAATCGGCTGATTCCGGTAAGCCCCCTGGACCGCGGTCTCGATCGACCGCTGTCCGATCTAACCCAAACCAAGGGGTATGGTCCGGCGGCGACCGAGCCCACCACGATTCGCGACTATCTCTTCGTCATCCTAAAGCGAAAGTGGCTAATCCTCAGCCTCGTACTAGTGGTCACCTCTTTAGTCACGATTCAAATGTTTCGCCAGCCTTCGATCTATGAAGGGGAAACGACGATCAAGATCGAGCCCAAAGCGCGAAATGTTCTTCAAACCAAGGAAATCGTAATCAATGCGCAAAGCGATCCTAACTTTTGGGGAACTCAACTGAAGCTCCTCGAAAATCCGGCGCTTGCGCGGCAGGTCGTCTTGACGCTGGATCTGCAAAACAACCCAGCCTTTTTTGGGGGCCAATCGCAAGGCGGCATATTTTCTTCGCTGCGGAAAATCTTCTCAGGACAAAGAACCGAACAGGCGTCGCGCGAAGCTACTGGCCTCACGGTGGTGGGCGAGGATGAGGCAGCGAATGAATCACTGACGCCCGAGAAACTGGCACAACTGGAACCTTACGAAGACGCGATTCTCGCTAACGAAACGATTGAGCCGATTCTCGGCACCAACCTCGTCAGAATAAAATTTTCGCATTCGGATCCTGAGCTGGCGCAAAAGGTGGCCAATACGTTGGCCGAGGTTTTCGTCAACAACAACTTGGCGCGTGCCACTGCCGGTTCCACTAAAGCCGAAGACATTTTGGCGCGCGAGATTGCGAATCTTCAGAGCAAGATCAAACGCGATCAGGAAGCGCAGTTCAATTACGCCAAGAACAAAAACCTGCCGCTCACTACGGACCCCAGAACAAACTTGGAAGTTACGCGGCTCGCAACGCTAAGTTCCCAGCTCCTCGATGCAGAAAATGAAACTAAGGATTTGAAAGCAAAGTACGAAGCCGCACGCAGTCAACCGGATTCATTTTCAATCCCGGACGTGCAGGCTTCTAAGCGCATCGATGCTCTGCGGGAAAGAATTTCGGAACTAATCGAAAAGCGCGACGCCCTGCTGGTTATTTACACACCCGAATGGCCGGAGGTAAAGAAACTCGAAGCGCAAATCAAGCCGATCGAAGATCAACTGGCCAAAGCGCCGACTGAAATCGTCAATTCGATGAAGCGACGCTACGAAGCCGCCGCCGCCAAAGAGCAAAGTTTGAGGCGCTCCTACGATCAGCAGAAAGGTAAGACTACGCAACAGACGCGCGATCAAATCGACTTGCTTGCTATCACACAGGACCTGGAAACCAACAAGCAGTACTTGAACACCTTGTTGCAACGGCAACGCGAAATAAGCGTGGGCCAGGGCGTACAGCAAAACGACGTCACCATCGCCACGCCGAGTCGTTTGCCGAAGATACCGATTGGTCCGCCGCGACTACGTAATATCATCGTCGCGTTCCTCCTGGCGCTTGCGGCTGGCATCGGTCTGGCATTCCTGCTCGATTTCCTCGACGACACGGTGAAGTCGATTGAGGACGTCGACCGCTACTTGCACATCCCGGCCCTCGCCTTGATTCCGGCAAGCAAGAGCGACCGTGCGCGGCTGATTGGGATTCCCGGCCCGCCTTCAACGAGTCCGTCCGAAACTACGGCGCTCGCAATGATCGACGATGCGCGATCCCCGATTGCGGAATCTTACCGGCACTTGCGCACGTCTTTGTTGCTCTCGTCGGCCGGGCAACCGCCGAAGACGATCCTGGTTACGTCGAGCCAACCATCGGAAGGCAAGACAACTACGGCAATCAATACAGCCTTCATGCTCGCACAAACAGGCGCCGAGGTTTTGATTGTCGATTGCGATTTACGCCGTCCCCGTTTGCACGCTCACTTTGATGTGCCGAACACACGGGGCTTGACCAACTGGTTGTCAGGCGATACTGACATCGAGGGATTGTTACAAAGCTACGAGAAGCAACCCAACTTGAAACTTTTGACTTCAGGTCCGGTGCCTCCGAATCCCGCCGAGTTGCTTGGCTCGGACGAGATGCGAAAACTCCTTGGGACTTTGGGAGAACGCTTTGCCCACATCATTATCGATTCGCCGCCGGTAATCTCGTTCACTGACGCCTCGATCCTGTCAACGATGGCGGACGGTGTCGTGTTGGTCGTCCATGGGGGCAAGAGTTCACGCGCCGTTGTTCGTCGTGCCAAACAGCAGTTGCTTGACGTCGGCGCACACTTGTTCGGTGTAGTTCTGAATAACGTGAAGTTGGAAACTCAGGACTACTACTACTCCGGATACTATTCGAGCTACTACAGCGATGCGGACGGGGATGCCGGCGCTGACGGCGATGCCCCAGGCCAAGGAGCTCCGACGCGTTAATTTCTAAACGATGCCGGCTAATCATTCTGGAGCGCGCTGCCAAACATCAGGGGCGCGCTCCACGTCATTCTTTTCCACTCAATTCACGAAACAGATGAAAGTTCCGCTTCTCGATCTGCAAGGACAGTATCAGGGACTGCGGGAAGACTTACTTGCCGCCATCACCCGCGTGATGGACTCGCAACGCTTTGTGCTGGGAGACGAAGGACGCGCGCTTGAAGCTGAAATTGCCCAGTACAGCGGGACAAAGTTTGCGATCGGTTGCGCGTCGGGATCCGATGCGCTCCTGCTGGCATTGATGGCGCTCGATGTAAAAGCCGGCGATGAAGTAATCACCACACCTTTTAGTTTCTTTGCGACGGGCAGCGCCATAACCCGACTGGGCGCCCGGCCGGTCTTCGTGGATATTGATCCACTGACGTACAACATCGATTCGAACGCTGTGGCCCATGCGCTCACGCCGCGCACGAAAGCAATCATGCCGGTGCACTTGTACGGCCAATGCGCGGATATGGATACGCTGAATAAGATCGCTGCACGTCGCGGGATTCCGCTTGTGGAAGATGCGGCCCAGGCCATCGGAGCTGAAGCTGCGGGCCGCCGCGCCGGATCGTTAGGAGTGATCGGTTGTTTTAGTTTTTATCCCACCAAAAACCTGGGAGGCGCTGGTGATGGCGGTATCATGACCACAGACGATTCCGGCTTAGCCGCGCGCTTGAGAACTCTGCGAGTGCACGGTGGCGCTATTGAATATAGTCATTCTGAGGTGGGAATCAATAGCCGTCTCGATGAGTTACAAGCCGCGGTGCTGCGCGTGAAGCTGAGGCATCTGGATCGGTGGTCAAATCAAAGACTGCAAAACGCCCGACGCTACGAAGAATTGTTGGCTGAGCAACAACCGCAGTTTGACTTAACTACTCCTTATGTTCGCAAAGAAGTGCGTCATATTTTTCATCAATACGTGTTGCGGGTGCCGGAACATCGTGACGCTCTCGTAAAGCATTTGGCTGAGAGTGGCGTTGGCAGCGGGATTTACTATCCGATACCTTTGCACCTTCAGGAGTGCTTTGCTTTCCTGGGTTACGAGGAAGGCGATTGTCCGGAAGCCGAACGCGCAGCTCGTGAGACACTGGCGCTGCCAATCTATCCGGAGTTGACGGAAGCGCAGCAGCAATACGTTGTTGCGGCGGTCGTAAGTTTTCGCCCTTCGTAACCCGCGGATTCACTTGCCTGCCTCGACAAGAAAGATCGTCCGGCGTAGGCTGATGCACGAACAGAACCGAAGGTAAGCTTTGCCCGGACTTATTTTGTAAAATGAACGCTGTTCTAGTCATATTTGGTCTGCTAATCGTCGGCTTCATTGTGCTGGCGTTCCCAACGATCGTGACGCCCTATTCACAAGAGTACGGCATGACTTTCACCGCCTTTGATGGTGCGAAGGCGGTATTGCTGTGCGGTGCGCTGGCGAGCTTTGCGGGCTGGATATTCTATAGGCAGCGCGAGAACGGTCTGTTTCTACTGCGAATCTTTGTAGCGGCGCTTTTGGTTAGAGTGTTGCTGGGAACCCTGATCCTGGTCTTCAACGCTCGAGATTTTTTCGGCGGCGACGCGCTCTACTACGACTATTACGGGTTTGCACAGTTGGCAGCGTGGTACGGCGACCGTTATTTCAATGCGCTGATGCAAGTTTACAACAGCGGCGGACTCGCCAGCGCCTGGGGAATGGTCTACATGGTGGCGGCAATCTACGGCTTGGTGGGAAGAAATGTCCTCGCCGTGCAAATGGTGATCTCGGTAATGGGCGCCGCGACGGCGCCAATAATTTACCTTGTTGCCTCACATGTTTTCCAAAACGCCAGAGTGGCGCGTCTCTCCGCGTTCGCCGTGGCTTTCTATCCGTCGCTCGTACTTTGGTCCTCGCAAGGATTGAAGGACGGTCCCATCGTATTTTTCCTGGCCATCGCGATCCTCGCTACCCTGAGGTTGGGGAAAAAGTTCAGCATCAAGTACATCACGATTCTAATCGCCGCCCTCTTCTGTGTACTCACTTTTCGTTTTTATGTTTTTTATATGATCCTGGCCGCGGTGGCGGGCGCATTTGTAATTGGCATGCAAAAGCTGACTGCGTCGATCTTGGCGCGCCAGTTTGCCATTATCATTTTGATCGGTCTGGCGCTCACCTACTTGGGAGTTACCCGGTACGCCAATGTCCACCTTAGTGAATATACGAGACTGGAAAGGGTGCAGCAGTCGCGGCAGGATGCTGCCGTCAGTGCCCAGTCAGGTTACGGCCAGCGTGTTGATGTTTCCACGGGTGAAGGCGCCCTAAAGACGATTCCGCTTGGCTTGATCTACTTACTGTTCGCGCCATTCCCCTGGCAGCTCGCTTCGTTGCGGCAAAGCATTACGTTGCCGGAGATGTTGATCTGGTGGGCTTCCTTTCCACTATTAATTTTGGGGCTTTGGTTCTCAATAAAGTACCGTCTGCGACAAATATCACCAGTTCTTCTTTTTACTGTGATGCTTACGCTCGCTTATTCAATCTTTCAGGGTAACGTTGGTAATGCTTACCGGCAGCGCTCACAACTGCTGGTTTTCTACTTTATCTTTGTAGCCGTTGGTTACGTGCTGGTGCTGGAAAAACGTGAGGAACGTAAGCGCCGCGATCTCGCGGAGCCTGCACCCTTGCCTGCGAGAATTGCCGCTTCCGAGGTTTCTCGTCGTTAAGTTTTCCATACTTGTTACCAATAGGAGTGGCTGCTGGGGCCGAGAACGTTTAGCTCATGAATGGTCTGCTAACACTACTCTCCCTGATCATCTCCGTGGTGATCGTCCTGGCCGTGCCCGGGTTTGTGGCTCCATTTGGCGCCGACCTAGGGGTCTCGAGTGTCTTTGACACAGGCCGCGCGGTTTTGTTGTCTGCCAGCCTGGCAGTGATTGCCGGCCTGGTCATATCGCGTCAGCCTGAGGGCCATGAATTCCTTGTGAGAATGTTCGTCTGCGCCCTGTTGCTCAGGATAATTTTGGGAACTGCAATCTTTGTTTTTCAAGGTCAGGAGTTCTTTGGTGGTGATGCTTACACCTACGACTTTCTTGGCAATGCGCAACTTCGGGCGTGGGCCGGTGATAGATATTTCAGCCAGGTAGTTCATGCGCACATCGGCCACAGTGGTGGCACTAGTTGGGGCATGATTTACATGGTCGCTTCTGTCTACGCGGCCATCGGTAGAAACGCTTTGGCCATTCAATATGTAAACGCGGTTGTCGGGGCAGCCACAGCGCCAATCATCTATCTGTGCGCTCTCGAGGTTTTCAACAACATCCGTGTGGCGCGGATTTCGGCCCTCGCGGTCGCTTTCTTTCCCTCGCTGGTGCTGTGGTCGTCGCAGGGTCTTAAAGACGGACCGATTGTCTTCTTTCTGGCGTTGTCGATTATGGCGACGCTGAAACTGAGCCGGAAGTTTGACCTCAAGTACATGGCCATTCTGATCGTCTCACTGTTTGCCATACTCAGTTTGCGCTTCTATGTCTTCTATATGCTTGTCGCAGCCGTGGGTGGAGCTTTTCTAGTGGGCACCCTTAAGTTGAGCGCCTTGAACTTTGTGCGGAATTTTGCGGTTATCGTCATCTTGGGATTGGCGTTGACGTATGTGGGTATCACTCGTTATGCAACTCAGTTACAGCACTACGGAAACCTCGAGCGAATTCAACGCAGCCGGCAGGATTCCGCCGCACGCGGTCAGTCAGGGTTCGCTGCTCAAAATGACGTTTCGACTAGCGAAGGAGCGCTCAGTACAATTCCGATTGGTTTACTCTACTTGCTCTTTGCTCCTTTCCCCTGGCAAGTCACATCTCTGCGACAAAGCATTACGCTCCCGGAAATGTTTATCTGGTGGGCTTCGTTCCCATTGTTGATTCTGGGGGTATGGTTTTCCATCAAGTACCGGCTGCGGCAGATTTCACCGATCCTAATTTTCACCGTGATGCTTTCGCTGGCTTACTCGATTTTTCAGGGCAACGTCGGAAACGCCTATCGGCAACGCTCACAACTGCTTGTCTTCTACTTTATCTTCGTAGCAGTCGGGTACGTGTTGTTGGCAGAAAAACGGGAGGAGCGCAAGCGACGCGAACTTGAAGATCCCGATCCTCTTCCCGCCCGGATCGCAACTTCAACCTGGACCCGCCGGTAAGCGCGCCCCCAAACACGGACAAGTTAAGTCAAGAAATACATGTGTGGAATTGTTGGAATTGTTAACGGCGAGAGTAAGCGCGTCGATGATGCGTTGCTGGAGCGCATGTGTAATGCAATCCGGCACCGCGGTCCCGATGACGACGGCTTCTACATCAACGGCGCCGTCGGTTTGGGAATGCGCCGGCTCTCGATCATCGACCTTGCCTTCGGTCAGCAACCGATTCATAACCAGGATCGCAGCGCCTGGATTGTTTTCAATGGCGAGATCTACAACTACCTGGAACTGCGCGCGAAGCTGGAAAAACTCGGCCACACCTTCTACACCAACAGTGATACGGAAGCCATTGTTCATGCCTACGATCAATACGGCGCGGATTGTCCGAAACATCTGCGCGGCATGTTTGCATTCGCCATTTGGGACGAGAGAACTGAAGAGCTTTTCCTGGCGCGCGACCGGGTCGGCAAGAAGCCGCTTTTGTATGCACAGCTGAATGGTGGACTGGTGTTTGGATCGGAGTTCAGCGCGCTGTTACTTCATCCGGATATTAGCCGGGAGGTTGATAGCGAAGCCCTGCATCATTATCTCTCCTTCATGTGCGTGCCGGCACCGCTTACGGCTTATCGGGCTATCAGGAAGTTGGAACCGGGGCATTCGCTCCGCTGGCGCAAAGGCGAGATAAAACTTGAACGCTATTGGCAGCCCGATTTTTCGCACAAACTCGACATCGGTGAAGCAGAGGCTGGCGAAAGAGCTCTTGAGATTTTGCGTGACGCCGTGCGCGTGCGTTTGATGTCGGAAGTTCCTCTCGGAGCGTTTTTATCGGGCGGCATTGATTCCAGTGCCGTGGTCGCGTTGATGAGCGAGGCGTCAAGCGAACCGGTGAAGACATTTTCGATCGGGTTCGAAGAGCAGGATTTTAGTGAGTTGCACCATGCCCGTCGCATTGCCGAACACGTCGGCGCCGATCATCACGAGTTCATCGTGCGCCCGGACGCCATGGAAGTTCTCCCGCTCCTGGTTGAGCATTACGGCGAGCCTTACGCCGACTCATCGGCGATCCCGACTTATTATGTTGCGCGCGAAACCCGCAAGCATGTGACGGTGGCGCTTAACGGCGATGGTGGAGACGAGTCGTTTGCCGGTTACGAACGTTACGCGGCAATGCAATTGGCTGAGAGATATCACCGCCTCCCGGCATCTTTACGTAAGCTGGCAATTCAACCGGCAATTGGTCTGCTGCCGTCATCGGAAACCAGCCGCAGCCGGATTCGCGATGCGAAGCGTTTTATTCAGGCAGCATCATTGCCGAAGCGCGAACGCTATTTGCGGTGGGTGAGCGTATTCGACGCGGCAGCCAAGCAGGAGCTCTATTCGGCAGATTTCCAAAATCAAACTGCGAATGTGCATCCCTCGGAGATTCTCGACCCCTGGTTTGCGCGGGCAAACGGATCCGGAATCGTAGATGCAGCTCTGCTGACGGACATAATGACTTATCTGCCCAACGACCTGTTGGTTAAAGTAGACATCGCCTCGATGGCGGTTTCCCTCGAAGCTCGTTCGCCTTTCCTGGATCATCATGTGATTGAATTCGCCGCGAGTCTGCCGGAGAAATTCAAATTGCGTGGTTTGACGACGAAGTACTTGCTGAAACGAGTGCTGAAAAAACTTTTGCCTGCTGAGAATCTCGAACGCCGGAAGATGGGCTTTGGAGTGCCGATCGGTCATTGGTTCCGGGGGCAGATGCAGTCGTTCTTACGCGATACTTTGTTGTCGCAGAAGGCCCTGGGTCGTGGTCTCTTTAAGCCGGAATCTGTAAAGCAAATGATCCAGCTACATACCAGCGGCGAACGCGACTATGCGCATCAGCTTTGGACACTGCTGATGTTGGAATTATGGTTTGCCAGGTTCATCGATTAGTTTCCGATAGGGTCTTTGGTCTTGAGTCTTGGGCCTTTGTCTTGTGTCCTGCGGTTCGGACGCGTTGACACTCAAAGACCTAAGGCCCGAAGACCAAAAACCAAAAAAGCGAAACTGGATAGAAACTAACAACGAGGTTATCGAGTGAAAGGCATTGTTTTAGCAGGAGGGCTGGGAATGCGATTGCGGCCGCTCACCGCGGTCACAAATAAGCATTTACTGCCGGTGTACGACCAGCCGATGATCTACTACCCGATTCAGACGCTGGTAAATGCCGGCATCACGGACATCATGATCGTTACTGGGGGAAATTCCGCCGGTGATTTTCTCAAACTCCTGGGAAACGGCAAAGCGTTTGGTCTGAAGCATCTCAACTACACGTATCAGGAAGGTGAAGGCGGGATTGCCGAAGCGCTTGGCCTCGTAGAACACTTCGCCGCTGGGGCGCCGGTTTGTGTCGTGCTGGGCGACAACATCATCGAAAACAATATCGCGGCAGCGGTGCGCGCCTACCGGAACCAGGCTAGTGGCGCAAAAATTCTTTTGAAGCGAGTGCCAGACCCGCAGCGTTTCGGAGTGCCGGAGTTAGACGGAGAAAAAGTTTTACGAATTGAGGAGAAGCCAGAGTTTCCCCAGTCGGAATATGCGGTCATCGGGATCTACATGTACGACGCTTCGGTTTACGACATCATTCGCACCTTGAAACCGTCGCGTCGAGGCGAGCTTGAGATTACTGACGTCAACAACGCATACATTGCGCGCGGTGAGATGACCTGGGAGGAATTGGAAGGTTGGTGGACTGACGCCGGGACATTCGATAGTTTGCGGCGCGCGTCTAACCTTGTGGCAGAAACCGGAGCCAACAAAGCGGAAATTGGGGATTGCCGATTGGCGATTGCCGATTGAAACATTGGCAAGTGCCAATTGCCAGTTGACGATTTCGTGTTACCTCTCTCTCGGGCACTAGCACACTCGGTTACTACGGGATTGATGAAACAATTGGCCATTATCTACTTATCTAACCGGCGACCGGCAGTTGGCAATCGGCAATCGCAATGAAGATCGTTCGCGTTATCGCTCGGCTTAATGTGGGCGGACCCGCCAAACATGTCGCCTGGCTGACGGCTGGTTTGCAGGATCGCGAATGGGAGTCGTTGTTAGTAGCGGGCTCGGTTCCTTCCGGCGAAGAGGACATGGGTTATTTTGCAGCCGCACTCGGAGTGCGTCCGCTCCTCTTGAAGGAGATGAGTCGTGAGATCTCCTTTAAAGACGCCTTGACGATCTGGAAACTCTATCGTCTCTTCAAACGAGAGCAGCCGGATGTGGTACACACCCATACTGCAAAAGCGGGAACCGTCGGCAGGAGTGCGGGTCTACTCTATCGCTGGTTCACGCCGGCAACACTGATAGGTCGTCCGCGGCGTTGTCATTTCGTGCACACGTATCACGGCCACATCTTTCACGGCTACTATGGACAAACTAAGACGCGGATATTTCTTTTGATTGAAAAGCTGCTGGCACGTCTAGTCACCAGCCGCATCATTGTTGTTAGCGAACAACAACGGAAAGAAATTCACGAGACCTTTGGAGTTGGCCGCGCCGAGCAGTTCCGGGTGATTCCGCTCGGTCTCGATCTCAGCAGCTTTGCCGAACCAGAGAAGCGCAGAAAGGTTTTTCGCGAGCAACTGCACGTGCGCGACGCGGCAGTTCTTATAGGTATTGTTGGCCGGCTTACTGAAATCAAAAACCACGAACTCTTTTTGCAGGCAATCTCGAAATTCAAAGCAGCGCACGGAAACGAGGACGCCCCGGTTAAGTTTGTTGTAATCGGCGACGGCAATTTGCGTTCGGCTTTGGAAAGAACTACGGCAACGCTGGGGCTTGGCGATGATGTTATCTTCGCTGGCAGTCGCCGGGATCCGGAGAATTTCTACTCGGGACTGGACGCCGTCGCTTTAACTTCAAAGAATGAAGGCACGCCATTGACGCTGATCGAAGCAATGGCCAACGCGCTTCCGGTGATTTCAACCGCCGTCGGCGGAATCGTAGATTTGTTAGGCGAACCCGATCGTGAAGCCGGTCCGGCAAGTCAATATCAGGTGTGTCGCCGCGGCATCAGTGTTCGGCCGCATGATGCTGAAGCTTTCGCGGCAGGACTGGAACGGCTGGTTACCGATGCGAATCTCAGAAACCAGTTAGGAGCGCGCGGTCGGGAGTTTGTCGTAAGAAATTATTCGCGGGAGCGTTTGCTTGACGACATTCGCGCGCTTTATCGCGGGTTGCGGCACACTGTTCAACTTTCTCAGAACGCCGGGGCAACCGAAGCAGGGATCGAATCGCGAGCCGGCTGACTTTTTCATAATCTCAACAGTCTAAGGAGAGCACATTGCGAGTATTGATTACGGGAGGAGCTGG
>Ga0079218_10000199_pt1 | contig 15294 bp, 18 predicted proteins | sample NCCompost_FD_77181 | JGI IMG/M metagenome (GOLD analysis project Ga0079218, IMG submission 77181) | Agricultural soil microbial communities from Utah to study Nitrogen management - NC Compost | ecosystem: Environmental > Terrestrial > Soil > Agricultural land | place: USA: Utah | collected... | reverse complement strand
TAGTTTTCCTTCATGTTCTTCGAGCAGCAGGTCGTTCGCACGCGTGGTGCGCCGGTTTTGCAGATCCAGAACCATGGCGTCCAGGATTCCCGCCGCCAGCAGCACCGCTTTAGCCATCGACTGGTCCGATTCCACATCAGCTGCTCCCAGATCGTCCACCTTGATCACGCCGTTGCCCCAGTCTACAGCGCGCACTTTTTCCCAACGGATGGAACATTTCTGTCGTTGTGCAGCAACGAAGTAAAGGCAGGTCACAGGCGGATGATCAGCATCAAGCAGTGCGACACTCAAGTCGCTCAGTTTTGCTTGGGCGCCGTGCTCGTCAACAATTCGGAAGCGCAGCAGTTGCGAAAGCATCACCATGGATTTGCAAACCCCTTAATTCGACGACGCAGAGCGGCGTCCATAGAAGGCGCCGCAGTGGTTACCAATAAGGGCACGGCGATACTGTGTCCCCCGAGTTCTGGCAGTAAAAATGTTGAGAACTGAAAAAGCATACCTTCCAGATAGGCATTGGGCAATCCACATCGGGGCGGCCCGTAGTATCCTATCCGTCACATAGCTCTGAAAGAAATTGGCACCCTCTGGTATCTGGCTTTTAACTTGTGAGGGCCCGCTGCCCGAAAAAGAGAGGTTCGCTTTGGAAATTATTCGGAAAGTATTCACTTTCAGTTATTCGGGTATTATTGTTCTCTTCACCTGTTGCGGCCTCGCCTTAATCTTCTTTGCCGCCCTCGAGCTTTGGCATGGACTGAACCCCAGCCAGGTCTTGACGCCGAGAGATCGTTTCAATTTTATTCTGGAAGCGATTGGCTTATTGACTATTGCGGTGGTTGCTTTCGAACTGGGACAGACAATCCTGGAAGAGGAAGTGCTACGAAAAGTGCAAGTGAGCGCACCCACGCGCGTTCGGCGATTTTTGTCTCGTTTCGTGGTTGTTGTCGTTGTAGCTCTCTCAATTGAATGTTTGGTGACTGTCTTTGAACTCGCGCACGAAGATCCCGCGCGACTGACGCAAGCCGCATCCATTGGAATCGCCGCCGGAGTGTTGCTGGCTGCCTGGGGCGTATTCATCAGACTAAACAAGAGCGCCGAGGAAATAGAGCCGGAGGCAATGGCTGAGGCAAAGGATGAGGACCGGAAGGTGAAGTAGCTAGTGTTTACATGTCTAAGCTTCTGTTTCTTCAGGCCTCGAGATTAGGGACCATCCGAACCATTTATTCTGCGTCCATTGAAAGCGTTAGGGCCTTTGATAGCCGAGCACCCGTGCTTTAAGTTGAGCCGCGCCAGGGTCCTGTTCAAACGTTACCCACCCTTCGCGAGTCGCATGACGCGGCAAAAAAGCCACGTCTAGTTCGGCGCGCTCTTTTGAGGCACCGCCGTTATCAATCACCACTTCGATGCGTACTCCTTCGGCCGTTTCATCACCGTGATTAATCACCGTCACGGGCACCAGGAAATTGAATTGCCGTCTTTCTGGTGTCCCCAGCCTAACCTCAATGCTAGGGGCTTCGTGGCCCATAGTGGCGCCAGCGTATATGAGATAACCGAGCGTCACAGAAACAAGGATTAGCCCAAGCGCAAACACAACCCATTCCAACCAATTCTTCTTAGTCTTTTTCATTGTAGTAATAGTCGTCCGGCTGATGCGCCAAGTGTAGCGGGCACTCCGAGCACGACAGTCTGAGCCAAAGCAGTGTAAAGCGCGACCCCCTCAAACCTGCCGAAGAACCAAAGAACCAGTGCCGAAGAACCTAGAGCAACGGCGTAAGTAACAATGGTTCCCAACAAGATAATGACGGGATGATCGGCGCGAACAAAATCAGAGGCACCTTTGAAGTCGCTGTAATGCAAGATCAAGAATGCAATTAAGAGCGAGAATATTGCTAATCCCATTAACTTTGCCCACGATAATGCAATTGCTATGACGACAACCTCCTCGGTCGGTGCAATATTTGCCGCAAAGAGAAAGGCACCGCACAACGCGAAAACCAGCTGAGCAGCGAAATTAATTTCATTCTTAGCCGAGGTGCGCCCTAAACCCTCATCTTCCTTGCCGCTTGCTCCAAGCTGCGCCGTGCCGATTGAAACGCCAATTGCCACAGTCATGGCCCCTACGACAACAATTCCAATAATTTCCATGAGAGCCATGTCAAACGTAAAGCGACCCAGAAGAAAGAGAACCAGACCACCGAGAATAATCCCGAGTCCCATCTCTTCGATTGAGTCGATGGCGACTTCAATCGTGGTCGAATCGCGCCGCAAACCGGCATAGCGGTTGTACCCAAGAAGTAAAACGAAGGTTGCCAGTACATAGCCGAGCAACCGGTAGGGATGGGCAATAAACCCAGCCCACCAGACTTCCCTGGTGTATAAGAGCGGGAGGCTGAACATCAACCCTCCCGCCACGCCGCGTCCGTATTCCTGCAGCGATTCAGTGATCGTGCGCTCTTTGGTTCTTGCGGACTTGCGAGGAGACATAAATGAAAAGGTCAAGTGCGACGAAGAATAATCCCATAGATCCCTCAATGCTGTGGGGGTGCGGTAATTTCAAGGATAACCGCCGTAACAGTCCTGGGCAAACGACTGAAAGCTGGACTGGCACAAGAATGTCAAGATTTGAGTGATCCCACGAAGAGCGATCGCCTTGTCGAGAACCGGCGGTTGGGAGAAGCTCGCGGGGAACGAGCTATTACATAATCTAAGCAGGGTGTCGATGAGTGCCGTGTTTAATTTTATGCCGGGCTTCGGCTTCTTCGATGGAGTGGCTTTGCGTCAGCTTCAAGTCCTTCTTAGCCATGGCTACCAGGCGCCGGTAGTGCTTGTGTAAGGTCTCTATCTCCTCCTCGGTCAAATCTTCGACATCGATTAGCCGGTTACTAGCACCTTCGAGGGCTGCGACGATCTCGTTGAGCTTGAGATGAATTGCGAGAGCGTCTTTGTTCTGCGTTCTCTGAATCAGGAAGACCATTAGAAACGTTACGATTGTAGTTCCAGTATTGATCACAAGTTGCCAGGTATCAGAAAAGTTGAACAAGGGTCCTGTGAGTGCCCAGACCACAAGAACTGACAAGGCCAGAATGAAAGCCGTTGAGGTACCAGTCGCTTTGGTAGCTTTCAATGAGAATAATTCGAGGGCCCCGCTAATTCTATTTCTTTTCTTTTGCGCCATAGTTGCCTCCCGCATGCCGTTTATTGAATCAAGGCCGGCCCGCTAAAAATCGACTGAGAAACCGAGCTGTACACCGACGCGGGGACTCGCAGCGTATTTACCGCCGAGAACTGCAAAATCAAAAGAGACGTTTTGGCTCACCTGGTAGTTTCCACCAATCAGCGTTTGTAATTGTCGCTTACCCAACTCAAAGTCTTTTGACATTGCTCCGGTTAACTCAAACCCCAGCTGAAGTTTCGGACTAAACTGCCTTACGAGGGAGAAGCCTCCGGTTAGGACAGTCCCCCGACTCTTGATGCCTAAGGCGCCGGTAGTCTCGTTCCCTGAAAACAGCACTCCGCCGTTGAACCGCAACTTCGTTGTCGAAGTTACCGACCTTTGTAGAATCCCGTTAAGGTAGAAGTCTGCGAGGCCCGATCCCAACTGGCGGTTCTGATCTCCAGTTGGTAATTCCAAATTAAACGCGATCGCGAGGGCCGGCCGGCGCGAATTCTCTCGCTCGCTGAGAAAGTTATACTTCAGGGAAATGTTGAGGTCTCCAATCCCTATAACTCTCCGCGGTGTCGTTCCGGCCTGGTTAATGATGGTGAGAAACGGTGCAGCTATCCCAATCTCCAATCTCTCAAACAAGCCGTAGTCCAGCTCGATGTCGGCAGTGTTCTGTTTCAGGCTCGGAAGCGACTCGCGCTGTAACCAGTCAAATTCGTTGCTGAATTCAAAATGGAAACGGCCCTTCGGCGTAACATCTGCGTCGTCTGTGACAAAGGGCTGCTGCGAAGCGGCTGGAACAGATAGGAAGAACAAGAGAGCCAGAATCGACAAGACTCTCAGAGATTGTCGGAAAACCTGTGTTGGTTCAGGCGCGTAGCTCAAGGGGAGAGTGCCCTGACGTTTTCTGAATCGGCGCTCGCCGTAAGTATAACTGTCAGCATTACGTGCCCGGCAATGATCTTAGCGCCTCGCTAAGATGCGAACGATCGGCGAGCGCCCTCAGTAATGGTCCGTGCAGGGTGAACTCAACCACGCTAACCGAACCCACCGGGCAAACGAGCCGGTAGCGAAAGCGGCCCACGTCAATACCCAACAAGCTGCAAAGAATGATCCGGATGGTGGCTTTGTGAGAAACAATCAGAACGTTTCCCTGGGAACACCTGCTCTTTATCTCTTCGATTACGCGCAAACCACGCTGGGCGATCACTACGGCTGCTTCGCCTCCGCTTGGGGGATGCCAGGCCGGATCCGCGAGCCAACTAATGTAGTCATCGTGAAAATCGCGCTCCACCTTTTCCTTTGTAAGCCCTTCCCATTTTCCATAAGCGATCTCGTTCAAGTTTTCGAGAGCATTCAGCTTCAGGCCCAGCTCCTCACAAAGAGGCTGGGCAGTGGTAATTCCCCGCCGCAAGCTGCTGGAATAGATCCCCGCCCAGGGCATTGAACGCGATGCGGCGGCAAAAGCCTGGGCCATCTGTAGTCCCTCGGCGGTAAGTTCAGGATCTAATCCTGAGCCGCAGAAGACATCCTCACGACTGAGCGCTGTTTGGCCATGACGGAGTAAATGAAGAATTAGGGTCATCGAACCTGCTTTGAGTCAGCGAACCTTACTATGGGATAGGAACCCAAGGCCAATACAAGACCGCAAACACAATGTTCGAGACGCCCAACGCCCGAAACAAGATTGTGCCGAGGTTTTTGTAATTGTTCATGGCGGCGGTTTATAACACGGGGGATGAGTGGCGTGCCAATTGTTGGATTCCGGCTGATCAGGACTCTATCAACTCTTCAGCAAGGTTCTGGGGCGATGCGAGACAGAAGAAAAGCACGCCGGAGCGTGCCTTTCAGCCAAACCTGAAACCCCGTTACGCGCTCAGGGCGATGCTTTCCACTCGCGGCACCGGTGCGGGCGAGTCGCTTAAATCGAGAGCCTCCAGCAACGTCGACTCGTGGCGAAAAACAAACGCGTCTCGCTTCTTGCGAAACTCTACGAGGATGCGCTTTCTCTGCTTCTCGACTTCTTTGGGGTTCCAGGGATTTTCGCGTTTGTCAGAAAATACGTAAGAAAGATCTTCGACGATGCTTAGGAGCAACTCATTACTCTTTTTGGTGATCCGACGTAAGGACGTCTGATAAGAAGCCATTCCCGGCAACGCCGGAAACAGGCGCTCCATCACTGCTACTTCGTGCCAGGCTGTCGCCAGCTGCAGAGTGACGGCCTCGAGACCATGAATCCATCCGCGTACGTTCACCACACTCGTCAGTCCTTCATAGAAATCAGCTAGTCGCGGATCGAGAAAATCGTAATCCGGATTGCAAATATCGCCACGCAGTCTGCCCGTGCGAACCAGCTCGTCCTTGATTGGCGTGCCGTCATAAGGAAGCATGCGACAGAAGGTGACAGGCAAACAGCCATCGTCGAGTATGGTTCGCAAAAAGTTCAAGTTCTCACGTACCGACTCAAACGTGCTCGACGGATCAAGCAGCATGAATCCGTACTCCCACATCAGGCCAATACTCTTCAAGATATCCACTGCGCGCAAATTCTGCTCGACAGTGATCTGCTTGTGAAGAGTTTCGAGTCCCTGCTCACTGCCCGATTCCAAACCCATGTAGACGAGGTAAAGTCCGGCATCCCGCATCTTGATGAAGAGATCACGATCAACGGCATCCGCACGGCAGTTCATCTTCCAAATCACTCGTTCGGGCAAGCCGCTGCGATTTAACTCGTCGACAAACTCGTTGGCCCAGCGGCGCCAGACGTTTCCGAACAGAGGAAAGTCGTCGTCTTGAAAGAGAAAAATGGTGATACCTCGTTCTTCATGCAACATGCGCATTTCGCGCACCACTTCCCAGGGCTTGCGTGTGCGCACGATCCTTCCCGGTGCGGCGCGATAGAAAGTATGAATGGAACAGAAAGAACAGGTTCGCGCGCAACCGCGACTAGCGATAAGCGGCATGATGCTGCGGCCAAGCACCGTCTCCGGCTGATAATTTCGCTCGGGATAAGGCAGTTGATCCAGATCTTCCAGCAGCAGGCGTGCGGGTGTGGCAGTTAGCCGATCGTCACTACGATACGCTATGCCCGAAATGTTACGCCAATCTTGTCCGGCGCTAAGTGCATCTGCGAGTTCGAGCAAAGTAAACTCGCCTTCGAATCTAACGACACTATCAAGCTCCGTAACCATTTCCAGAGTCTGTTGATAATTGAGACTCGGAAAGTGACCGCCCATTGTTAAGTGGCAGTCGATTCCCAGCGCGCGCATCGCCTGAATGAGCGCTCCATAGTGATTAATATAAAACTGAAAAATTAATGAGAACCCGATCAGCAAAGGGTTAATGGTCAGTGCCGTTTTCAAAATCTCTTCGGGATCTTGCTCAATATCCACAATCTGTACGGAATAACCGTGCTGGCGCAGCACTGAAGTAAGGTATCCCAGTCCCAAATTGCCCTGGTGCTGGAAGCCGATCAACATGATCGGTCGCGAGGTATCACGGCTGCGGTCAGCGGCGCTCTCGCCAGTAAGAACGGGCAATGGAATTGGTTGGCGCATGCGACCTCCAGGCCGAACCGCCTTAGCACCGATGTCCGGAACACGCTGGACTCGGTGACTAAGGGGTCGGGTTGTTAAGAGTTAAGTGTGGCGGAGCGCTAGCCTCGCTTGATTGCTTGGTTTGCTTTCTTTACGAAATCGTCGCGGAGACGATTCAACCTTTCAAGGACGGCCCGGCTGTAAAATTCCGGACCCGGATCGAAGATCCAACGCGGTTTGTATAAGAGGATCGAGCCACTTGCTGATTGTTTTGCTGCGCCTTTCTTTGCAGACTTCTTGGTAGCCATCTTTAGTCTCCTGAGACGGAATGGACGAGCGATAAGCGGGCACCAGAAAGTATGTGGGGGAAATACCTGTAGTAGCCGCGCGAGAAGTCGGGAGCTCGCAATATACACCGCGAGTTTTTTCTGAACAACAAAATTTTTTGTAACGGATTACGAAATTGAAAAGATCTCTTTTAAGAGAAAGTGAGTTGGCAGGTAAATGAGTATAGGAAACAGGATCATCAAGAGCAGCACGTGCCGGGTTGGGGCCAGCCAGCGATATGGTTTGTTTCCGAAGCCATGAACCCAGTTCACGTTTTCTGATCTGCGCGTAAAGAAATACGACAGCGGTAACAGGATCCACGCAAGCAAAGTCTGGATTACGAAAGCACGGCCGTCGTAGCCCAACCGGTAAAGTAGCCAGATGATAAGTAAGGGAAAAAAGACGTGAAAGATCGAGACTGCGCGTATTAAGAGGCTGGTTTCACGGCGAAACATGTAGGCGCTCAGCCCGGTGATTGAGGTGTTAGTGATCAGTGTGGCGAAAAAATCGAGATTCCAGGCGAGGTCAAGTAACAGGATCGCTAATGCAACTATGCTGGCTAAGAGCGGGCTCTCCAGCCAAATCGCCACCAGAGCTATCAGCAATGAGATATCAGAAAACCAAAGAAAATTACCTGGGCCGTAGTGTTTCCAGTAGATCGGAACTAACAAGCACACGAATGCCGTGTATCCAATCTTGAGCCACAGCGGAATCTGCTCTGGAGCGATTAAACCCCAGAGCATCTCAAGCTGATTCCACATGATTGCGGAGGTTCATCTGCCGGCTGCTGAAGCGGCTGAGCCCGGCTCTGATACTTCCTTGACTACTTCTGAGGTCACGTTCCCAGCCGCGCGCAGCGCAATATCCGCGACGGCGATGATTCCACAGCAGGAACCCGATGCATCAACCACAGGAACGCGCCGAATCTTGTTCCTTTCGAGAATGTTTCCGCACTCTTCGATCGACATTTCCGGCGTTACTGTTACGCACGGTTTGGTCATGCAGTCAGCTGCGGTAAGGTCGAGCGGATTACTACCCTTAGCGACGCTGCGAACTACGATATCGCGATCGGTAATCACGCCGATGGGCAGTTTTGTTTCCTTGCTCTCAACGACTGGGATCTCTCCACAATCGTGATCCACCATCAATTTAGCTACCTCTTGCAGACCAGTGTCCGCAGTACAACACGCGGGATCGGGTGTCATCACGTCCTTAACTTGCATTGTCTAACCTCCGGTTCAAGATGAAATTGAAAAACAGCAGACTGGAGCCACGCAATCACTTCCCAAAACGAAAAGTGAAAGACATTGCTCGTAACGTGGGGGAACTTAACTGGTCCGGGGGATTGTCAGAGAGTTTACGCCTTCTCGACCAATTAGGCGACTGTTGTCAGTCCGCGCAGCTGATAGCACAACAGCACTTTACTGCTGGGGCTTCGGACCTTTTATATCAGCGAGGGTAAGCTATCTTACGTGACCGAGCACTAAAGTGCTCGGCTAAGTTCTGTCGGCCCGCCCTGCGGACTAAATTCCAAGCGCAAAATCACATTCTCCGCCGAACGGATCCGCTGATTTTCTTTCTGGTAGTTTTGCCGCTTTTCAAAACTGGTAATCCCAGATCTACATCTTCATGAGGCTGCGGAATCACGTGAGTCGCTACCACTTTTCCGACTTTGTTGGCGGCGGCGGCGCCGGCGTCCACTGCACTGCGCACGGCCGCAACATCGCCACGGACAATTGCGGTGACTAGTCCGGCATCAATCTTTTCCCAGCCGACAAGTTTCACATTCGCCGACTTCACCATCGCATCGGCCGCTTCAATCATTGCCACCAGTCCCATGCATTCAACCATGCCCAGTGCTTCTGGCATTTGTCTGTCTCCTCCATGCTCTTCAGAGAGCCCAACCGATTATTCAGTTCCGCAGGGAATGAATCGGCGCAGGAATCCTTCCGCCGCGCCTGATAAAACCTGCCGAAGAAAAGGCGTTGACGGCCATGATTGGAGCGCTGCCGAGCAAGCCGCCAAACTCAACCATGTCGCCAACGTCTTTGCCCGGAACTGGAATGATCCGCACCGCCGTGGTCTTATTGTTCATTACGCCGATGGCCATCTCATCAGCAATGATCGCCGCAATCGTTTCTGCCGAGGTTGAACCAGGCACTGCCACCATATCAATTCCCACCGAGCAGACACTTGTCCAGGCTTCGAGCTTATCAAGTGTGAGCGCGCCGACCTGGGCCGCTTCAATCATACCCGCATCTTCCGACACCGGGATGAAAGCGCCGCTCATGCCGCCCACTGCTCCACTCGCCATCGCCCCGCCTTTTTTAACGGCATCCGTGAGGAGCGCTAGTGCGGCAGTTGTGCCATGCGTCCCGGCGCGTTCGAACCCCATCGCCTCAATAATATTTGCCACTGAATCTCCCGGGACAGGTGTGGGTGCCAGGGAAAGATCGATGATACCAAACGGTAAGCCCAGGCGGCGCGCCGCCTCCCGACCGATCAGTTCGCCGGCGCGCGAAAGTTTGAAAGAGAGTTTTTTGATAATCTCTGCCAGCTGCTCCAGCGGCAAATCAGCAGCCGCACTACGCAGTGCATAATTAACTACGCCTGGGCCCGACACACCGACGTTGATCACCGCTTCCGGCTCGCCGACGCCATGAAAGGCGCCCGCCATGAACGGATTGTCTTCAACCGCATTAGCAAAGCATACAAACTTGGCACAGGCGACGCCGCCTGATTCACGAGTGCGTTCGGCAGCCTCTTTGATCAATTCGCCAACCTGTCGCACTGCGTTCATATTGATTCCCGCGCGCGTGGTTGCAACATTAACTGAGGAACAGAGCCGTTCCGTCGTCGCGAGGGCTTCGGGAATGGAGTTGAGAAAATGGGTTTCGGAGTTGGTGGCGCCTTTGTGTACTAACGCTGAATAGCCTCCGATGAAATCGACGCCCACTGACTTCGCGGCAGCATCAATCGTTCGCGCTAATTCAACTGGATCACCGGAGGCGCCCTCGGTGATCATGGAAACTGGCGTCAGCGCGATTCGTTTGTTGGCCACGCGGATCCCGAATTCATCTCCAATCTGATCAACGGTAGGAACTAAGCGCTCGCCGACTCGGACGATCTTCTCGTACGCGCGTTCCGCGGTGCGCGCGATTGTCTCCCCAGCGCAATCCCGCAAGCTGAGGCTGAGCGTGACTGTGCGCACGTCGAGATGTTCCATCTCGGTCATCGCTACAGTCTGGAGAATTTCGGCTTGTGAATACTCCATAAACGGTTTGCGTTTCGCGTTTCTTGTTCCGAGTTCCGAGTTTCGAGTCTCGAGTTCAGGTTTCGTGTTGCTGCCTTTCGCCAGTAAAGCTTGCCTTACCAACAAAATTCTTTAATCTGAACTCGAAACGCGCAACTCGACACGCTAAACTCGAAACTCGAAACTTTTCCTACCGCATCATTTCGCTCAGGATCAGAATCACCAGAAATAAAACGAACAATACTGCGGCTACGAGGACGAAGCGCGCGCTCGGATCATACGAAGCTTCATCAATCACCACCGTCGAAATCTCCCGCACTTTACCAAGCCCCTTTTTCACATCTTCACCCAGCGCTCCACGTGGGGCGCGAGGGCGAACGCCCTCTTGCGGCGCTGCTGGCGCGGGATAATGCGGCACGGGAGGTGGAAGCGCCTCGGTCGGGGCCTGCTCTCGTTGCCACGCAGCAGAACTCTCAACCTCATGTGTGAAAGGCTGTAAGGGAACCGTCTCTAATGGAACCGTTTCTGCACCTCTTCCAGGATACTCGTTGGGGAAGTCAGATGTGGGCAGAATCGGCAAATCGATGGATACAGTTTCGGGCGCGAGAAATACCTCTTCAGTGTGTGCCGCCGGCTCATGACTTGAGGAGGCCTGATCAGAAGTCGGCTTCCCGCATTGAGGGCAGAACAAACCTCGGACACGGATCGATGCGCCACACGAACGACAACGTCGAGCAATTTCTGGTTCTACCATAAGACTTGGATTTTGGTCTTTGCGGTACGTTCTTCTGTTCGTTATCAGAATGCAGGAAGCAAGCCTCAGCGAAACAAGGCTCGATTGTTTATACTCTCAAAAGCCAAATCCCAAGACCAAAGACCTAAACACGGTGCATCGCGTTGAATAGGTCTTCGCGTTGCGCATAGATGCGTACACCAAGTTTCTCACCCTCATGACGCAGCCGCTCTTTCAACTCATTCGTGCTTTGGCGAGCGCGAGTGGCGTCACTGACAATTACCATCGCAAATTTTCCCTGCACCACGGTTTGGTTGATATCGACGATACTGCAATCAGCCTCGGCGAGTATCTGTGCCACTCCGGCAACAATTCCAGGATGATCAACGCCGAACACCGAGATGATGAGTCGGTCAGGCGAACTCTCGTGTGCTGGCGATGTCACGCTACCCGAGGCCGGCAAATTCTGTCTGCTTGAGTATGAGGTTCCGTTGGTGGTTAGAAAAGGCTCGACCTGGCGGTAGATTTCGGTGACGAGTTGCTCAACCGCTTGTTCATCAGCGTCCGCGCCCAACCGGTCGTACACCGTGCGGGTGATGCGATAAATCAAATCCTCATTAGCCATCATTCACATTGACGATTGGCGATTGCCAATTGCCGATTAGTTACATTGCCAATTGCCAATTGCCGATTGCCAATTTCGGAATTGCCGGGTTTGGCTTACTTGATTCCCCGCTGTTCATTCCCGTTGTTGATCACCCGAGGTAACACGAGCCACTCTTGTTTTTCAATCGGCAATTGGCACTACTTCAAGACTTTCTGCCATTATCGCGACTTAATTCCCGAGCGGCATCGCGCATTTCTTCAGAAAATGATTCTTGTAAATCGACGCGATCTACAATTCCTACGACCGCGGCTTCAATCGACATATCCTGGTTGCCGATCGCGGTGCGCGCTGCCTTTCCAAACGCGCACATCACCATTTCACCCGCGCCGGCTCCCAATCGATCAGCGACGACCACAATATTTCGGGTTGGTTCTTTCTCCAGGTCGTACGGATGAACCACAAGAAACCGAACGCCCTCGAGGTCCGGCGTTTTCTTGGTTGACCAGACTGTGCCTACAACTTTAGCTAGAAACATGGCTACGCAGTTTCGAGTTTTGGGTTTCGAGTTTCAGGTTACTCAGTCTCAGGGTTCAACGTTTCAGGTTTCAGGTTTCGATAATTCTAAGGCTTACTCAACAACTCGAAACTTGAAACTCGCATTTACGCTTTCGCGAACACTTCTTTGGGCTCCCCGATATCGCGAGCCGCTGGAGTAATAATTGTTTTGGCGTCGATGTAGATCTTTTCGCCCTTCTGCAAGGCGCGCTTCACATCGTCTTCGCTGACAAAATCAACAACCTGACGACCATTGTTGGAAGCCGGGGCAGCAGCTGCTGCCGGCGCCGGGGGTGGCGGGGCACCGGTACTTTCGCTTCGCGATGGTCCGGAATACATACTTCCCGCTTCCACTTCGACAGGTCGGGATGTTGCCGGTGGCGGCGTATCCGCCGGAGCCGGAGTCCTACCAGCTAAAAACTTATCGACAATCGCCGCTATTTCTTCACGGTTTATCTTTCCTCCAGCGACCGCGGCAGCTGGTTGTTTGGGCTGCGGCGCAGCAACGGGCATCGGGTTGGCTGACGCAGTTCGGGAAACCGCAGGCCGCGCAGATTTGACCGGTCTGGTTTCAAAAGCGATGCGTTTGATGTCCATCAGGTGCAGCGGTGATACGTTATCTGATGTCACGTTTCCGCCCCACGAACCGCAACCCAACGTCATCGAGGGCGGCAAAGCAGTAGAGAATCCAATTGCACCATGAGTTGTCGGCGTATTAATTGTGATACGCGACGCCGGCAGCTCTGCGCCAACTCGCACCGCCGCCTCGCGCGACCGCGTATGCATTCCGGCGGTATGGCCCATGCCGCCGTAACCGAGGACTTCCCGACTGCGAGCCGCTCCTTGTTCCGCACCATCGACTACATAAAACGCCAGAATCGGCGATAGCTTTTCCATCGACAAAGGGAACTCGCGACCGACTCCGCCCACATCAGCCAGTAAACAGCGCGTGCCAGGCGGCACAGTAAGTCCCGCCATTCTGGCAATCACATCAACCGAGCGGCCGACGATGGCTGGGTTGAGTGACCGCTGCGGCGTCGCGACGATTTTTCCTAATTGATCCGCCTCTGCAGCCGAAAGAAAATGGCCGCCTTGAGCTTTGAACTGTTCACGAACCGCTTTCTCAATCGGTGCATCGCAAATCACGGCTTGCTCAGATGCGCAGATCGTTCCGTTGTCGAAACACTTTCCGGTCAAAATATCCTGGACCGCTTTAGGCACATCCGCACTTCTCTCGATAAACGACGGCACGTTACCAGGTCCCACACCAAACGCCGGTTTACCTGACGAGTAAGCAGCACGCACCAAGCCAATGCCGCCGGTCGCCAAAATCACAGCGGTCTGTTTGTGCTTCATGAGAGTCTCTGTCCCCTCAATCGTCGCGGTCGTCATGCAGCCAATCGCATCAGCTGGCAGTCCTTCCTTAATCCCAGCTTCGCGCATCACCCGAACTGTTTCATTGATACAGCGCGCGGCTGAGGGATGTGGCGAAAGCACAATTGCGTTTCGTGACTTAATAGCGATTAGGATTTTGAATATTGCTGTCGAGGTAGGATTGGTTGAAGGAATGATACCGGCAACGACGCCACGCGGGCTGGCGATCTCAACAACGTCTTTAGATTCTGAAACAACACCGACCGTGCGCAGTCCGCGAAAGTAGTTCCAAACGTCTTCAGCCGCAAAGCGATTTTTTTCCTGCTTATCCGCAGGGACACCATAACCGGTTTCCTCAACCGCCATGGCACCCAGACGCGCTGCTTCGCGCATTGCGACTTTTGCCATCGCCTCGCAGATGCGATCGATCTTAGCCTGGTCAAAACGAACAACTTCGGCCTGCGCCTTATGAGCGGCTTCTATAAGATCGCGCGCTTGTTGCACCGATACGAGATCTTTGTCTACCGACATCGCTAACCCCCCCAGCGAATTGCCGATTGCCGATTTCCAATTGCTGATTGGAGTATTGCGATTCTTGATTCCAACTTCGTAATCACTTCAACTTCAAATTATTGCTAATCAGAAATCGGCAATTGAAAATCGCCAATCGAATTACCTCGCTCTTTCCTTATTCGCTTCCCGCGCGCCCGCCGGGAGCGAGCGGTCGCCTTGCCCCAGCTGGCCACGCGATCCGCCTTGCAAGGAACGCTCATCCGGACTTAAACCTGTTTGACCGTCAACCGGGAGAACTCGCTCCACTTCTGCATGCGGTCGCGGAATCACATGAACACTGATCAATTCGCCTACGCGACGTGCCGCCGCCGCACCGGCATCAGTAGCAGCCTTGACGGCTCCCACATCGCCACGCACAAAAATGGTCACGTAGCCGGCGCCGATATATTCCTTGCCTAAGAGCTGCACATTTGCAGCTTTGACCATTGCATCTGCAGCCTCAACGGCTCCGACGAAACCTTTGGTTTCGACCATTCCGAGTGCTTCTAAGGGCATCTCTCATCTCCTCACTTTTTCAGTTGTAGAAATTAAAGCCGATTGTCCGGGTAGCTGGCGTCAACGTAACACCGCAGACACGAAGAATCAAGATCGGCCAACGTAAATCGTTAAGCATGAAGCGTAAATCGTGAATCGTTAATCGAAACCATCAGTCGTCGTGCTAGGCCTCAGAATGAAAAGTTCGGCAAGCGGCTACCTCTAGACCGAAAGGGTCACCGATTCGCGCTCACGACTCAGATTTCACGATTTACGCTTTACGCTCACACCTTACGATTCACGACGAAAGTTTGACACCGTTTAGCATCGCAAGCTATATTGCGGCCAAGAGTAAGTCACTCTTAGAGATAGGGTTCAAATCGAGGTCTAATTTACGCCTGCACTCGCAGGAATTAGTTGCGGTCTAACTTCCACGGGCTCTGCCAGGTTTGCAGACCAAACAAACTGTCGCAGGGACTGACGCGGATCGGTAATGGCGGCTACTATCGGCGAACAGTTGCGACTCGCACGCGAGGAGCGGGGTATTCCTCTCCGAGAAATTTCCGACGAAACCCGTATCTCAATCCGTTACCTCGAAGCAATCGAATCAGGGGATTTCAAACGACTGCCCGGTGGGATTTTCAACCGGAGTTTCGTTAGAGCCTATGCTCGCTGCATTGGCTATGACGAAAAGAAAGCTGT
>Ga0079218_10000198_pt1 | contig 15311 bp, 17 predicted proteins | sample NCCompost_FD_77181 | JGI IMG/M metagenome (GOLD analysis project Ga0079218, IMG submission 77181) | Agricultural soil microbial communities from Utah to study Nitrogen management - NC Compost | ecosystem: Environmental > Terrestrial > Soil > Agricultural land | place: USA: Utah | collected... | reverse complement strand
TGCGACTCCTCGATGGACAGCCGCGTCTCGTCGCCGAGAACCTGCTTCTCGATCTCCCCGTGGGCCTTCACGAGGTCGGCCCGTTCCTTCGCGAGCGACGCGAGCGCCTGGTACTGCCCGTCGGAGCTCATCTCGGCGAGCCGGGCCTTGAACACATCCATCGCCCACGGGAGCCGGGTGTTGAGGTACCCGGACCAGAACGACGCGAACGCGTTCGGAGGCTCGTTCCCCGGCGGGACGTAGTACACGCCGACGCCCGCGTCCTGCGCACTCCCGATCTGCTGCGGCGTCGGCATCACCCACCCCCGGTCGTGGACGAGGACGACGACGACGCGTTCACCTGCGCCATCAGCTGCTTGAGGTAGGCCCCGAGCTCGTCGTCGCTCAACTTGCTGATCTTCTTCATGTCCTCGGCCGACAACTTCGCGCCGAACGCGTTCGCGAGCTTCTGGGAGGCGGGCGGCATCCCGGCCAGCGCCCCCACCGCACCGAGGCCGTCGGACAGCGCCCCGAAGGTGGAGTTCACGTCGTCGCGCTTCATCGCCGCCTGCGCTGCGGCCCGCTGCTCGATCTCGTTCCGCTCTTCCTGCCGGCGCTGCTCGTTCGCTGCGGCGATCTGGAGCGCGGCGTTCTGGCTCGCGTCGCTGACGGTCCGCGCCTGCTCGGTGCGGAGCCGGGACAGGTCGGCGCCCGATCCGCCGCCCGACGCGGCCATCAGCTGCTCGCCCCGCTCCCGGCCCTGGGCGGCCATCGCGGCGATCGGGGAGTTCAACTGCTGATCGAGCAGCGTCTTCTGGGTCCCGGACAGCCCGAGCTCGCCGGTCCGCTCCCGCTGGAGCAGCTGGTCGAGCTTCATCTTGTTCCGCTTCTGCAGCTCGTCGTTCGCCTTGACGGACTGCACCGCCTGGCCGATGCCAACGGCAGCGGTCCCGAGCGCGAGGGGGGCCAGCAGGGGGATCGGCATCACAGCACCTCGACCGTGAGCGTAGCTCGCGTCAGGTTCAACTGGAACAGTTCATCGTCGGGGCCGCCCGACAGGTGGTACACGAGCTGGAAGTCGTACACGCCCTCATCGAGGTTCCCGACGTACGACACGATGAACTTGTCCCACCGCTCTTCGGCGGTAGGGTCGGGCGTGTACACGTGCTGCAGCCCGGCGGTGAACTCGTCGTCGGTCTTCGACGCTCGATCGTACACGTGCAACGCGAAGTAGCCGCCACGCACCGCGTTCGCCGGCCCGCCGGCGCCGTCCGGGTACGACGCAGCGGTTCCGTCCGCCTTGGACATGCACGCGAAGAACGCGTGGACCTCGACGTACGAGGCGCGGAACAGCTGGAGCGTCCGTCCGAGCGGAGTCCTGATCAGCTGCGATCCGCCGTCGTTCATCTTCGGGATCAGGATGTACCGCTCCTTCAGCGCGCCCCACGGGGCGTTCCGAACGAGGTCCATCCCGGTGCCCTGCACGCCCTTCGTCGCGGTGTGCGCCTCCTGGACCGTCGAGTGCGAGCCCTCGACCGGGTAGCCGAGCAGGACCGGACGAACGAGATGCTCCCGTCGGATCGACCCGTCGTCGATGTCCGCGTTCGGGATGTCGTTCACCCACGCGCGCGCGTCCGTCGCGTTCGCCTGGATGTCCGCCCAGGACATCACGTCGCCGTTGCTGTGAGGTGTCGGGCTGAACGGCATCTATTGCTCGTTCGTCCGCCGGAGCCGGGTGGCCCACAGCATGGACTTGCTCGGGTTCGCGTCGGCACCGCCGCCGGTCGACTTGTACCGCAGCTCGACCCAGTTGATCGTCGTGATCGGGCCCCGGAGCCATCCCTCGAGGAACAGCACCGCGTGTGGGGTGGTGGCGGTCGCGAGCTCCTGCGTCGTGGCCGTGATCACCGCGCCGCTCGTCCCGTCGTGCCACACGAGCTGCAGCCCGAACGTCCCGACGAAGCCCAGGCCGGCCGCGAGCGTCGTCTCGAGCCACACACGCGCGCGGATCCGGAGGTGCTGGTCGGCGTCGAGCGACGCGGGCACGCCGCCGGGGGCGGTCAGCCGGAACGTGGTCCCCGACTGCGCGAACTGCACGTAGGAAGCCGAGGTCGCGAGCGCGCTGTCCCGGTTGCTCTCGGTGACGAGTCCCGTCCGGATCCCCACCGGATGGACCGCCAGCGCCCGGTAGTCGAGCCCCTCCTCGGCGAAGTTCGGCGCGTCGATCGGGACCGCGTCGGCGATCTGGTCCCAGTTCGCGTTGACGACTGCCGCGTCGCGGGCGTCGCCGGGCAGGATCGGCAGGATGTGGATGCCAGCCATTAGCGTGCAACCTCACGGACGGTGAGGATGCGGTCCTTCCACTCGTAGTCGTTCGTATAGGCCAGGAGGAACCCTGACGCTGCCGGCCCCTGCCACACCACATCCACGACGTGCACTCCCGCACCGACCGCGATGTCGCCCTCGATCCGCCACGCGTTGCTTAGCGCCGCGGTGAGCTGCTGGGTCGCCACGACCTTCCCGTCGACCCGGACACCAATCCAGATCAGGCTTGCGTTCGGCGTCATCGACAGCCACCCGGACGTTGCGACCCGCAACAGACCGTCACCAGACTCGAACTCCTGCAACCACGGCTCGTCGTTCCCGTTGAGCACCGGCTTCAGGGTCCGATCGTTCGTCGAAGTCTGGATGTTCGTCGACGTGATCTCGTCGATCAGCAGGTCGCCACACGCGCCCGACTCGAGCTTATCCGAGTCGATCTCCTCCACCCCGAAGTTGTGCACGTCGAGCGAGTTGCCGACAGCGCTGATCTCGCCGAGCTCCGTGTTGAGTTCGAACGGGGTGATGTACGACCCGTCGCGGGTCAGCGCGGCGGGGAACGACCTCACGGCCTCACCTCCGGCTCGATGTCGGTCCCGTCGACGGTCTCGATCCGGAGCGCGTGAATCGCCATCGCGTCCGACTCGAACCGCAGCCCGAGCTCTCGCCCGGTCAGCATCCGAGTCGCGATCCGGAACCGGTCGAGGTGGTAGTCCCCCCACACCAGATCCTCGCTCCACACCCCCAGTCCCCACACGTCCGGCGCGCTGGAGTTGAGCTTCTGGGGCTTGCCGGTCGTGGTCCCGGCCTGCCGCGGGCGCCGGTCTACCTGCGTCTCGAGCTGCAGCGTCGAGGTGGGCCCGAGCGCCCGTCCCCACACCTCGACCGACTTCGTCGGCGCCGCCCGGGGGAACTGCAGGAACCCGACCTGGTACACCCCGGTCACGTCCACCCCGTCCGGACGCTCCATCGACCCGAACGTCAGCAGGTGCACGCCCTGGTTCCCGCCGGTGTCGTCCCAGCTGCCGACCCACGTGCGCCCGAGCGCGCGCGCGAAGCACGAGATCGTCCAGTCCTCGCGGATCGACCACTGCTGGATGTCCAGGTGGAACACGAGGCCGAGGCTCGGCCGGGTGTCGCCGCCCTGCGGGACCTGGAACCACAGCTCGTTGAAGTCGGCCTGGTACACGCACGCCGATCGCGCGAGGTTCCCGCCGTACGGGCCCACCCGCTCCCGCCACACCTTGCGGATCCCCGGGATGCGGGTCACCGCCGGCGCGCGATCGTCCTTCGCGTTGTCGTCGAGCACGTGCGGGCCGCCCGACGAGTCGAGGAACACGAGCCCGAGACCCTGGATGTACTCGATCGCCCGCGGCGCGTTCGTCCCGTGGCGCTCCGACACCGTGTCCACCCGGTACCCGTCCGCCGCGTTCCCCCGAACGAGGTACACGCCGCCGGTCTTGAACACCGCCAGCGCCCGCGGCAGCGGGGCGACTGCCACGATCGGGCCCGTCCGGCTCGACCCGATCTGCAGGTAGTTGATCGCGGGGAACTGCTCCTGGAGCAGCGGTTGGCTGTACCGGAGCCGGGTCGGGTCGTCGGGCGCGCCGCCGAGCCACAGGTGGCCCTGCCAGAACGCCGCCGCTCGAGCACCGATCGGCACCGGCCCGACGCTGTCCCGGTTGAACAGGTTCACCAGCTCTTCGTCGGGGGTGTGGTCGATGTAGTCGATGCCCCCGGCCAGCGTGAACGACTCGACGAGGTACACGGGGAAGTCGTCGGCCACCGTGTCGGAGTCGATCAGGTTCTTCGTGCGGTACAGCCGGCAACCGCGCACGTGCTCCGGCATCCGGGGGATCGCGACGCTGATCAGGTGCCGTCCGCCCGATGCCGCGTCGCTGTTCGTCCCGGACACGAACGCCATCGCCGACATGGGCGATTCCTGGCCGAGTTCGTTCATCATCGTGACGGCGTACCCGTACTTGAACGGCTCGTCCTGGTCGCCAGGATTGGGCCCGACGCCGCGCTGCGAGGTCTCGATCTTGAACGTCCCGCCGGCCACGTTGCCGTCGGTGATGTCCACGAAGTCGAACCCCTGGTCGGGCCCCGAGACCACGGGCTCCGGCGCCGCCTGCACGAACCCGACTGGCGAGGTCCAGAGCCCGTTCCAGCGGAGCGGCGCGTCGACCGGCGAGAAGACGTACAACCACCGGTTGCTCTCGGCGAACAGCGACCCGGGATCGGCGCTGCCGATCCGCCTCCGGGTCACGATCAGGTCGCTGGTCTGCGACTGGATGTTCAGGACCCGGATCCCCGAGGTCGTCGCCGACGCCACCCGTTCGTACACGAGCCACCGCTGGTTCGGCCGCGGGTTGAACCACGCGAGCGAGGAGATCGCGCCCGATCCCGGCGCCTCGGTCAGCAGCGGGACGGTCCCGGGCATCACGACCCACATCCCCTCGGGGTCGCGGTACAGGTTCGAGACGAGCTCGGCGACCCCGGGCTGCGCGACGAGCCCCTCACCCATCCCGCCGAGCGCGATCGTGCTGCTCGGCATCAGGAGTCCCCGTTCCAGTCCACCGGCGGGAACGGCGCCCGCGTCCGCCGCGGCGTACCGATCATCCCCCGCACGGTCCCTGCGTGCTTCTGCTGGGGGAAGTACCGGGAGTCGAGCGCCGCACGCCGCCTCGCCGCGAGCACGGTGAACCGCTGCAGCGCGTTCTTGTCGCCGAACCGCCCCATGTTCAGCGTCTCGCACACGAGCCACACGATGAGGTCGTGGTAGGCCTCCTCGAACTCGGGCTCGTCGGTGTCCTCGATCAGCTTCCGCGGGCGCGCCCAGTAGTGGCAAGTGAACCGCTTCACCTCGTCGGGATGCGGTTCGAACCTCACATACTTGTAGGTCCCCGGGTAGACCTCATCCCACCGATCGAACCGCAGCGTGTTCGTCACCGTCGACAGGTCCGAGTTCGGCGTGGTGATGTCGAACGAGTCGACGGCCTCGTCGTTGTGGAGCCCGCGGAGGAAGAACGCTCCCTCCCCCTCCGCCATGAACACCGCGACCGATCGGCCGTACTCGTTCTCGCCGGACGTTTCGGGCAGCAGCGGGATCGAGTCCACCCGCACGCCACCCAGATCGGTCACCGTGAACTCGACCGGGCGGCTCGGCGGACCGTACCGCCCCGCGTACGACCACGACAAGATCACCCGCACGATCGTCCCCGAGGGGATCGTGCCCGCCACCGCCACCACCGAGAACGTGTCGCGGAACGGCTGGTTTTCGAGCTGCCGCTCGAACGGGTTCCCGAGCCCCTGGTTCGACGCGAACCCCCCGTCCTCGAGCACGTACGACGCCGCCCCGGTGTTCCCCTCCGGGTACGGCACGTCGAGGTGGTTCCGCGCCACCCGCGGCGACAGCGCCGGCAGCGGTAGGCCCTGGTCGTCCAGGATCGCGTCGAGCGAGTCCAGCGCCAGCGGCAGCCGGACCCGGCGGGGGCGGATCACGAACGAGCCGTACACCCCGAGCCCCGTCACCCGACAGCGCGGGTCGACGGTGATCGTCGGATCGGACGCATCATCCGGCAGAACGGCGTCCACGTCCTCGATGACGAACGGAGCAAGCTCGAAGTTCGCGTTGATCCCGCCGCGGCCGGTCGGATCGGCGAGGTCGAGCTCGGCGTTCAGCAGGAGCCGCTGGAGGTAGATCGTCAGCTCCCCGTTGCCCAGACCGAGCAGGGCCACGAGCTCCTGCTTGTCGATCTGGAACCGCCGGAACTGCCCCGACACGAGCGACAGACCCGGCTCCGCGGTCACGTCCTCGTTCACGAGGGTGATGTCGGGCAGCACCCACATGGGTTCGGACCGCCACAACCACGGCCACAGGCGCTCGCGGCCGAGCGCCTGGTACACCTCGTTGATCACCCGCCGGAAGTCCCGTCGATGCTCGAGCAGGTCCGGCTGGTACTGGAGCTCGTCCTCGACGCGTTCGAGGATGTCGCCGAGGTTCACGAGCCCCTCCCGATCAGAGCTTCTGCGGGTTGCACCACCGGACGGTACCGAGGTTCGACCCGTCGCCGTCCGTCAGGGCGAACGCCACGACCACCGCGTCGTCGGTCGTCATCCCCGCCGGCACGCTCGCGAGCCGTCCGTCGGTCGTCCCGTCCGGGATCAGGTACGTGCCGGCCGTCGCGGCGTCGAGCACGTTCACCGACTCCTGGTCGCCCTCGATCTGGACCTGGCCCCAGTCCAGGTTCGGGATCGCCTTCACCGTCCCGCCGATCGCCTGCAGCGGCGTGGCGTTGTCCGACAACTTGATCGCCTTCCCGACGCCCTGCGTCGTGACCGACAGGTCGAGCTGCACACACTGGCCGGCGGCGATGGTCGCTCCCGACCCGTTCCACAACGTGGCGAACTTCTTCGGAACGATGGTCCGGTGGGCCGTCTGGTCCCCGTTCCACTGGATGCCCAGGTTCTCGTTGATCGACATGGCCTACGCCTCCGCGTCGGCGATGACAGCGCAGGTCGCGGGGCGATGGCCGACGAACTGACCCCACAACCACCCGAGGGACACGCGGCTCCCAACGGTCGTCGGGAGATCCTGGAACGGGTCGAACTTCATCTCGTAGCCGCTGACCACGCGGAACTGGCACCCGTCCTTCCAGTTCACGCGGACCGCCGACCACGGACCCGGCGTCGTCGTCGTGCTCGCGCCGGTGTTCGGGAGCAGCGTCGTCAGCTCGACCGGGATCCCGCCGTACCGCATGTGGGAGACGCGCGCGCCGTCGTCCATGGTCCCGTCGCTGTCGTACCGCTCGAGCGAGCGGAGCGACCGCTTCGTGAGCTGGGCGAACGCCTGCGACCAGTACCACTTCGAGTTCGCCGCCGAGGGGTTCCCCTCGAACAGCTGGTTGTGGATGGTCGAGTCGTACAGCGCGTTGAGCCCGTTCGTCGCGAACGCGCCCGCGCAGTCCCGGAAGAAGTTGTGGAACTGCGGGTGGGTCGCCACCGGGTACGAGGTCTTCACGATCCCGTGCAGCGTGTTGCCGCCGTCGGCCGCGTCCTCGAGCAGGCCGGTCGAGCTGTCGGCGCCGTTCAGGGTGAGGAAGTCGTCCCACCCGTCCACGCCGGTCCACGTGCCGGACGCCGCCGGGCCGCGCAGCGCGACCTCCTCGAACGCCCGCCGGAAGTGGGTGTGAACCGTCTCGGTCCGCTCCTTGAGCAGGTTCAGCACCCCGCCCTGGTTCTGGACCTCGTCGACCCGCGAGATGAAGACCGGGAGCACCACGATGCCCCAGGTCTGCGTACCGGGCACCATCGTCGGCTGCGCGAAGGTGTTGTACACCTCGTGTCCGCTCTGCACCCGGGTGAACCGGCTGTGACGATCGACGTCCCACCGCTTGATCATCCGGACGCCGGGGTTCGGCACCTTCTCGGCGACCGACATGATGTGCTCGGTCACCTTGTAGGGCCGGTCCCGCATCCGGTCCAGCCGCGCGATGTGGTGCGCGTGGTGCGCCGAGAGTTCTTCGTTCCCGTAGGTAACAGAGGTCGTCCCCGGCATGCCTCCAAGCCTTTACGCCCGATGCCGTAGGGTACCGCCTGCGCGCCGAGGCCGCAACTACGGCTAGCCCAGCTTCCGCTCGCGGGCCCGCTGCTCACGCTGACGCCGTGCGTGTTCTGGGTAGTGCTTCGCGAAGTCCCGCTGGACTGCCTCGGGGTACTTCGCGTAGAAGGCTGCGCGGGCCTCGTCATCCTCCGGCGTATCCGGGAGGGTGGGGGCCGACCGACCGCCGCGCTGCACCCGAGCCCTCGACTCTTCCAGCGCCTTCGTCCGGGTATCCGCCTCGTTCTGGTTGACGAGCTCGAGCTCGGCCAGCCGGTGCGCATCCTGCAGCGTGAAGTTGTGGTTCTGCACCAGCACCGTCACCCGGTCGAGGACGCGCTCGTCGGCGAACGACTCCTCGTGTTCGGCGACGTACGCCTCGTCGACCGCCCGCTGCTCGGCCACCGCCTGCGCCCGCTCGGCCTCCTCCGCGCGCTGGCGTGCCTCGGCGTCGAGCTCGACCGCCCGGCCGAGGAACTTGTCGAACCTGTCCGCGACCCGCTTGTCGGCGAGCCAGTCGACCCACTCGGGGGTCCCGATCTCCGGCTCTTCGCCCTGCGGCCGGAACGAGTCGACGAGCGCTCGCAGCCGCGGGTCGGTGAACGGCTTGATCGCCGCCTCCACCTGCCGGGTGAGCATCCGCTCCCGGGCGTCGAGCACCCGCTGGCGGTCGTCGACCTCCTTCTGGCGCTGCTGGAACGCGGGAACGTCGGCCTGCGCCCGCTTCAGCACCGCGGCCAGGAGCCGCTGCGCCTTCGGGTCCAGGTCGGCGATGTCGTCCGCGGTGAGCGGGTAGTCGTCGAGCACGTCCATGTGGGCGAGCACCCGCGGGTCCGCGAGCAGCTCGTCGAGCGTCACCTTCTTGTCGGCCGGGGTCGCAGGGACCTCCGGCTCCGGCTCGGTGTCGGTGTCGGTGTCCGCCGGCTCGACCGGCACGTCCTCCGGCACCACCTCCGGCTCGTTCTCGCCTTCCATCACCCCTCCTCGGCCGGGAACTCCGGCTCTTCGTCCGTCGGCTCCGACTCGGGCGCCGCCTCCGGCTCCCCGCCGCCGACCGCCTTCAGCACCTTCGGGTCCGACGCCATCCCGGTGATGATCTCCGCCGCCTCGTCGAGCCCCGCGTTCGTGCGCAGGAGCTCGGTCGGATCGAACTGGTAGCCGTCGGCGAGGCCGCTCGTGTCCGCGAACGCCGCCGCGGTGAGGACCTGCGCCCCGAGCTCCGGCGGCACCCGATCGACCTCGCCGTCGACGCGCGGGATCCGCAGGTCCTCCGCCGTCACCTGCCCGCCCGACAGCTTCGGGACCGCGGCCTCGACGGCGTCCGCCAGCCCGTTCACCGAGTCGGCCGTCAGCGGCTCTGCCCCGGGCGGGACCGCCCCCTGCAGCCCGCCGAGCCGGGTCTGCCGGATCGCCTCCGCCTCCTTGTCGACCTCGGCGTCGAGCTGCTCCAGGTTCTCCGGCATCACCGACCCCCATCGTGCGCCGCTCGGCGCGCTGCTTCCACGGCCTCTTCATACTCGAGCTGCTGCCGGCGGCCCTCCGCCAGCACCTCCGGGGAGTTCATCCGCTTCTCCCGCTCGCGCTTCGCGAACTCCATCATCGCGTGGAACTCGCCCCGCGACGGGCCCGTCGTCATCTCCTCGACGTACGCATCGTACTTCTTCTCGTCCGCGGCCCGCTGGCTCTGTTCCTTCTGGAACCGGTCCTCGCCCCACCCCATCGTCTCGTCCTCGACGGGGATCACGCCCTGCTCCCGACAGACCTCGGCGCGGTGCTCCCACGACCGAATCCACCGATGGAGCCCTCGGTCGAAGTACGGGAACTTCACCGATCCGGTCTCGCGCCCGCGGGTCGAGACCAGCGGCACGAACGCCTCGATGTCGTCGCAGCCGCACTTCGAGCACGACAGGTTGAACACGTCGTCGTCGCGGTCGAGGTTCGTCTCCTGGCCCTGCATCGACAGGACCTCGAACCGGTGCCCACACGCCTTGCACCCGCGCTCCAAGATCGGCATCACACCACCCCCGCGAACTGCCGCCGCCACCAGCGGGCCGTCGGGTGGCCCTTCGTGCTCGGCGGGCACCCGATGTTGCCGTAGTGCTTCACCAGCGCCTGGAGGCCGCCGCCGATCGGGCGGTAGTGCTCAACCATGCTCCTGATGTGCCTTCGCCACTTCTTCGTGGTTCGCCCGCTCATACGCCCTCCTGTCCGCCCTGCGGCGGCAACTGCGGCGCCGCGGTTTCCGGCATGGCCGCCGCGGCCTGGAGCTCCGGCAGGACCCGCTCGTCGATGATGCGCTTCGCCTCCGCCTTCTCGTCCTGCTCCGGCGTGGTGACCGACAGCGAGTCCCACGAGAACGACTCGGGCAACGCCCACAACTGCTGCATGTAGTTCATCATACGCTGGGCGAGCTTCTGCACCGCCTCGGCCGGCTCGACGCCGTCCTGCGGGGTCCCAGCTGCGATCGACGCCAGCTGCACCAGCTGGGGCTGCACCTGCAGGAACGACTCCTTCTTCCGCATGTCCTTCAGCGGGGTGGAGGCCGAGTCGACGATCGACACCGCCCACGGCAGCCCGAGGTCCTTCTTGTCCAGCCGACGTCGGTCCGCGCCGACCCGGACAGAGATCGGCGCCCGCATGTGCTCGGCGGCCATCGTGAGGAACACCCGGCACGTCTCCGCGACGCTGTCCGCCATCCGCTGCTGCACGTCGCCGGTCGTCGCCTCCCCGAACCCCGCGAGCAGGCTCGCCTCCGTGGCGGACAGGTACTTCCCTTGCTGACCCTGCATCAGCTCGGTGGCCGCCGCCGCGTTGCTCCACGCCTGCGACACCGCCGCGAACAGCTTGTCGATCGTCGGCGAGATCGTCGGCGGCTGCACCGAGTGGAGCTTCTCGGCCATCGAGCCCTCGCCCGCCTTCACCTTCACGATCACGCCGTCCTGCCCGGACGCCAGCAGCGCGAGCGCGTCGTCGTCGAGCTGGCCCTCCTTCGTGAGGTACGCGGTCGCGGCCTCCCGCCGCATCTTGTTCGCGAGCATCGTCAACAGGAAGTTCTGCTCGGCGTTGAGCTCGTACACCCGCTTCACGAACGGGAGCCCCTGCATCGGATGCTCGGGCACGTTCGACAGGATGACCGGCACGATCGGGATCGCCGGCGTGCCGTCCGGGTGGGTGTACGGGATCGGCAGCGTCTTCCCGACCTGCCGGCACCCGCCCGACATGTGGTCGCCGGTCACCACGTAGAACCGCTGCTCGAGCGCGAGCAGGTCGTAGAACTCCAGGATCCGAACGTACTTCTCGACCTTCGGATCCCCGGTCCGTCCGACCCACGAGTCCTCGAGGAAGTCGGGCAGCGCTTCGCCCTGCACGTCGACCGAAGCCCCGCACAACTCCTCGGCGATGTCGATCCGCTCGAACCGCAGGTGGCCGCGGTACGCCTGCTGGTCGAGATCGTCGGCCTCGCGATCGAACACGAGCTCCCAGTGCGGGATCGCCTGCGTCCACGACCGGGACACGAGGTCGCCCTTCCGGCGCTTCGACATGTCGAGCCCCAGCTTGAACGCGCTGGCGCCGTACATCAGCGCCAGCTCGTACGCCCGGGTCGACCGGCGGCGGATCCCGCTCCGCTTCAGCCACTCGTCGAGGAACGCGGCGATCGTGTCCGGCAACTCGGACAGGTCCGCGGGCCGTCCGCCCGACGCCGGGATCTCCATCACCGCCGGCAGCTCCACCTGCGTCTTCGGGCCCCGATAGAACAGGTTCGCGACCAGCGCCGAGACGAGCGGGACGATCCGGTTCGCCTGGATGCGGAACGGCATCCCGTCGTCGACGCCCCCGATGTCGCGGGAGACCAGGCTCGACGGGAACTTGTTGCGCTCCCAAAACTCGGTCTTGTACGCCGAGCGGAAGCAGCTCCACTCCTCCCGCTGCTCTTCGTAGAACTTCAGCGAGCTCCGGACGGCGACCTCGACTTCGTCAGCGTCGACCTTCACTAGTCCTCCTCATCGCCCGGATTCGCTCGATTCTATCCCGGTCGCGCTCGTGCACCGCCTTGTCGAGTCGCTGCTGGTCCTTCGCGGCCCACAGCGCCATCACGAACGCGTACGCGTGGTCATCGTGCCCCGACCCCGACGCCTCGATCTTGCCGTCCGACTTCTCCACCATGGTCTGGAGCTCGTGGATGGTGCGGGCGTCCGCGATCGTCGTCTGCTCGTCGTCGATGATCGATCGCGCGTGCGACATCGCCTTCCGCTTGCTCTCGCCCGCCCCGGACCCGGAGCTCCAGAAGTCCCGGTCGTCGTCGGTCTTCCACAGCGCCACGCCGCCGAGCTCCGCCACCCGATCGATCACGACCTTCCCGTGGTGGTTCCGCTCGATCACCGTCAGCGGCCGGCCCCACCGCGCCCCCATCCGCGACACCTGGTCCGCCGTCTCGTGCGGGCTCGCGCGGTTGGAGGACCACGTCGCCATGTGGCGGAGGTTGATGTCGATCACCTGGATGACCGCCCAGTCCTCGCCGACGCCGCCCGACGTGTCGACCCCCATGAAGTACGGCACGCCCTTCATCGGCGGGTAGAACTCGCGGTACGGCTCCTTCTCCCGGCCGAGCGGCGGCACCCAGGAGAGCATCACCGACAGCACCTCCTGGTCGAACCAGTTCGACTCGGCGAGCATGAACGGCTCGGTGTCGACCAGCGGGTACTCGCGCCGGAACATCAGCCGCGTCCAGCGCTCGGTACGCATCTTGTTGCGCCGCCACGCGATCTGCGGCATCGACAGGCCGAACTTCTGGACGAGCACCTTCTCGTCGTCGTCGAGGTCCCGCTCGAGGTCGCGCGCCTCCCGGTCGGTGAGCTCGATCTTGTACCGGCCGACCGTGTTCCACGGGACGAACACGTACGCCCACTTCGGGTCGGTGGTCGCCTGCTTCCACAGGTCGTGGAACAGTCCGGTGGGCCCGTTGCCCGTCGACTCGACGATCACGCGCCCCGTCGGGTCGTGCATCGTCGCCATCGCCGAGGAGAACATCTGCTCGTCCGACCCGCCCGCGTCGGTCCTCGAGCTCGCAGACGTGGCCGACGCCCAGTGCGCCATCTCGGTCGCGTGCAGGTCGTTGCTCGTCCAGCCGCGCGCCTTCCCGCGGGCGCCGGCGATCCGCCGGATGAACCCCGCCCCGTTGTGCCCGTACTGGCTGTTGTTCTCGTTGTCGCGGCCCTTCTTGTACGGCCGACGCAGCGCCCGGGGCAGGTTCTCCCGGAACGTGTCGACCATGTCCCGCAGCCGCAGGTTCGCGTCGGGGTCGTGGCACACCTGCAGCGCGAGCCGCGGGTCCGTCGACGTGTACGACAGCCAGAACAGGTAGGCCGTCGTCCACGTCGTGTACCCGACTTGCCGCGGCTTGAGCCCGAGGACGTACTTCTTGTCGCTTAGAAGCGCGTCAATCCATGGGACCTGCTCCCCCCACGGCTGGTCGAGCCGGTGGAGCCGGTTGAACCGGTCCTTGATCACCAGCCGGCTGATGAACGACCACGGGTCGGTCCAGATCGCGCGGACCTCCTCGATGCGGGCGAGAGTCATGGAGCGCACCATGGCGGCGACCACCGAATCTTCTGGACGCGTTCGGCCTCGGCTGCGGATCGAACCCTGGAGGGTCGGGACCACGGGGTTCCGTTCCGCCTCGCCTCCGTTCTGCCGGTCTCGATCCAGCCCGCGCCCCGGAGCGCCGCGCCCGACTCGTCCACCCGCGTATAGGTGAGAACCCGACAGTTCTCGCGACGGCCCCAGCGACCCACCCAGCCGTACACGATCGAGCACCCGTTCCGCGGGCCGCCGTCCGCCACCGCAGGAACCGCTACCCGCGTGACCTCCACCCACCCCTCGGTGTCGAGCAGCCGGGAGACGGGCCGCCCGACGATGGCCCAGCCCACCGGCCACCCGTCGACCAGGACCTCGAGCCCGAACAGCCCGGACGGCGGCGGCTTAAGGTGGCGGTGCAGCCGGGCCACGCCCACCCGAGCAACGGTGATTCCGCACTCGCGGACCTGGAGCGTCATCCCCGCTGCCCGGGCCGCGCCGTCGACGCCGCCATCCACACCACGAGGTCAGCGTCGTCCAGCTCGGAGGTCGGCTTCTCCTCCGCCTCCTCGCGCGGCGACATCTTGTCGAGCGCCGCCAGGATCGCGATGCACTCCTTCGGCGTCGCCGTCGCCGCCTGGTCCCGCAGCCGCAGCAGGATGCCCTCGCGGATCCCCTCGACCGTTGGCGCCACCTTCCCCGCCCCGTTGACTACGAACTGGCAGTCGTGCCAGGCCAGCCCGTTCGGGTTCTTCCCGGGCTGGACGGGCAGACCGCAGGTCGGGCACGGCAGGAACACCGGCACGACCGCGGGGCGGGCGGGCTTCCTACGCAAGCGCCTTCTGGACCTCCTCCAAGGTGGCACCGAGCAGCGTCGCGATCAGGGCCGGGGGCTGCCCCTGCTCCCGCAGCATCCGCGCCGCGGCGATCTGGTCGTCGTTGAACCGCGGAGCCGGAGCGAACGCGGCCATCTCCGCCTGCAGCCCAGCGTCCCGGAACTCGGTGATCAGGTCGACCGCCCAGCCCCGGTTCCGCCGCAGGCCGGGCGGCATGAACCGGAGCTGTCGCGTCCGGATGTACTGGCTCATCGGGCCCTCGACGCCGTTCAGCTGGGCGGCCAACTGCGGGTCGACCAGATCGGCCTTGGCGATGTCGCAGAACACCAGCGGCACGTGCCACAGCACATCGGGCTCTTCGACCTGCCGGAACGACGGCGCCACCCGCACGGTCCGCGGGTTGTCGTAGTTCGTCTCCGCCATCACCGCGGCCATCGCCGCGGCGTCGCTCGCCGTCGAGCCCTCGATCCCCTCCACCGTCACCACCCGCCGGCGGTTCGCGCGCGTCACCTTGCAGGCGACGAGCCGCCAGTCGCAGTTCGGCTGCTCCTGCTGCAGCTCATCCAATGCCCGCTTGTAGCGCAGCTCCATCGAAGCACGCCAGAGCCCGATCTTCATCCCGCCCTGCATCACGCTGGCCTCGCTCCAGCGCAGGGCCCGAACGAACCGCAGCTCGTGGCGCGGCACCATGTCGTACGGCGTCAGCTTCCCGCGAGGCTTCCGCCGGGATCCCTTCTCCTCTTCGGGCTCGTCCTCCGCCAGCATCTCGTCGAAGTCCAGCTCGGTGTAGAGCTTCGCCTGCAGCATCCGAAGCGCCTCGTCCCGGATGCTCTGCGGCGTGATCCGGTGGTGCAGCGAGCTGTCTTCCATCATGTCGACCGGGATCGCAACCTGGGTCATCGCTTCCTCGTTCCGGGTGGTACCGTGGTTGAAGGCAGAGAAAACCACCCGTTTACCACGCGCTACTGTGTGAGCAGGCGGGCCCCTACGGGGGGATGGGC
>Ga0079218_10000197_pt1 | contig 15317 bp, 11 predicted proteins | sample NCCompost_FD_77181 | JGI IMG/M metagenome (GOLD analysis project Ga0079218, IMG submission 77181) | Agricultural soil microbial communities from Utah to study Nitrogen management - NC Compost | ecosystem: Environmental > Terrestrial > Soil > Agricultural land | place: USA: Utah | collected... | reverse complement strand
TAGATAAAATGAAGGATTTGATTAAATCAAAATTGCAAAATTCTGAGCCTGCCCTTCCAAGTTTTACATTCACAAATGTTGACGAAGAAATAGCATTAGCAAAAAGAATACAAACGAGTTCATGTATAGAGCATGGTTTCTAAACCTAAATTACCTCCATCTATAGTCTATTTCTCTATAATTCGAAGGCAGCAAACAAATCGTTTTATGCGCTCATGTTTTGTGATTAGAGGAGTAGGGATTTAGATAAAGAAATATTCGACGTTAGTATCTTTGTAAGTATGATTTCAGGAACGTTTTCATGTATCAATTGCAAAAGTATTTTTCAGTTAATAGGATTTTCTACAGCAAAAAAACCAAAATATTGTTCGTACTGTGGAAAATGTTCAATTCGACCGCATAATGTAATTCTAGGCTAGATTATTCATATTAATCAAATTAGAATGCAAAAAACATCAACTTTATGTGTCTCTTCAACTTAGACTTTGTATGGCAACTAGCACTGGCAAGAAAGTAGCTGTGGTAACAGGTAGCTCCGGTGGTATAGGTTTCGAAACATCCCTAGTCCTAGCTAGGAACAACTTTCATACATATGCAACAATGCGTAACCTAGAGAAGGGAACAAAAATCAGAGCCGTTAAGATCAAAGAAAACTTGCCAATTGATATTATTCAGCTTGATGTTACTAGTGACATATCAGTAAGCCATGCGATCGAATCAATTCTAACTGAATCAGAAACGATAGATGTATTAGTTAATAATGCTGGCTATGGATTGGTAGGATTATTTGAAGAGCTGGGGATGGATGAGATAAAACAACAATATGAGACCAACTTCTTTGGAGCAATAAGAGTAACCCAAGCTGTCATTCCCATAATGAAGGAACAAAAGTCCGGAATAATAGTAAATATAAGTTCAGGTGCTGGTAGATTTGGCTATCCCGGTGGATCTGCATATGTTAGTACCAAATTTGCGTTAGAAGGCCTTAGTGAGTCTATGGCGTATGAACTTGATCGTTTTGGCATAAAAGTTGCCCTGGTGGAACCGGGATTCGTTAGAACTAACTTTTCCAATGTTATAGCAAAGAGATCACAGCTGCCAAATTCCGAATACTCAAAAATGATGGAAATAATGGCTAGAAGAATAGAGGACTTGAGGCAAAATAGCTCTTCACCAGAACTTGTAGCAAATACAGTATTAGAAGCAGTAACATCTAAAAATCCTAATCTGAGGTATCAGGCTGGAAAAGATGTTGAGCAGTGGATAGAACAGAAGAAAAAATTATCGGATAAGGAATTTTTTAATATGATTAAAGAATCCATGTTATGAAAAAGAGAAACTTTCTGTCACAGATATTATGTAAAAAGACTTGTGAACATGCATTGTCCTAGGCAAACATAGTTGAACATTCAAATACTAGAAAAAGATGAACGACTTTCTGTAATCATTTTTTAAATAAGATTTTGTTCAAGTCTTCGGACGGCGGTACCAACGCCGCTATCGGTTCTACATTAGGATTCTGATTCTAAAAAGGATGGGTAAGCTTTAAAGTTTACGCTATCTTAATGAATGAATCAAATAGATATTCAAGGGACAACAGTAATTTTGAACTTCATCGGAGTATCAGACGTTTAATACAGGTTATAGTGAGTCCAATGATTCTAATATTCATCTAACTGGAAATAATGAATTAGTTTCAATAAAAATAAAATATAGAATGGTTAGGTTTCGTAATTTTAAGAGGGTGGCTTTGCAAATATGATTTTAGTACCGTCGTCCAGTATCAAAATTGTCATGTCGAGATGAGTATCTTGTTTCAGAATAGTCAAAGTTAAAAAGCGCTTAACATTAGTTAATCAAGTATAATCCATATCAATTGATTCAGGCGAATAGGATGTTACGCATTTCGTATCTTTGAATTGTGTATAGTGCTTGTCACATTTTGAGCAAACTACATGATAAAGAAATTGAACTTCTACTCCTTTTGGAAATTTTTGCACAACAAAGGTATCACTTTGACATCCAAGAGAATATTGAAATTTCTGAAATTTGCGGGGCTTCGTCTGACATATGCTACAATAACTAGACGTTATTTTTAAAGGCATGCGACAGGAGAATCTCAAGTTAGAGAATGAGCTAGAATTCATTTTAATATTATTAAAAGTGTATTTTACATTTTAGATAAAGGTTCTATTGGGGCTATTAGAATCCTTAATAGTTATCAAGCGTATAATTATATAACTGAAAATTTTGGACAAAATAAATTCAGAGGATATACCCGTGAAACCACTTGATACAAGAACTCCTAATAACAAAGGTTCCTATGCTGCTTTGGTAAATGAAGGGTTCCGTGCCGGTCAAAGAATCGCAAAAATTTCGGTTATAACTCTCGTAAGTATAGGAATTGCAGAGTTGCTTATGGGATACTACAGCGGCAGTGTGGTAGCTACTGCTGATGGAATTGATTCGATGTCAGATGCTATGATATCTTTTATAGTATTGGTGGGCCTGAGGTTTGCCACGCGACCTGCTGACAGAAAGTTTCAATTCGGTTACCATAAAGTAGAGAGTTTTGCTGCAATGGTTGCATCGATTGGAATGATTGCCATAGGAGTCTTTATTGCATACCATTCCTATGAGGGATTTGTCCATCCAAGAGAAATTGAACATCCGTTACTTACCATGATAGTACTAGGTATCGCTGGTGGAATCTCCTTACACAGAGCATTCCAAATGCGATACATTGCAAACAAATACAATTTACTCTCACTAAAAACAGATGCTAAAAATTCCATAAAGGACGGATCAGCATCGGTATTAGGTTTCTTGAGTGTGTTGATAGCAACGCAGTTTGGATTCCTACAGGCCGACGCTATAGGTGGAATGATAATTGCAGGATTCATATTCTCGGTAGCATATGTTTCACTTAAACAATCATCTTTGATACTAGTTGATGCGTGGTATAATCCTGCCAGTGCCGGTTATATGAAAAAACTCGTGGAGCAAAAGTTCGAAGGGGAAGCTATTGTAAGATCGGTCAAGTTACGCCAGACAGGTATCATTTCGCGTGCTGAAATTCATCTTGACATGGATGGCGATAAATCCCTAAATGAGGTGGAAATTATGTTACTTAACACTGAGAAGCTAATTAAATCCAAGATGCCCAGCATGGACGTAGTTCTAGTTATTCCTCATGCGAAACGAATAGTTACAAAAAATAAAAATGTAAATTAATTAAAATACCCTGGTGACTGGACTATCTTAATGATTGCTTTTATTCATTCATTCTCTTTTTATATGCTTCAACTTGTTCTCTGATCTTTTGACGCAGCCAATCAATGGGTACAGTTTTTTTGATGAATATATATGACAATGCTTGCCTAATCTTCCTCATGTTAATGGTCTGAAGTCTTTAAATGTTATAACTTTGTTAGGAAGATAAATGCATGGAAAGGACAAATGCAGTGTTTGTGGAATTTATGGAGATATAATTGCCAAAGTTTCAAGTGAACCAAATATTCTCTATTGTAAGAATTGTCATGATGAGGAAGTTGAGCGACTTTGGAAAAACTTTGATTTGATTAAATTCGTCTGTATTAGATGCGGATCCACGAATGTTAAAAGAGACGATCTCCGAACTGGGATCAATGAAGACGTGATAAATGTTAATGACTCTTCGCCTGATATGATAATTGCAGTATATGCAGTTGCGCGTTTATCTTGTATTGATTGTAAAAATATTTTCCATGTAAATGTTTTAGACAATGGTCCTAGAACTAAATAGATTATTGTCTCCTTGTCTTAGTAAAGGGCGGAAGAACATGAACCTTATGCAAATCTGCTATACTCTTCTTTTTCATAACAATAAAAAGATTACAGTGCAGTTTTAAGCCTCTTTTTAGGTTCACAGATTAAATATTTACGGTTGGGAATAAGATAAATCACTTTAATACGTGTTGAGGTTAAAATATATCGGAGATAGGAATATTGACAACGATTGGAGAATTAATGACCAACAAACTTCAGACAATTGAAGGATCTAGTTCTGTTCAAGACGCTGCTAAGAAAATGCGCGGAAAGAACGTCAGTTCGTTAGTGGTTGTGAACAGCACCAACAGACCTATTGGTATCATTACAGAGCGAGATTTAGTAAGGAACGTATGTGCTAATGATTCGAGCAGTAGAAAAACAAGTGTTAAGGCTATTTTGTCAGATGTGCTAGTGACTACAGATGCAATTTCAGAAGTTGCGGTGGCTGCTGATTTAATGATACAGAATAATGTTAGGCATTTGCTCGTTGTAGAAGGAGATGATATAACTAAACCGCTTGGTATAATCACTCCTACTGATTTTGCAGGTTACCTAAAGCAAAATTTGAATATGGACAATGTAAACTCAAAGATACTTGAATCACTAAAAGAAGCAGAGTCAAACTCAGACAAGTACGAATAATCTCAATTTGTAAATTAGGAGTAAATTTGATCCATATGCGTCGGTACCCACGACGCTATCGGTTCTAAAAGAGGATCCTACATATAATAATTAACTGTTAAGCTATAAAGTTTGCATTTACAGCGTTGTGCAACCAAGTATTTGACTTTTTCATGATAATGATGTGCCTGGAAATATACTAATCGTAGATAATCAAGAATTATACCCCAATCATTTCATATATTCAACTAACTGTTTTTTTAGTTCCAATACCTTTGTATTGTTGGGTTCTATCTCTAATGCTTTATTAATCAAAGTTAGACCTTCATCCTCTTGACCCAGGATTGAAAATATTATTCCTTTGTTCCCTAACGCAAGAGCATTATTTGGCTCGATTTTTAATGTCAAGTTGAGCCAAGTCAAAGCTTCTTGGTATTTGCCTTGCATTACAAGCGTTGCAGCCTTATTATTTATCAAGAGTATTTGGTTCCTATCCACATCAACTTCTAGTGGCTTCTTTATGTAGAGCTCGAGTCCCTTATCAAGCCATTCTAATGCTTCTTGGTCTTTACCCACGCCCAATAGGGCGGTGCCCTTGTTGCTTATTGCAATTATTTGATTGGGGTCAATGTCTAGTGCCTTATTTGCAGCGGCAAGGGCTTCTTCATATCTCTTAAGATTGACAAGTGCGCCGGCCTTATTTGACAATGCAAATACATCATTTGGATCTACTTCAAGCGCCTTGTCAACCCATTTTAGGGCTTCTTCATTTTTATCTAGACCCATGAGAGCAGCACCTTTGTTTGTCCAGGCTACAGGATTATTTGGCTCAATTGCAAGGACTCTATTGGTGTAATTTAATGCATTTTCATATCTGCCAAGGTTAACCAGTGCACCACCCTTACTTGTCAAAGAAACAATTTCATTTGGGTTTACTTCTAACGCTTTATCAAACCATGTTATTGCTTCCTCTGTAAGATCAAGTGCCATTAACGCGTTTCCTTTGCTACTTAACGTGTGCTCGTCAGTAGGATCAATATCTAATGCTTTATCATACCACGCTAATGCTTCTGTGTAATTCCCAAATGACTCAAATATTAATCCTTTATTAACCAGCGAATCTATATCCGAAGGCTCTACAGCCAAAACTTTATCATACCACGCACTTGCTTCTTCATATTTACCAAGTTCATGTAAAGCCAAGGCCTTTGAAAATAAAGCTGAGATATTTTTACCATCAATTTCTAAAACTTTATCATACCACACTATTGCTTCGTGCAAATTGTTCTTATTATGGAATTCAAATCCCTTATTCAGTAAAGTATCTCTTTCATCAGCCTCTATTAAAATTGTCTGGTTACCTGCATCAATGATCTCGTTTTCCTGTGCATCTAATGCCAACTTTTTTGCGTATGAAACATTATTATAACTAGGATCAATTTCTAGCAACTTATCATACCAGTCTATTGATTCTTGGTATTTGCCGAGATAGTAAAAGGCTAATCCTTTGCCGTATATAGCATCCTTATCATTAGGGTCGACTGCTAAGACTTTGTCATACCAAATCAAGGATTCTTCATCCTGACCTTTACTAAATAAAGCGAGGCCTTTACCATACAGTGCGTTCACATTTCTAGGATCAATTTCCAAGATTTTTTCGTATATAGGAATCGCGTTATCGTATTTTTCTAGGTTATTAAAGATAAATCCTTTGTTAATTAAAGCGTCCATATCTTTAGGATCGATTGCTAAGACTTTGTCGTACCATAATAATGCCTGCTCGTATTTACCTTGTAAGTCATACACGTTACCTTTGTAAAACAAGGCATCCGTATTTTTTGGATCTATTGTAAGTGCCTTGTCAAGCCAGGTCATAGCTCCATTATATTGTCCTAGATATGAAAGAGAGGCGCCTTTCATGACTGTTGCATTAACATTTTTTGGATCTATTGCCAGCACCTTATCATATATAGTGATTGCAAGTGAATCATTTCCGTCGTAAAAATAAGAATGAGCCTGTTTTAAGTAATTTTCAATGTCTGTTGAGACTTCCTGAGCTTTTGTTATTTGTATAGGAATGTGGGTTGAAATATACAGCGATTGCATAGATAGTAACAAAGAAGTTGTGACTATGATTGATATACACAATAATATAGGTACAGCCCAACCAACCACTGTTACATAGAATATTTTTCACCTTATAAGATGTTCTAATCCTATGTTATGACTCCTTAGCAGTCAATATGATATATTATAATAATCGGAATTCATCAGCTGTTTTCTGGTTTAGACGATTAATGTTATAACGTCGGTGATTGGACCCTTGGAAGGTTCAAGGTATTTAGTTTCTTATTAATTCACTTTTTGTTCTGTTTTGGTGGTATTTCTATGAATAAGCCAAACTATCATAAATATAATGGGAATTGAAATCACTATATACAATTGGTCTGGAAACAAGTATCCGGATTCTTGATTCAGCAGATAAAAGATGAATCCTCCCACTTGATAGCCGCCATAGACTACCAGAACCAATACTAAAGCTTCCTTTACCGTAAGAACCTTTTTGCCTATTCTCGAAATTATTACTACTACAAACAAGATCAGAATAAAAAGCCAACTGAAAGGTATTGGAATGAACAGTGCAATTACAATACTTGCTATGGGAAGAATTACTGCTATGATTAATACTTCTTTATACCATATTTTCCCAAACACAGCTGTTGAATAGAATCAAGAATATTAAAAGTTAGTATTTCAATTATATTATTTTATAAGTAGAACATATGTAAATGCGTCGGGATGAACGCTGTTATCGGTGCGAGTCTGTAATAGGTATCCACGACGCTATCGGTTCTAATTTTGGATTCTGAATTTAATGATTAATTATTGAGCTATAAAGTTTTCGAATCGTCTTGGGTTCATCGGGATTCGAACCGTGCATATACTAGGGTTCTACTACTTGGTATTTAGCTTTTTTGTTAAAATCTTCTTAATATCTAACGCGAAAGAATATGAAGGGTCAATTTTCAATGCTCTGTTGATATAGTCTAATGCATCATTGTAATCTCCTAAATTAGCTAAAACCGCTCCTTTATTTGCCAAAGCGACTGAATCATCAGCGTTAATTTCTAAAACCCGGTCAAAATATTCATTTGCCTCCTTGAATCTCTCTAATCTTGCTAATGCGATGCCATAACTTTTCATCGCCTCAATGTCTCTTGGAAGGACACGCAGCGCTCTCTTGTAGAATTTTAATGCTTCCTCATATTTTCCTTTTGAATCGTATGCCTGTGCGAGTGAGTACAAAATCAAAAAGTTTCTGGGATCAACTTTTATCCCTTTTTCGTAATATTCTATGGCTTCGTCATATAGTCCTTTATCATGTGAAATTGCCGCTCTTTCAAATAATACTTTACTATTAACTGGATCAATTGCAAGTGCCTTTTCATAGCTTTTTATGGCTTCTTCAGATTTATCCAAGTTCTTGAGGGCTATTCCCTTATTTACTAAGGCGTAAACATCATCAGGCCGTATTTCTAAGGATTTATTGAAATAACCTAAGGCTTTTTCATAATTCCCCTGTAGTGCGAATGTTAGACCGAGAAGGTATAATGTTGGAAAATCATTACTTCTTATGTCTAGAGCTTTTCTGAGATACTCATGAGACTCGTCGTAGCGACTTAGTTCCTGAAGGCTAGCACCCATATTGTATAGCGCTTCAAAGTAATTTGGATTTATTTTTAGAGCCTTTTCAAAATACTCAAGTGCATCCTGATATTTTCTCAGCCTTGTCATGATCGTTCCAATGTTAGATATCGCCGCATAGTTATTTTCATCTAATGACAGAGATTTTTCGAATGACTCCTTCGCATCTTCGTATTTTTCGAGATTCACGAGAAGCAAACCCCTCTCCAACCAATAGGTTGAAGATGAGGGTTTTAAGCGAATAGCCTTGTCAATTATTTCTAGGGCTCTTTCATTTTGCCCTAAGTGTCTCAAATTTGAACTCCAATTGTAAAGAAAGGAAGGCAAATCTGTTGGATTCTCTGGTTCAGTCAAATTTTCATAAATTTCATTCGCCTCCTGATATCTACCGGACTCATCCAAGAAAGATGCCTTATTCATCAAAATTCCGAAAGACTGCGGATTAATTTCTAATGCTCGATCAGAAAACTCAAGGGCTTCATCATTTTTGCCCATCTTATATAGAGTCGTCGCTTTATTTGCAAGTGCAAATTCATAATGGGGATCAATCTCCAAAGCTCTGTCAAAGCATTCTAACGCATCTTCATATTTCGAAAATGTGTTAAATACAATACCTTTTACGGTTAATATCATCTGGTTATTCGGTTGTGATTTTAGAGCAACATTAAGTTGAATAATACTTTCGTCATAGTTACCTAAATGAGCTAGGGCTAGCGCTTTTCTAGTCAAGCCTAACACATTTTGTGGTTCAAGGGACAAAACATTATTACAAACCTCCAAAGCTCTAGTATAATTCCCTTCCTCCAAGAGTAAATTTGCTTCGTTAATCTGAATACTCATATCAATTTTTTCAAGCTCTATTTCCGTAGACCACTGCAATACATAATCTAAAACATCTTCAAAATTCAGAGGGGGAATCTTAATTACCGAAGTAGAAGGGCCTAGTTCATTCGATATTTTAGGCTGATATATTATTCCTGTTTCCTTAGTCGTTGAACCTAACAGCTTCGTTATATGACTATCCAATTCAGATATGTTTACATTAATTAACACCACTCTGTTTAGTACCGGAAAGTTCGTATTCCCAATTTCCATAGCAATCTTTTCTTGCAGGTTCAGAAGTAATATCAATCTTCGTTTAGTCTTGTGAATGGGAGATTCTAATATTAAACCTGGAAGTACTAGATCCGAGTTCTCTTGTGCAGGAATATTCAAATTAAGGAATCTATTAAGTATTGATAGCGTTACTTCATGAGTTATCAAAAATCCTGTGTTTCTTTTTGTTATCACTGCAGCTATAAGATTTAGAATTTTGCGAATTAAATTATTGTATAACGCATCCATATTTTTGGATTCTGTTTCCAGCAGCTGCTTATCATAATACTGTGGAAACTCTTTTGTTAGGCCCTCAAAAATCCGATCTAATTGTTCACCAAACTCAAACTCAAATTCAAAAATCGAGTCTCTATTGGATGACAATCTAACTACCTAAAATATTCCCTATGGAGGTGTTCATAATATGTTACTAAATTCTTTATTTTGTTATAGTTTTGAACAAATTTCATTTCCTCACCAACTAGAGTTTTTATGGTGGGATCTACGTATTGAAGATTAGGAGATATTTCGTATTTATTATTTACACTAGTTGGTATCAATACTTTAAGTCTTATGAAATAGTTGATTAAATCCTTGAGCGCGCTCACCTCCGAATCTGAGAAATCTTCTTGTATTCGAGATTGTTCGATTACTTCATCGTCATCCAGAAAAAAGAGCTTAAATGGATCATCTATTACTAAGTATCTCGCATCATCATTGAGAAGACCAATTACCAAGTCGTAGAGTTTCTTCAGGACCATGTCGTTCGAGTACCATTCGGATGGATTTGCTATTTTTTTTCTTTGATATATTGCCTCTATACATCTTTGCAGATTAGCCAAGGTTATTTTTTTCTTATCAAATTCGAATAAAATTTTCAATGCGCCCTTTTTGTCAGGTTCAATGTTACCTCTAATGAGATTATTAAGATCAAAAAAATCCGTCTTTGCCTTAAAACAAGCATAATATTGAAAATATTCATAATTAGTTGATTTCAGATAAACACATGGTGTTCCATTCTTTTTTATTACAAGAAATTCATATTTTATATTTTTTCTGTCACTCGTAGCGATATTCAGAATTTTTTCATTATCACTGGGTCTTAAGGATATCGAAGGTCGCTTTATTGCACTTATTGACCAAGTATTAGGATCAACATACTCAATGGTAATTGAGTCCTTTTGCTTCTTGATACTTAGATTCTTAGTATCTTTAAAGAGATCAGCGTCGGAAGGTAAAGGTTTAAAGTTAGTGAAACTATAGGTCTCAGCATTATTAAGTTCAAATAAATCGTACATCGCATTCTGTTCAAGTGATGGATCTATAATATTAGTTAAAAACTGTCTAACCTCAGCAAAGTCTGGTCTCTGGAGAAATATCTTCTGAGGAAACAAAGTATAGAACTCCGATCTGTCTGCACTCATCAATTCAAGCTTTCTAAAAAAATCATCATCGGTAATAAATATGAAAATTGACGAACCATGATTTATCAAAGTCTTCAAACTTGTTAAAACAGTGATAACCTGTTTCGGAATTAGCTTGTCAAGTTCATCTATTACGAACACTATTCTGTATTTGAGCGCCTTTAATCTTTCAAGGGCCGTTTGTAGCTCAAATTCCAAAGTAGGCACGTCATAATCGTATTTATAGAATGATGAATTTTTTAACTCTTCTGATTGTTCCTTTAATTGTGTTTTGCTTCGAGTATACTCTACACCAATAACTATTGCAGGTATTAGCAAGGTAATGGGAAGAATGATACTCTTTAAGGAACTTAATGCCTCGGTAAATTGCGTAATTAACCCGCTGATGGCGGATAAAATTATGATAAAAAATTCCTTACTCAGATTGATGTTAACGGATGATTTCCTCTCCTCTGTAAGTTTTTCATTTTCGATCTGATCAGATGTTGAGGTTCGCTCAAATTTGTTTGCTTGGGATCGATCATATAAAGAGGAAATTCCCAATGAGGAGGCCAATCCCTCATCCTTCTTACCAACAACAGACGTTGTGCTCGAATTTTGAGTAACTTTTTCATCTTCTTTCGCAGGAATTTTTTTGGTTTCCAAATATAGTTTTCTTATTATATTTTTTAATATATTCCGCTTAAATTTGGGTTCAGTGCTTTCTATTGGGTCTTCGTCTTGAGGGGTTTGGTCCTCATCATATTTGAAATCAGTAGCATTTACTATTACGGGTATCATAGTTATGTTTGAGGATCTTAATTCGGATTTAGCCGTGTATATTGCAGAGAATATGAGGTTAGTTTTACCGACTCCTCGTCTTCCACTGATTAGGAGAGATCCTTCAGCTCGCCGCCTTAGAAAATCTAAAATAAAATCCATATCTTTTCTTATTACGTGACTCTCATTTCTATCGTCGAAGGCGAGCACCTGATTATCCCAAGTTTGTTTTACGAATAGGTTTAAGGGATGTATAGGATTTATGTTTCCATTAAGGGCCATTAAGTGTAATTATCGACGCTTTTTAATATTATTTCTCCCAGATAATGCTCTTCGGACACATTAATCACGTTTATATTTTTGAACGTTTCATAATATTTATGGAATTCTATTATGATAATCCGTATTTATCAAAGGAAAAAAAATCTCAAGCTGTAGTTGATAGCCGAGAATTCGTTTCGGATGAATGCAAAAACAATTCTCATGAAAAATGTAAGATGAGTAGTACATGTCACTGTAAGTGCCACGATGCTGTATTGATACAATCTGAGTGGATGGATGAAGATAAGTATACACCCCAAAAAGGTGACTCCCTTAGAGTTGACTAATTTCCTCTCAGATTAGTCTTCATTAAATGACCTATACGCCACAGCCTTAATATTTTCAGAAAGTTGCTTGGCTAGTGTGCTACTCACTATTTGTTTTCGTTATACCAAATATATAAAGAGATTCACCAAATAGAATTCTAGTCTGCGGGTCCCCGATAATTGTTTTAATAAGTTATGAGTATGAACCATTACTCAGGGTACGACAATCCAGGGTCCAACTCATTCCTTTTCTTATGAATCTGTCTGCATTATCTTGATAATTGTAATTATTTATGAGTATAAAATTGAAAACAAAAATGTTACTGAAGTTAGGAAATTTGGAAAATTAGGTCCTGAGGATTTGGTGTTGGTAAGTTGTATGTTTCTTGTAAATACGACATTTAAAGAATGGAATATTCTAGCAGCATAAGAAAGCATTCGTCAATTGAGAAATAAATATTAGAAATGTGAAGAAAACAATATCTAAAGAATATCCGTCACTTGAACGCTTAGCCAAATTTGCAAAGATAGAAAAAAATTTCGGATTTGTATGTAGAAAATCCCCTATTAGCTTCATGAATCACCCTTGTTGATAGGGTTGTATTCTTTGTTCTTTCATAATCATCAATAAACTCTTTCGAATATACTTTCCATTTATTTCCGTCTAACAAAGTACTCAAAGTACGATTTTTCATAACCAAGTCTGCAATGTCATGAAGAATGGCCAAAGCTCCTAATGCATTTAGAACGTTACCCATTATGCCTACATATGCACCCGACGGTAATTCATGTTTCGTAGTATTATAATCATTCCACCAGTCTGGGACAGGGTACTTATTTAGCGCAAAGGGGGTCATTATTTTATCGAATTTCTTTTTTGGAGAAACAACCTGTAGTGACAACACTCCTTTGATGTTTAGAAAATCATAGTAATCTTTGAATTTTGCTTGCCATAAACTGGAAATATTTTTAGAATTGAGTTCGGCAACAATATTTTGCATCAGTGAAATCACTTGTGCACATGTACCTTGGAGGATGCTGTATAGTCGTGGAGAATAAACATCATCAGGGTTATGATTGTAGGGAACTAGTTCATCGAAAGAAAGAAATTGTTTTTCAAGGTCCCTGTGAAGGTCTCGCATATTGTATATGGTATCTGAAAAGTTTGTTGAGATCACGTCTTTAATATCATCACTCTTTTCTAATCATTATTTTCGAATCTTTAATGTCTAGTAACATATTATCGCCTGCCTTGAGTTTTAGGTCACTTACAATTTGAGAGGGAATAACCATCATATAGCTGTTCCCTATTTTACGAAGCTTTAATCTCATCTCCATATCTTATAGATATCCAAAAGATATACTCTAATACACCGATATCTATAGGATATCATATGGATATCCTAAAGCAATCTTTGATGGGGTTAATAAAGAAAGGGCCGCATGACAAGAGAGCCGATAGATTTGAAGAAATAATAGGTCATGATGATATCAAACAAATTTTTCAAAAAGCTATACTTTCTAAAAAGCCGGTTCACCTCTTACTGGTAGGTTCTCCTGGCTCAGCTAAGACTATGTTCTTGATGGAGATAATGCGGCATGAAAAGTCGTCTTACTTTGTAGTTGGAATCAACACCACAAAAGCCGGCTTGGTAAATCAGCTGTTCGAAAGAAGACCCAAGTTCCTATTAATAGACGAACTAGAAAAAATGAGTATGAATGACCAGACGGCTTTGTTACACTTGATGGAGACAGGGATAATTTCTGAAACTAAAATTAACAAAACAAGGCAAATGGAACTAACCTCATGGGTATTCGCGACCGCTAATTCATGTGAGAAAATAATCGAACCACTCTTGTCAAGATTCGCAATACTGGAGATCCCTGAATACACCTTTGGGGAATTCTCTGAAATAGCCGTTAATAGACTTAAAAAAGAGGGCGTTCACGAATTAACTGCTAGATTCATAGTGGAGAAAGTTTGGAATGAATTGGGCTCAAAAGACATTAGAGATGTTATCAAAGTATCTAGGTTGGCAAGTTCCAGCGAAGACGTATCCTTCGTTGTTAAAATGTTAAAGAAAAGAATATAAAAATATCAATCTGTTTGGGGCAATGAACAAAAGGTGAGTTTTTATCTCTGCTTAACACGGACTACAGGATAGCTCATCGGCGTTTTTAATCTGTGAAATATAGACTTAACGCTTCAGGATAAATCAAAATTAATTCGACAAATGTAATTTTCTCTAAGATCTATAGAAAAATATTCCAAATTCAGTCTGTATTAGTTTGTAGTAAGAAATAGCTGCTTGTAGTAACATGTACAGCAGGTTGTAGTAATATCCTTACTACATGTTAGATTAGAAAGGGCTATCAATGAGTTCATGTCATTATGTTTAATGATTAACCCGTTTGACGAGACTCCAGCAGAAAAAGAAGACTGCATTATTGATTCACTAGAGCGTGGCTATAGTTATTCGCAAATCATGAAGCAATGCCATGTTAGCCCAGTTACAATCTCTAGTGTTAAGAAAAAAATTTTTGGTATTACAGATAACCACGGTTTGCAGACTGGCAATATCTCTAAAGAGAGTCAGGCTTTTCGATTATTTCAGCAAGGCAGGTCACTAGTCGATGTTAAGACAGAGGTAGATATTGATTCAGACGACGTAGTTGAATACCACAGAAGGTATCAAGAATTAAGCGGTGCCGACATGTTTAACAAAGGATATGATAAAGTCAAGGGAAACATAAAACCCTTTTTACAAATTTTCGATTTAATGAATGCCTTAGGTCTCACACCCGAGCAGGTTCAAGAGCAGGTAAGATATGGTTATGAATTGCCGAACCTCCAAAACATACATACAAAAATGAATAGTGAGATCCAAGATATGGCGGCCAAGCATTATTATCTAGATTGTCAATTAGCGTCCGCAGCAAAAGAATTACAGGAGTATAAGAATTCCCTTCAATTCTATGATTCTCAATGTGTGCAGAAGAGAAATGAAATAAGACGTCTCGACTATGGAATCAATAGAAAAAAGAGGTTTAATAAAAGACTGGACAGTGGTGCTGAACATAAGGGGCCTAGAAAATTTGCTAATAGGGAAGAGGAATAGAATATTTTATGCAAATACTTTCAATTGTGTACTTTCTGAATTAAGGACGTTTTGTCAATAATCTTTATTGTAGTACATAACTGACTGTCATCTGTGAAACTCCTTTTCTTTAACTGGATGTCCGTACAAATATGTGAGGCCGAATAGTTAGCGGGCCCGTCGGGATTCGAACCCGAGACAGCCGGATTTCTTTCTTT
>Ga0079218_10000196_pt1 | contig 15327 bp, 13 predicted proteins | sample NCCompost_FD_77181 | JGI IMG/M metagenome (GOLD analysis project Ga0079218, IMG submission 77181) | Agricultural soil microbial communities from Utah to study Nitrogen management - NC Compost | ecosystem: Environmental > Terrestrial > Soil > Agricultural land | place: USA: Utah | collected... | reverse complement strand
GCCGGCCCCCACGTACGAATGAAGCGCTCTATTCGACGGGGAAGGTGACGAAGGTGCTCTCGAGCCGCTCGCGCGCGTCGGCGCAGCGCCGCAGGGTCGCCACCGGGTCGCCGGTGTCGGCCACCTCGAACATCAGCACGCCGTCGTAGCCGATCTTCTGCGTTTCCATCATCGCCACGTCCCAGTCGATGCTGCCGCCGAAGGGTGGCAGGTGATCGTCGGCGCGGCGCCGGTTGTCGTGCACGTGGGTGGTCACGAGGTGCCCCGACACTTCCTCGATGGCTTCGCCCAGGTCGCCCATCAGGTGCGCGTGGCCGTAATCGAGGCAGATGCCGGCGCCGGTGCCCTCGTCGTCGTCTTCGAGCAGCCGGACGAGCGCGCCCGGTGTCGAGAGCGCATTCGGGATCACTTCAACTGCCACGTGCACGCCGACCGCTCGTGCCGCCCCGGCAATCTCCTCGAGGCTGCGGCGCGCGGCCGCGGGCTGGTTGTCGTTGGCCGGCGGGTTCGTGCGCGTGGGCACGCCCAGATGCAGGACCAGGTAGCGGAACGGAATCCGCGTGGCGAGGGCCAGTGCGGCCCTGGCTTCCTCGACCGCGACGGCGCGACGGGTCTCGTCGCCCGACGCCGTGGAGTAGGGCACGACCATCTCACCGCGGCGCACGGCTTCGGCGATGGGCGCATGCACCGAGTGCAGCTCGAGCTTCGTCTCGCGCAGCCAGGCGGCGAGCTGCGTGACCGCGCCGTCGTCCCGGTAATCGAAATGAGTCCGCGTGGCGAAGAGTTCCACGGCATCGAACCCGTGGCGTGCCACGAGCGCGAGGTGGTCGCGCGTCAGCCGATGGTCGTGAAAGAGGTGCGTGGAGAGCCCGAAGCGCCGATCGCCCACGGTGGGGCCATGTTAGCGCAGCTCTGGTAACGCATCGGCGAGCAGCTCGCGCAGGCGGGCAAAGCGCGTATGGCGCTCGAGGTTGGCGCGCACGCAGGCGAGCGTCCGCGGGATGTATTGGATGTAAACCGGGTTGACACGCGTGGCGGCCTGGAAGCCGAAGGTGCCGAGCGCTTTCAGGTTGCGCTGCAGCGCCATCAGGTCGAATCGATCGCGAAAGCGCGGGCCGTCGCCGGCCGCGGTGCCCTGGCCGCGCAGCGCCAAAAAGTAGGCGATGAGCTCGTCCACCTGCGCCTCGAGCAGATCCACGTAGGAGTCGCGCAGCAGCGACACCAGGTCGTAGGTGTCGGGCCCCATGCGTGCGTCCTGGAAATCGATGATGTAGAGCTGCCCGCCATGGAGCATCAGGTTGCGGCTGTGATAGTCGCGATGGCAGAGCACCCGGGGCTCGGCCGCCAGCTCCTCGACGATGGCCGCGAACTCCCCTCCGAGGGCCGTGCGCGCGTCCGGCGTCAAGGACTCCCCGCGGTAGGCCTCGAGGAAGTGCTTCACGAAGAAGTTCAGCTCCCAGGTGAGCTTCTCCACGTCGAACGCGATGCCATAGGGCACGTAGGCGGGGCTGGCCATCTCGGCGCCGCGGCGCTGCAGCGTGGCGATGAGCCCGACGGCTTCGCGGTAGAGCGCGGCGTGCTCGGCGGGCGTGGCGGCGCCCAGGTGGGCCTGCAGCGTCACGTCGCCGAGGTCCTGGAGCGCGATGATGCCCAGCTCGTTCGAGTGCGCCAGGATGCGCGGCACCGGCGCGGGCATCGACGCCAGCAGGCCGGCGACGTTGACGAACGCGAGCTGCTCGAAGTCGATCGCGCCGGGATGCACGGCCAGCACTTGCGAGGCGTCGTTCGGCACGAGCACCCGGAAGTAGCGGCGATCCGAGGCGTCGCCGGTGAGCGCCACCACCGAGGCGCCGCTCTGCGCGAGCCCGCAGTTGGACAGGAACAGATCGATGCGCGTGCGAACGTCGGTGGCCGTCGTCACGCTTGAAAGTGTAACGGCGAGATGGCCAGCGCGCCGATGGCCTGCTCGCCCGGCGCCAGCTCGCCGTCGAGCCGGCGGATGATCTGACCCGTCCACGACGTCCGCGGGGGAATCCGCGCGCCGTCGGTCACGATGCAGCGCTCGACCGACGCACCCTCGCCGATCTCGACGTCGTCCCAGAGGATCGACCGGTGCGACGGCGCCGTGCCTTCCAGATCGGCAAACGCCATGGACGTGACGTAGTAGTCGAGCGGGGTCCCGATGTCGTGGTAGGCCGCCTGGGTGGGGAGCACGCGCACGCTGCCCGGCCGCGCCGCGTTGAGCGCCGGATAGAGCGCGGCCACCGACTCGCATGGCGTGCCGGCCGGCACGGCGTCGAATGCCGCGGCCTCCACCACCTGCACGCCGAAGTAGTGGTACGACGGCTGCCGCGACCCGCGTGGCGCGACGCCCGCGAACACGCCGTCTGGCCCGGCCACCAGGCCGCTGTACTTGTGCGGCTCGGTGTTCGGCACGCCCGCCATGGTGACGAGAGCGCCGGAGCGCTCGTGGTGATCGAGGACGGGCGCGAGGTCCAGCGTCGTCAGCGTGTCGCCGTTGATGACCAGGAAACGTGACGCGCCGAGGATCGGCGCGGCGCGTTTGGGACCGCCGGCCGAGCCGAGCACGGGCGTCTCCCACGAGTAGCGGACGGACACGCCGAGGTCCTGCCCGTCGCCCACGATGCGCGTCAGTGTGTCCGGCATGTGGTGCAGGTTGAGCACCACATCGGTGACGCCGGCTGTCCGCAGCCAGCGGAGGATGCGGACCACGAGCGGCTGTCCGGCCACCGGCAGCGCGGCCTTGGCGCGGACGAGCGAGAGCGGGCGCAGGCGCGTGGCCAGGCCCGCGGTCAGCACCAGCGCCGGAATCATGCGCCGGTCATGTCTCCCACGTCGAACAGCATGTCGCGCGCGGTCACGTTGTGCGCTTGCGCGAACGCCAGGAAGAGCCCGCGGTACGAGTCGAGGATGAAGTCGGCGGGCGAGCAGCCCAGCGCATCGGCAATTGTCAGGATGCCCTCTTCCGAACCTTCGATTTCGAGGTAGGTGCCAACCGGCGTCTCGTCGAGCGCGATCACCACGCCCGGCGCCTCGAACTCCTCGCGGAACTTCTGATAGCGGAACCACGCCTGCAGGCCGATCTCCTGCAGCACGCGGCGCACGACGTCGGCGTCGGCCACCTCGGTTTCCTGCTCCTCGCGCATCTTCATCGGGCCTTCCTGCACGGGGCCCTTGTAGGTGACGAAGGCGCGATCGGGCTCGCGGCGCAGGCGCACGACGGCGCGCCGCGCCCGCAGCGCGCTGTCGGCGGTGTCGAAGAGGGTGTCGTCCTGGAGGCGGCGGGGCCGCAGCGGCACGGCCCCGACCCCGGCAAGTGCGGCCCGAGCGAGGTCAGGATCGGGAAACCGGATCTTGACCTCGCGCTCGAGCATGGAGAAGGACGCTACTCCTTCGTGACGGGCACGAACGTCTCCTGCCCGTCGCGCAGGACGCGCAGGCCCACGGTGCCGCCCGACGGCACGCGCGCGAGCTCACGCTGGGCGTCGGCGGCGTTGGCCACCGGCGTGCGGCCGACGCGCAGGATCACGTCGCCCTCGGTGAGGCCGGCGCGGGCGGCCGGGCTGTTCGGGTCGACGTCCACCACCACCGCGCCGCGCGGGTTGTCGAGCCGCAGCTGGCGGGCAATGTCCGGCGTGATGTTGTTGAGCGTCAGTCCGAAGCCCGCCGTCGTCTCGGGCTCGGCACCGCCGCGGCCGCCGCGCCCACGCGACTGCTGGTTGGCGCCCTGTTCGGCTTCGAGATCGAGCTCGTCCACCGTTACGTTGATCGACTGCTCGCGGCCGTCGCGCACGACGCGCACCGGCACGCTCGTGCCCGGCCGCGTGGCCGTCACCATCGACACGAGGTCGTTGCTGTTCTTCACGGCCTTGCCGCCGTACGCCACGATCACGTCGCCCGGCTCGAGGCCGGCCCGGGCCGCCGCTCCGCCCGGGGACACGGCGTAGACGAGCGCGCCCTCGCGGTTCTTCAGCCCGAACTCGTCCACCGCTTCGCGCGGAATCGGACGAATCTCCACGCCGATGCGGCCGCGCGTGATCTTGCCGCTGCGCAGCTGGGGCAGCAGGTCGCGCACCGTGTTGCTGGGAATCGCGAAGCCGATGCCGATGTTCCCCTGGCGCTGTCCGTCGGTGATGATCGCCGTGTTCACCCCGATCACCTCGCCGCGGAGGTTGAGGAGCGGTCCGCCGGAGTTGCCCGGATTGATGGCGGCGTCGGTCTGGAGCACCTGCGCCTGGCGGCGGTTGGCCACCTGGAACGGACGGTCGAGACCGCTCACGACGCCCACGCTCACGGTGTGCGCGTAGCCGAACGGGTTGCCGATGGCCATCACCCAGTCGCCGGGCTGCATCTGGCTCGAGTCGCCGAATTTCATTTCAGGCAGCGTGTGGTTGGGCTTTTCGGTGAGCTCGATGAGTGCGCTGTCGGTCAGCGGGTCGCGTCCCACCACGCGCGCGTCGTACTCCTGATCCTCGTCCTCGCCGTAGAGCGACACGGCGATCTTGGTGGCGCCCTCCACCACGTGGTTGTTGGTGAGGATGAACCCGGCCTTGTCGATGATGAACCCGGTACCCGCGGCCTGCACGACCTGTTCGCGCTCGCGGGGCTGCTGCGGCTGGCCGCCACGGCCGCGCGGGTTCGGCGTGCCGAAGAAGCGTTCGAAGAGGTCGCCCTGGCCGCCCCCGCCGAAGAAGTCGGAAAGGTCTTGCGTGCGCTGCCGCGACTCGGTGCGGATGTTCACCACGGCCGGCGACGCCAGCTTGGCGATGTCGCGGAACGTGGATGCCGAGATGGGGCCGTTGAGCGGCGCGCTGTTCATCGGCGGCGCCGCCACTGTCTGCGCGCTGGACGTCTGCGCGATGTCGAGCCGCGACGCGATGATCATGCCGACGAGGACTGACATCAGTACGATCGGCAGCGAATAGAGCAGTGTGATCTTCCGGTTCAGCATTACGGCCTCCACGCCCGCCGCGCACCGCGCGGCCGAGGGCGCTGCTTCATGATAACAGCGGCACGATCACGGCCTGGCAAGGCCCGGTGACGACCGCTTCTCGATCTCCGCGAAAGACGTTGATTTCCGTCCGAACGCCGAAGTCGTCCAGGTAAACCCCCGGCTCGACGGTGAACCCCGTGCCCGGCAGCAGCCGCCGGTCGTCGTGCGTCTCGAAATCATCGAGATGCGCCCCGTTCCCGTGGACGCTTTCGCCCAGGCTGTGTCCCGTCCGGTGCAAGACTTGCGCCTCGAACCCCGCGTCGACCAGCACGGCCCGGGCCGCCCGGTCCACTTCCCAGCCCCGCAGTTCCCGTCCGCTCCTGGCAGCGGCCTGCACGAGCGCGACGGCGGCGTCCCGCGCCCGCGCCGCGGCGTCGAATACCGTCGCCATGCGCGGCGGCACCACCCGGCCCATGAAGCCTACCCACGTGATATCGGCAAACACCGCGCCCGGCTGTGCCAGCTTGCCCCAGAGGTCGAGCAGCAGCAGCTCGTCGGGCCCGATCACCAAGGCGCTCGCTTCGGTGGGGAGGTAGTGGGGGTCGCCAGCGTGTGGGCCCACGGCGACGACCGGCGCCGAGTCCGACACCAGCCCCTCCTCCGCGAACCACGCCACCATCTGCTGCTGCAGCTGATACTCGGTGAGCGGCGCGCCGGCCCGCACGCCCGCGGCCGCCGCGGCAAACGCCTTGTCCTTGATGCGATACAGCGCCTCCGACGCGACGCGGTGTGTCTCGAGCTGTTCAGGCGTCCATACTGCCTCGAACGCCTGCACGAGATCGCCCGACGACACGATGTCCACGCCCCGTGCCCGCACGGCCTCGGCCGTGCCGGCGTCCACCCGGGAGACGTACGGGATGGCGCAATCGGGCGAGTACTCCATCGCCACGCGAGTGACACCCTTCAACAGCTCGGTGAGGCCGGCCTCGAGCTGCTCGCGGCGTCCGTAGACGATTTTCCGCCCGGGCAGCGCATCGAGATTGTGGCGCTCGATGGCGTGGACCAGGGCGCGCGGCTCGCCGTCCCGCGGAATCAGGTAGTACCAGCGACGCGTCGTGAGATGGGCGCCACGATCCACGCCCGACAGCCGGGTGGCAATGGGGTTGGAGCCGTGAAAGTCGTAGAGCAGCCACCCGTCGAGTCCGCTGTCGCGGAGCGCGCGCTGGATGGCGGGGACGTCGAGCGCCATGACGCCCCCAGTATAGAAGGTGTGTGCCACCACGATCGGCTCGCGAGGCTCCGCCTGAGACGGACGACGATGTGGCTTCGCCTCGCTCGCGCAGTGTCTTCTTGCCCCGCCTTCGGCGGGGCGAGACGTCGTGAAGGTCTGATAGAGGCCAAGCCACCGAGCAGAGACCTTCACGACGTCTAAGGACGCTCCGAAGGCGCTGAAAGTCTGGCAGTTCCGCCGCTGGCCGGCGCGCTCCCCGGGCCGGCGTCTCCAGCCTATAATCGCCGGGCCAGCCCCGAATGACGGTCGAAGACCTTTTATGACCAGCCACGTGACCCGCCGCGTTCTCTCTGTTGCCGCCGCCGTCCTCTGCACCGGTGTGCTCTGGGCCCAGCAGGCGCCGCCGGCCGCTCCGGCCGCGCCGCAGGCCGATGCGCCGCCGGTCGTCTTCCGCGTCGAAGTGGACTACGTCGAGGCCGACGTCTACGTCACCGACGCGCAGAACAACCCCGTGAGCGACCTCAAGGCCGACGACTTCGAAGTGCTCGAGGACGGCAAGGCGCAGAAGGTGACGTCGTTCTCGCTGGTCAACATCCCGATCGAGCGCGCCGAGCGGCCGCTCTTCGCCACTCAGCCGGTCGAGGCCGACGTCCAGACCAACGACCACGTCGAAGGGCGCATCTACCTGATCGTCCTCGACGACCTGCATACCGATTTCACCCGGACGCCGCGCGTGAAGGCCGCGATGCGCCGCTTCTTCGAGCGCAGCTTCGGCACCAACGACATGGCGGCGATCGTCTTCACGGGCCGCAGCAACGGATCGCAGGACTTCACCAACAATCCGCGGCTGCTGATGGCGGCCGTCGATCGGTTCGTCGGCCGCAAGCTCCGCTCGGCGACGCTCGAGAAGATCGAGGGCGTGCGGGTGAACCCGCAGACCGGCGGCCTGCAGGTGGGCGACGACAACCAGATGATGGAGCGCAGCTTCAACGCCCGGAACGCCATGGGCACCGTGCGCAAGCTCGCCGAGTTCATGGCCAACGTGCGCGGCCGCCGCAAGGCGATGCTGCTCGTGGGCGAAGGCGTGGATTTCGACATCCACGAAGCGGTGGGCCTGGCCGGCTCCACGGCGTCGGCGGTGCTGCTCGACACGCACGACGCGATTGCGTCGGCGTCGCGCGGCAACGTCAGCATCTACGCCATCGATCCGCGCGGGCTGGTCACCGGCGCCGAGGACCTGATCACGACGAGCTCGACCTTCCCCGAGCAGGGAGCCGGTCTCAATTCGATGATGAGCGAGCTGCGGCTGTCGCAGGATAGCCTGCGCGTGCTGGCGGCCAACACCGGCGGCTTCGCGGCGGTCAATCGCAACGACTTCGCCACGGCGTTCGACCGCATCGTCCAGGAGAACAGCCAGTACTATCTGCTCGGCTACTATTCGAACAACAGCCGGCGCGACGGCCGCTTCCGCAAGATCCAGGTGCGCGTCAAGCGCCCGGGTCTCCGCGTGGTGCGCGCGCGCAACGGCTACTACGAACCGCGAGGCCGGCGGCCCGCCGACCCGGCGCCGGGGACGGTGAACCCCACGCTCTCGGCGGCGATTGCCAGCCCGCTGCCGGTCACCGGCATGCCGGTGAAGGTGTTTGCCGGCGCCTACAAAGGCGAGGCGCCCAACGCCGCCGTGGCCGTGGTACTCGAGCTCGACGCCTCGAAGCTCGATTTCGTCGAGGCCAACGGTACGTTCAACGAGTCCATCGAGATCGCCAACGCCGCCACCAATTCCACCGGCAAGGTGTTTCCGGGAGAGCGGCACAACGCCAACCTGACGCTGAAGCCCGACACCTACGAGCGCGCCAAGGAGCGCGGCTTCCGCCTGGTGACGCAGGTGAACCTGCCGCCCGGCCGCTACCAGCTGCGCCTGGCGGCCGCCAACAAGACCGGCAAGGCGGGGAGCGTGCTCTACGACCTCGAGATCCCTGATTTCAACAAGGACGCCTTCGTGATGAGCGGAGTGGCGCTCACCTCGGCCGCGGCGGGGCTGACGCCCACGGTGCGGGCGAAGGATCCGCTCGGGAGCTTCCTGCCCGGGCCGCCGGTCGCCACGCGCGAGTTCGAGGCCGGCGACACGCTCATGTTCTTCGCGGAGTTCTACGAGAACGGCGCGAACAACCCGCACAAGGTGGACCTGAAGGCCGAGCTGCGCGCCGAGGACGGGCGCGTGGTGCTGGCCGCGACCGAGGAGCGCGAGTCGAGCGAAGTGCGCGCTGGCGGCGGCTACGGCTTTGCCGGGCGGCTGCCGCTCACGGATCTCGCTCCGGGCCTCTACGTGCTGCACGTCGAAGGCAAATCGCGCGTGGGACAGAACAGCGCCGCCAGCCGCGACATACAGGTGCGGATTAAATAGCCGGTAGCTCGTAGCCAGTAGCTCGTAGTCCCTAAAGCCTGCGTGTCCTTAGACCTCGTTCAAACGGTCGCGTTCGCCGGAGCCGCGCTCTTTCTGGGCTACGGCATCAAGAAGCGCGTGCCGGTGCTGGCGCGCTACAACATTCCGGCGCCGGTGGTCGGCGGGCTGCCGATTGCCGCGCTCCTGGCGTTCTTCAATCGCGGCACGCCGCCGCTCCTCGCGTTCGACACCGCGCTGCAGGTGCCGCTGCAGAACGCCTTCTTCGCCTCGGTGGGCTTCGGCGCCAGCCTTCGCGTGCTGGGGCGCGGCGGGCCGCTGGTGCTCGTGATGATGATCCTGGCGTCGGTCGCGGCCGCGTTGCAGAACGTCGTCGGCGCCGGCGTCGCGTGGGCCATCGGTGAGCACCCGCTGATGGGCGTGCTGGCCGGCTCGGTGACGCTGACCGGAGGGCCGGCCACGGGGCTGGCCTTTGCGCCGCTCTTCGAGAGCGCCGGCGTGGGCGGCGCCGCCACGCTGGCCGTGTCGGCGGCCATGATCGGCATCGTCTCGGGCGGGCTGATGGGCGGGCCGATTGCCACCTATCTCCTCGGCCGCCACGCCACGCTCCTTCCGTCGCGGCCGGCGGTGACGCTGGAGGCGCTGGCCGAGCGTCAGATGGACGAGCCCGTGGCGGCGACGCCCGCGGGCGAAGACGTGGAGGCATACGGCCTGGTGAAGCACCTCGTCGTGCTGCTCGTCGCGGTGGGCGCCGGCGGGTGGGTGAGCGCCGGGTTCACGGCCATCGGCTGGACGCTGCCGGCCTACATCGGCGCGATGATCGTGGCCGCCGTCATCCGCAATCTCGACGATGTGGCCGGCGTGGTCGGCATCTCGCAGCGGACGATCGACGACCTCGGCACCGTGGCGCTCTCGATCTTCCTGGTGATGGCGCTCATGACGCTGCGCCTGTGGCAGCTGGCCGGCGCGGTGATTCCGCTGCTCGTGATCCTGACCGCGCAGGTCGCGCTCGTCGCGGCGCTGTGCATCTGGGTCGTGCCGCGCGTCATGGGCCGCGACTACGAAGCGGTCGTCATGTCGGGCGGCTTCTGCGGCTTCATGCTCGGCACCACGGCAAACGCCGTCGCCAACATGGGCGCGCTCGTGGAGCGCTACGGCCCGGCGCCGAAGGCTTATCTGGTGGTGCCGCTCGTCGGGGCGTTCGGCATCGACTTCGTCAACGCGCTGCTCATTACCGCCGCCCTGAACATTTGGGCATAGATGGCGCGTAGGGCGGGTGAGGCGGGTGGGGAAGAACGAAGGGCCGGCGTGGAGCCGGCCCTTTGAGTTCGCGCCACAGCGCGACTAGAGCTTCGGGAGCAGCTTGGTCTTGATCGCGCCGTTGGCGTGCTCGAACTTGTACTGGTTCCGATCCATCTTCGGGTTCGTCGGCACTCTGAGCACGACGTCGATCACCTCGCCCGGCATGAGCGCCTTGCGGTAGCGGAACGGCTGCGCGCCGGTGACCGGCTCGCCCCCCTTGTCGTACCAGAACTCGTCGACCTTCAGCCCGGCGATCGGTCCCGCCGCGAGGTTCTTCACTTTGATCGTCGTGACGATCATGTTGCCTTCGCGCTTCGAGACCGGCCTCAGGTAACCCAGCTCAGCCTCGCCACGGACCGGCGAGATGAGCTTTGCAGCAGGGGCCTGCGCGGAGGCCGTGCCGCCCGTGAGCAGGAGCCCGGCGCTCAGGGCCAGTGCGGTGCACAGATAGCGAGTCATAACGTGAGTCCTTTCCGGTTCGCGATCGCCCGGTCGCGGGCACCCCGCGCCCGACGCGCCGAATTATAGGCCCTCACATCTCACCGTTCCAGTCCTCTGGTTCCGGGTTCAGGGCGCGAAATACCTCGAGGTGCCACTTGCCGCCGCCCCACGGTTCGATGACTTCCGTGGCCACCACGTCCACCAGGATCTCGTTGAAGGTGCGGCCCTCGGGGTCCCCTTCGAGATGATAGGCGGGCTCGTCCCAGCCGAAGTTGGGATAGAGCACCATTGTGAGGAACAGGTCGTAGCCGTCGTCCACCACGATGATCTGCCCGGTGGGGCGCTTGATCGTCGAGTGGTATACGAGGTACTTCTCGGCGCTGTGGGCGCGGATGTAGCGCTTCAGCGCGAACTCGCGGGCGACCACTTCCTCGACCGCGATCTTCTTCTCCCAGCAGTCGCGGCAATAGCGTTCCTCGCCACGCGGTTCCGAGACGTCCTTGGCGCCGCACAACGCGCACTTCGCCTTTTCGACAGCTGCCTTACGAGCCATCCATCCAGTATAGGCGGAGTAGGCTGAGTGGGCGGAGTAGGCAGAGTGGGGCCGAGTAGGCCTGGTTCCTCAGCTTCCCAGCTCCTTGGCCCCCTCCAGGTTCGATCTGGTGACCGCGGGCACGTACATCTCGCGCACGTACTCCTTCACCATCCGCCGGGCGCTGAAGCGGGGCAGCACCGTGCGGATCGACTGCTTGACGGTCTGGAGCCACCGGTGCGGGATGCCCGAGCCGTCCCGGTCGTAAAACGCCGGCACGATCTGCTGCTCGAGGAGCGTGTAGAGCGCCTGCGCATCGGCCCAGTCCTGCGCCCCGTGATCGTCGGGGTTCGCCGCCGTGCCCTCGATGAGCCAGCCGTTCTCGCCGGTGAACCCCTCGGCCCACCAGCCGTCGCCGATGGACAGGTGCGGCGTGCCGTTGATCGCGGCCTTCATCCCGCTCGTGCCGCTCGCCTCCAGCGGCTTGCGCGGGTTGTTCAGCCACACGTCGCAGCCCTGGACGAGGAAGTGCGCCACGTGCAGGTCGTAGTCGTCCACGACGGCGATGCGGCCGCCGAACATCGGGTCGAGCGCGCGGTGGTAGATGTGCTGCAGATGGTGCTTGCCGATGTCGTCGGCGGGATGCGCCTTGCCGGCGAAGACGAACTGCACCGGCCGCCCCCCCTTGTTGAGGATGGCCGCCAGCCGCTGCGGATCGGTGAAGAGCAGCTCCGGCCGCTTGTAGCCGGTGAAGCGGCGCGCGTAGCCGATCGTGAGCGCGTTCTGATCGAACATCGTGCCCGCCGCCACGACGCGCGCCGCGGCGCCGCCCTCGGTCGTCCAGCGCAGCCGCGCGCGCTCGCGCACGAACTGAAAGAGGAACGTGCGCAGCGCCACGCGCGCGCTCCACAGTTCGTCGTCCGGGATCTCGAGCACGCGGTCGCACAGCGAGGGGTCGTCGTGGTTCTCGAGCCAGTCCGGCCCGAGGTAGCGGTCGAGCAGCCGCGCGATCTCCGCCGACATCCAGGTGGGCACGTGCACACCGTTGGTGAGCGACTTCACCGGGATCTTCTGCGCCGGCGTGCCAGGCCAGAGCGGCTGCCACATCTGCCGCGTCACTTCGCCGTGCAGCTGGCTCACGCCGTTCACCGACGCCGACGATCGCATGGCCAGCGCCGTCATGTTGAACATCGGGCCCGCCCCGTTGTCGTGCGATCCCAGATCGAGGAATCGCGCGCGGTTCTCGCCGAGATCGCCCCACAGGCCGGCCAGGTGCGTCTCCACCATGCCGAACGAAAAGGCGTCGTGTCCCGCCGGTACCGGCGTGTGCGTGGTGAACACCGTGGTGCGGCGCACCTCGGCCACCGCCGCGTCGAAGGTCTGCCCCTCCTCGCACAGATCGCGGATGCGCTGCAGCACCACGAAGCCGGCGTGCCCTTCGTTCAGGTGATAGAGCGCCGGCGACAGGCCCAGGGCGCGCAGCGCGCGCACGCCGCCGATGCCGAGGACGATTTCCTGCTGCAGGCGTGTTTCGCGGTCGCCGCCGTAGAGCCGCGCCGACAGCTCCCGATCCTTGGGCGCGTTTTCCGGCAGGTCGGTGTCGAGCAGATACAGCGACACGCGTCCGGCCCGCACGCGCCACACCGCCGCCAGCACCGTGCGGTCGCCGAGCGGGACCGCCGTGACGCACGGCTTGCCGTCGTGCGTGAGCGCCGGTTCGATCGGCGCGTCTTCCCAGTTCAGGCGCTCGTAGCGCTCCTCCTGCCAGCCGTCGGGCGAGATGACCTGATGGAAGTAGCCCTGCGGATACATGAACCCGACCCCGACGAGCGGCACACCCAGATCGCTGGCTTCCTTGCAGTGGTCGCCTGCCAGCACGCCGAGGCCGCCGGCGTAGATCGGCAGCGACTGATGCAGTGCGAACTCGGCCGAGAAGTAGGCGATCGACGCCGCCGCCAGCGGCGGATGCTCGCGCGCGCACCACGTGTTGTGCGCGGCGCGTGCGGCATCGAGCCCAGCCATCGCCTGGTCGTACTGCTGCAGCCACTCGACAGTGGCGACGGCGCGCGCCAGCGCGTCGTTCGAGATCGCCGCGAGCATCTTGACGGGGTTGTGCGCGGTCTGCCGCCACAGCGCGTAGTCGAGACGCCGGAAGACGTTGCGCGCGGTCCGATTCCAGCTCCACCAGAGGTCGTCGGCAAGTTCGTTCAGGCGATGGATGCGGTTCGGCAGTTCTCGCACGCGTAATCCTTCTCGATGGAGTGCTTCAGCTATGAATCGGCCGTTTGGCGCGAGGATGGAATGAGGGCAGGCCGCCAGCCTACTTTGCGCACCGGCTCAGCCACGTGATCGTGTATTCTGAGCCTACGCCCGATCCTGGGCGTGCGCCAAGGAACTGAGCTATGGCCCCGAACGCCCGACCCACCGCCGCGAAGCGAGAACGCGAGAAATCGCTCGCGGAACGACGCCAGATGAAGTCAGCCCGCCGTCGCGACGCGAAAGAGCGGAAGGCGACCAGCGGTCCCCGTGCCGACGGAATCGACCCCGATATCGCCGACATCAAGCTGGGCCCGCAGCCGTTGGCCGATTGGCAAGTCGAAGACACCGAGAGCTGAACCAGCCCTGGTTCTTGAAGGTCTGCCCAGCTTCCGCGTGCCGGGCTGGACAACCGGCTCCCGGCGCACCGCCAGGAGCCAGCCGCCCTCTTCCAATCGATCCCGATCAGTTGGCCGCGAAGCAGTAGAGCAGGCCCGCTCCGCCCGTAGCGACGAGGTTCGCCTGGCTGCAGCCAGCCGACTTGTGCGTCGCGTTCCACGACGAGTTGCCGCCGCCGATGCGATCGTGATGGCCGAGCCACACGCCCGGGCCCTGTCCGCGCGGCGTGCCGGCGGGCGGCGAGGCATTGCTCGTGTAGTTGCTGCACGTGGTGTCGTCCGCCCCGGCGCGCGCGCGGCCGTGCGAGTCCGAGCCCGTGAGGATGTCGTGCTGGTTCGGCGGCGCCGTTCCAGGCGGCGTTCCGGGCGGCGCGACGCCGTTGACCGGCTCACCCTTCTCGTTGAGTGCGAAGTTGCGGTTGATCGAGTTGCGATCGCGCTCCACGTCGCCGTGCAGGTCCGCCACGTTGTTGGCGATGAGCTGCCCGTTCTTGTTGTACCAGGGGCCCGCGCCGATGCGATCGCGCGCGTTCACCGCCGGCTGGCCAGCCGCCGCCGTCGCGCTCAGGTAGGCGCGCCACGTCCGCCCTGGCGGCGTGGGGATGGCGCCCGCCTGCGCCATCTGCGCGCAGTACGCGTCGGCGCCCGCGAGGCCGCCATAGTTCGCGCCGTCGCCCTTGCCCACGCTGGTGATGAAGAACGACGCCGGACCCGCCGGACCGCCACGACCCGGTCCGGGCGCCGGCGCCTGACCCGCCGGCGCCTGTCCGGCCGGGGCCTGCGGCGCCTGGGCGAATGCCACCAGAGACGCGGCCGCGGCAAGGCCGATTGCCGCGAAGACATGCTGCACCTTCCGCATTGAGCTCCCTCCTTGGATGTTCTCGCGTCCCGCCGGGGCGGGTCTAAAGACCCGCAACCACTCACCCTCCCGGCGCAACGTTTTCAATACGTCGGCTCGTTTGAGCCGAGGTAAGGTAACACAGGGATACGGGGGCTCATGAGGGTCCGTTTACGAGCGAGCGAGGCTTCGGGCGGGCGGTGCGTGGTGATGATGGCGTTGGCGCTCGTCGCGGTGCTCGCCCTCGGCACGCCCGCCGCCCAGTCGCCCGGCCCCGCGCCCTACGACGGGACGATCGAGCGCGTCACGCGCTACGTCGAGCAGTACTACAGCCGCGCGCAGAGCCTGATCGCCGAAGAGACGGTGACACTGCAGCATCTGCGGCCGGATCTCGGGCCCGACGGCCGCACCCGCCGCCTGCTCTACGAGCTGCGCGTGGAGTGGACGCCCGCCAGCGATGGCGGTGAGCCGCGTGCGACGGTGGTGCGGCAGCTCCTGCGGGTCGGCAGCCGGCCCGCGCGGCCCAACGACAAGCCGGAATGTCTCGACCCGCGCGCCACCTCGCCCGAGCCGCTGGCGTTCCTGCTGCGCGAGCAGCGCGACAAGTTCAGGTTCAGCACGCTGGGGCGCGGCCGGATCGGCCGCCGCGACGCGCTGATGTTCGACTTTCGGCCGTCGGTGGAGCGGCCGCCGGTGGTGACCGGCGACAAGACGTGCATCTCGATGGATCTGCCAGGTCGATCGCGCGGGCGCGTGTGGGTGGATCCGCACACCGACGCGATCCTGCGCCTCGACGAGTCCCTCGTGGGACCCACCGACGTGCCGATTCCGCGCGCGCTGCAGTCCCCCGGCGGCTCGCTCTACATCACCGTCGATCGTTCCGACACCACCACGCAGTACCAGCCGATCGTCTTCAACGATCCCGAGGAGACGCTGATGCTGCCATCGCGCATCGACAGCGTGTCGGTGATCCG
>Ga0079218_10000195_pt1 | contig 15328 bp, 13 predicted proteins | sample NCCompost_FD_77181 | JGI IMG/M metagenome (GOLD analysis project Ga0079218, IMG submission 77181) | Agricultural soil microbial communities from Utah to study Nitrogen management - NC Compost | ecosystem: Environmental > Terrestrial > Soil > Agricultural land | place: USA: Utah | collected... | reverse complement strand
CACACGCTCGACGCGACGGAGACGGTGAACCGCATCATCTCGGTCGTGCCGCCTCACCAGCAGAAACAGATCCGCCTCCAGCTCGGGTCGGTGATCCGCGCGATCATCTCGATGCGCCTCATGCCTCGCGCGGACGGACTCGGCCGCGTTCCCGCGGTCGAGGTGCTCGTCCGGACGGGTCTCGTTCGCGAGTGCATCGAGAACAAGGAAAAGACGAGCCTCCTGCGGGACGCGATCCAGGCGGGTACGTCCCAGTACGGAATGCAGACCTTCGACCAGTCGCTCTACGGCCTCTACCGCTCGGGCTTCATCACCCTCGAGGAGGCGTTGAAGCGCGCCTCGAACCCGAACGAGTTCAAGCTGAAGATCCAGGGCATCCAGTCGACCTCCGACGTGGCCCAGGAGGCGATGGACTCGGTGCTCGAGGGTCCGACCGACTACCGTCCTGTGGAGGAGGAGTCGCCCTTCGACTTCTCCAACCAGGTCATGCCGGGGCGCTAGAAGATCCGAAGGAGAGTCCGGCCGGATCCTTCGTCTCCAGCGGACGCCCGCGAGCGCGCCCTCGCGCTGCTCGCCATCCGGCCGCGGGGAAGAGAAGAGCTCCGCCGAACGCTCGCCGAGCGGGGTTTCGAGCCGGACGCAGTGGATGTGGCGCTCGACCGGCTCGGGCGCGAGGGTTACTTAGACGACCTCGGCGCGGCGCGCTCGGCGGTCCGCCAGCGGGGCGAGCGATACGGAACGCGCCGCCTCGCGCGCGAGCTCGCGGCGCGCGGCTTTTCGCGGGAGACCATCGCCGAGGCGACATCCGAGCACTCGCCGGAAGTGGAAGAAAAAGCGCTCGCCCGGGCGTTGGAGAGGTTCTGGAAATCTCACGCCGGCAAACCGGCGCCCGCGCGCCGGCGAGCCGCGCTCGACGCACTCCTGCGGCGGGGATTCTCGGCGGAGAAGATTTCTGCGATGATCGAACGGCTGAAACGAAATGAACTCGAGAGAGGTCCGCGAGCGCTTTCTTAGCTTCTTCGAGGAGCGCGGGCACCGCCGCGTCCCGTCCTCCCCGCTCATCCCGGCGCAGGATCCGACGCTCCTCTTCACGAACGCGGGGATGGTCCAGTTCAAGGACGTCTTCACGGGCCGCGAGTCACGCGAGTACTCCCGGGCGACGAGCTCGCAGAAGTGCGTTCGTGCCGGCGGGAAGCACAACGACCTCGACAACGTCGGGTACACCGGCCGGCACCACACGTTCTTCGAGATGCTCGGGAACTTCTCCTTCGGCGACTACTTCAAGGAAGACGCCATCCGGTTCGCGTGGGAGCTCCTGACCGACCGGGAGAAGGGTTACGGCCTCGAGCCGGAGCGTCTCTGGGCGACGGTCTTCCTCTCGGACGACGACGCGGCGAAGATCTGGGAGCGCTACCTGCCGGCGGAGCGGATCCTGCGCTTCGGCGAGGTCGAGAACTTCTGGGCGATGGGGGAGACGGGGCCGTGCGGTCCCTGCTCCGAGATCCACTACTTCCGTGGGAGCGACCTCTCGCAGAACGTGCCCGCCCTCGTCAACGGCCCCGGAGACGAGACCGTCGAGATCTGGAACCTCGTGTTCATGCAGTTCGAGCGGGACGCCTACGGGAAGCTCGAGCCGCTGCCGCGGCCGTCCGTCGACACGGGCGCGGGGCTCGAGCGCATCGCCGCCGTCCTCCAGGGAGTGGGAAACAACTTCGACACCGACCTCCTCCGGCCGTCGATCGGCGAGATCGAAAGGATCTCGGGCCGCTCCTACCTCGGGGCAATGGCGGACGAAGATGCTCCTTTCCGGGTGGTCGCCGACCACGCCCGTTCGGTGACGATGCTCATGGCGGACGGGGTGATGCCCGCGAGCGAAGGCCGGGGGTACGTCCTCCGGCGCATCATCCGACGGGCAACGCGCTACGCCCGGCAGCTCGGAATCGAGGAACCCGTTCTCCACGCGCTCGCGCCCGGCGTCATCGCGTCCTTCGCCGGCGTCCACTTCGCGCCGGCCGAGGCCGACCTCGCGGTCGAGCGCATCGGCCCGCCGCTTCGGGCCGAGGAGCTGCGGTTCGCGAGGACCCTCTCCGCGGGCGAGGCGCTGGTCTCCGAGGAGATCGAGCGGCTCCGTCGCTCCGGCGAACGCACGCTTCCGGGGGACGTCCTCTTCCGCCTGTACGACACTCACGGGATTCCCGTCGACGTGATCGAGGAGATCGCGCGCGACGAGGGGCTCCAGGTCGACCGACAGGGCTTCGAGGCCGCGATGGAAGGGCAGCGGGTGCGCTCCCGCGCGACGGCGAAGTTCGACGCGGCGGACGTGTCGGTCTACGACCGGCTCGACCTGCCCGCGAGGCAATCGGAGTTCCGCGGATATCCGGAGCACGACTTCGTCTCTCTCGACGGGGCCCGCATCGTCGGCCTGGTGAAGGACGGTTCTCCCTCTCCGCGGCTCGCGGCCGGTGAAACCGGAGAGGCCGTCCTCGACCGGACGGTGTTCTACCCGGAGGGGGGCGGGCAGGTCGCCGACGTCGGTTCCTGGACCTGGCCGGAGGGCGAGGCGGAAGTACTGCACGTCTGGAAACCGCGGCCCGATACGATTGCGCACCGCGTCCGCGTGACGCGCGGCGCCCTCGAGCGGGGCACCGCCGTGAACATGCGGGTGCCGGAGTGGGTGAGGCGCCGAACGCAGGCAAACCACACGGGAACCCACCTGGTCCATGCGGCTCTCCGAAAGGTCCTCGGCGCCGGCGCGCGCCAGATGGGCTCGCTCGTCGCACCGGACCGCCTCCGCTTCGACTACGCGACTCCGGCGCCGCCGACCCCGGAGCAGATCGCCGAGATCGAAAGCCTCGTCAACCAGGAGATCCTGCGCGACCGCGAGGTCACGAAGTCGAACCTCCCGATGGAGGAGGCGCGCCGGCGCGGCGCGGACATGTTCTTCTGGGACAAGTACTCCGACTCCGTCCGCGTCGTCGAGGTTCCGGGCTTCTCGATCGAGCTCTGCGGCGGCTGCCACGTGCCGCGAACCGGAGAGATCGGCGCCTTCAAGATCGTCTCAGACAAGTCGCTCGCTGCCGGGGTCCGCCGGCTCGAGGCGGTGACGTCGCTCGGTGCCGTCGACCTCCTGCGCGCGGACGAAGAAGCCCTGAACCGGCTTGCGGCGGTGGCTCAGGCGCCACGCGAGACCCTTCTCGAGCGGTGGGAAGAGCGCGAGGAGCGGTTGAAGGGCCTGGAGAGAGAGGTCGCGTCTCTCAAGATGAAGCTCGCTTCCGGAGGCGGGGGAGGCGAGGAGCCTTCCGAAGTGATCGAAGGCGTCTCCGTCGTCACCCGCCTCGTCGAAGGACTGACGGTCCCGGAGCTTCGGAACCTGTCCGACACGCTCCGGTCGCGACTTGCCGGCGGCGGAGTCGTCCTCGTGGGGACGGCCGCGGCGGGAAAGACTTCCGTTGTGATCTCCGTCACACCCGAGCTCCAGGACCGCGTCCCCGCGTCGCGGATCGCGTCGGTCGTGGGGAAGGCCCTCGGGGGTTCCGGCGGCGGCAAGCCCGACCTCGCGCAGGCGGGCGGAAAGCGGGAAGAGCTTCTCCGCGAAGGCCTTCGGGCGGGGAAAGAGGCGGTCGGCGAGATCCTCGCCGGGGCCCGGGCCGCCGCCCTCGAAGCGTAATCGGGCGCCGCGACGGTCCGGCGAATTTCATCCGCCCGGACTGGAATATAATGGTGCAAACCCGGTTACTGAAGGCACAACGAATCAACTGATGCGCTCGAAGACTCTCGTCGCTCTCGCCGTACTTTTCGCGCTCGCCGCGCCCGGCTCCGCGAAAGTGCGGCTCCTCGTCAAGGACGGCAAGAAGATCGTCTTTAACGACGGGGTCGGCGAGAAGAGCCCCGCGTCGGCGAAGAAGTCGACCGGCGACGGCTGGCTGGCCGCCCGGCTTTCGCGGCCCTCGGAGTACGACCACCTGATCAACCAGGCCGCCAGCAACCACTCCGTCGATCCGCGTCTCGTGAAGGCCGTGGCGCTCGTGGAGTCCGGGTTCAACCCGGCCGCCGTGTCGCCGAAGGGGGCGCGCGGGCTCATGCAGCTGATGCCGGCGACCGCGAGGGGCAACGGCGTGAGCAACGCCCACGACCCGGCGCAGAACATCGCCGGCGGAACGAAATACCTGTCGCACCTCCTGGACCTCTTCGACGGCAACCTCGAAAAGTCCCTCGCCGCCTACAACGCCGGTGAAGGCGCGGTCGCCCGCTACGGCGGGATCCCGCCATACGCGGAAACGCGTGACTACGTGCGCCGGGCGCTCACCGCCTATTACGGCGCGCCGTACCGCGGCGGGTCCACGCTCGGCGGCGGTTTCGGTAAGCCGGCGCCGGCCATCCGGATCGAGCGCGACTCGCAGAATCGGCCCCTGCTCCGGACCGGCCGTCCCTCGCGTTCCTCCGCCCCGGCCGGCCGCCCGCTCGGCTAAGCCGACGACCGCGCGGCGAACGCCCGCAACCCTTTTTCCGCCTCCGACAGGATCCGCCCGACGGCCTCGCCGTCGACGTGCTCGCAGTAGAGCCGGACCATCGGCTCCGTGCCGGAAAGCCGGTGCAGGAGCCAGCCGTCTTCTCCCAGGAGGTACTTGACGCCGTCCTTCTCGGAGACGCCGGTAACGGGGTAGCCGGCGATCGATGGCGGCGGTTCGTCCCGAACCCGGTCGAGATAAGCCGACACCACGGCGACCGGCTGGTACACGTCCCGCCGGCCGTACTCGAAGCTGCCGAACTCGGAAGCGAGGTCTTCGAGCGCGCCGTCCAAGTCCCGGCCGGACTGCGCGAGGCTCTCGAGGAGGAGGAGCGCGTTGAAAACCCCGTCCCGTTCCGGCAGGTAGAACCCGAAGGCATACCCGCCGCTTTCCTCGCCCCCCGCGGCCGCGTCCCCCGAGTTCATGAGCTCGGCGACGTACTTGAAGCCGATCGCCGTCTCGATCAGGGGGGAGCCGAGCTTCGCGGCGATCCGGTCGATCAGGAGAGAGGTCGAGAACGTGCGCGCGATCCCTCCCGAGAGGCCGCGGCGGCGGAACGCGTGGAGGAGAAGCAGCGCGAGCACGCGGTGGGGCGAGACGAAGCGGCCGCGGGCGTCGAGCACGCCCAGCCGGTCCGCGTCGCCGTCGTGGGCGACCGCGAGGTCGAGCTTCTGGAGGACGACCTCCCGCGACGCCGCCTCGAGGTTGTGGCCGATCGGCTCGGGGTGGACGCCGCCGAACAGCACGTCGCGCGTGGAGCGGAACGGGACGACGCGCAGGGCGCCGCCCCCGGCGACGTCGGCAACGAGAGTTCCGGCCGCGCCGTGCAGCGCGTCGGCGAGCACTCCGAGACGACAGGCCCGGACCGCGTCGAGGTCGATGAGCGAGGCGAGCGCGTCGCGATACGGCGCGAGCAGGTCCTGCCTCTCGACGCGGCCGGTCCGCGGCGCGGCGGGCAGGGGCCGGTCGGCCTGCGCCGAGATTTCCGCGTAGAGCTCGGGCGGCGCGCTCCCGCCGAAGTGGGCCTTCACCTTGAAGCCGTTGTAAGGCGCGGGGTTGTGGCTCGCCGTGATCGCAACCCCGCCGGCGAGCCCGAGCCGGCGGACGTGAAACGAGACGGCGGGCGTCGGAATCGGGCCGTCGGCGAGGAGGACGTCGATGCCCGCTTGCGCGAAGACCTCCGATGCGGCGAGCGCGAACTCCGGGGAGAAGAAACGCGTGTCGTGGCCGACGACGATGCGGCTCCGGTCGCCCGGGCCGTTCCCCGCGCGGTAGATCCGGGCGGTCGCGCTCGCCACGCGGCGTACGGCGTCGAACGTGCAGTCGTCGGCGATGACGCCGCGCCAGCCGTCCGTTCCGAACGGGATGCTCAACGAGCGCGTTCGCGCCGGCAGGCGGCGGAGCGGCGGGCCGCCGGTGTTACCTTAGTCACTGCTTGAACCTTCTCGCCGAAGATACCCCACGGATGCGAGCCGAGCGGAGGGAGTCGTTGAGGATCAACCTCCCGAACGCGCTCACGCTGCTCCGGATTTTCCTCGTGCCTTTCCTCGTCGTCGTGCTGCTGACGAAGTTCGAGGGGCGCGAGATCGTCGGGTTGCTCATCTTCCTGATCGCGACGGCCACCGACTTCTTCGACGGGTGGCTCGCCCGACGCCGGGGCGAGATCACGACGCTCGGGACACTCCTCGATCCCATCGCCGACAAGCTCCTGATCTCGGGGGCGTTCGTATCGCTGGTCGAGCTCGGGCTCGCGCCGGCGTGGATGGTCGTCGTGATCCTCGGCCGAGAGTTCGCCGTCTCGGGCCTCCGCGCGATCGCGTCGTCGAGGGGCATCGTGATTTCCGCGTCCGGGCTCGGAAAGGCGAAGATGCTGACCCAGGTGGCGGCGGCGTCGCTCTTGATCCTCGCGACTCGCTACCCCGATTTCGTTCTGCCGGGAAAGGTCGCGCTCTGGGTCGTCGTCGCGGTCGCGCTCGTCTCGGGCGTGCAGTACTTCGTGACCTTCCTGCGGCGGATCGTCGAAGTGGCGGGGCCTCTCCCTCCACCGGAGCCTTGACCCGTCACCGTCGTGCTTGACCGGGATCTGACCCCCTCGGCCTCGCGTCTCGCTCGCCTTCCCGGCTGGGGGGTCAGACCACGGCGCAGCGGCGCAGCAGGAACCTCCGGATCGCCCGTCCCTCGCCCCGATACTTCAGCTCGTAGTGGGTGGGCGGGGGCGGCGGGAGCGACTCCCACGGAAGCGGCTCGAGACTCGGCACCGTCAGGACGAGCGTCGCCAGCTCTTCGGCGTAGCCCGGGTGGTCGGTCGCGATCCGGAGGAGGCCGTCGTCCTCGAGCCGCGACGCGAGGGTCTCCAGGAAGGTGCCGTCCAAGAGGCGCCGCTTTCTCTGCCTCTTCTTCGGCCAGGGGTCGGGGAAGTAGACGTGAAAGACGCGAACGGACCGTTCCGCGACGCACCCGGTGATGAACAGGCGGGCGTCGGCGCGGAGGATGCGCGCGTTGCCCGGCCGCGAGCGGGCAATCCGTTCGCGGGAGAACCGGTAGTAGGAGAGGGACCGCTCGACGCCGACGAAGTCGTGCGAGGGATTCGCGATCGCGGCTTCGATCAGGAACCGCGCCTTGCCCGTCCCGAGCTCGATCTCGAGCGGCGCACGGCGGCCGAAGAGCTCTCGAGCGACGAGGGGCCGACCGAACCAGAGCTCCTCGTCGGCGGAGACGGGGAAACGGAGCCGTGCACCCGGGAGCGTGTCGGTCTTCAGCTCAGCCGGTCCGAGACCGCCCGCGCGAACTCCATCGTGGAAGCCGTTCCTCCGATGTCGGCGGTGCGCACGCGGTCGGCAAAAGTCGCGAAGAGGGCGCGCTCGATCCGGTCGGCGAGGTCGGCGAGGTCGAGGTGCCGGAGCATGAGCACGCTGCTCATGAGGAGAGCGGTCGGGTTTGCCCGGCCCGTCCCGGCGATGTCCGGAGCCGTGCCGTGAACCGCCTCGAAGACCGCGGCGTCCTTTCCGAGGTTCGCGCCCGGCACGAGACCGAGGCCGCCCACGAGTCCGGCCGCCAGGTCCGACACGATGTCGCCGTAGAGGTTCTCGAGGAGGAGCATGTCGAACTTCTCGGGGTTCATCACGAGCCGCATGCAGGTCGCATCCACGATCTGGTCGTCGGCCGCGATCTCCGGATAATCCGCGGCGACGCGCCGGAAGCAGTCCAGAAAGAGGCCGTCCGACAGCTTCATGATGTTCGCCTTGTGGATCGCGGTGACCCGTTTCCGGCCGTGCTTGCGCGCGTAGTCGAAAGCGAACCGGGCGATGTTCGTCGAAGCCACCTCGGTGATGATCTTGAGGGACTCGACGACGCCCGGCACCACCGTGTGCTCGAGGCCGCTGTAGAGGTCTTCCGTGTTTTCGCGAATCACGACGAGGTCGACTTTTTCGAACCGGGAGGGGACCTCGGGGACCGTCTTCACCGGCCGCAAGTTCGCGTAGAGCGCGAGGGACTGGCGGAGGCGGACGTTCACGGAGGCGAAGCCCTTGCCGATGGGCGTGCCGACCGGCCCCTTGAGCGCGACGCCGTTGCGCCGGATGGCCTCCAGCACTCTCTCGGGGAGCGGGTCTCCCTCGGACTCCTCCGCGGCGCGGCCGACGACGGCCTCTTCGAACTCGAGCGGAGCGCCCGCGGCCGCGAGGATCGAGAGGACGGCCTCGGCGACTTCCGGGCCGATGCCGTCCCCGCGGATGAGCGTGACCGTCGTCGGCGAAACGCTCACGCGGAGGCCGGCGGCGCGGCCGGCAGGATCATCCGCACGGTCCGGATTCCGGTCGGCGTCGCCTCCTCGATGACGAACTCGGCGCGGCGCCCCTTCCACCGCTCGCCCTTCCTCGGGATCCTCCCGAAGCGGAGCATGAGGTGGCCGGCGATCGTCTCCGCTTCGTCGCGCGGGAACGAGAGCCCGAACTGCTCTTCGATGTCGTCGAGTCGGAAGCTCCCCTCGATCAGGTAGGTCCGCTCTCCGGTCGCGACGAAGCCGGGTTCCTCCTCGTCGAACTCGTCCTGGATCGGACCCAGGAGCTCTTCGATCGCGTTCTCGATCGTCGCGATCCCCGCGGTGCCGCCGTGCTCGTCGACGACGATCGCCATGTGGGTGCGCCGGCGCCGCATTTCGCGGAAGAGATCCTCCGCGCGTTTGAACTCCGGCACGAGGAAGGGCGCGTTCAGATACTTGTCGAGGGAAAAGGTGCGCTCTTCCTCGTCCGAGAGGTCGAAGAGGTCCTTCGCATGGAGGATCCCGACGACGTTGTCGAGCGAACCGCGGTAGACGGGGAGACGGGACAGCTTGTGCTCGTGCAGCACGAGCCGCACGTCGTCGAACCGCGCCGTCTCCGGGAGCGCGACGACCTTCGTGCGCGGGACCATGAAGTCGCGGACGGTCTTGTCTCCGAACTCGAGCACTTTGTGGAGGAGCCGCCGCTCGTCGCCGTGGATGACTCCCTCGTCGGCGCCCAGGTTGAAAACGCTCTTCATCTCCTCTTCCGTCAGGTTCGGGGTCTTCTCCGGAATCCCGAGCATGTCGAGCATCCGGGTGGTGAGCTTCACGACGACGGTCGCGATCGGGGCGAGGACGCGCGTCACCGCGGAAAGGGGGATCGCGACCGCTCGGGAGATCGCGAGCGGCGACGCCGCTCCGATCGCCTTCGGCGCCATCTCGCCGAACACGAAGAGAGCGACCGTCGCGAAGAGAACCGCGGCCGGAACGCCGTAGGCCTCGCCGAGCCACGCCGTCGCGAGCAGGGTCGCGAGCGCCGAAACGGCGCTGTTGAACAGGTTCTGTCCGATCAGGATCGTCGCGAGCAGGCGCGACGTGTGCTCCTTCAAGTTCCGGATGATCGCGCCTCGCCGGTCCCCCCTTTCCCGGAGCCGCTGCAGGTCGACCCGGGAGAGTGAGATGAGCGCGGTCTCGGATCCCGAAAAGAACGCCGACAGGCCGAGCGAGAGCGCGAGAAGGACGAGGAAGAGCAGGTCCCTGGGCGTCATGGTGTCCTTTCGATTCGGGCCGACGCCCAGCGGACGGCGTCGATGAGACCCCGGTCTCTGGCCGCGGCGGAGCGCCGCAGGACGGGAAGCGCCGCAGCGTCGCGATCGGCGCCCGCGGACGCGGCGGCATTCCTCTGCAGACCGCGCCGTCCGGCCCGGTTGAAAGCGGTGTCGCCGAAGCGCCGCCGCCACTCTCCCTTGCCCATGGCGAGCCACTCCGATCGCGACGGGGGAGGCGCCGCGGCGGCGTGCGACGCGTCGCGCTCGGGCCTGTTCCACGGGCACACGTCCTGGCAGACGTCGCACCCGAACACCCGGTCACCCAGCTGTTCCTTGACTCGGTCCGGGATCGGCCCTCGATGCTCGATCGTCCAGTAAGCGAGGCACCGACCGGCGTCGAGGAGCCCGGGCGCGACGAACGCATCGGTGGGACAGCTCTCCAGGCACCGAACGCACGAGCCGCACATCTCGGCGACGGGGTCGTCGGCCGGGAGGTCGAGATCCACGACGATCTCCGCGAGGAGAAGGAAGGAGCCGAGCTCCCGGTCGATCAGGCAGCCGTTCTTGCCGATCCAGCCGAGTCCCGCCGCCGCCGCGAAAGAGCGCTCGGCGATCGGCGTCGAGTCCACGCACACGCGCCATTTCAGCTCCCCTCCGAGCTTCGAAGCGGCCGCGCCCGCGACGCGGACCGCTCGCTTGCGCATCGTGCCGTGGTAGTCGGGACCCCATGCGTATCGGGCGACGACGGAGCCGTCGGAGGCGACCGGCCTCACCGGGTCGTGGGGCGCGGCGAGGCACACGACGGATCGGGCGCCGGCGAGCACGCTCGCGGGGGACGATCGGACCTCCGCCGTGCGTTCGAGGTAGGCCATCCCCGCGTGACGACCCGAGGCGATCCAGTCGCGGAAACGTCCGAAGTGGGGCGGCTCCTCCGCCTTCGCGATGCCGACCCGGGAAAACCCTTCCCGAACCGCCTCCTCGCGGAAGACCCGCGCGGCCTCGAAGCGGTCGGGCCGCGAACCGCGGGCGATCGCCGCCTCGCTCATTTCCATCGGGAGGTTCGTTCCCGCACGGCTGTATTCTCCCTCAGGGCTTCGCCACGCCCCGGGAGGAAGGAGATGCTGGCCAGCGACGACCGGTTCTATCCCCGGGTCTTCGGCCTCGCCGTCGCGGCGCTGCTCGGCGTCACTCTCTACTGGATTCTGAAGCCATTCTTCGGGCCGATCGTGTGGGCGCTGCTTCTCGCTTTCCTCCTCCATCCCGTCAACGCCCGCGTGCGAAGACGTTTTCACCACGGAAAGCGAAAAGGCCCGGCGGCGTTCCTCATGACGGTCCTGGTCGCGTTCGCGATCGTCCTCCCCGGCGCGCTCATCGCGATCGCCTTCGCGGGGCAGGCGGCGCAGCTGATCGACCGGCTGGGCTCGCTCGCGGACCGGTACCGGATCGCCCGGCCGAGCGACGTCGTTCGCCTTCCGGTAGTCGACCGCGTCGTCCACTGGCTCGCGGACAACACGCCGGTCACCGTCGACCAGGTTCAGGCGTGGATCGTGAACGGGCTGCGCACCGCCCTCGAGTTCGCGCTCGCGAACAGCAAGTTCGTGTTCCTGGGGGCGCTCGGCGCGCTCGTCGGCCTCTTCCTGATGCTCTTCATCCTCTACTTCTTCTTCCGCGACGGAGAGGAGATCGTGAAGCGCGGGATGTTCCTCGTGCCGCTCGACGAGAAGAGGAAGCGCCGGCTCGAAGCGCACATCGCAGAAGTGACCCGCGCCGTGGTCTACGGCAACGTGATGACGGCGCTGGTGCAGGGAACGCTCGTCGGGCTCGCGTTCTGGATCTCGCCCCTCCCGTCGCCCGTCGTCTTCGGAGTCATCGGCGCGATCTGCTCCCTGATCCCCGCCGTTGGAACGGGCCTGGTCCTCGTGCCCGCCGCGCTCGTGATGGCTTTCCAGTCGGAGTGGGGCTGGGCGATCTTCCTCGCCGTCTGGGCCGTGGGGGTCGTGGGCCTCGCGGACAACTTCCTCCGGCCCATCTTCATCTCCGGCCGGGCGCAGATCTCGACGCTGCCCGTCTTCGTCGGCGCGATCGGCGGGGTCGCCGCCTTCGGACCGATCGGCCTCTTCATCGGACCGATCGTCATCGCGCTCGTCCTCGCGATCGTTCGCTTCGCCGAGGAGGACCGGGCGGCCATATAGAGGGCGTCATCGAGAGACCCCGAGGTCGTGGTCGCCGCCCGGCGTGAACCGAACTTCACCCCCCTCCGACACGATCCACACCCGGACGTTCGGGGGCAGGGGAACGCCGCGCCGCGACCGCGCGAGGAAGACGCCCCGCCGGGAAAGGGGAGCCGCCCACCTCTCCAGGAGGCGCGAGAGCGACCCGCCGCGCCCCCTCCATCGGACGAAGCGGGGGCCGGCTTCGAGTCCGGTGAAACCCTGCCACACGATCCCGAACGCCGGCGCGCGCACGTCGACGAGGTGCGCTTCGACGTAGCCGACGGCTTCGCCGACCCGCCGGGCCCGCCCCCCCGACGAGAGGTAGAGGGCGGTCGGCGTGTTCCAGAGGTGTCCGATCGCGCGCGGTCGAGGGGGCTCGAAGCCCCGCGCCAGAAGCGCGAGGACGAGAGCCGGTCCGAGACAGAGGACCGCGACCCCCGCATGAAGAAGCCGGTCGGCGGCTCCACGGGGGCGCGGCGAAAGGGCGAGGCCGGCGAGGGCGAGCGCGGACGCGAAAAAGAGGAAGGCGGTCGAGGCGCAGATCGCCGCGAGAGGCCCCTCGACGCGCGCCGCTCCGGCGACGCGGAAGGCCACCACGCTCCCGAGGGCGAGGAAGGCGGGAAGGACGAAACCGTACGACGCGAGAACCCGGCGGGAGCGGTGAAACCGGCGGCGCCACCTCTCCTTCGCCGCCGCCGCCGGCGGAAACCGCACCGGGTGACCCTCGGGGCAAGTCTGCGACTCCGGGTCCGCGACGAGCCGGCGGCACCGCGGGCACCGCACGACCAGGGCCGTCTCCCAGCCGCGCCGGAAAGCGGTAAAGGTGAGGGCGGCCCGGACGAGCGGGACCGCGACGGCGATCACGAGAACGAGCTGCGCCGCTCCCCGGAGGAACCCGGCCGCCGAAGCGAGGCCTCCGCCGAAGAGGCTCTCGAGCGCCCGCGCGAGACGGGGGAGCAAGACGGGACCGACGCGCCGGGCGCGGCCGGCGCGCTACCGGGGCGCGGCGGCGCTACCCTCCAGCACGAGCTCGACGCGGCGGTTCTGCGCCTTGCCGGCCGCCGTCGCGTTCGTCGCGACCGGCTTCGTCTCGCCGTAGCCCTGGGCCTCGACGCGCTCGGGAGAGACGCCGCCGGCCACCAGGACCGAGCGCACGGAGTCGGAGCGCAGGCGCGAGAGCTGGAGGTTGTACTCGGACGTTCCGTCGGAGTCCGTGTGACCCTCGATCAGCACTTTCTGCTGGGGGACGGTGGCGAGCGCGCGGGCGATCTCGGTCAACCGCGCTCGCATCGCGGGCTTCACGTCCGACTTGTTGACGTCGAAATAGATGCTGCCCGGGAGGGTGACGATGAGCCCGCGCGCGTCTTCGCGCACGGAGGCGAGCTCTCCGAGCGTCCTGCGCAGCTCTTCCTGGGTCTTCTGCTGCTCGGCCTGGAGCCGGGCGAGCTCCGCCGCCTTGTCCGCCTGGGCCTGGCGCTCCGCTTCCAGACGCTGCCGCTCGGTCTCCGCGGCCCTCTGAGCGTCTTCGGCCGCTTTCCGGCTCGCTTCGAGCTCCGCGCGCGTCTTCTCGAGCTCCGCCGCGGTGCGGTCGCGATCCGCCTGTGAGCGCGCGGCCGCGTCGCGGTCGGCCGCCGCGCGCTCCGCCGACAGCCGCGCTTCGAGCTCGAGCCGGGCGGCCTCTCTGGCGCGTGCGTCCGCCTGCTGAGCCGCGAGACGGTCTTCGCTCGCCCGCCGCTCGGCGAGCGCGCGCGCCTCGGCCTCCGCCGCGCGCCGCTCCGCCTCCGTCCGAGCCTGCGCCTGGAGGGCCGCGATCTCCGCGTCGCGCACGGAGAGCTCGCCCTGGCGCTTCCTTTCGGTCTCGCGTCGGAAGCTCTCCTCCGCCGTCCGCGCTTCCGCGCGGTACTGGGCCTGGCGCGCTTCGCCCTCGGCCAGCCGCGCCCAGTGGGTCGCCGTCGGTCCGTCCTGCCGGTCGTTCCACGAGCTCTCGGCCACCCTCAGGTGCGCGAGCGCCGCGTCGTAGTCGCGCGTCGCGAGCTGGTCCGCGTTCGCGTTCTTCGCGTCCTGCACGGCGAGGCGCGCTTCGGCGATCTCCCGCGGAGGCGGACCGGACGAGCATCCGACGACGAGGAGGACGAAGGCGACCGGAAGGAGCCTGGCGGGGTTTCTCATTTTCATACCTCTCACGGGTTCCGGGACTGCTCGCGCAGCTGCCGGGTCTTCGCTTCGAGCTCGTCCGCCTGCTGACGCAGGACCGCGGCGTCGCTCTTCCACCTCTCGGCGTTCGCTTTCGCCTCCGCCGCCTGGGCGTACTCTTCGGCTTCGACGTACCGGCGGCGGGCCGTTTCGCCTTCGCCGCGCGAGGAGGCCATTCGCGCTTCGTCCCACGCGCGGCGGGCCTTCGACAGCAGGTCCGGCGCGCGCTGTGACGCCCCGGCGGCTTCCGCCCGGCGCAGGGCGGCCTCGGTCTGCGCGACAATCGCCGGCGGCGGCGGCGGCCCGCTCGACGCGCAGTTCAGCGCGAAAGCCGCGGCGAGCAGGAGCAGGGCGGGTTTTCGCATAAGAGCCTCCTCTCCGCCGCGCGGGCGGAACGTCTCGCGACTCTACTGCATTCACGGTGCCACGTCCGAGGGTCGCGAGCGCGGTCTTTTGAGGATAATCGCGGGAACCATATGGCGAGCGAAGAGGATCTGCCCGTCGAGCTCGCGCGGGAGATCCGCGCGGCGGTCGCGGAAACCACGCCGGCGCCGCCGCCCGCTTCCGAAACCGACGCGGCGTCGAAAGACCTCGAGCACGTCCGCGCTCCGCTCGCGCGGGCGGAGGCTTACGTCACCCCCACGATTCCGGAAGACGCCCGGCTGTCGCGGGCAAAGGCCGCCGTCATCCGCCTGCTTCGGTTCCTCTGGAGGGATCAGACGTCGTTCAACGCCCTGACCCTCGAGGCCGCGGGCGGTCTGGCGTCGGCCCTCGAGCGCACCGAGAGGCGGTTGGGCGAGCTCTGCGCGGAGCTCGAACGGTGGCGGCGGGATTTCGAGAAGGAGGCCCGCCGCCGCGACTCCGCCCAGGACACCCGCATTTCGTACCTCGAGTCGCTGTCGTCGCGGACGGCTCCCGCGGATGGCCCGGTGCCCGCGGCGCCGGCCCTTCCCGAGAGCGTCTACTCGCTCTTCGAGGAGCGGTTCCGCGGACCGTCGGCCGAAGTCGCCGAGAAGCAGCGCTTCTACCTGCCGTTCGTCCAGAACCTGCCGGGACCCGTCTTCGACGCCGGCTGCGGGCGCGGGGAGTTCCTGGCGCTCCTGCGGGGGGAGGGGATTCCGGCCCGCGGAGTCGAGACGAGCGGCATCGCCGCGGAGGCGTGTCGCGCTCTCGGACTCGACGTCCGGGAGGCAGATGCGATCGAGGCGCTCGCGGGCGTGGACACGGCGAGCCTCGGCGGCGTCGTCGCGTTCCAGGTGGTGGAGCACTGGCCCGCGGCGGGCACCTTCCGCTTTCTCGCGGAGGCGCGCCGGGCGATCGCCCCCGGAGGGGTGCTGATCGTCGAGACCGTGAACACGAATTCGCTCACCGCGATGAACGCCTTCT